>Ga0233429_1000182_pt1 | contig 124156 bp, 159 predicted proteins | sample SI_118_April2016_3_FD_179879 | JGI IMG/M metagenome (GOLD analysis project Ga0233429, IMG submission 179879) | Seawater microbial communities from Saanich Inlet, British Columbia, Canada - SI_118_April2016_135_MG | ecosystem: Environmental > Aquatic > Marine > Inlet | place: Canada: British...
ATATCATGACTGTAGATATCTTAATACTCCAAATTATGTGCCAACTGAAGCAAATTTGCCAATACTTGAAGCAGTAAGAGATTTAGACTAATTCTTTTTTTCTTTTTTTTAATTAGAGATAAAGTTTAAATATGATTGTTGATTTGTTCTGGGATAAAAAATTAGGGAGTGAATTAAAGTGAGTGTAGAAGATAAAGTTTGTCCATTATATTGTAGGTCAATTAATGATTGTGAAGTTATTGCTGCTTGTAGTCCTAGTAGGCGCGCCAATTATGGGGCGTGCAAAGTGTATCAAGCAAATAAACCAAAAGAAGGTGTATCAGCTGCAAAAGAAAGTGTATCAGTTGAAGAACAGAGTACTTCATTTAAATCCAGAAAGCCTAGCTATGTTATGGATCGTCCTGCTGCTAAACTGAATAGAATTTGGAGTATAAGGGGTAGAAATTAATTATAAATCTGTGAAAACTGCTTCGAGAGAGTCTAACTCAGAAATTGCTAGGTTTATTTGCATTCTTGTTATGTCAGTATTTGTCTTCGTGGTGTTTGGCCTTCCTAGTGTAGTTCTTAGATTATCCATGACTTTTTGAACATGGTCTAAATATGGGCAAGTTAGTAAACTTCCATCTTCACAAGGAGCTTCTGATCCATTATGGTGCTCGTAGTTACAATTACCAGTCTCTTCATTGTAGTTATTACATTTAACCATATAAATGAGAATTTAAGTTAATTTTTAAGATTATCCAAACACTTAAAAGTAAAATTTTTGCTTTCTTTTTTCATGAAATCGGTGTTTAAACTAAGTAAATCAAGGGTTTTCGAGCAATTAAGCTTAGTTAGAGGGTTTTCTGATGAAGTTAGTTATTCTGTTAAGAGTAATTTAGAAGTTGCCGAAGTTCTACAAGGTGAATGTTTCTTTAGTGTTCATAGTTTTCAAAATTTAGAGAAGATAAAAGAGAAGAATAAAGTATGGTATTTTTTGCAAGGGAATAATGGTGAGCAAATTAAAGATTTAGTTCAGAAAGGTGTTCGTTCTTTTGTTGTTGATAATAGAAATGATTTGAGAATATTGTTAGATAATTTGGATGTTGAGATTAATTTACTTCTAAGAATGAAATTGAAGGAGCATACATTGCACACTGGAAAGCATTTTGTTTTTGGTTTTTCTTCGAAAGAAACTAATGAATTGTTGAAAGAACTTAAAGAGAATAATAAAATAAATAAATTAGGAATACATTTTCACAGGAAGACGCAAAACGTTTCTGAATGGAATTTGAAAGAAGAGTTGGAAGATAGCATTAAAGATTGGTCATTAATTAATTATGTAAATATTGGTGGTGGAATTCCTGTTGAATATAAGAATTTCAGAAAGGAAGTTATTGAAAATATTTTTAGTAGAATAAAAGAGTTAAGAGAGTTTTTGAATGCTAAAGATATAAAGATGATTATTGAACCTGGAAGATTTATTGCTGGTCCTTCTATAAGATTGGAAACTGAAGTTGTAAATGTTTATGATGGAAATGTTGTTTTGAACTGTTCAGTTTATAATTCTGCGATGGATACTTTTGTTAATAATATTAGGTTATTAGTTGAAGGTGAAAAAGAACAAGGCTATAGATATGTTTTGAAAGGTTGTTCTCCAGATTCTGTAGATATTTTTAGATATTCAGTTTTTTTGGATAAAGAGTTAAAAGTTGGAGATAGAATTGTTTTCTTGAATGCAGGGGCTTACAATTTTAATAGCAATTATTTCAATTTAGAGAATGTGGAAACTGTAATTCAGTAGTTTTTTAAGTTGGTTGTGATTTACTTTTTTATGAGATTTTTGAAGAGTGCTGTCTTGGCAGGATTAGTTCTTGCAAGTACAGCTTTTGGAGTTAGTAGGGAAGAAGTTGATGATATGGATGCTTTGTTGAGAATAAATTCTGAGAATATACACTATCGTGGTAGGCAAATTGATAATCAAGGTCAAGTTTACTATAACTATATAGGTAGTTTTTGGGGAAATGGAATAGAAATTAGTAAGGAAGGTACTGAAATTACGACTGAAGGGAATAGTACATATATTTCTCCAGTACATAAATATTTTGACTTTGATAATGATGGTCAAGTAGATGTTAGTCTTACTTCACATAAAGTTGAATCTAGATTAAATCCTCTTGCTTATTTGTCGAGTGATAGACGTAAAGATACTTTTGAAGATTTGCTGAGACAGTTATGGGGTTGTGAGATTGATACGGCGCAGTTTAGAAGAAGTTTGAAGTTTACTGAAGATGATTATCTTGATGAAAATGGACAACCCGAGGATTGGTTTAATGTTTTTAGAACTAATGGTGATAATTTAGAAGCAACTTATGGTGGAAATTTTGAAGTTGGGGCTGAGGGTTTGAGGGGAAGAATTCAAGGAGATTATGATTTTGAGTTTAAAGCTATGTATTATGGTATTAGTAGGAAATTAGAAAAACGTGGTCTGGTTGAGTAAGTTTTTTAAGTTAGCTGTAGTTTACTTTTTTATGAGGTTAAAATGGGCAAATTAGTAAATTCATTATTGGTAGGTTTGGCTTCTGTAAATACAAGTTTGGCAGTTAGTCAGGCAGATATTAATGATTTAGAAAGGGAATTGGAAACTAATGAAAGGATTCAGGTTGATACCTTTGAGATTGAGTAAATTACTTTGAATATTTTGTTTACATTTTTTGTAGTCGAAATTTAATTTATTGGTGTTTGTTTTTATATGAAAATCTTTAAATAGTAATTGTTTGATTTTAGCTGTATGAATAAGAAAGGAGTTTCTCCATTAATAGTTACTGTAATTTTGGTAGGTTTTGTCTTTGTTATGGCTTCTTTTATTTTTATGTGGAGTTCTGGGTTAACTAAAGGAGAGATGGAAAAGCAGTCTTTTACTTTTCAAATTTTAGATTTTGGTGTGAGGGCTTCCCCTGGTGTTAGTTGTGATGATGATGCTTGTATCAATAATAGGATTGATTGTGATGAAAATGCAGATCAATGTTATTGTATTTTAATTGTGAATGAAGAAAGTAAGAATGTTAATTATTTGGTTACTACTACTGGTAATCTGAGTGGTACTTCTGTTTGTGATCCTGTTGATATTGGGTTGGGTGCTTATGAGTCAAAAGTTTTTGGAATAGTTTTTAATGAGAATATTGTTGGTAGTGGTGATTTAGTTTCCGAGATAGATGCCGTTTATTTGGATTAGGAAGATATTTAAGGTTTAACGGAGTTACAAAATAATGGAAAAAGTTTGTAGGTTAAGTGTTTTTTTGGTAATACTATTCATGATTTTTTATAGTGTTCCTGTTAATGCTAATCCGGATGTTAACAGAGCCCCAATTCCTACAGAATTTGTTGTTTATCCTGATATGTTGAATGTGAATTTGGCCAGTGGGGATCCTTCTGTTTCCATACCTTTGCTTACTGTTCCGGGCAGGGGTGGCCTGGATTATCCTTTGGTTCTGAAATATTCTTCTGGAATAAAATTGGAGCAAAGTGCTAGTTGGGTTGGTCTTGGATGGATGCTTGATATTCCAAAAGTTACACGTAGTGTTCAAGGTGTACCAGATGATCATTCTTGTTATAATGTTATTTTTGAGTATGAGACCGGTTTAGATCAAAGTTGGTGGTCTGAATTTATACATCTTTTTGCAGATGCTTTTGACTTTGAGTTTGATTTTATTGAGAGCGTTGTAAATGTTGATTTAGATAGATATTCTTTTGATAGTGGATATTTCCCCACATATACAAAAGATTTGGGAGGTCTTGATCTTGAATATGGGGAAGAAAATGTTAGATCTGTAAATGGAAAGTTTAACTTTGGCACCGATTGTGGTAGTTATGAAGAGGATTTTTATGATTATAATAGCACAGATCTTTATTTTTATAATGGTGCTAAAATGTTTGGAGATTATGATGGATTTAAGTTTTTGAGATCTGGTAATTTTAAGGTAGAGGATATTGATCCTATAACTCTTGGTAATGAAATAATTGGGTTTGAGTATCCAACTCCAGGCGGAACTAAAATTGTTATGGATGAAACAATTCGTAAAGATAACTATCGATCTAGGACTGGTTCTCCTGATGAAGATGGGAACTATCGTTCTTGTTTAGATAATGAGTATTACTTTAGAACTGAAAAAGGCGGTTCTTATATTTCTTCTTGGAAGGCTAGTGAGATTTTGAGTCACGATTATGTTGATCTTGGAGAAGATGGTCCCGATGATTCAGATCTTGGTAATTGGGTGAGCTTCAATTATAATGAAGTTTATTCTGGTGGAAATCTTTACAATATTGAAAGTCCTCATTCTGATTCTGGAAGAAATTGTTTTGTAACTGGTACTGGTATAAGGAGCAAAGTTGGTTACGATTCGGAAATTTCTGTTCTTGGATCAATTGAGACCCCTACACATATTGCTTATTTTTACACAGATACAGAGAGGGCTGATACTAGAGACTCAAATGGAGACAAATTACCTAAGTTAAATTCTATTGAAGTCCGTTCTAAACTAGATAATGGTGTTGTTAGTAGGGTTGAATTTGTTTACGATCATTCTCTTGCTCAAGATACTCCCGATTCTTCTTCAGGAAGGTTGACATTGAGAGAAGTGATTACATATGGTTCCGATGGAACTGCATTAGCTCCATATGAATTTGAGTATGCTGAAGAGAATTTAGATTATGATATTAATAATTTTGATAGGTGGGGCAATTATTATTCTGATGGGGATATCTTGGAGCACAATAAAGATGGCTGGTTAGATGGGTTGATTCCTGAAGCATGGTCATTGTCTGATATTGATTGGCCTTCTGGCGGCAGTAGCCATATTGGTTATGAATCTGATAGATATGATAAAATTAATCATTGGGATGTTTCAACTAATTATGGTGGTGGTGTTAGAGCAAAGTGGATTCAACATTGTGATGGTTATGGAGAATGTTATAGTGTTAGATATCTTTACTCTGAAAATCCTACTTTGATATTGTCCAATGCAGAGTCTACAGGATATTTTTATGAAGATCCAATTTATGCTGGTAGTAGTGGGAGTATTTCTTATGATATGCCCTATTATTCTGAGGATTCTCCAAACTTCTTTGTTTTTGGTAATCCTTATATGAGCAATAATGTTTTTTATGAGAAGGTTGCAGTGGTTCAAGGTTATGATCCTGATGATGAAACTTCTTTTAGGAATAGGGGTTTCAGTGTTTCTGAATTTCATAGTCCGTCTATTAATCCTGAAGAAGGTACTGATTTTAGTGTAGATATCTTTGGGGATCTTTGGGATGACTGGCAGGAATCTTGTCAGTATCATTATTTAGATCAAAATATTTTGTTTGGATTTTGTGGAGCAAGGGGAAATCCTGTATTTCCAAGAGAAGGTTTGAACATATTTGTTGGTAGACCTCATTATACATACTCTTTGTATTCATTGGAGTATCCTGAAGAGCCAATTGAAACTTTTTATGTTGGAGATAGGGGGGCTGTTGAAGTTGTTGATATTTGTCCAAATGATTGTTCAGATTCATTGTCTTATGTTATTTTAGAAGAGAATGAAGAAGAAGGTTATGAAACGTTTGCATCTTATGTAAACCCTGTTGATGAACTGCCTAGTTGTATTGGTAAGGAGAATTTGTATGAAGGAGATGCTGACAACAATAATCAGTGCGATGTTCTTGAAACTAGTAAGTGGTATGCTGGTGTTTTGCATCATGGAGATATTTTAGTTAATGAAGGAGCCTATGGAATGCTAAAAGGATTTAAGAATTATGATAATAATTTTGAAGTTGTTTCAGAGGTAGAAAATACTTATCAATTTGTGGGAAACCAAGGCTGGATTTATTATTCTGGAGAGAATCCAAATAGTCAGGTTAGGTTTAATAATTTTATATTAACTTCTACTTTAGAAGTTTTAGAAGGTGGAACTACTCTTACTACAGACTATGCTACAAGGAATTTTGGTACTACTAACCCTGATAGAACGTGGAATGGTCAGCCAAGATATGTCGTTTCTTATGGGAATGATTTGAAAGAGAGAAGAATTGAAACTTATTATGCTTATGAGGTTTATCAAGGAATAGATAATTTGCTTGCCCCTTATTTAGTTATTGTTGGTGATGAGAGTACAGTTTTTGATAGTGATTTGAATGAAGTTAGTAATGCGGAGTCTATAACTAGAACTTCTTATTCAAATAATTTTGGCAATGGTGCATGGTATCCTTCTGAAGTTGAGAACTGGGAAGACATTGATAGCAATGGGATAGTTTCTGAGGCTGAAATGAAAAAAGTTACAGAGTTTTTGAGTTATGATAATTATGGAAATCTCTTGCGATCAATGGATGCCGAAGGTATTTATTCTGAATTTAAGTATGGGGGTAGTGGAGAGTGTAACTCTGGAAATAGTTTATATTCTTCTGTTTTGACTTGCACTATTGATGGAGCGGGTCGTGAGTCTAAGATATATTATGATAGTGATTATTTGGTTACTTCTATTGAAGATCTGAATGAGGTCTCTACCGATTATACTTTTGATGAGTTTAACAGACTTAGTACTATCAGTACACCTGGGATAAATGTGGTGGATAGAATTCCTTTAGTCTTTTATGATTATAATTATGGTATTAATGAAGGATGTAATAATTTGGATGATGAAAATGAAGTGTGCATGAATTGGGTGCAGACCCAGTCTCTCATTAGTGGAGATATGTTCTCTAGATCTAGAAGTTATGTTGATGGATTAGGAAGGCACATACAGTCTTCTAGTCAGAAGGATGAGAATACTGCAATTGTCACGAGAACTTCTTATAATGAATTTGGCCTTGTTAATATGAAATTTGAGCCAGAAGAAATTGGAATTTCTTGGTTTTATACTGTGCTTGGTGGTGGAGCTGTAAAGGATTGGTTTGGACATTGGGGTGGGTTGACTGAAAACACTGCTGATGAGATTCTCAGGTACAAAGGGGGTTTTGTTAAATGAGGGTTTTATTATTTTTTGTGTTTTTGATTTTTGTAGCCGGATTTGTTAGCGGGGATATGGAAAGTGAATGCGATTGTAATCCAGGGGGGTGTTCTCCCGGAGAACATTGCAGTTCAACAGCAGGGTGTAGGAATCCAGGACCTAATGGCAATGATTTATGTGTTCCTTACCTTGAGATATGTGATGGAATAGATAATGATGGTGATGGAATAGTAGATGAAGATTGTGATAATGATGGTGATGGATATTGTGAGCTTTATTTTGATTATGATAATGAGTGGCCATACTTTCCACAATGTTTAGAAGGATTTGGCGATTGTATGGATGAAGATGGAAATAGTAATCCTGGAGCTTCTGAAGTTTGTGATGGGTTTGATAATAATTGTAATGATATGCATTGGCTTCAGTATTGGGAGGAAAACTATCTTGACTATGATCCACCTATTGATTATGAGTCTTTTGTTGAGCGTGGTGTTGATGAAGATTTTGATAATGATGGTGATGGTGTAACTACATGTGGAAGTTATACTTGGGGAAGTGTTCATGGTGGGGGGTGGCAAGAAGGACACGATCCCGACTGTAATGATAATAATCCTGATGTTTGGAGAGAAATAGTTTATTATAGAGATAGTGATGGAGATGAGTATGGAGACCCTTATGTTGTTACTTCTTTTTGTGTTGGGGAAGATACTAATATTGATGGCTGGTCACTAGATGGTACTGATTGCGATGACAGCAATTCAGATGCTTGGGAACTATTAATTCATTATTTAGATAATGATGGTGATGGTTGTGGGAATGAAGATGGCACCCCTACTGAATTGTGTGCTGGTGATAGTCCTGCTGAGGGTTGGTCGTTTAATACTAATGATTGTGATGATAATAATAATCAAAGATGTTCAATTTTTTATGAACGCTGTGATGGAATAGATAATGATTGTTATGGTGGAGTTCCTAGCAATGAAGATGATTGTGAGTTTGCAGTTCAATATGTTTATGAATACAATCCACTGGTTAGGGTGATTCAAACTTATTTTATGGGTGTTACAGATGTTTTTGTTGAGAATGAATATAGTTCTGAAGGAAGCAATGAAGATTATACTTTTAGAAAAGTAATTGATCAGTTAGGAAATTATATTGTATCTAAATCTGATAAATTTGGAGATGTTATTGAGGTCGAAGATGCCAAAGGAAATAAACCAACTTTTGATTATGATTCTCTTAGTAGGCTTGAAGAAGGAATGGATTCAGATGGAAGACAAGCTTTTGAAAATGAGTATAATACACTAAATCAGTTAGTTTGGTCTTATAGTATAGATTCTGGGGAAAGAACTTATGATTATGATTCGAATGGTAATTTAGAGGTTACAACTATTTACAACAATCCAGATAGCAATTCAAATAACAATGTGGGAAATGAGTGGTATACAATTATGAATGAATATGATTATTTGAATAGGTTGTTTGAAATTGTTTATAGTGACGGGGAAGATGAAGAAGTGATTTCTTACTTTTATGATAATTTAGATGGTACTTCTTGTATAGAAGGTGTTTCAACAAGTTACGGAAAACTTTGTAAAATTGTTGGTGACACAACTATAGAATATACTTATGATCTTAGGGGGAATGTTATTAGAACTGGTGAAGTTATTGGTATTCGTGAGTATGAAACTGTTTATGGATATGACTATGCTGGCAATGTTGTTTCTATCGTTGGTTATGATGGTGTTGAAACTACTTATGAATATAATTCGTTAAATCAGTTGGATGGCGTTGATTTTTATGATCATTCAGGGCATAGCCTAGTTGGCGGGCATGTTTCTTATGAATATGGTGATGAAAATACTGGAGGAGAGAAAGTAGGTTCTTTGAAGAATATTGTTTATCCTTCTTTTGTTACGGATTATGAATATAATCAGAGGGGCATTGTAGAATCAATAGAAAATCCTTTGTTTTGGGAAACTTATGATTATGATGACGTTGGTAATCTTTTAAATATTGTTGATATTGATGGTAATTTTGTCGAGTATGGTTATGATGATATCTATAGATTAACTGAAATTTCTGATCAGAATGAGTATTACTTGGAAGATGAGTTTACTATTGGTTACGATTATGATTCTGTTGGAAATAGGTTGTCTAGGGCTGTTGAGAGCCAGGGTGTTGAGATTTATGGTATTGTTCTCCCTGATGAATATTATTATGGTTCGGATAATAAGTTAGATAGTACTGTTGGTTGTACTTATGATTATGATGACGTTGGTAATTTGATTGAAAGTGATTGCCAAAGGATTATTACAAATTATGAATATTATTTGAATGGTATGCTGAAAAGTGTTAGTGGAGAAAATTTTGATTTGGATTTTGTTTATGATCCTTTAGGTAGAAGGGTTAGAAAAATAGATAATGAAAATTGGATAGATAGTGCACTTTATCTTTATGGTGTTGGAAATAGTCCTTTGATTACTATAACTTCTTTTGATGAACTTGGTGGTAGTTTCTAATATTTTTTTACATCATGTGGTTTGTTTTCAAGTAAAGAAGAATTAGTTATCCTTATGAATTCTGCATTTTTTTGTAGCTCTTGTAGATTGTGTGCACCGTTATAAGATAATCCAGATCTTAAACCACCAATCAATTTGTTAAGCACTTCTGAAACATTTCCTTTGTAACGAACCAAAGCTTCTACGCCTTCTGGAGTTATGTCTTCAAATTCTTTGTCTTTTGAAACATCTTTGTTATTTTCTCTTGATTCACGACCAATGGCGGCACCAAAAGAAGCCATACCACGAATTACTTTGTATTTTCCATCTTCTCTTGTGAGGGTTATTCCTGGTGACTCTTCTGTTCCAGCTATTATTGAACCCATCATAACACTGGAAGCTCCTGCAGCTAAAGCTTTTACAATATCATTTGAACCCCTAATTCCTCCGTCTGCTATTGCAGGTATTCCTTTTTTGTTTGCTATTTTACTTACATCTAGTATTGCATATAACTGTGGAACTCCACAACCAGTGACCATGCGGGTGGTACAAATTGAACCAGGACCAATACCAATCTTAACTGCATCACAGCCCGCTTCTATGAGGTCTTTAGCTCCCCTTTCCGTTGCTATGTTTCCACCAATAACATTTACATCATATCTTTTTTTGATTGATTTGACGGTGTTTATAGCCAAATCTGAGTGCCCGTGAGCTATATCAATAACTATTACATCACAATTTGCCCTGATTAATGCTTCTGTTCTTTCTAGAAAGTCATCTTTCACTCCAATTGCTGCGCCAACTCTTAGTCTTCCTTTTTTGTCCTTGCAAGCATAAGGGTGTCTTTCAATTTTCTTTATATCTGATGAAGTAATTAATCCTGTTAAAAACCCATTTTCGTCTATTATTGGAAGTTTTTCTATTCTATTTTTATGTAATATTTCTCTTGCCTCTCCAGGAGATATGCCAAATTTTGCTGTAATGAGATTTGAGTTTTTGGTCATAATTTCAGATATTGGTTTTTTTAATTCTCTTTCAAAAATTATGTCTCTTGATGTACAAATTCCTTCTAGTTTTCCTTTTGGATCCACAATTAGAATTCCAGAAATTCCTTTTGTTTTCATAAACTCTTTTGCATCTAAAACTGTTTTTTCTTTTGTTAGGGTGTAAGGGTTATCAACAAATATGCTTTCTGCTCTTTTTACCTTGAATACTTCATTTACTTGTTCTTGTATTGTCATAAATCTATGAATTATTCCGATGCCACCCTTTCTTGCCATTTGTATGGCCATCGCAGATTCTGTTACAGTATCCATATTTGCAGAAATTAGTGGGATATTAAGAGTAATATTTTTAGTTAAGTTGGTTTTTAAAGAAACATCCTTTCTAGATTTTATTGATGATTTTTGAGGTTTTAAAAGGACGTCGTCATAGGTCAATGCAAGTTTTAAATCTTTCATGCATTAAGGGTTTACATAGGAGCTGTTTAATAAGCATTCATGTTTTTGGAAATATAGTAATCCTTTTATATTTTGATTATTAATTTATTTTATGAAAAAGAGTGTGATTGTAGTATTCTTAGTATTAGTTATGTGTTCTTCTGTATTTGCTATTTCAATTAAGATTGATGATACTAAAGAAGTTCCTCCTTTTGGAATATCTCCAGGTGAAAAAGACCAAGTTAGTGTTATTAGACATGTTTATGGTTTAGGTCATGTAGCAGATATTTCTGATGGTAAAATTATGTATTATTCTCAAGATAGATTGGGAAGTACAAGAGTAAAGACTAATTCTGAAGGCGAGGTTATTGGTGAGTTTAAGTCATTGCCTTTTGGACAGGAAGTTGTTAATAGAAATGTAAAGTATAGTTTTGCAACTGGAAAGGAATTGGATCCAAGTGATTTGTATTATTTTGGTGCTCGTTATTATGATCCTGATTTAGGCAGGTTTACTTCTGTGGATCCTATTGGGGATAATCATGGTTACAATTATGTTAATAACAATCCAATGAATTTTGTTGATCCTAGTGGTATGGATTATGGTTTTGTAGGCCCCCCTGAGTTTGATGATTTCGTGCGTAATTGGAATAATCCTATTGAAATGGAAGAAGTGAATGTAAAGGCCAGAAATTTTGAGGGTAGTCTTACTTTTGATCATGAATTTGTTAGTTATGAAAGTTATCATAGGAGCTTAGTTGGAACTTCCTTTGATTTTATGGAAGAGGCACATACTTTTTTTAACAGTGATGAAGTTCGTGATTTTTCTGAAAAATATATGGCGTTGATTGTTTCTCCAACTTCTGGAGATGTTTGGAAGGTGATCGAAAATGATGAAGGTTATTCTGAAGTTCTTCTTTCTAATGGAGAAGTTTCTTCTTTAGTTTCAGAGGGAGTATTGTATCCTTTTGATGAAATTTCCCAAAAAGCCAACAAAATTTTATTAGATTCTAATGTTGAGATTCTCCCTAATAGACATATTCTTTTGAATCATCCACAGTTAGGGGTTTTTGTTTCTTCTTCTTCTGATGTTGGTGGGCCATGGGATGCTTTAGATGAACTTCTAAGAATGGCTATTAATTCAAACGGACCACTTCAAGTTAGTTCTAGTATGGAAATGGAAAATGTTAATAAGAGGAGATAAATTTTTTTAGAAAAGTATTTAAAAGTTAATCTGTTTTTAGAGTGATGGTTTGGGTATATTGGGTTATTGCTTTTATTGGATTGCTTATTGGAGCATTCATAGCTAGAAATACTAAAGAGGAATTGAAACCAGGTAAGAAATATTTTATTCTTTTAGAGAGAATTGTTTTATTTGTTCTAGTTCTTTTTACATTGTATAATGTTAGTTTTGGATTTGGAACTGCGTTAGCATTTTTAGTTGGTTTATTATTCTTTTACAAATTGAGTAAGAGTTATTTTTATCTTGGATTGGTGATGCTATTAGCTAGTTTTGTTTCTGTTAATTATTTGGCTAGTGTTACAATTTTAATATTTATTTTTGGTTTGCCACATGGATCTCTTTTTTATCCTGGGAAGAGAATTAAGTATTGGCATTATGAGTTAGTTTTCTTTTTGGTACCTTTAATATTATTAGTTTCTAGAGAATTTGTTATTTCTAATATTAGTTATTTCTTTTCTTTTGCTGCTGGAGCTTTATTCTTTGACTTTGTTAAAAAGATGAAATAATAGGTTTTATATATCTTTTAGAATATAGATTGTATGATGGTTAATAGAAGGAATACCCTTAAGAAAAAGAAGTCTGAAAGGCATTATTTTTTTGCTTCTATTTTTTTGTTTAGTATTGCTTTGCTTGGAATATCTTTTTATGTTCTGGATGGTTCAGGGTTTATGACTGGTTTTTCTTTTGTCGCTGATGTTAGTATTGATGATGTTACTGTTGAAAGTGAGTTATGTATTGCAGAGAATGGGGTTGGTTATGGTTTAGAGTGTACTGAAGAAGCTGCTGAAAGTTATTGTGATTATCTAGGTTATGGTGGATATATTGATGATAGTAAAAGTTGTGATGGCAGAGGTAATTATGCAGCTGAATCTATGAATCAAGAGCAATGTGTGTATAATGAAGGTATTAGTTATTTGGAAACGGTTCGTTGTTATTAAGAAATAGATTTAAATAATAGATTTATTTATAGTATGTATGAAAAAGAGTGTGATTGTAGTAGTTTTAGCTTTGCTTATGTGTTCTGCAGTATTTGCTATTACAATTAAGATTGATGATACTAAAGAAGTTCCACCTTTTGGAATAACTCCTAATGAAAAAGATCAAGCTAGTGTTATTAGGCATGTTTATGGTTTGGGTCATGTTGCCGATGTTTCTGATGGTAAAATTATGTATTATTCTCAAGATAGATTGGGAAGTACAAGAGTAAAGACTAATTCTGAAGGCGAGGTTATTGGTGAGTTTAAGTCATTGCCTTTTGGACAGGAAGTTGTTAATAGAAATGTAAAGTATAGTTTTGCAACTGGAAAGGAATTGGATCCAAGTGATTTGTATTATTTTGGTGCTCGTTATTATGATCCTGATTTAGGCAGGTTTACTTCTGTGGATCCTATTGGGGATAATCATGCTTATGCTTATGTTAATAATAATCCTATGAATTATGTTGACCCAACTGGAATGGATGATGATTTTGTTGGCACATCCCAAAAACCCATTGCAGCGATAATTTATAATTCACAATTTCCAGAATTTATAGATGAAGCATCTCAATTTATGTCTAACTATGGGGAAGATTATGAATTTAGAGTATATTCAATTTATGGCAGGGAAGAGATTAGAAATACTATAAATGAAATTAATTTAATGATTGAAAGTGGAAGAAATGTTCAGCGAATTATCCCAATGGACCATTATGGTAGTAAGATTCTTGGTTTAAAACTTGCTGAATGGAAAACTGTGGATACTATTTCTTCTCAAGAAGGTAGGCGTTTGATACCTGGAATTTGTCATGCTGGTGAAGCTAGACCGGGTATGATCTTTGATGAACTTACAAGAATAGCAGGTGTAAATGGTTTTGTTGGTACTGTGAATGAGTTTGCAGGTTTTACTAGATATCCAGTTGAGAATGACTGGGAAGGGGTGTTGACTCATGTTAGGTCAAGTAACGCTTATTTTTCTATTTCTTCCGATTCATTATCAAATTTGTTTGAAACACATAATACTGTTAGATTTGGAGATCCAGTTTTTACTGGTAGGTATTGGACTAATTATGAAATAAATCCAACTCCTAATCGTAGAGAATATCTAAATATTTATCGGAATAGAGATGGGAAGCTTTTTGACTTTATTCAAGGTTCAGTTCAAATACAACAGGCAGATCCAACTAATATGGCGCAGATTAATTTCCCTAGATAGTTATAATTATAATGATGATAATAAATTAGATAGTTTTGGTTGGGTTTTAGACAATTTACAGAATTAGGTAGTTTTAAAAATGAGGTTTTTAGCCCAATTTTATGTTATATTTAATTGGAACTGGATTGGGAGATGAAAAGGATATTACAGTTAGGGGTTTGGAGATTGTGAAATCTTGTAGTCACGTTTATTTAGAGTGTTATACTAATGCACTTTCCGTTTCTAAAGAGAAATTGGAAGAATTCTATGGGAAAGAAGTTATTTTAGCTGATAGAGATATGATTGAGAAAAATTCTGATGAGATATTAGATAAGGCTAAAGATTCTGATGTTGCTTTGTTGATTATTGGTGATGTTTTTGCTGCAACTACTCACGTTGATTTCATGTTGAGAGCTAAAGGGAAAAAAGTTGATATTGAAGTTATCAATAATGCATCTGTTTTAACTGCTATTGGAGAAGTTGGTTTGGAATTGTATAAATATGGGAAGGTTACTTCTATTCCCTTTGAAAATGAAAATGTTGATACTCCTGTTAATGTTTTGAAAGACAATCAGAGTTTAGGTTTGCATACTTTGTTTTTATTAGATTTAGATCCTAAGAATGATAATTTTTTGAGCTTTAGTTCCGCTGCTAAGTATTTAATTAGTAAAGGTGTTGGTGAAGATGTTGTTGCTATTGGCTGTGCTGCTCTTGGAACTAAAAATAAAGAGATAAAAGTTTTGAAACTTAAAGATATGATAGAAATAAATAAATATCCGCAATGTTTGATTATTCCAGGTAAGCTTCATTTTGTAGAAGAAGAAGCATTGGAACTATGGAAATAAAGGATAAATTTTTTGTTATTGTTAAAACTAATTCTCATAAGAATGAATTTTTGGGTTATTCTGATGTTTTGAAAGCTTATAGGGTCAATATTGATGCCAAACCTATTGATGGTGAAGCAAATATGGCTTTGGAGAAATTTCTTAGTAAATATTTTAAGAGAAGAGTTAGAATTATTTCTGGTTTTAGAAGCAGGAAGAAATTATTAAGCTTTGAAACTTAGGGCAGACTCTAGTTTTTCACTTATTATTTTTCCAGAGATTGCGTCAATTTTTGTGTTTAAAATATTGAATTTTTCTGTAATGAATGTTATGTTCCAAGTTGGATGTTCCATCTTTTGAAGTATTATTATTTCTTTTGTTGGTTTTTGATCTTCATATTTTTGTTTTAATAGTTTGTTTATTATTTCTTTTGCTTCAAATACGTCTACTTCTATTTCTTCTAATTTTAGTTCAGGGATTACTGTCTTTTCTTTTCTAAAGATGTCTGAAGTTTCCTTGCCTGTTTTTGTGAAGCTAGTTAGATTATCGTCCTTTGGACAATAAAAATCAAGTTGCCAACCGTTTGAGAAGAAAGCACTAGTTAAATATGCTCCAGGATGTCTAGAAGACCACTCTCTGAAGTGTTTTGATTCTCTTATTTGTCTTAAAGAAGTTTTTAGATTTGTTATCATTTCTTTTCTTGAATTTGTTTTAGAAGATCTTTTATAAATTTATCTGGTGATACCCCAAATTTGACTTTTCCGTCCCTTGAACGGATTGCCAGCTGTTTATCTTTCATTTCTTTATCACCAATTGTTACCATATAATTTATTTTTTCTGTTTGTGCATCTCTTACTTTTTTCCCTATAGAAAGATTTCTGGAATCTAATTCTACTCTAATGTTATTTTCCTGTAATTTTTTTGTTATTTCTTTTGCAAATTTATTGCTTCTATCTGTTAAGGTCATAATCTTTACTTGTATTGGTGATAACCATAACGGGAATTTTCCAGCATAATGTTCTATTAACATTGCTATTGTTCTCTCTAGAGCTCCAATTGAAGATCTGTGAATTATCATTGGTCTTTCTTTTTTCCCGCTTTTTCCTTCATAAGTCATATCAAATCTTTCTGGTAATGCAAAATCTATTTGAACTGTAAATATTGTATCTTCTTTTCCATGAACGTTCTTCATTTGAATGTCTAATTTTGGACCATAGAATGCTGCTTCATCTTTTGCTTCTACATACTTTAATTTCATTTTATCTATGATCTTTTTCATCATCTTTTCAGAATCTCTCCAAGCTTTGGGATTATCAATATATTTTTCTTTATTTTTTATATCTCCTTTTGAGAATCTATACCAATAGTCTGTGAACCCCAGGGTTTTCATAACAAATTGTATCAATCTTACTACTTCTTCAAATTCTTTTTCTAGTTGCTCAGGTGTACAAATTATGTGTGCATCTGCTAGACTAAATTGTCTAACCCTTAGTAAACCATGCAACTCTCCAGATTTTTCGTTTCTGAATAGTTCGGCGATTTCTGCGTATTTTATTGGCAACTCTCTATAACTTCTAAGTTTTGATTTGTAGATCATGAACTGATGCGGACAAGTCATTGGTCTTAGAACCATTTCTTCTCCATTTGTTTTGAATACAAACATGCTTTCCTTGTAATGGTCTAAATGTCCTGAAATTTTGTACAATTTGCTTCTCGCCATAATTGGTGTTTCTGTGTATTGATATCCTCTTTTTATTTCCTCATCTTCTATAAACCTTTTTAGAATTCTTTTTATTGTTGCACCTTTTGGAGTTAGAAGTGGAAGTCCTTTTCCTACAGTTTCACTTATTACAAATAAATCTAATTCCTTCCCAAGTTTTGTATGATCTCTTTTTTTTGCTTCTTCTAAATTTGTTAAGTGATCTTTTAGTTCTTTTTCTGTTTTGAAACATGCTACATAAATTCTACTGAGCATTTTGTTTTTCTCTGTTCCTTTCCAATATGCTCCAGCAGTGTTTAGAATTTTAAAGTGTTTAACTTCTCCAGTTGATTTTGCATGGGGTCCCTTACATAAATCGATAAATTCCCCTTGTTTGTAAAGTGATGCTGTCTTTTCTGATAAATCTTTTAGAAGTTCTAATTTGTATTTTTGTCCTTTGAATAATATCTTTGCTTTTTCTTTTGAAATGTTTTGTTTTTCTAGTTTGATATTTCTTCTTACTATTTCTTTCATCCTTTTTTCTATTTTTTTTAGTTCCTTTGCCGAGAAACCTTCTTCTTTATCAAAATCATAATAGAAACCGTTTTCTATTGCAGGACCCATTCCTAGCTTTACTTTTGGAAATAGTTCTTTAACTGCTTGTGCAAGAATATGTGCTCCAGTGTGCCTTACCTTTTCTAGGTTGTCTACCATTGTTTATATTTGATTTGATTTTCTATATAAATTTAACTAAAGGAAAGGTTTAAATAATTCTTTTGTTATTGTTTTCTTAGAGGTTGATAGATTGCAGATAAATATTGAAAAAAGACATTTAGGGTATTTTTGTTTGTTCTTAGTTTTAGTTGGAAGTCTAGTTGTTTTGGCCACAGTTCCTAATCCAGGTCATCCTTTAGATGATATTGAAGGTTGGGATACTATTTGTACAATTGAGAATTCTGGTGATGGTAATTGTGCTGATGATGTTGGTGATGGTGGTGGAGAAAGTATTTGGTCTTCTTTAGGGGATGATATTTATTATAATATTGGCAAGGTTGCCATTGGTCATACTCTAATTACGGGTAGTTATGATTTGTATGTTGAAGAGAGGGCAATATTTAATGGTATTATAGAGGCGAGAGATTCTGTTAGGATTACTAATTTTCCAGAGACTTTGCCAGCTTGTGATTCTAGCATAAGGGGTATGATGATGATTAGAGAATGGCATAGCTCTGGTGGAGAGTTCTATAAGGATGAGGTTTATTATTGTCAGGATGTTTATTGGCCTACAAGTGGGCACCAATTTTCTTGGCAATTGTTAAGTGATGGTTAGTGTGAAATTTTAGTAATGTTATAGTAACCTTTAAATATTAATTATCATTATTCTCTTCTATGAAAAGAGGATTAATCTTAGTTTTAGCTCTGTTTTTTATTGTTCCAGCTGTAAGTGCTAGTTATAGCGGTGGTTTTTATATAGATAGAGAAAATTTTCAGTTAGGTGATGAATTTACGGTAACAGGTTCAAATATTAATTTTGAGGGAATTCCTTATAATGGAAATGCCATGATTCTTTTGGTTGGTGATGGAAATAATACTTACACTCTTTTGACAGAGATTAGAGGTGGTTCTTTTACTTATATTGCTTCTTTTTGTGAATTAAGTACTTGCAAGATAGAACCTTCTAATGGAACTTTTTCTGTTAATGTTGAATTATTAAATTTACATCTTGAAGAATTACATACTTTTTCTGATGTTTTGACCTTTGATTTGTCAAATATGCTTGATGTTACCTTGGGATTGGAAAATTCTCAGCTAGATCCTGGTGATAGGCTTAGTTTAACAGGTAGTGCATTTAGATCAGTTGATTCTACTGAAATCGGTGAAATGACAGTTAAAATAGTCATGGATGATTTTGAGACTGAATTAGTAGAGGATAATAATGCTTTCATATATGATACTACTTTATCGAGTAGTGTTATTTCTAATTATCATGATCTTAACGTTACGATAGAGGATGAGTATGGGAATAAAGGATTTGAAACAATAAGATTTTATGTTACTCCAATCCCTAGTTGGATGGATATAGGAACTAATGGTACTGAATTTTCTCCTGGTGTTTCTGTAGCGATTACGGCTTCAGTTTATGATCAGGCAGATTTAGATACGTTCAATGATGTTGAATTTAAATTAATTAATCCAAAAGGCAAAAAAATTGTTGAAGATATCTTACATACAAACGAAGTTTTTAATTTTGATATTGATGAATATGCAATGCCTGGAGAATGGGTAATTTATGCTGAATTTGAAAATTTGGAAGCAGAATCTTTCTTTGTTGTTAGGGAAATTGAGCTTTTGGATGTTCTGTTGTCTAATCAGACCTTAGTAGTAAAAAATGTTGGTAATATTTATTATGATAAAAATTTAGTTGTTGTAGGTGATGGCGACGGGGATAAAAGAACCATTGATAGGAGAACAAATTTAAATCCTGGAGAAGAAATTGTTTTAAATTTATATGAATTATTTGATACTGGATATTATACCATTAAAGTTACTAATACTGGCGATGAATATGAGTTACAAATCAAAGATCCAAGAGGAGTATTTTCTAGGGTTGGGGGGTTCTTTTCAAGTTTAACTGGGCAGGCAATTGGCAAATCTGGAACTGGCACGTCTGATGTTCCTACAATGATTATGGTTATTTTATTTTTGGCTGGACTTATTGTGTTTAGTGTAAGGGTTAGAACTAATAAAGGTAGAATGAGAACTCCAGGATATGTTAAAGAAAAGAAAAAGAGAATAACAGTTCCCAAATTTAAGAGGAGAAAAAAAGAAGATGTTGAAAATCTTAAGGAAAGAATATTGAAAGACCTTGAGTCTTCTGAAAGTACAAAAGTAAAAAAAGTTCCTGAAAGAGATAGTAAAAGTTATAATTTACCTGCTGGGTTTGGAGATATAAAAGAACCAAAAAGTAAACCTGATAGGGTTGATTTTGATAGACCCTTAGGTTAAGATTAATAGAGAATTACAGCCAAGATAGATTCTATTTCCCCATATCTTAGTTTTCCAGGATCTGTTAGAATGTTATTGTCTCCTTTTGTTACACAATACCAACCTTCATCATCATTTCCTATTTGAATTATCCTGTGTACTATTAGTTTATTTGACCAAAACGGTTTGAAAGTAACTATATCCCCTACTTGAAGTTCTTCTTCTGAATTTGGTTTAATTTCTATTCCATTTGCACCAATGTCCAGGATCGGATCCATTGAACCTGAGTTGGCATACCTGGCTAATCCAATTTCTCGGTTTCCAAAATTTATAGTTATGTAATTTCCTTGTATTAATATATCCTCTTCATTTATCCAGTCACTTGGAGAAATTAGTTCGTTAGATGTAAACATTGAAGCATTATTTGTGAAATTTTGACTGTATGCTGTGTTTGATAACCACCCCAAAACAAACACAATAAGTGTTAAAACTATTATTTTTTTCATAGAAACGGGAAAGATGAAAAACTTATAAGTGTTACTTTTTGGTGTTATCTTAGTCTAATAGCTTCCATATTCTTTGGAACTACTGTTTCTACTCTAAACATTTTATGGATTGTACTTGCTAGATCTAATGATTTTGATCTCTCTCCATGCATTAGAATTACTTTTTTAGGTCTTGGATTTGTTCTGTTTATGAAATTAATTAATTGTGTTCTATCAGAGTGTCCTGTAAATCCATGTATGCTATGAACATCCAATTTTACTTGAAATGGTATTTGTTTGTTTCCTTCTTGAAATATTATTTCTTTTTCTCCGTCCTGTATTCGTTTACCCAATGCTCCCTGTCCTTGATAACATGTTAAAACCATCGAATTTTTTTTGTCTCCCCCAAGATTTTTGAAATATTCTACAGATGCACCACCAGTAAGCATGCCTGATGTTGCCAATATTACACAAGGGCCCTTTTCTTCTATAACTTCCATCATTTCTTTTCTTGAACCAACTTGAGTGAATACTTTTGATAGGAAGGGATTTTCGTCTTTATGGAATACTGTTTGTTTTATCTTATTATTAAAGAAATCAGGATATGTTGTGTGTATTGCAGTACAATCCCAAACCATTCCTTGAACAAAACAAGGAACATTTTCTACTTTTCCTTCTCTAATTGCCCTTTCTAATAAAATCATAATTTCTTGAGCTCTTCCGACTCCAAGTACAGGCAATAAAACTTTTCCACCACGTTTTATTGTATTGTTTATTATTCCAAGTAAGTACTCTTCTGCTTCAGTTCTTGATGCAAGAGTATTTTCTCTCCCACCATATGTTGATTCCATTAATGCAGTTTCCAATCTTGGAAATTTTGTTGAAGCAGGAGCAAGTAAGTTTGATAGTTCGTAATTCATATCTCCAGTGTAAAGTAGATTATGCATTCCTTCTCCTATATGTAAGTGGCACATTGAGCTTCCAAGAACGTGCCCTGCATTGTATAGTGTTAATCTTACATCTGGTGCAATGTCTGTAACTTCTTCGTAATCCAAAATTATGGTGTTCTTAACCATTTTTTTTATGTCTGTTGAAGTGAAGATAGATTCTTTTGCATTTTTTTGTCCAACACTAATTAGATCTAAAAGCAATAATGAAGATATATCTCTTGTTGGTGCAGTACAATAAACTGGGCCATCGTACCCATATCTGAATAGTAATGGGATTAGTCCACAGTGATCTAAGTGTGAATGTGTTAAGAGTACTGCATCTAATTCATTTATTTTAAACTCTGGTGCATTCATGAATGGGAATGATTCATCTCCAGATGCTGCTACATTTATTCCACAGTCCATTAAAACATTAGATTCTTGAGTTTGGAGTAAGATACATGATCTTCCAACTTGTGAAGCGCCCCCGAGGAATACTAATCTTATCCAAGGTTCTTTTCCTTCTGCTTTTCTTGGCCCGTATATTCTTTCTCCAACTCTGTGTAGGAATTTTTTCCTTTCATCACTGCTTTCGTATAAGACAGTTCTTATGTTTTCAATTAATCTTGATCTTATAGAAGGAATTCTTTTTACAATAGGAACAAATAATGTTTGCTTTTTAATTTCTTTTAGAATTTCTCCTGATTTTCCTATTGCTAATCCTGGTTTTTCTGCTTCGATTACTACTGAAGATCTTTGGACATCAAAATTTATTTCTATTTTTCCAGCTTCTTTAGGTATTATTTTTATTATTTCTTGTTCTGCTTTTTCTAATGTCATGCAAAGAGATGGATCTGGTCTTAACTCAACTCTTTTTTTTATTGTGCTAACTATATCTTTTATTGTCGTGCCACTATTTAGAAAGAACTCTTTATTTTTAGTGTAGAGCACAATGTTTGCACCTTCAAAAAGTATTTGTGATAGGTTTGCATCTGAAGGAAGCAGTCCCTTTATTTCTTCTAGTATTCTTAGTACCATGTTTTCACTTTTAAGAATTAATTATTTTAGAGTTTTTTCTATTTTTTTGGCTACTACTTGATGTGCCCCTCTTTCATTTATTACAAAAATATCTAGGCCATCCCCTGTTGCAAGATCTCTGTTTATTGCAGTATTTATTGCTTTAGTAGCTAGTTCTATACCTTCTTTTACAGTAATCTTTTGATTGTAATTGCTTTCTAGTACACCAATTGCGAACATACTTCCAGAACCAGTTGAATAGAAATCTTTTTTTTGCATAAGCGAACCGTCTATTCCAAGTTCGTATAGATAATTTCCATCAGGATCATTTCCTCCAAGTAATAGGCTTACTATTCCTGGAACCATCGACATTTTTCTTATGTTTTGGTACAAAATTCCTGCTAAAAGATTTGCTGCTTCTTTTACTGATGGTGTTTCCTTTGTTCTCATTCTTTTTAATCTTAATTCTGCTTGTATTAATTTTGTAATTAGTTGTGCATCAGAAACCATTCCTGCAGTGGTTATAGCCATATGATCTGTTATTTTAAATATTTTTTTTTCGTCATTACTTGCTACTAAATATCCTGCGCTAGCTCTTTTGTCTGCAGCTAATACTATGCCATCCTTGCATACAATACCTAACGTAGTAGTTCCAGTGTGAATTCTTTTATCTTCCATTTAATCATCACAGAATTTATTAAGACTAATTCTTACTTTGTTTATAAAGTTTTTGGTACAAGAAATTATTCTTTATATCTTGGTTTTTTAATATTTCTTGGAGTACGTCTTTTGATGTCGTTTTTGTTCTTTTTATTTTTATGTAAACTTTCCCTTTTTCTTTATAAATTCTTTTTCCTTTCCATTTTTTTTTGAAGTTTTCTAGATTTGATTTTTGTTTTGTTTGTGGTCCGTAGTGTTTCTTTATTTTCTCTAGTTTGTTTGTCTTGAACCAAAAGTATGCGTGTTCATCTTCCCATTTCCAGCCATAATCTTTTACTTTCAGACCTTCTCTTTCTGCTGCTTTCTTTGTTTTTTCTAGCGCTTTTAGTAGTTTTGCACCTGCTATGTCTATTTTTTTGTCTAAAGGTTTTATCTTGAATACTGTGTATCCCTTTAATTTATCTGGATTTACTTCTTTTTTTACGAAAAATTCTTTTGAGCCGTCATATGTGTTTGCTAGTTTTATTAGCTCTCCATATTTCCTATTACTTAGTGCTGCTGCAAGATTTCTTTCTTTTTGTACTGGATCAATAAGGATTAATGGGGATTCTTTCTTTGATCTGTTTAGTTCACTGAGAACATCTTTTTTTGAATCATAGTGTCTTGCAGGATCAATTATTTCTTTTTCATCCCATTTCTTTACTGCATTTATTAATTTTTTTAAAGAACCATAGTGAACTGTTAATACTTCTAGAACGTAACCTGAAAATCCCTTAATGTAGCTTTCTGCCCCATATAGATCGTGCGATTTACAAAGCTTTTTTAGAAGTCTAATGTCATTTTTTATCTTTTCTGTTGCATGTTTTTTTATGTATCTAACATGTAATGGTGATACATCAGTTACGTTTTTTGATTTGTTTGATTTTTTTATATCTAATACTGGAATTATTTCAAAGACAAAACCTTCAATTTTTGTTTGAAAGTAATCTCTTGAACCATGTATTGTTTCAGAATTTATTTTCTTTTTTCTTAATAATTTTTTTAACTCTTTGGATATGTCTTTATCGTTGTATTTTTCATAATTGAACCTTGCAAATATGTCTATATCTGGTTTTCCTTTTAACCAAGTTCCTTTAGCGTAGGAGCCACCCACTAAGAAATTTACTTCTTTATCTTTTAGCTTTTTTGAGAAGTTATCCACTATACTCTTTAGATGTTGCTCCTCTTTTTTTGTTGGGAAAATATCTTCCATTTTAGAATTTAAAATTGAAATTAATTAGTGGTGCATTATTTTTTATACTAACTGTTAATATATCTTCCTTTTCTATTTCTGGGTTTCTCATAGAGAATTGCACTGTTATGTCCTCACCGTCTTTTTGTGCAGGAGATTTTTTTATATCAATTGGTTCTAAAGTGATTGTTGTAGATTTAAGTGGCGAAAATAATGGATTTTCTATTTGTTCTAATGGTTTTAAGATGTTTTTCAATAATGAATTTTCTTTTTTATCTAAATTTAGTAATAAGTCTGCTAGCGAAGCATCGTTTGGAAGTTTTTTGAATCCTTCTTGAATAATTATTGTGTTTTTTCTAATTTCTTTTTCATCTTCTGATTGAGCTACTAAGAAATTTTTTGTTTTTGACCCATTACTTAGATTGATTGTCCAGTATCCTAATTTTGTTTTATTTATTTCTAATGTTATATTTTTATTTGTTGTTATATTAAACTCTTTGAATTTTATTCCATCTGGATCTATTAGATATCCTTTTGTTGTGAAAAATAATTTTTCTCCATCTTTATTGATTAAATTTGTTCTAAGATTTATTTTATCTTTAGTTACTATATTTATTTCTTCTGGAGATCCTTCTTCACTTATAGATAGGCTTCCCGACTCTTTATATTCAGTTATTGTTCCTTCTAATTTTGTAGAACTAGTTTCTTGGCTATTTGAGCTAGTATCAGTTTCTCTTTCATTACTAATTCCCCATAGACTCTTTCCAGTTATTTTGCTTTTTATTTGATCTTCATTTGTTATTGTTAGGACGGTGAGCAATATTAAAAGCATTAGAATTATTGTTGCTATCTTTCCTTTTTTCATATTGACAATTCTCTTTTATTTTCTTATAAATGTTTCTTATTTTAAAGTATATTCTGTAGTATATAAAAGAGAAAGGTATTTAAATTGAGTATTTTTTTTCTGATTTATGGTAAAGATAGTAGTTATGGCTGGTGAGAATTCTAGAAGAGAACAAAAGAGAATGAGGTATAAGGGAGCTAAATATGTTTTTGATTATAAGCCATTAAGAATCCATAAAGGAGTAGCACCAATCTCTAGAATTTTGCATGGATTAGAACATCTAAATGGATTGGAAAGGGCAGTTATAGTTGGTAGAAAAAATAGATTAGATGCCCACATAAGAAATGAAGGATATTCTGTTGAATTTGAAACTATTGAGCAAGGAAAAAATATTTATTCAAATGCTGAAATGGGATATAATCATTTGGGAGGGGAAGGACATGTTCTGTTTATTGCTTCCGATTCAAAAAAAGATGTTCCTCCCGAATCTATGATGGAGTTTATAGGAGATTGTGATATTGATCAATTTGGCGCTTTTATTCCAATTATAGGGGAAGAACAGTTTAAATTAGAGAAAAGACATAAATTTTATTTTAAATTAATCGATGATAGGGGGATTAACTTTAAGGAGGAACCCTCTGTGGATAAGTATAACAGGAGAAAAATAAGGATGACTAATCTGTTGTTTGCAGATTTATCTAAATTTGGTAATCCGCAATTTTTGAATACAGCCTATAAGTTGAGACAGGCTTGGAGACATATACCTACAATTAGAAAGTTATTTGGTGAAGAGGTAGATAAATATTTTTTAACTAAGGATTTGACAATGTCTCAAGCAGTTAATGCATTATCCAGGCAATTTGGTGGAAAGTTATGTCTTGTTGATACTTTTTATCCTGAGTTAGAGGAAGATCTGGATACTGAAGAAGATTTTAGTGACTAATCTTTTCTAATCTTTGCAATAAAAAATCCATCAGTGTGATTATCTTGTGGCCAAATTCTTAAACATTTTTTTACTTCTTTATTGTAATTGTTATTTTCAAATTTTGTTATTGGTTCTGATGATTTCAAATTTTTAATATTTATTTTTTCTAGTTTTGCATTTTCGAAGTTTTCTAGTAAATGTGATATTACTGCTTCATCTTCTTCAGGTTCCATTGTGCAAGTTGAGTATACCAATGTTCCTTTTGGTTTTAGGTTTTGAAATGCAATTTTAATTAATTGTTTTTGTATTCCTGCAATTCTTTTTATTAAATTTGGTGACCAGTCTAGAATTGTTCTAGGTGATTTTCTTATTGTTCCAGTTCCTGTACACGGTGCGTCTAAAAGTATTTTATCAAATTGATAGTCTTTGAAGAACCTTCCTTCCATCATTGTTACTGCTGTGTTTGTTATTCCACATCTTTGTAGGTTTGATGCTAGTGCTTTGATTCTCATATGATCTATATCGTTTGCTATGATTAGTCCTGTGTTTTGCATCAGTGATGCTAGTTGTGTTGTTTTTGATCCAGGGGATGCTGCAATATCTAGGATGAAATCATTCTTTTTTGGTTCTAAAACTAATGGTGGAACCATTGATGATGCTTCTTGTATGTAGAAATATCCTAATCCATGTTCTGGAAGATTTCCTAAATCTGTTCTTTCTCCAGATATGAAAAATCCTTCCTTACACCAAGGGACTTGTTTTAGACTGTAATCTTTTAATTTTTGTTTTAGTTTCGTTGTTGTTATTTTTAATGTGTTTGTTCTTATTGATTTATCTTGATATTTTGTTGAATATTCTTTGAATTTTTTGAAATCTGTTAGTTTAGAATATCTTTCTATAAATTTCTCTTTGAATTCTGGGTAAGTTTTCATTAAATTTTAAAGAAAGTAAGAAGTTTAAATATGTTTTTAAATTAATCAGCTCCGCCACTATCTTAAATAGTACATATACAACTTATACATTCTGGTTTTACTGGTGGGCAAATAGCTAGATCGGGTTCTCCACATTCTTCCCCAACATCTACGATTCCATCCCCACAAATTCCACAACTGTTTATGTTGCTTCCGTCTACTTCAATTACTTCTTCAGGGCAAGAACCAACATTTCCTCCCGAAGTGATTACTGGAACTATTGTTATTCTAGTTATATCTGAAATGTCCATTTCCAAAGGTATGGTGAAACTTTTTTTTACATATGAAATTAGTTCTCCTTCGCTAGGGAATGATTCTGTTGTGGTTGAACTATCTATGAAAATATTTAAGTCTGAAAGATTTATCTCTCCCCTGTTTTTTAATGTGATTGTTAAAGATTGATCTACTCCACAAAATTCAGTTTCTAGATTAACCTCTCTTGTACAAAGTAGCGAGATATCAGCTTCGTTTCCAGTTTCTTCTATTTGTTCTTCTGCTAGGTTTGTTACAAATACATAGACTATTAATGCAATTATTACTGTTAAACCTATTAATAGAACCGTGGCAATTAATGGAGTAATACCTCTTTTATTCATAGTCTTTATTTGCATGTAGGGTTTATAAATTTTTTTATTAGAAAGGTTTTTAAATAAAATTTGAAGTTGATTTGGTATGCCTCAGTAGCTCAGCGGTAGAGCATTTGATTTGTAATCAAAAGGTCGGGAGTTCGAATCTCCTCTGAGGCTTACTTCTCAATAATCTGGAACTTTTTATCTTTCTTAACTTTCTTTAACTCGAAGTTTTTTATTCCATTTTCTTCTGCATATTTTTTTGCATTTTCTTCTGTTTTGAAAGTTTTTGGACCTTTCTTTCTAGGTTTTCCAGTTATCATAGCTTTGTGGGTTTTATGAGTTCCCACTTCAAGTTTCCTTTTTGCCCTTGTATGTATTTTTGCCATTTTTATAGAGTGCGCCAGCCGAGAATCGAACTCGGGTCACGACGTCTTTGCTTTACTAGTGTAAATTGGCAACGTCGCATTCTGCCTCTAAACTACTAGCGCGTTAGAAAAGTTTAGGCGAGCAACCCTTTAAATAATTTACTTATGTCGTTTATTTATGGATTATAAGTATATAGCAGAATCTTACAATGAACTACATTTTCATGAGCAGTATAAAAAGTTGATGATGATTATAGATAAATTTCCTGAAATAAGGAATGAAAAAGTCTTAGATGTTGGCTGTGGAACTGCTTTTTATTGTGGGTGGTTTGAGAAATATACTGGGTTAGATAATTCTGAAGAAATGATTGGGCAATCAAAGAAAAAATTAATTCTTGGAAGGGCAGAGAATTTGCCTTTTGATGATAAATCTTTTGATATTGTTATTTCTCTAAGTGCGATACATAATTTTGATGATCCTTCAAAAGCTGTTAGTGAGATGAAAAGAGTTTCTAGGGGTAAAATAATAATTACTGTTTTTAAAAGATCCAAGAATTATGTGAAAATAGAGAAGTTGTTAGAAGATTTTGATAGAATTGAGGAAGATAAAGATATGATTTTTTATAAAAGAAAACGCTTATAAGTTTGAGATAATTTGAGAAATTACTTGAAAATGAAAACTGGAAAATTAATTAAGAGGGCAGCATTATGTATGCTTTTGGCAGGTTGTACTGTTGGAGATAGAACCCTTTCTAATTTAAATGATGAAGATTCTACTGCTCAGAAAGAAGACACTTCTGGTTATTCTACTAAACTGTTGTATAATGCTGCAATGGTTGATTCTAATTATATTTTTGTTCCTGATACTGGAATTAGTTTAGATTATTATGTTGTTCCACAGCCAGATTCTGTAGGATATAACTTTCGTGAGAATAAGGATGGATATATTCCATTTTATGAAAAAATAGATTATGGTTCTAGTAATTAATTATTCTTCAAAAAGAAGTCTTGTTTCTTCATAATTATCCCAGTAGTTAGTTATTATATTGAACATGTCTGTTTGTGCTTGGGGGTCAAATCCTTGTAAAATTCTGTCCAAGTCTTGAACATATCCGATTTTTGTTCTTTCTTGGTATGCTAGTAAATTGTTGTATTCTGTTTCAGATATGATTCCCAATTCGTACATTCTGTTTGTGAATAATATGTTTTCGTTTCTTGTTAGAACCTCTTCTGTATCTGTGAATATTTGATTATATGCTTCTTCTCTACTTAGTTCTGGGTGTTGAGTGTTTGCTAGATTATTCCATAGTGAATTTCCAAAATCTTTTGCCCCAGTTAGTAAATGATATTGATGAATTCCTTCGTGTGAAATTACTAGTGAAGTGAAAGGCATGCCTCTTTCAAATACAGTTGTTCTAAATACTGATTCTTTTGCAGTTATGTCAGTTCTAGCGTACACATTCTGGTTTTTTAGTGCGTCCCGTTCTGCAGTGCTACTTGGTGTTCTAAACTGGAAGAGTTCCGTTGATGCTGATAGTTCTCTCAATACTGGATTTATTTGTGTGAGATAATTTAGGTCTACTCCAATATTATTCGCTCTTGTTTCTAAATCGCCATACCATTTTATTTCTCTTCCGTCAGGATCAACGTAGTTTAGGGGGTTATTGTCTACGTAAGCATATGGATTTCCCTTTTCTACAGGGTCTACTGAGGTGAACCTACCTAAATTAGAATCGTAATATCTTGCACCAAAGTTGTATAAATTGGAATTGTCTAGTTCTTTTCCCGTTGCAAATGAATGTTTGATATCGTCGTTGATTATTTCTTTTCCAAATGGAAGTGATTTAAATTCTCCTTTTATTTCTCCTTCTCCATCTGTTGCTAATATTGTGTTTTTTAATCTGTCTTGGTGATAATATATTATTTCTTTATCTTCTAAATCTGCTATATGTGAGTTATCTAATCCATAAATGTGTCTGACTATTTTTGGTTTTGGTCTCGTGAATTTTATTTTTTTTAGTTTTACATCAATATTTGCAGTTCTTCCATCTTCTCCAATCTCTATTGTCGTGTCTACAATCTCTGCCTCAAGTGTTCCCTCTGCAGTTTCTAAAATTATTGTTGATTTTTTTTCTTCTTCCGAGTTTCCCAAACTTTTTGTAATGAAATTAATATTTGTTGTTATTGATTCTAGCGGAATTTCTGCTGCAGTTCCTATTGCATTTCCAATTATATTCGGGAGTGCACAGTAATATGATAAATAGTTGTCTAAATTTTCGTATCCAATTTCTGTTCCTAATTCTTCCATATCTGCCAATTCAGGTAATTCACAGAGTGGTATTGTGTATTCAAAATTCCCACTTTCTACCCTTGTTGTTAGTATTCTGTTTTCTGTTTCGAGAGTTATTATCCCATTACATTCTTCTCCATCCAGAAAAAAATTGTATCCTACTAGATGTAGTTCTTCGAAGTCTTCTATTGTTAATTCAATTTGTAGGTTTGAATCTTCGAAATATTCAGCAGATGTTAGAGGAGTTACTATCAAGAGTAGTACTAGAATTATTATTTTTTTGTACAAATTAATCCCCTTAAAGTGGGGACTCTGCAGAATATAAAAGTGTTTCTAGATGTTGTTTAAGAGGGATTTGAATTATATTTGATTATTTACTATTATTTAGTAGTGTTAAATAGAAAGTCTTATAAATGATTTATTTTTATGTTTTTATAAAATGGGACCAGAAAGAAGAGAAAAGTTGAATTATGAAATTCATTTAGGGGAATATGTTAGGGTTGGAATAAGTTCTAATGGGATTCAAGTTGGTAGATTAGCCAAAATAGATGATGATTCAGGATTTATAGCACTTAATCCCTTTTTGAATGTAACTCAGTATCCTGATGGGACTTCCTATTATGGGGTTGCAAATGTTCCAGAGAGACCATTTACAGTCCCTTTAAATGTTGTTACAGGTATGAGTCCAACTTCTAAAAAAGAATTAACGGATTATGTTGAAAAATCCAATGTTATTATGGATAAAAAAAGAGTTTCGTTAGATAAACAATCCGATGAAGTATCCTAGGAAACAACCAGCCGAGATGAAAGGCATTGCTGGATAGAATTTATTTTTCTTGCTCATTAACAATAATACAAAGAGTGCTATTGCTGAGAAAACTGCTATTAAAGAAGCGTCCAGAAATCCTGATGTTTTTAGTAATACTCCTGCGAAAAGCATTGGAAAACCTACATCTCCACCGCCGAGGATTGCTGTTTTTGTGAATACTTTTTGTTTTTCTTTTGTTTTTTTGTTTGTTATTGTTTTTCTAGCGTACGGTATTGCTAGGCCTGCAAATGTTTTTGCTTTTGCTTGGAAATTTGCTAGTTTTATCATATGTTTTGTTTTCCAGACTGCTATCATGTCGTAGATTGAAATAATTATCAAGAGAATAATTATTGCAAAAACACTTAGAATTGGAACGAATATGGCTGCTATTCCTGCGTATACAAATAGCTCTACAATATTATGAGAAATAATGCTTGGTCTAAAGAATCTTAATGAAGTGAATGCTATTGCTCCAACTAAAGCTATTTTTTGATCAAAGAATGCGCTAAATGCTATTGTTAGTAAATATAGTGATGCTATGAAAAACCATGCTTTCCAAACTTTTATTGCTTTAAATTTTACTAATAATAATGCCAAAAATGTTACAAAAATAAGTGAGATTGCTATTGAGATGTAACTGAAGTCTTCACTAATTACAGGTTTTTCAATTCCAAAAGGTAACTCTGAAACTATGTAGTGATCTACTATTGCCAAACCAATAAATTGGGCCGCTAGAAATAGTAATACAATGATTAGCGTAATTTTGATATCATGTTTCATTGTCTCTTATTTTATTTGCTTGTTTTAAATAGTTTGCTTTATTCAAAAATTATTTATACTTGTAGTTCTTTAAATATTTATGGCAAATCGTGATAGGTTTGAATGTAATTCTTGTAGATATAGGTGGATGACTAAGAAAGAGTGGGGACAGCCAAACTTTTGTCCAGGTTGCAAGAGCAAAGATTTTGTTAATGTGGATAAAAAGGAAAGAGAGAAAATGGAAGAAGGTTGGCGATATGGTTGGAAAAAAAAGAGCGGGTCCAGGGTTAAAATTGAGGAAGAGTTGCAGAAATTTTTGAGTAAGTTGAAAGGCAATAAATAGTTCTTGACACGTTGACATGGAGGGTAGTTTAGTTTTTAAGTTTGGGAACTTAGATTGTATGTATGATTTGGTCTGGAGAAGAAGTTAAACTTTTACGAAAATTATACCTTGAAAATAAAGAGTTAAAGGAAATTTCAGAGATACTTAAAGGTAGGTCTGCCAAAGCAATTTCTCATAAGGTTTCTAGACTCGATTTGGTTAGGGAAAAATTGCCCCCAAATAGATCAAGGCGAAGTAGAAATGAGTATGATAATAATTATTACATTAGGAATAGAATTAGAATTCAAGAAAATAGAAAGAAGAGGATTAGAAAGAGAAAAGAATGGCTTGTTGGTTTGTTAGGTGGGAAATGTGCAAAGTGTGGTTATATTAAATGTATAAGCGCTTTAGATTTTCACCATAGGAGTGATAAAGAAGAGATGCTTAGTCGTCTTATAAAGGATTCTTCCAAACAAAAAGTTTTAAAAGAGGTTAAAAAGTGTATCCTATTATGTGCTAATTGCCATAGAGAATTACACGCTCAAGGGGATATCGTACAGTAGCTAGTATACCGGCCTCCAGAATTTTTTTGGAGTAAGCCGGCGACGGGAGTGCAAGTCTCTCTGTCCCCATAGTTTTTTAAGAAACAGTAAGGATTTTATGGATGATGTTTTTCTTCTTGTTTTTTTTGGAAGAATTCACCCAAAGCATCACATCCTCTTTCTTGAATAAGTTTTTTTCTTGTTCTAGATAAGAATCCTATGTCGGACAAAGTAGTTGCGGGGCAATCATAATAATCATTAAGGAATATTGCTACTGTTTCACTTATTGGATGGGCCTCCTGGTGTGAATTTTCAGTTAATGCTAATATTTCAAGAGCGCGGATAGCAATTCTTTTTATAGCTACTTTTTCAATTAATGAAAAATCTTTTAATCCAGTATAACGTTTTATTTGGGATAAAGATCCTTGATATACCTGATTTATATCATATCCTGATTTTACCATGAAATTGTTTACAAAGGCTATCCTTTATAAACTTGATGGTAGTAACAAGTAAATCTTTTATTTACCTAACGATTGTTTTTATTTTGTTTAATCTTTTAGTTACTTTTTTAAGTTCTTTATCTTTCTTTTTTCTATGAAATTTTTACCTTTATTACTTTCATTAGGTTTAACTTCTGCTGCTCTTGCTAATGATTTTGAATTAAGATACAAATCTGTTGATCCTCTTTTTCCTGAATTGGAACTTGTAGTTGTTAGTAATGGTGATAGTTCATTTGCAGAGATTACTCGTGGGTATTCTGCCCTCGATTTTGTTTTCGAGCATGTTTTATATTCTCAGAAAGCGATTAATGATTCTTTAGATTTTGTCTCTGAAGAGGTGGATGATAAATATACTAATTCTGTTTGGAATAGGAATTCTGGAAAAGTATATTGGGCCAATAGTGATGGAGATGCTGGTGTCTTGTTAGAAGGTAATACTTCTTTTTCTTTGGTTGATTTAATTGGTCATGTTAGAGAGAATGGTATTGATAGTGAAAAGTATTCTGTTTTGACTGGGGGGGATTTTTGCGATGTTTCTGTTTCTTCCGAAGGGGTTGATACTTACAAAGTTGGATTACGAGAAATTAATATACCTTTTTTAGATCACGGAGTTCTTTGGGATGGAGATAGGGGGGTTGGTATGACTCCTTCTGAAGGATACTTACATATGGGGATTTGGATTCTTGGAGTCAATATTGATTTTGTAAAAACAGATTAGAAACTTTTAAATAAAGATTTTTCTGAGTTAGTTGTATGAAAGTTACACCATATAAAGTGGAAGGAGAAGTCAACTATAATAAAGTTGTAAAGGAGTTTGGAGCTACTCTTATAGATAGTAAACTAAAGAATAAGATGAAAGGAGTTCGTTTAGTTGATAAAGAAATATTTTTTGCTCATAGAGATTTAGATAAAATTGTTAAAGGTAAATTTGCGATTGTTTCCGGTCGTGGTCCTTCTGAGAAAATGACTATTGCTCATTTGTTTATGTTTAAATTTGTAAAAGAAATGCAAGATAAATTTGGTTGTAGGGTTTTTATTCCATTTTCTGATGATGAGAAATTTTTGTTTAAACCAGGGTTGAAATTTGAAGAATCTAAGAAACTTGCTTATGATAATTTACTTGATATTTTAGCTCTAGGTTTTGATCCTAAGAAAACTGAAATTATTGCCGATTTTGAGAATATGAATCAGGAGCTTTATAATCTGGCTGTTCGTTGTTCTAAAACTATTACTTATAGTACTGTTAAGGCTGCATTTGGCTTTAAAGATGATAAAAATATTGGTATTGGTTTTTATCCTGCAATGCAAGCTGCTCATATTTTGTATCCGACAGTGAAGTATAAAATTCCTACTTTGGTTGTAATTGGAATTGATCAAGATGTGTTTGTAAAATTATCTAGGGATGTTGCATATAAATTGAGATTGGATAAACCTGGAGATATTTTAAGTAAATTTTTGCCTTCTTTATCTGGTGGTTCAAAAATGTCGGCTTCAGATCCAAATTCTGCTATTTATACAACAGATTCTATGAAAGATATTGAAAAGAAGATAAAAAGAGCTTTTTCAGGTGGCCAGAAGACTATTGATGAACACAGGAAGAAGGGTGGAAATCCTGATGTTGATGTTTGCTATAAATATTTGGACTTGTTTTTTGAAGAAGATGAGAAGAAATTGAAGGAAATTTATGATGATTATAAATCTGGAAAGCTACTTACGGGTGAGCTTAAGGCGTATACTATTGAGAAAGTTCAAAAATTCTTAAAAGAACATCAGAAAAATAGGGAGAAGGCCAAAAAGTTAGTTGGAAAGTATATTGATACTACTATTTAATGGCAATAATAGTAAGCTTTATAAACACCTCTTTGATTCTAGTTTTACTTAAAAAATGGATAAGCTATTAGGTAGACCACAGATATTTCATTTAGACGATCATCTATATAAAAAGAAATATATGGGAAAAACAGTTTCCAAGACTGATCAAGAGTCTGATGATTTTGAAGATAGATTGTTTAATGATGCTGAAAAAAAAGTTGAGTTAGTTAGACAGTTTTTTAGAGAAAACCATGGCGGGGTTGAATCTATGCCCGTTGACGATAGGATGCCGGGGTTTAGGAGTTATTTATTACATGGTCATGATGATTATGATTTAGTTTATCATTTAACAGTTAGTCATGGAAGGGCATTTAATAGACAAGATGATGATTTTTCATTGAATAATGATTCTTATTTGGTTGAAGAGATGATTGTTGGAAAATATCAAGAATTATTAAATTTTCTTGATGCCAATGCTGATAAACCCGAAGGCAAAGGGGTGAAAAGATGATAGTAGATAAAGATTTTTTAAAGAAATTGAGAAGTTCATTTGATTTAAACGAATATGAAGTAAAGATCTGGGCAGCTTTGTTAGGTAAAGGTATTGCAACTGCAGGTGAATTGGCTGAACTGAGCGAGGTTCCAAGATCTAGAAGTTATGATGTTTTAGAATCTCTTGAGAAGAGAGGATTTATTTTAGTTAAATTAGGTAAACCAATAAAATATATTGCTATAAAGCCTGATGATGTTTTGGGCAGAGTTAAGAAAGATATTTTGAGCAATGCAGAGTATAAAGTTAATTCAATGAACAATGTTTCTAAAGAAGATTTCTTTGGAGAATTGAATATGTTGTTCAAAAATGGAATTGATAATGTTGATATTAACGCTATTAGTGGATTAGTTCAGGGTAGAAAAAATATTTACAATCAGCTTGATAGTATGATGAGGAATGCTAAAGAGAGCATTATAGTTAGTACTTCTGCTGATGGATTAGTTAGAAAGGGAGATTTATTTAGATCTCTTTTTAAGAAGTTAAGTAAGAAAGGGGTCGACATAAAAATTTCTTCTTCAGGGATAGATGATGAATTATCCAAATTTGTTGGTTTGAGGAATTTAAAAGGTCTTGATTCAAGATTTGTTTTAGTTGATGGTAAAGAATTGATGTTTATGTTGACTAATGATGATGTTCATGATAAGGCTGATTCTGGTGTTTGGGTTAACAGTCCATTTTTTGTTAGCTCAATGAAGAATATGTTTGATACTGCTTGGGGTAAATAGAAACGAAAAATATAAATATTAACTTAAAGTTTAAAACAAAATAAAAAAGATTACGGAGAAAAATAAAAAATGGCAAATGGAAATGAAAAATTATATAATGCACACATAAATTATGATGATGCGATTACAGCTACATTAGCAAGTAGACTTTTTGTTACGATTCAGGGATATGCTACATTTAATGCAGGGGCTGCATCTGCTGAAAATTTGAATGCAGATCAAGTAGAATTATTGAATGAACAAGCTAGGGGCTGGAAATTAGACTCTAAGTTGGTTGTTTATCCAGTTGTTGTAGAGGATAAATAACTCCAAAAAGACAATTTTTAACTAAAATAGTAATTCTTTTATATTTCTTTTTATTATCTTTTTTATGGCAGAAGGAGATTCTTTTAGGTGTGATTGGTGTAATTATTCTTGGAGAGCTAAAAGTGATGCTCCTCAGCTAAGATGTCCTAGTTGTGGACATGATAATGTGATTAATGAAATGGAGAGCTTTAAAGATGTTCTTGGTAAGGAGAATGTTCTTCTTTTGGGTAGTAAGAAGAAGAAATCTTTTGAACCTATTATTGAAGAAGAAGAGGAAGAAGTACAAAGAAGTGATAAATCCTGGTATTCTAAGTTTGCGGAAAGAATTAAGAAAAGATGAAGGAAGTTTTTGTGTCTTTTTTCATACCTAGCTATCCATGCATCAGTCAAAAAGTGTGGTAAAAACTTCCTATGATTATTATTCTTTATCTGTTATTTATAATTCTTTTTATTAATCAAAAATTTAGAGAAATCAATTTAGGGCATGTCTTCAATTTGCTATTGGTATATTTTTAAGCCCAGTAAAAAAAGTATAGTAGTATCAAGACAATGATTACCCAAAACCACCAACTTTTGAAAATGTTTTTCTTTTTTTTGTCCATGCTTAGTTTTTAGATTAAGAGTATAAAAAGGTTTTGATAGTAGAATGTATCCCTCCGCCCGGATTCGAACCGGGGACCTCCCGGGAACGGCTGGGTGTTTTTCATTTAAGGTTTTTACCTAATCAAACACCATCTACAGCCGAGCGCTCTACCGCTGAGCTACAGAGGGACATAAGAAAAAGAAAGGATTTTATTTATAAAATTAACTATACCAGATCCCCTTTAATATTTCTGTTTTCATCTGGTAATAGGTTGTTTGTTATTAATTTAGTAAGTCCTTCATCTATCATTTCAGCTCTATCTTCGCTAGTTTCTTTTGTTTTTCCAACAGGATATTTTCTATAAGCACTTTCATATAAATCAATTACTTCTTTTCCAAAACCTAATTTAATTAGAAGAGATTCCCTTTTTCCTTCTATTTGTAGACTGTATTTAGATTTATTTTTTTGACTTATGGTTATTTCTACCATTTTTTTAGAAAGGTTTGACGTTGTTTGAGTAAACTATTTTTCTTTTGAACATTTTTATATATTTTGCTGCTGCTTTTGGTATTCTAAGCTTATTGATTTTTTCATGCTCTAGTTTAACATTATAAGAAACTACATAATTTTCTCTTCCTTCTAATTTAGGTATGTGCCACAATAAACTTGTTTTTTCATGTGACGTTATTATTCTTGGTTTTCTTTTTTCTGCTAATTGGGTGGGTGGTTCAATAAGATGATTTATTGTGTCTAGTAATTTCAGATTTTTTATAGCTCTTCTTGATTTGTTTTTTAGGCTTATTACAACATCCATACTTAGAATTCCATCTTTTGATTTTACAGATAAGATATTTTTTGTTAATGTTATATGTTTCTTTTTGTAACTATAAAATAATCCAATGATTATGACAAGAGCTATTATTCCTGAAATTAATGCTCTGTAATCTTTTTCAATTATTATTGTCCTGCTTTCTCCAGGGGAAAGGTCAAATTCCCAAGTTGGAATGTAATATCTTCCCTCTCTTTCTATTGAATCTGGTTGGGGGGTAAATGATGCTACTTTCATTTCTATTGATGAAAGTTTTTTTGTTATTATTTCATGACTTATTGTACTCCCATCATTTGTTTTAACTATCTTTTCTGAAAAGAATAAAAGTTTTTCAATTGGCGTTCCTATTTGACTTATTTTTGAATGATCTCCGATTATCATTTCTAGTTCTTTATTTAAAAATTCTTTATCGTCTGATAATACTTTTAGAAAAATGGGATATGAACCTTCTCTTAAATCTCCAGTTAAATTTACTATAAAATTAGCTGTTTCTTTTTCTGAATTAGAAAGATTTATTTGTTGAGATACTGAGAAAAAATCACTTTCAAGGATAATACTTAGTTCTTTGTAAGATATATCATAATTATTTGTTAATTCTATCTTGAATAAGTTGTCTTCAGAAGGATTTATTTCTGATGGTTGTTTTAATTCTGTTGTTACAGCCATGTCAAACGTTGTTACTTCTATATCAAATGTTTCTTCATCAAAGTAATTTTCATCGTCTAATGATTCTATTTTTATCGGAATTGAGTAAAGTCCATGTTCTATAATTTCAAATGGTTTAATATAGAACGAAACTGTTTTTCTCTCTCCCCTTTCCAATTCTATTGAAGAGGGGTCTGTTCTAATTATCCATTCCCAATGGGATGCTGGGAGTATTATTCTAAATTTACTACTAATATTTTGATCGTTATTTAGAATTAATTTGTACACTGCTTCATTATAATCTTCAACAATCACTGTATTTGTTTCTCTTTTTTGTTCTATTATGCTTGAGCTACTTGCAAAATTACTCAGGATTACTAGGATTAAAATTATTAGGAAGACCCTTTTTTCCATTGTGGATGGGGGAGGCTAGCTAAATATATAAAATTATCCTCTGACTATGAGGGGTATGTCTGTGGATAAATCTATTATTGAGGAGGGTGTTTTAGTTATTGTTCCATAATCTAGAATTAGATCCGATATTTTAGATACTTTCCAGGGTATTTGTTTTATTTTTGTTATTGGTCTTTTTTTAATTATGTTTGCAGCTATGACTGGCGTTCCTATTGATTTTATTATTTTTTGAATTTTGTGTTCTGGCATCCTTATTCTAAATTTTTTTTCTCCGGGATTGACGTTTCTAGCTACAGGTCTTTTTTTGGATTTTAAAATAAAAGTATAGGGTCCTGGCAATTTTTTTATGTAATTTTTATTGATTATTTCAAAATTTTTGCTGATCCATTGCTTGTTTGGTGAAATTATTGATAATTTGGATTTTATTGTTTGTTTTATAATACTAACACTGCCAGATTTTAAGGCATCGCAACCAATACAGTATCCAATATCTGTAGGGTAAATAAAAATATCTCCTGATTTTATTTTTTTTGTAATTTCTTTTTGGTTGATTTTGTCTAGTTTTATTGTCTCAGTCATCACTTTAGCTGTTTCTTTATAAATATAAACTTATTTATGTCTATATTCTTTGGATGGTAACCAAAAGGTTTATAAACAAAATAACTTCCCAAAAACTTAACCTGACGGTTCTCTTAAGTATAAAAATGGATATCCTATGATCAGTCATTAGATTTATTTTTTATTTAGAGGGAACTATATCGCGCCTTGGTGGTGTAGTGGTTATCATAAAGCCCTGTCGCGGCTTTGACCCGAGTTCGATTCTCGGCCAGGGCGTACGGACTGGTAGCTCAGTTTGGTAGAGCACTTGGCTTTTAACCAAGGGGTCGCGGGTTCAAATCCCGTCCGGTCCATACGTGTGAGATAAAAATGAGTGAAACTTTTGATATTACAAAACACGAGCTTGTTCCTAAGCATATTAAATTAAGTGCTGAAGATGCCGATAAAGTTCTTAAAGATTTAAATGTTGGTAGGGAAAAATTACCTATGATTTTTATGAGTGATTCTGCAATACAGAATTTAAAACCCGAGGTTGGTGATATAATAAAAATAGAAAGGGCTAGTCCTACAAACATAGAAACTGTATTTTACAGGGTGGTTGTTTATGGTTAAAGGTTACAAAGGGATTATATCAAATTATTTTAAGGATAATTCATTTGTAGAAGCCAGTCTTAAATCTTATAACGATTTTTTGAATAAAGGTATGCAGAGAGTTGTTGATGACATTGGAGACATTGTTCCAACAATTATTCCTCAAGAGTATGAAAATTTTAAAATTAAATTTAGTAAAATAAATGTTGGTAGACCAAGAGTTGTCGAGGCTGATGGTTCAAGAAGAGATATTTATCCTATTGAATCAAGATTAAGGGAATTAACTTATTCTGCTCCAATTCAGTTGGGTGTTAGTGCACATATAAATGATGTTCAAAGAGAGTCTTTTATTTCTCAAATAGGAAAAGTTCCAATTATGTTAAAATCAGGGCTTTGTCATTTACAAGGTCTTAAAGCAGCTGAATTGGTAAAACATGGAGAAGATCCAAATGATTATGGTGGCTATTTTATTTTGAATGGTAATGAAAGGGTTCTTGTAATTGTTGAAGATTTGGCTTCAAATAAGTTGTTCATAAAGAAAGCAGCTACAGGGCCAAGTAAATATACTGGTAAACTATTTTCTGAGAAACTGAGTTATAGAATACCACACACAATTGAGCAAATGAAAGATGGAGTTATTTATCTAAGTTTTAGTAGATTCAAGAGAATACCTATTGTTTCAGTGATAAAATCTTTGGGTATAACAACTGACAAAGAAATTATGCAATTTATTTTTCCTGAAGAAGTTGCAGATGATGTTTTAGTTAATCTCTATAATAGTGTTGAGTTAAAGTCTCAAAAAGATGCTTTGGATTTTCTTGCCAAACATATTGGTTTTGCTCAACATGAGTTTAAATATGAAAGAGTGCAAGATCAGTTAGATAAATATTTATTGCCACATTTAGGAGTAACTCCTAAAGATAGGGCGGCAAAAGCATACAATCTGTGCAAATTAGTAAAGAGGTTCTTGCTTGTTTCTTCAGGTCGTGCAACTATGCATAATCAAGATCATTATACAAATAAAAGGTTAAAATTGCCAGGTACTTTGTTAGAGGATTTATTTAGAGTTAACATGAAAGCATTAGTACAAGATGTTCTTTATAATTTTCAAAGGCTTGTTAAAAGGGGCAAGTTTAGTTCGATTAGAATAATAATTAGAGATCAATTGATTACACAGAGAATGAAGAGTGCAATCGCCACAGGTAGTTGGCCTGGTGGAAGGAATGGTATAAGCCAGAATATTGCAAGAACAAATTCTATAGATACGTTATCTCATTTACATAGGGTTGTTAGTTTGCTTACGTCTACTCAAGAGAATTTTGAGGCAAGAGCATTACATAGTACTCATTGGGGAAGGTTATGTCCTGTTGAAACTCCTGAAGGTACACCAATTGGTTTAAGAAAAAACCTTTCCATGTTATTTGAAATTACTAGAAAAAATTTAGTTGATGAAAAACTTCGTAAAACTTTGGAGGGTTCTGGATTGAATCCTGTTGCGTAAAATGATTGATGTATATTTAGATGAAAAATTTATTGGGGGCGTCGAAGATAGCAAAGCGTTTATAGATTCTTTTAAGAAAAAAAGAAGAAAAGGAGAGATACCTGAAAATCTTAATATAAATCACAATGAAGAGTTAGGCGAAATTTTTATTGATAGTGAAGGTGGTAGGTGTAGGAGACCTTTGATTATAGTTGAAGATGGAAAGTCTAAGTTGACAGAGTCTTATATTTCTAAAATTGAAGCAAAAGAAATTTCTTGGAAAAATTTAATTGAGGAGGGCATCGCAGAATATATAGATGCTGGAGAAGAAGGTAATTGTTATGTTGCTATGTCTGAAGATGAACTTACAAAAGAACATACACATTTAGAGATTAGTCCGGTTACTATTCTTGGTGTTTGTACTTCTCTAGTTCCTTTTTCAAATTATGGCAGTTCATCTAGGTTGATTAGGGGTTCTAAGATCCAGAAACAATCTTTGGGATTGTATACTACTAACTATCATTTAAGAATGGATACCGATTCTAGTGTCCTTCATTATCCACAGAAACCAATTGTAAAAACGTTTATGCACGATATTTTCAAATATGATGAACATCCTAGTGGGCAGAATTTTACAATTGCAGTTATGAGTTACGAAGGATATAATATGCAGGATGCAGTTATTTTAAATAAAGGAAGTATTCAAAGGGGATTAGCAAGGTCTCACTATTTCAAACCTTTTTCTGTTTCTGAATTTAGGTATGCTGGTGGATTGATGGATCAAGTTGAGTTGCCTGATAAAGAAGTTAGGGGTTATAGATCTGAGAAAGATTATAGATTATTACAAGAGGATGGCATTGCTTTTACTGAAGCAGATGTTAAATCTGATGATGTTGTTGTTGGTAGAACAAGTCCACCAAGATTTTTAGGAAGTCTCGAGAAATTTAATATTTCTGCAAGTACTAGAAGAGAGAGTTCTTTAGCAATAGGTGAGGGTGTGAAAGGTACCGTCGATGGAGTTATTTTAACTGAAAATGAGCATGGTAATAGACTAATTAAAATGAGGTTAAGAGAGCACAGAATTCCCGAGTTAGGAGATAAATTTGCTTCTAGACATGGTCAAAAAGGAGTTATAGGAATGTTAGTACCTCATGAAGATATGCCTTTTAGTTCTAGAGGAATTACTCCTGATATAATTTTCTCTCCACACAGCATTCCATCTAGAATGACTATATCTCATTTATTGGAAATGTTGGCTGGAAAAGTTGGAGCTTTATCTGGTGAATATGTTGATGCAACATCTTTTGATTGTCCAACTGAAGAGCATTTTAGAAGCGAACTTTCTAAGTTAGGATTTATGGAAAATGGTACTGAGAGATTTTATAATCCCTTAACTGGTAAAATGCTTAAAGCGAGAATTTATGTTGGAAATATGTACTATTTAAGATTAAAGCATATGGTTGCAAATAAATTACATGCTAGAGCTTCTGGAAGAATACAATTATTAACAAGACAGCCTGTTGAAGGAAGAGTTATGGGCGGTGGGTTAAGACTCGGGGAAATGGAGAAGGATTGTTTAGTTGCACATGGTGCTTCAAATTTGTTGAAAGAGAGATTTGATTCTGATAAGACTTTGTTCCACATTTGTGGGGACTGCGGTTCTTTAGGATTTTTCGATCATTATAAAAATAAGTCAATTTGTTTGAGATGTAACTCATCTAATCTGGAAACTGTTGAGATGAGTTATGCATTCAAATTGCTTTTGGATGAATTGAGGGCGTTGAGTTTTGCATCAACAATTAAATTGAAGGACAAATTTTAAAATGGAATTAGCTACAAAAAGATTGGAATCTGTAACGTTTGGTTTAATTTCTCCAGAGGTTATCAGAAGGACTTCTGTAGCAAAAATTGTTACACCAGAACTTTATGATGTAGAAGGCTATCCTGTTGATGGTGGTTTAATGGATATTAGATTAGGTGTTATTGATCCTGGTTTAAGATGTAAAACCTGTGGTGGAAAGTTGAAAGAATGTATGGGTCATTTTGGTTTTATGGATTTGGCTAGACCAATTATTAACATTGGTTTTGTTGATATCATTTTGAATCTTTTGAAAGTAACTTGCAAGGAATGTGGAAAAATTTTTGCAGATGATAAAAAAGTTGTAAAACATAGGGCAAGGATAGAAGCTCTCGAGAAGGAAGGAAGATTCAGAGACGTTAGAAAAGCAAATTCTGCATTTATTAGTTCCCTTAGAAATCTAAAAAGTTGTCCCCATTGTAATGCTAAAAATGAAGAAATTAAGTTAGAGAAACCTTATACTTTTTTTGAATCAAATAAAAGATTGACTCCAATTGAGATTAGGTCAAGGTTGGAAAAAATTTCTGATAATGATTTAGTTCTTTTGGGAATAAATCCTACTGCTACTAGACCAGAGTGGATGATTATAACTATATTTTTGGTTCCACCTGTTACAGTTAGACCAAGTATTACATTAGAAAGTGGAGAGAGAAGTGAAGATGATTTAACACATAAGTTGAGCGATATAGTTAGAATCAATCAAAGGTTGTTTGAAAATATTAATGCTGGTGCCCCTGAGATTATCATAGAAGATCTTTGGGATCTTTTACAGTATCACATTACTACATTCTTTGATAATTCGGTTGTTCAGCTACCTGTTGCAAGGCACAGATCTGGTCAACCTTTGAAAACGTTAACCGATAGAATAAAGAGTAAAGAAGGAAGATTTAGGCATAATCTTGCTGGTAAAAGAGTTAATTATTCTGCTAGAACTGTTATAAGCCCCGACCCAAAAATTAAATTTAATGAGGTTGGTATTCCTGAATCTGTTGCTATAGAATTGACAATTCCAGAGAGAGTTACAGCATGGAATAAGGATTGGTTAAAAGAGTTGATTAAGAAAGGTCCTGAGAATTATCCTGGTGCCAATTATGTTTTAAGACCGGATGGCAAAAAGAAGAGAATAACTGATGAGACCAAAGATGTTTTACTTGAAGAGCTTGATGAAGGATTTGTTGTTGAAAGGCATTTAGTTGATGGGGATGTGTCTCTTTTCAATAGACAGCCTAGCTTGCACAGAATGAGTATAATGTGTCATAAAGTTAAAGTCCTTCCTGGAAGGAGTTTTAGACTGAATCCTGCTGTTTGTACTCCATATAACGCAGATTTTGATGGCGATGAAATGAATCTTCATATTCCACAAACTGAAGAAGCAAGAGCTGAAGCAGAATTGTTGATGAGTGTTCAACACCATATCATTAGTCCAAAAAATGGATTGAATATAATTGGTTCTATAGAAGATTCAATTACTGGTATGTATTTGTTGACCAAAGGTTTAGAATTGAGTAAGTCTTCCGCTGTTGGTCTTTTGATGTCTGCAGGTATTTATGATGTTGATAAGATGTCTAATTTTGGAGAAACTGTTAGTGGCAAAGACATTTTTAGTGTTATATTACCAAAAGATATAGACTACTTGGGTGAGTCTAGAGATAAAGGAGACGTTGTGATTAAGAATGGTAAGTTGCTAAAAGGAGTTATTGATAGATCTTCGATTGGTGAAGAGAAAGGTGGACTAATAAGAAGAATTTATGCTAAATATGGTGAAGAAGTTGGTATAGATTTTTTAAGTAAAGTGTTCAGATTGGGCATTGCTAGTTTATTGGAAAATGGATTCACTATTTCAATCGCAGATACTGATATTCCTAAATCTACGAGAGAAAAGAATGAAGAATTAATTGAAGTTGCCAAGAAGAAGGTATACAAACTAATTGAAGAATATAATGGTGGCAGACTTGAAGCCTTGCCTGGAAATACTGAAGAAGAAACACTTGAATTGAAAATATCTGAAGTATTAAATAAAGTTAGAGATAAAGTTGGTGAACATGTTGTTTCTGTTATTGATGAAAAAAATAATGCTGTTGTTATGGCTAATTCTGGTGCCAAAGGTAATCTGTTAAATTTAGCTATGATGTCTTCTGTTGTTGGTCAACAAGCTATAGGTGGTAAGAGAATTGTTGGTGGTTATCCTGGAAGAGTTCTTTCTACTTTCAAGAAAGGAGATTTAAGTCCTGCTTCTAGAGGTTTCGTAGACAAAGGATACAAACAAGGAATGGATCCTCATGAGTATTTCTTTAGTGCAATGACTGGAAGAGATGCTTTAATGGATACTGCGTTGAGAACACCTAAATCTGGTTATTTGTATAGAAGATTAAGTAATGCTTTGCAAGATATTAGAATAGAATATGATTATACTGTTAGAGATGCTAGAAAAAAGATAATTCAATTTAAGTATGGTGAAGATGGAATTGATGTTTCAAAGAGTGATGGTGGATCAATTGACGTTAAAAGAATTGTTAGACAGGTAAAAGGAAAATGAGTAAAATCTTTGATAAATATAAGGGAGAATTATCCGGGAAGATTTTAAAGGATATTGAGATTGAAGCAGAGAAACAAAAATTAACCGGTGCCCAGACTGAAGAAGTTTTGAAAATATCAAAAGAAATGTTTGATGCTTCCCAAATTTCACCCGGAGAAGCCATTGGTGTAGTTACTGCTGAAAGTTTTGGTGAACCTGGTACTCAGATGACACTTAATGTTTTTCATTTAGCAGGTGTTGCAGAGATGCAAGTTACACAAGGTCTACCAAGATTAATTGAAATCTTTGATGCTAGAAAGGAGCCATCTACTCCAAGTATGACTGTTTATTTGAAAGCCGAATATTCTAAGGATGAAAAAACAATAAGAAAAGTTGCTAGTTTTATTAAAGAAATGACTTTGAAAGAAATTAGTACATCTTTTTCTTTAAATGTTATGAGGGGTTGTGTTGAAGTAGCATTGAATAAGAAAAAAATGATTGCTTTTGGTTTTACACTTAAACAAGTTGTTGATTCTTTAAATGAAAAGATAAAGGGTGTTGATGTAAAAGAAATTAAAGATGGTTTATTGATAAGAGAAACTTCTGGAGAAGAAGAAATCAACTTAATAAGTTTGTATAAATTAAGGGAGAAAAGTAAAGACACTATTGTTCGTGGTGTAAAGAGGGTCACACAAGTTTTACCAACAAAAAGAGCGGGCAGGGCTGTTATTCTTTGTGCAGGTACAAATCTTAAAGATGTAATTGAAATGAAAGAAGTAGAGAGTAAGAGAGTTTTTTCTAATAATATTCATGAGGTTGCTTCAGTGTTAGGTATAGAAGCTGCAAGGCAAGCAATTATTAATGAAGCTTCAGAAGTTATAAGTCAGCAAGGTTTAGATATTGATATAAGACATGTTATGTTTTTAGCAGACATAATGACTCATGGGGGAATTGTAAGGGGAATTACTAGGGGTGGAATTGGCGGTGAAAAAGAATCTGTTTTGGCCAGAGCTAGTTTCGAAACACCTATAAAGCACATTAAAGAAGCATGTTTAGTTGGAGAAGAAGATAAATTAAGAAGTGTTATAGAAAATGTAATTATAAACCAGCCAGTTCCATTAGGTACGGGATTACCTGGTTTAGTTATAAAGATGAGGAAGAAAAATGAGTCTAAAAAAGCTTAGAGATGCAATAAAAGAAAAAAAACTTTTTGTAGGAACTGGTAGAACTATTAAAGCTCTCAAAAAAGGTGAAGCAAAAGAAGTTTTTTTATCCAAAAATTGTTTATCTTCTACCAAGGATGAAATAAAAAAATTAGCTGAACTCTCCAAAGTTGAATATGTAGAACTGGAATTAACAAATGAGGAATTGGGGGCTGCTTGTAAAAAGCCATTTTCTATTGATTGTTGCTATTGTTAAAATGAAGTTAAATCGAGATCTTATACAATACATTGGTTTGTTTGAAAAGATAACCAGAACTGGAGTTAAAAATTGTTTCTTTCAGGGAGAATGTTTAGTTTTTGTGGTAGTTTCTGGACAGAAAAGTAAAGCAATTGGCAAGAATGCCGTCAATGTTAAGAAGATTTCAAGTTTAATTAATAAAAAAGTGAAGATTATTGAGTTTAATCAGGACCCAGTTAAATTTATAAATGGATATATTTATCCGGTAGAAGCTGAAACTGTTGTAAATGACAATGGTGTGGAAGTTAAAGTTAAATCCTCAAAAGATAAAGGATTGCTCATTGGAAGAAATAGAAAAAATCTTGACGATTTAAAATCAATTGTTGATTATTATTTCAAGATAAAAAATGTAAAAATTGTTTAAAATGGGAAAAAAATCTAAAGGACTTGCATCTGGAAGGAAGCTTAAGAGTAGAAGGAAGGCTTTTAGATGGAAGGACCAATATTTTACTAGAAGAGTTTTAGACTTGAAGAAGAAATCAGATCCTTTGACTGGTAGTCACCAAGCCAATGCTATTGTTTTAGAGAAAGTTCAATTAGAAGCAAAACAGCCAAACTCTGCTCTTAGAAAATGTATAAAATGTCAATTGGTTAAAAATAGTAGAAAGATGACTGCTTTTGTTCCGGGTGATAATGCTATTAAATTTATTAATGAACATGATAATGTTATTGTTGAATGTATTGGTGGTGCCAAGGGAAGAAGTAAGGGAGATATTCCTGGTGTTAGGTGGCAAGTTATCAAAGTTAATGATCAGTCTTTAAAGGGATTATTATCTGGAAAGATAGAGAAGGGTAGAAGATGAAATTATTCGATAAATGGGATGTGTCTGAAGTTAAGGTTAATGAAGAAGCACTTAGACCTTATATTCATTTACAAGAGTTACTTATTCCTAGAACTGGTGGCAAAGCTGCCCAGGGTCAGAGAATTTGGAGTCAAAAAACTCATATTGTTGAGAGATTTATGAATAAATTAATGGTTCCAGGACATGTTAAGAAACATAAACACAAAAGAACTTCTGGTCGTAATACTGGAAAGGCTCTTAATGTTCAAAAAATAGTTATTAAAGTTTTTGAAAATTTAGAAAAGAAAACTGGAAAGAATCCAATTCAAGTTTTTGTAACTGCAGTTGAAAATGCTGCTCCACGTGAAGAAGTTACAAGCATTGAGTATGGTGGTGCAAGATATTCCAAGTCTGTTGAAGTTAGTCCTTTGAGAAGAATTGATATTGTTCTTAGATATTTTGTTTGGGGTGCCTATGCTAAAGCATTTAATGCTAAGATTAAGATGGTTGATGCTTTGACTAATGAGTTATTGGGTGCTTATAATTTGGATACTGCTTCTAGTTCAGCTTTGAGTAAAAAGCTAGAGTTGGAAAGACAGTCGGATGCTTCAAGATGATAAATGTAAATACAGATTTTATTTCTGGGAAAGAAATTAAGGAGACATTGGGTTTAGTTAGGGGTTCAACTATTAGGGCTAGACATGTTGGAAGAGATCTTTTGGCTAGTTTGAAAACTATTATTGGTGGGGAAATAAAGAGTTATACTGCTATGATAAATAAGGCTAGAGATGAAGCTTTGAGTAGAATGAATGAAGAAGCTAGTAAATTGGGTGCTGATGCTGTTGTTAATGTCAGATTTGTGACTGCTGAAGTTATGCAAGGCGCTGCCGAAGTTTTGGCTTATGGTACTGCTGTTAAGTTGGAGTAAAAATTTATAAAGAATAATTTCTTTTGAACTAATATGGTAAATTATTTATTAGGAATACTTGGTCTGTTTTGTGCAATATGGGTTATTTATGATGTTGTTGCAAATCAGAAGAAAATGAAAACCGTGCAAAAAGTTTTATGGATAGTTTTTAGTATTTTGTTTAGTATCCTTACCGCGATTATCTATTACTTTGCTGTCAAGAAAAAATAATTTTTCTTTTCTTTTTTATATAAATATTTTAGAAAGAAAACATTCTATAAGAGATAACTAAAAGTAAAACTGCTATTCCTGCTGTTGTGAAATAAGCTACTTTATTCCAATTTAGTATTTTTTTACCATCTATGTTTCCCAAGGGGATCATGTTGAATGCTGCTAGCCAAGAATTAATTATTGCCCCATATCCTGAAACTGTTGGTAAAATATTTGCGAATAATAAAATGATGAATATAATTGCTAAAAATATATTTACCAAGGGTCCAGCTATTGATATCTTTCCGTTTCTTTCTCTGTTTACGTAACCTTGAATCATTACTGCCCCAGGTGCTGCGAAAATAAATCCGAAGAAAGACATTCCTATTGCAAGTAAAAGCATTTTATTGTCTGCTCTGAATTCTGCAAAACAGTTGTATTTTTGTGCTACGTATTTATGTCCCATTTCGTGAAGTAGAAATCCCAAACCAACAGTTACACCAGAAATTAATAACATTATTATGAACTGTGATGAAAACATGTTTCCGCCAGATAGAAGAATGGCGAATGCTAGTGATATTGCTACCCAAGCTCTTGTTAAGTGTGTAATTTCTGTTTCACTGAATTGCATAGTTGTTTGTTTTTTGAGAGGGTTTATAAGTTTTATTGGATTAGCTCTTTTTATGAATTGGACTGAGCTTGGATTGTTGGTGGGGAAATTTGAGGATTTGTATAGTAGAATTTCTAATAAGGATAGGCTGGAGGTTGGTGATCCTTTTATGAGAGAATATGTTAAACTTTGTTATGAGCTTAATTGGTATTTACCTCCAAACTGGGAAGCATCCATAGATTTTCTTACATCTCTGAAAGAGCAACATGAAGAGTTGCTTGCAGGGGTAGAGGAAGAAGTTAGAGGAGAATTAGAACCAAAGATTAAAGAACTTGAAGAGAAAATGAAGTTGATTGCTGATGCAGTTAGACCACACTTAGATAAGTAGTGTTTAATTTTCACCCAAACTTTTATAAATAATACCTTTTCTCGAGTGTTATGGCAGATAAATCTTCTGAAAAGATTAAGGAACTTATGAATAATCCTAAGAGTATAAGAAATATAGCTATCTGTGCACACATTGATCATGGGAAGACAACTTTTTCTGATAACTTACTTGCTGGTGCTGGAATGATTTCTGAAGAATTGGCAGGAAAGCAATTAGCTTTGGATTTTCATGATGATGAAAGTTCTAGAGGCATTACAATTGATTCTGCTAACGTTAGTATGGTTCACGCTATAAAAGGCGAAGATTATTTGATTAATTTGATTGACACTCCAGGTCACGTTGATTTTGGTGGTGATGTTACTAGGGCAATGAGGGCTGTTGATGGTGCAATTGTTTTGACAGATGCTGTTGAAGGTGTTATGCCACAAACTGAAATTGTTTTGAAACAAGCTTTGAAAGAAAATGTTAAACCAATATTATTCATAAATAAAGTTGATAGATTCATTAGGGAAGTTAAATTGACTCCTGAAGCAATGCAGCAAAAATTTGTTTCTATAATAAATCATGTTAATAAATTAATTAGAAGTATGGCTCCTGAAAAGTTTAAAGAAGAGTGGACTGTTAACGTTCAAGATGGTAGCGTTGCTTTTGGTTCTGCGTTTCATAATTGGGCATTGAGTGTTCCTTACATGCAAGATAAAGGCATTACATTTAAAGATGTAATTGATGCTTATGAGAAAGACACATGGAAAGAGCTAGCTAAGAAAGCACCTTTACATGAAGTTGTTTTAGCTAATGTTATTAGACACAGTCCAAATCCGTTAGATGCTCAGAGATATAGAATTCCAAATATTTGGCACGGTGATGTTGAAGATAATATTGGTAAATCTTTGATGAGTTGTGATCCAAAAGGTCCAGTTGGTTTTATTGTTACAAAAATTGTTATTGATAAACATGCAGGCGAAATTGCTGCAGGTCGTTTGTTTTCTGGTACTGTTGAGCAAGGTCAGGAATTGTATTTGAATGCTGGAAAGAAAAAAGTTAGATTACAACAGGTTTCAGTTTACAAAGGTTCACAAAGAGTTTCTTTTGATAAAATCCCTTGTGGGAATATTATTGGTTTGGTTGGTTTGAAAGATACTTTCGCTGGTGAAACAGTTTCTACGGAACCTATGGAAGCATTTGAAGAGATAAGACACGTTTTTGAACCTGTTATTACGAAAAGTATTGAAGCAAAGAAAGCTTCCGACTTAGCTAAGTTGATTGAGATTTTGAAGCAAGTTGCTAAAGAAGATCCAAGTATTAAAATTGAAATTAATGAAGAAACTGGAGAAAATTTAATGCATGGTATGGGTGAATTACATTTAGAAATTATTGAAAATAGAATTAGAACTGAGAAAGGATTAGATGTTCAGACTTCTCCTCCAATTGTTGTTTATAGAGAATCTGTAAGTAAGTTAGGTCCTGAAGTTGAAGGTAAGTCTCCTAATAAGCATAACAAATTCTTTTTGACAGTTGAACCATTGGATGAAGCAATTGTTAAGGCCATAAAAGATAGAGATCTACCAAATAATATTAGAATTAAAAAGAAAGATGCTGTTGTTGTACAAAAACTTGTTGAATTGGGTATGGAAACTAAAAAAGCCAAGAAAGTAAGGCAAATTTACAAAGGAAATATAGTTACTGATGATACAAGAGGTATTGTTCAAATTGGTGAAGTTATAGAAATGATTATGGATGGTGTTCAACAGGTTGTTGATGCTGGTCCTTTGGCTAGAGAGCCTTGTTCTAGAATGATGATTAGGATTCAAGATATGAAGTTACATGAGGATGCTATTCATAGGGGTCCTGCTCAAGTTTATCCTGCTATTAGGGAATCTATTAAAGGTTCTATGGCTGGTGCCGGTGCTTATATTTTAGAACCTGTTCAAATTATGCAAATTGAAAGTCCTGCTGAGTTTTTGGGTGACTTGTCTGCTTTAGTTCAGAACAAAAGAGGTCAGATGTTGAATGTTGATCAGGAAGGAGATCATATTACTGTTAAGGCTAAAATGCCCGTTGCTGAAATGTTTGGTTTGGCTTCTGATGTTAGAAGTGCTACATCTGGTCGTGGAAGTCAGTTTTTAGTTGATCAAATGTTTGAGAAGTTGCCAACTAATTTGCAGCCAAAGGTTGTTTCTCAGATTAGAAGTAGAAAAGGTTTGAGTGATAATGCTTAATTCTTAACGAAACCTTTATAAACGACTTAAATGTTCAAACTTTAATTTATACTCATTTGGAGGAGAAATAATGGCAAAGGAAAAACCACATGTAAATATTGTATTTGTTGGTCATGTTGACCACGGAAAGTCTACTACAGTTGGTAGATTAATGTTTGATTCTGGAAATGTTGATGAACAAGCAATGAGAAAGTTAAAAGAGAAAGCTCAAGAGCTAGGAAAAGCTGGATTTGAGTTCGCTTTTGTTATGGACAACTTGAAGGAAGAAAGAGAAAGAGGAGTTACAATTGATTTAGCTCATAAAAAATTCATGACTTCAAAGTTCGAATATACTATAATTGATGCTCCTGGACACAGAGATTTCATTAAGAATATGATTACTGGTGCTTCACAAGCAGATATTGGTGTTTTAGTTGTAGCAGCTTCCGATGGTGTTATGGCACAGACTAAAGAGCATTTGTTCTTGTTGAAAACACTTGGTGTAAATCAGTTAGCTGTTATGGTTAACAAAATGGATGCAGTTGATTATGCTGAAGAGAAGTTTACCAAAGTTAAAGAGCAAGTTACTGCTTTGTTGAAAACTATTGGATATAATCCGGATAATGTTCCATTTATTCCTGAAAGCGCTTTGCAAGGGGATAATGTAGCTAAGAAATCTGAGAAAATGTCTTGGTACACTGGCCCAACATTGTTGGAGCAATTAGATCAGTTCAAAGAGCCTGAAAGGCCAACTGAATTACCATTGAGATTACCTATACAAGATGTATATAATATCAAAGGTATTGGAACTGTTCCTGTTGGAAGAGTTGAAACTGGTGTCATGAAGATTGGAGATAAAGTTACAATTATGCCTGCCAGAGATGGTAAAGGTAAAACTGGTGAAGTTAAAACTATTGAAATGCACCATGAGACCATAAATGAAGCTATACCTGGAGATAACTGTGGATTTGTTATTAGGGGTATAGAAAAGAAAGATATTGCTAGAGGAGACGTAGTTGGTAGAGCAGATAGTCCTCCAACTTTAGTTAAAGAATTCACAGCACAGATAGTTGTTTTGAATCATCCATCTGTTTTGACTGTAGGATACACTCCTGTGTTCCACATACATACAAGTCAGGTTGCATGTAAGTTTACGAAGTTGATAAAAACTGTTAATCCAGCAACCGGTGAAACTATTGCAGAGAATCCTGATATGTTGAAAAACGGAGATGTTGCTATTGTTCAAGTTGAACCTGCAAAGCCTTTGGTTTTGGAGAAGCAGTCCGAGATTCCACAGATGTCTAGATTCGCAATCAGAGATGCGGGTAATACTGTAGCTGCTGGTATGTGTATGGATTTAATTAAGAAGGCTTAAACCTTCTCTTTTTATTCTTTTTATTTAAAATGACTAATAGAGATTTAGATTATATTGGTTGCATTTCTGCTAATCATCTTGAATCTGCAGGTTATGAAGGCTCTGTTTTATGTAAACGTCCTGAATGTGAGTTCGGTTATAAAGTTGGTTCTTTTTGTACTAATCAAGGTAGAATTCCATTTTCTAAATTTAAAAAAAATCAGGAACAAGAAGAAAAAGAAAAACAAGAAAGGCGAGATAGGCGTGAAATTAATGATCTTGAAAAAGAGTTGGTAGTGATCTTTAATGTTTTTGCTGCCTAGAAAACCTTTTAAACTGTTGAAATTGCACTTTAAAGATGAAAAAAGCAAGAGTTAATTTGGCAAGTACTGAAATAGATAAGCTTAATCAGATATGTGATTCTATAGTCGAGATTGCCAAGAAAACTAAGGTTGAAGTCAGAGGTCCAATACCATTGCCAACTAAGAAATTGAAACATACTGTTAGGAGAACTCCCGATGGTGAAGGTAAAGCTTCTTGGGAAAATTATGAGATGAGAATTCACAAAAGGTTGATTGATTTGGGTGTCGATGAAAGAGCTTTGAGATTAGTTATGAGAGTTCCTATTCCTGAGAAAGTTAATATCGAAATTGAGTTATTGGATTAATTCTAAAGGTTTATAAATCAATTATTTTTATTTCTGTTATGCCGAGATCGCATAGCCTGGTTATTGCACAAGCCTGGAAAGCTTGACCCGAAAGGGTACCTGGGTTCAAATCCCAGTCTCGGCGTTTAGAATTTGTTTGATGCCCTTAACATCGTGGTTTAATAGCCATGTTGTTGGAGGGCTAATATGGATATCCATAATTACAAAAGACGTTTTGAAAGAACCGTCGAGAGAATAAAAGAATCAGAAGATATTTCTAAAGAAAATAAAGAGTGTATGCTTAATTTTAAAAATTATTTATTGAGCGAGAACATAGGAACAGCCAAAATAGAGCGATATTTATTTGACTTAATGAAATACTCAAGAATGTTAAATAAGTCCATTGAAAAAGCTTCTAAGAATGACATAAGAGGAATTATAGGGGAGATAAACCAAACAAATCTAGCTGAAGAAACAAAGAGAGGATTCAAGATTATGCTTAGGAAATTCTATAGGTTTATTGAAGGCATGGAAGAAAAAGGAAAGTATCCAGAAAGAGTTTGTTGGATTTCTACTAATATTCAAGAGAATCATAAAAAATTGCCTGAAGAATTACTAACAGAAGAAGAGATAAAGACTATTATTGAAAAATGTAATAATCTTAGAGACAGAGCCTTGATATCTGTTTTATCTGAATCTGGATGCAGAATTTCTGAGATTGGAACATTAAAAGTAAAACATATTTCTTTTGAAGAATATGGGGCTAGATTAACTGTTAATGGTAAGACTGGTATGCGTAAAATATTAGTTATAAATTCTACACCTTATTTACAAGAGTGGATTAATCATCACACAGGCGAAGGTGGTGATGATTATCTTTGGATTCAATCTAATGGAAAATTTTTGAGTTATGCAAGGATATCTGCAATATTGAAAAATGCTACAAAGAAAGCGAATATTGAGAAAAGAGTATATCCTCATTTGCTTAGACATTCTAGAGCAACTTTTCTAGCAAGTAAAATGAGTGAAGCTTCTATGAAACAATATTTTGGTTGGACCCAATCTAGTAAAATGGCTGCTACTTATATTCACATGTCTGGGAAAGATACAGATATAGCTATACTAGAAGCTAGTGGAATTAAAGTTGAGAAAGAGAAAGCTCAGTCTATTATGAAACCAAAGAAGTGTGCTAAGTGTAGAACAATAAATGAAGTTACAAATAAATACTGTAAGATTTGCGGGATGCCTTTAGATAAAGAAGAATCAGAAAAATTGATTGAGAATGACTTGAAAAGAAATCAAGCTGATGAAGTTATGAATAAGTTGCTTAATGATCCTGAATTTAAGGAGCTATTAATGAAGAAATTAAGTGGATTCTCTCTTTAATTTTTCCTTCTCAATTATTTTTTCCCTTGCTTTCTCTCTAATTTCTTGATCTTCTATTAATTTATTCATCCACTTTTCGTGCTTTGTTTTGCCAGGTAATTTGTCAAAAATTATCACTCCCCCCATTCTCCTCTCTTTATCTTTTCTTCCTAAAAATACAGTCCAGGGTTTCCGAGTCATCTTCTTTAATATTTTGTCTGCTAAATCCTCTAGCAAATCATCGTTTTCCTTAAATACAGAATAAATAACTTTTTTCTTTTCCACTAATCTTTTATTTTTCATAGAAATAGTTGCAGAAGAATTCTTTCTTGCTATTCTGCATGTTTCGCAGTAAAGAGTTCTTGGATGTTGATTTTTCACGTATCTTTCACAATTATAAGTTCTACATACCTTCGTCCCTCTCTTTCTAGCTCCCATAAATAACGCTATCATGCTAGAATTATAAATGTATCTACTAACCAAATTTGTTAGTTTTGTGAGAGACCTGCTTAAATATTTCCTATCCATTGAATTAACCATGGAGCAATTAAATTCTCAGAATTGGGTAGACAAGATAGACTCTATTCTGAAAGAAATAAAAAAGAGAAAGGTATTCTACTTCAAAGGAGATTATTATCACTATATCATCCAGTTAGATGGAAGAAATAAGAAGTTATATGTTAGAAAGAAAAAATGAATAGAAAAGCGCGTTGGAGATGGTGGACAATAGCTCTCTTCATAATAATTGGAATAAGTGGATGTTCTCAACAAAGTTTGTATAATGATGAAGTGTACGAAGAACCAAGTTGGATTTGTGATTACAACGCCTACAACTGTGCTGACTTCTCAACTTGCTCACAAGCACAAGCAGTACTCAGAGAATGTAAAGAACAAGGGTATGGAGATATCCATGATCTAGATAGAGATGTTGATGGTGTCCCTTGTGAGAAATATCAAGGTAGTGGATTGTGTTAGTTAGATGAACTCCCGACGTTGAATTTAAGGGGGGAGAAAGAGGGGGGTACTTCCACGCAAAATTAAAAAAATAAAAGAACCTGCAATAACTAAGACCTTAAAGAGTGAATACTTATTTTATGCGGTTCTTGATGTTTTTGTTTTATTGTTATGTTGCTATTTCCAAGAATAATTCTTTTTCTTTTATTTTTTTTACCAAAACCTTTAAATAAGTATTAAAGAGAATTTATTGTTATGAGGAGGTGTTAGTTATATGAAAAAAGAACATTCATTCATTGCGATAGCGGTTGTAGTTGTAGTTGCTGTTGTTGGTTTAATATTTTTTAATAATGGGGCTCAATATTCTCCAAAAGTTTTAGATGAGATAAATGTAATTTCTGATTCAGATGTAGCTGATTTAATTAGTAATGGAGTTATGTTATCAGGTAGTGAACCAGGTAACTGGAAATTTGCTGATGATGTCAAAATTGAAATAATTGATGATTCAACTGGTAAATTTACTTATTCTGTTATTGAAGATAATGGAAAAGGTGGCGAAGTCCTGCATATTAGAAATGGATTGGTTACTTGTGATTCATGTGCAGGTGGTATGTATAAAGGGGCGTGGGATTGTAGCCCAAGGATTTTAGACGATGGTAGTGCTATTGCTTGTTCTGGTTGTTGTGATGTAGAGGTACAGGGAAATATCTATGACAGTATTGCTGCAGATTGTTCTTGTACTCCCCCTCTTGATGGTGGTTGCACGGTTAATTCAAATGGTCATATCTTTCAATGTGGTGGAGATCCTTGTTGTAAATTTTATATTTTATCTGAAGAAGAGGAGGAGATGTGATTGTTATGGATAATAAATATATATTTTTTGGAATTGGAATAGTAGTAGTTGTTGCCATTGTTGGTGCGATATTTTTTAATAATGGGGCTCAATATTCTCCAAAAATTTTAGAAAAAGGGAATGTAGTTTCTGATTCAGATATAGCTGATTTAATTAGTAATGGAGTTATGTTATCAGGCAGTGAATCTGGTAATTGGAGATTTGCTGATGATGTCAAAATTGAAATAATTGATGATTCAACTGCTAGATTTCGTCATTTTATTCTAAATGATGACGGAAAAGGTGATGAAGTTATGACTATAAGAACCGGATTGATTAGTTGCGATGATTGCCCTAGTACTGCTTATGACTCTCTAAGATGTGATATAACTGTTAATGATAATTATGTCGGATGTAATGGTTGCTGTGATAAGAGTGTGACTAATATTGTTTATGGTAGTATTGATGCAAAATGTAAATGCGATCAAGAAAATGCAGGGGATGGAGATTCATGTTTTTTTACAGTAGAGGGTGCATGTATGGGAGGTAGCTGTTGCAAAGTTGAGATTGTTCCTTATGATGTATAAATATTCTCTTTCTTTTTCTTTTTTTAACACTCTTATTTTAAATATCGATAAAACTGTCTAAATTAGATCTACACAAAAGTTTATATAATATTAAATCTATCACTGTAGTACTAAAGGGCATCACATTTATTCTTAAAGCCCAGTCTCGGCGTCTTCCTTATTAAGCAAAAGCAAAGATGAAAACAATAATCGTGTTGAGTTTTAAAGATTTTAGAAAATGGTTAACAAAAAATCATGATAAAGAAAATAAAGTTTCTCTAGTTTTATATAAAAAACATACAGGCAAATCATCTCCATCACACAAGGAGTTAATGGAAGAAGCTATTTGTTTTGGTTGGATTGATACTACTGTAAAAAGATTTGATGAAAATAAATATATTAGAAATTTTAGTAAAAGAAATAATAATAGTAAATGGAGTGACAATACACAAAATTATGCTAAAGAGTTAATTAAACAGAAAAGAATGACTCCAACTGGTTTAAAATTTTATAAAGAAGGTTTGAAAAGGCCCACTCATGATTTTGGAATTCCGAAAAATCCAGATATACCTCTTGAATTAAAGATAGGTCTAAATAAAAATAAAAAAGCTAGAAAAAATTTTGATAGTTTTCCTGCATCTACAAAAAAAATGATTTATAGGTGGATTTTGAGGGGAAAACGTGAAGAAACTAAATCTAAGAGAATAAGGATTACCGTTGAAAAAGCGGAAATTGGAAGTAAAGATATTTTTGAAACACAGAAAATAAAATAGGAAGAAAAACTATTTTTAATTATCTTTTACTAAAACTTTTGCTTATAGATTCATTCCAGAATTCGGGTAGTCCAGATTTAATGACTCCTTCAAAATCATCAGAGAGTATGTATGAATAATTTTTCTTTTCATTATTAATCATTTCAAATTCTTTTGAGACTTTACCAAATATATCTTGTAAACCCTTTCTTTCAAATCTTGTTTGTAATAGTGAAGGTTCTTTGAAGATTAAAATGTCACAAAGTCTTAGAACATTTAAATCAAGCATTCCAGAGTTTTGAGTTACAAAGATCAAGGAAAGATTTTTGTGTCTGGCTATTGCAAGTAATGAAGCCAAAAATTTATTTGCTTTATTCATTGATTCTCTTGATGAAAAGGAGATTCCAGCTTCATCTACCAATACCAATGAGTTGTTTGGAATCATTTCAATATTATCTACTTTTTTAACCCATCTAGGAACTTTTGATGAACCAAATCCAAGTACATATGGATTTTTGTTTAAAGTTTTTCCTGCTTCGATTAATTTCATTCCTAACGCAGTCTTCCCAGCGCCCCTTCTACCAAGGATTAACATGATTAGTGATGTATCTCTAAAATTTTTAATGAACTCTGTGAAATCTCCTTTTATTTCAGAATGTATTTCAAAACTTGTAAGTGCTTGATTTAGTTTGCTTATTCTTTCTTCACTTATTTTAATTTCTTTTTCTTTTTTTAATCTTTTTATTAATTTAAACATGATTAGAATATGGAATATGTGTTTATAATAATTTATGTTTTTACAGTAAGTTATTTAAATGAGCCTTCTTTTAAATTTTAAAATGGAAAGAACTTTAGTTTTATTGAAGCCCGATTGTGTGCAAAGATGTTTTATGGGTAGAGTTATTCAGAGGTTTGAAGATGCAGGATTTACTATTGTTGGTATGAAAATGGTGTGGGCTGATGAGAATTTGGCAGGAAAACATTATGGTGAAGATATCACTAAGAGAAGGGGTGCAAAAGTAAGGAGTGCTATGATTAAGTTTCTTAGAGAAGGACCTGTTGTTGCTATTGCTTTAGAGGGTATTGATGTTATTGAGAATGTTAGGAAGATAGTTGGTGGAACCGAACCTAAAAGTGCTAATCCCGGAACTATTCGTGGCGATTTTTCACATATGAGTTTTAAACATGCAGATAGTGTTGGTAAAGGAGTTCCTAATTTAATTCATGCTTCTGGAAATTCTAGTGATGCTAAGAAAGAATTGAAGTTGTGGTTTAAAGATAAAGAATTACATTCGTACACTACAGTTCATGATTTGCATGTGTATTAGCTTGGTTGTTGAGAAACATTATAGAATCCTATCAAATATGGATATATTTTTCCTTCAATCAGATCTAACTCGTGCAAGAGCATGTGGATCGCATTTGCACTACATTTTTTAGCTTTACGGGAAATTGTCCTTTGAAATCTGGCTTCTGCTTTGTAGTAATTTGATAGAACTGGTATATTTAGTCTGTCGAAGATTGTTTCGTTAATATTTGGTGAGTCAAAGGTTAAAGGCCCTTCCAAACATCCTTCTTTTTTTAAGTTCAAAAGTTCTGTGTCTGTTAATTCTATTAAGTTACCCATAAAGAACTGACAGGTGAATTGAAATTTATAAGCTTTTTTATAAACCAAAAGTCTTTTCGAATTCTTTCATTTCTCTAATCTTTTGTGAGAAGATATATCCTTTTTCTGTTAGAACTATGAATTTAGATTTCTTTTCTTCTATTTTTTTTATTAATTGTTTTTCCATTAATTCTTCTAAATAAGCGTTCATTTGTATGTGGGACAGGTTTGCCTTGTACATCAAATGAGTAGGCTTTATTTTCCCATTTTTTAATTGAACGGACATAATCATATCATGTATTATATCTGTTCTACTTCTTTTTCTTTCCATGATTAACGACCACTGTTAGAGTTAGTAATAATATTGAAAATCCCAATAATTGTACTATTTCTGCAATTATGAAAAACATTGGATTAACTGTTAGGAACATGAAGAATATGTGACTTATTGCTATTATTGTGAATGCATAGAAAAGCATTTTTGTATTTCTGTTTTTTGTTTCAAAGTATTTTTTTAGATAGATAAGGGAAATGAATCCAGTTAGGAATAAAGCTGTTAAATGGAATATTTGAAAGTTTAAGTTGCTTAAATATGTTGAGAGTAAGATTAAGTATGACACTAGGAAGATATTTGCTTTTGAGCGATCTTTTTGGTATATGCTATAAAGGAAGTATAGTCCTAAAAGATGTAATAGTGCAAATCCTGAATATGTAAGTACTGAAAAGATGTTGAAACTTCTTACTACTTCTAATGTTGAGACCACTACTCCGTGTTGTATATCATTACTTGTGTTGTAATAAACTGTAAGATTTGTAAATAATTTGAATAAAAATGATAAACAAATAACAAAGAATGCTCCTGCCAAATGTAGATATCCTTTATTGCTTCTGTTTAATTTGTAGTAATTGTAGCTATAGTAGCTAATTGCTAGCAAAACTATGAATGCTATAAAATCAATTATAATAGACGGTAAATAGAACCATTCAGGTCCAAACTTAATTGGTATCATCTAGAAGTGGGAACTTGATTTTGATTTAAAAGATTTGTGTAATTACTTACCCGTAATAGATTTTCTTTGGAAAGACTTATAAATTATTTATTGGTCCCCTTTGAGTATGAAAGTTAGAAGTGAAGGTGTTTTTGAAGAGGATTCTGTTGTTTCCAATCTTTTGGATAGGATGGAAGAAATTTCTTTAACTTTTTGGTCTGAGGATTTAGATAATAAGGGCAAAGAGGAGAATATTTATCAGTTTGATTATCTTGATTTTGTTAGTAGATTTCATGTTTATCATAGTGTTGATGAAGGAAGTTTGGGATATAGATTGACAGCACATGATAAGGCAGGAACTACAGGAATATTGGGAAAGTATGAACTAGAAAATATTGGCACTATAACAGTTGATTTGTCTGAGGTTTCTTTTGAAGATAAGACAGTTGTTAGATTAAGAGATCTGCATGGAAGGCTGGAAGAGCATTTTAAGAAGATAGATGAACATAGAGCAGAGGCTAAAAAGGTTGAGATTGAAAATGCTAGTGAAAATTATATCCGTTCTTTAAGAGATCTGTCTGCTTAAATATCTTGTGTAATTCTCTACTTTATTTTAGTACTTAATTCTTTTTTCATTGGTTATTAATAAAGGATTTTCTATAATTGTTTTGAGGTGATTATTGATGGCTCTTAAGCTTAAAAAATTATCATTTTTGAACGATGACGAAATAGGATATTTGTATTATTTGAGAGATAAACTAGTGAACGGGCTGAAATGGAAGGCTAAATTTGCCGAATCCGTTAATTATATTAATTTGGAGCAACTATGAATATAGGGGGTGTTAATCGTGTTTCCTACTGATGAAATGGTTTGGGAAGATGATAGTTTTGAGGACGAATTGAGAGATATAAAGAGAAGATTAAATGATGACGAAATATAACAATAGTTATTGAGATCTAATTGATGAGATTTAGATGGAATGTTCTATATCTAAGGAGCTCTTTCTTGTTCTTCTTGAGCTTCTTTTGGAGGTTCCAAACTTACACCCAGATCTTCTAGTGCTTTTTTATGTGCCTGTATTAATTGATCCACTACAGACAAGAGTTGCATAAGTCCTTCTCTCTCTTTTATTAAAGTTGCCAGAGAACCTTTATGATATCCAATTGTTTCTTCTTTTTCCATTTTATTTGTATTTTGCTATTTGTTTTAGAATTGCTTGTGTTATAAAGTCTTCTTCATCTGTGAATATCCTTGTTGTTTTTACTATTGTTCTAATGTTGTCTACTAGTTGTTTTGGTAATTCTATTTTTTCTATTTCCATTTTTGATTAGAGTTGGTTTGTTGTTTATAAAAATTCTGGTTTTTATTGTGGTTTTGTGTAAATTTAGTAAAATGGCCATACAGAGTGTCCAAACTGAATTAGAAGATCTATTTTCATTTCTTTTAATCCTAATGGTGTGTCGCAGGCTCCGTAGCAATCCCCTGCCCAAATTATTATTTCTGCTTCTGTTTTTTGTTTTAGTTCGTTTACTATGTTTGTAGCTTCAGGTTTTAGACCGTCTGGTAATTGGATGCAGACCGTTTTTGCTTTGTTTTTCTTAATTTCTTCTGCTACTTTTTCTAGTTCTAAGTCGTAATTCATTTTTCTTCATATAAATCTGTTAAATTTAATTCAAAACCAACACAGGGCATTTCTAGTTCAAAATTATTTAAAACTTCTGGGTTAATTTCTCCGATATAAGCAATTCCTTTTTCTTTTGCATACACTCTTGCAACCCTTCCATCAATGAAAGAATCGTGTTCTGTTTCTTTTATTTCGTATTTTATTCCCAATTGATCTAGTAAAGATTCTAGGATTTGTCTAGCTTCTGTGTAGTTTGCATCTTTGTGTGAAATTAATACTGAAACTCTTGATTTTTCTTCTGGTGTGAAAACTGTTCCAATTTCAAATATTTTTTGTGGATATTCATATTGTCTATTGTTTTTTAGTACTTCAAGTGAGGAAGGCATCATCCAAGCTCTTAGGGCGTTGTAATCTTCATTTAGTGCGTTTGCTATTTTTACCAACTTTAAATCTGCTTTCATATTTTTGTTTTGAACTTTTTCTGATGTTAGATTGTAAGTGTTTGTTTCTATTAATCCAAAACCTGTTAGAATATTTGCTATTTTGTTCTTGAACTTTTCAAATTCGTTTTCTTTTGCTATTGTAGAAACGTTTGGTATTTCTGCTTCAAAATTTTCGTATCCGTACGCGATTGCTATTTCTTCTGCTATGTCTATTTCGTGTAGAATATCTGTTCTGTAAGCTGGAATTAGAACGTAAGGTTTTTTGTAATCTAAACCCATCTTTTGCAGTAAATCGTAAATGTTTTTCTCTGTTAAATTTAATCCTAGTCTTTTGCTTAAGTAGACTGGGCTGACCTTAATTTTATTTGGTTCTAAGTTGGGATATTTTTTGTTTCCTATTTTTACCGGATAAATCTTTCCACCCCTGTCTGCTAAGCTTGTTACAATTATATTTAGTGCCTGTTCAATTGCGTTTTGGTCCGTTCCCGTAACATCTATGAATAAATTCTTTGTTTTCTCTGTTACTTTGGTTTCTTCTGAATTAATTACAGGTGGCATTGATAGAACTTGGTTGTTTGCATCTAACCAAATTGGACATTCATCAAAATCTTCTAGCAAATGTTTGAAAATTATTCCTTTTGGATGTTTTTCTAGTATTTCTAGTAAAGTGTGTTCATCATTTGTTTCTAAAGGTGTGAACTTGAAATCTTTTGGTTTAGTTGTGTATGTTAATGGGAATTTTATTGTGTCTAGATCGTATACTCCTATTGAAACTTTTTTTCTGTTTCTCCCATGCGTTGTATGAAGTTTTTCTTGAACTTGCATTAATGATTTTATTGTTGGATCGTCAAGTTTTATGTTCTTTATTATTGCGCTTACTGCGAAAGGTCTAACTTTTTCTACTTTTTTATCTATAATTGCTTCATAGTTTGAAGATTCTAATTTGTATTTTCTTAATCCTTTTTTGGTTCCTGTAAATGATGCTAAGGCCTTTGCGAAACCTTCTGCAGAGAGCATATCCGGTCTATTTGGGAAAATTTCTACAGTTATTTCTTCGTTAGTTACTTCTTCTAAATCTGTTCCAAGCATAGAAATTCTATCTTTTAGTTCTTCATCCGGAAGTTTCTTTCCCATAAGATCAAATAAATCTTTTTTGTCTATTGTTATTGTTGGCATTTTAGTTCCATTTACATTGGTTTTCTACGCAACCACAAGTTAGGTTGTAGTCTAGATGGTTATAGCATTCATTCCACTCACAAGTTGTTGTAATTGGCTCTTGTACGTTACTCTGACATACTTGTAGTGAACATCCTGTTCTTGAGCAGTCTTCGTCTATATTGCAAAATCCGAGAGTTGATTCTCCGCAAAAAGGTTCTTGTTCTTCAACTACTGTACATGCAGAGATTAGTACCAAAGCTACGATTAAGATTATTTTCATATCCATGTTTTTATTTCCTTTAATTGTTTTAGATCATTTTTGTATAAATCTCTAATATCTTTTAATTCGTTGTACATCATGACTATTCTATCAAATCCAGGCCCCCATGCCAATACTGGAATATCTTTTCCTAGTAATGGTTTAATTACTTCTGGTCTAAAAATTCCTGCTCCTCCGAGTTCTATCCAGGTTTTCTTTTCAGGAACGTATGCATCTATTTCTAGAGATGGTTCTGTATATGGGAAGTATGCAGGTCTAAATCTGACTTTTTCGTATCCCATTTTCTGGAAGAATTGTTTTAAGTATCCTAAAAGATGTTTGAAGTTTGCATTTGGATCTATAACTATTCCTTCTGTTTGGTTGAATTCGAATAAGTGACTCCAATCTAGAGCTTCATTTCTGTAGTTTCTTCCAATTGCAAAGTATTTTTTTGGTAAATCTTTTTCTTCTAACTTTGAAATTGTTTTTGCCGAAAGTACAGTTGTGTGTGTTCTGAGTACTAATTTTTTTGCTTCTTCTTCCGACCAATTGTATTTCCAAGATTTTTCGTGCTGTTTTTTTACTTTATCCTTAAAATTTGATGGTAATCCTCCCGTACCTTTTATGAAGAATGTATCTTGCATTTCTCTTACTGGATGATCTTGTGCCGTGAATAAAGCGTCGAAGTTCCAAAAGCTTGTATTGATTATGTTTCCAGTCATTTCTTCGAAACCCATATCTAACCAAATTTGCTTAGCTCTGTCTATTGATTCGTTTACGAAATGTCTTTTTCCTGGATAAATTTTTGGAACATTTATTTCTACGTCATATCTTCTGAACTTTTTATTTCTCCAAGTTTGGTTTTTTAACATACTAGAAGTTAGATTTTCGATTAAGTTTGGATTTATTTTTGTTTTTAGTAGATCTCTTCCTAAATCTGTTAATTTTGTTGTTAGAAGTTTTTTTGTTTCTGTTTTTATTAATCCTTTTCTTGAAGTTAGTTCTTTAATTATTTCTTTTTGTTTCTTTGTTATATCTTCTTTTTTTATTGGTAATTGTTTTAATAATTCTTCTTCTGGAAATTTTAGTTTCTTTCCTTCGTTTGTTATCTTTATTTTTCCTTTTAGTATGAAGTTTATGGCTTTTTTTCTTTTTAGAAGTCCCAAGCAAACGTTTATTTCTTCTTTTGTTAATTTTGCTTTATCTTTAATTTCGTTCAATGTTAAAGGTTCAGTTAATGATTTTAGAAATCTTTTTTCGGGTAATTCTGTTTCTAAGTATTCTTTACCATTTTCTGCTAGTTCTAGTATTTCTGTTTCTGATTTTTCTATTTTTACTAGCTTTTTGTTTTCTAACCATTGGAGAGCTCTTGTTACTTCAATTTCTTTTAGTTCTGTTGCTTCTTGAATGTCTTTTAGAGAATTTTTAGTCTTTAGAACTGGTAATACTTTCCTTTCTAACGGTGTTAGTTTCTCTCCAAGTATTTCTAGGTTAGTCATAGATATGTGATTGCCTTGGATAATTTAAAAGTTTTGGGGTTTGGAAAAGTTTTTAAATTAAAACTTATTTGCGTTATGATGACAGATTTTAGTATTAGGTATCATGTTATTATTTATCAGGATATGCAAGGCAAATATATAACCCATGTTAGAAATAGGGCTAAACCTGAAAATAGAATTTCTTTAAGTGGCAGAAATTTAGATTCTACCATGGAAAGGGTTGCTAAGGAAATAAAGAGTAGAGAGATAAATGAAAAACATATACAGGGACATGAGCCAAGAGTAAGGTTAACTACCCAAATTAGTGATGAAAAGGTCATTAAAGGACACTCTAGACTTAAGATTCATGATTTAGTATTCTATGGCACCCTTTTGGAATCTACATTAGTTTCTGGTGAAGAACCAACTTATTTTGAACTTGTTGATGATTTAGATCCAGATGCAGAAGTTAATGGGGAAGGGCATGTTTCTCCAGAAAGACAGAGAGATTTTTTTGAGAAAAGAAGTAGATTATTTCAAGGGCAGTCTTTATTTGAATTGGATGATATGGCCTTTCCGGATGATGATTGGGGAGATTAATTAATTTTTTCTATTTTTATCGCTAATACTGGACAAACAGATACTGCTTCTTTGTTAATGTTTAGGTCTTTTTCATCAACTATTAATTCGAATTTCTTTGTTTCTTTGTTGAATTTTGCACCTTTCAGGTCTACTTTTCCATCTTTTGAAAGTTCCCAGAATTCTGGAGCTACTACATTGCAAGAAAGTGCTCCAATACAAGATTCTCTATCAAAGATTATTTTGTATTTAGTCATGTTTATTTAATGTAAATCTGACTTATAAAAATTAGTATAAATAATTATATAAACAACATCTAATCAATAATTCTTATGATAATAAAGAGAGTTAAAGCAAAGAAAATAAAAAATTCTAGGGGAGAAGAGACGATAAAGGTTTTTGTCAAATCTGATACTGGAAAAGGCGAAGCTTCAGCTCCTTCTGGTGCTAGTAAAGGTAAGCATGCTGTTAAGGATTTTGTTGGTTCTGTTGATGATTCTATCAAATTTTTAAAAAATTGTAACGAATTAGTTGGTTTAGAAATTAATTCTTTTGATGATTTGGATAAAGTTGAGAAAATAGTTGATAAGGAAAAATATGGTAGTAATACTGTTATTGCTTTGGAGTATGCGATTCTGAAAGCTCTTGGTTCAATTTGGAAGCTTTTGAATCCTAAAGTTAGAAAGATTTCTAGACCTTTAAGTAATATTATTGGTGGCGGCGCCCATTTTAAGGGGAAAGGAACCGATATACAAGAATTTTTGGTCTATCCTGTTGGAGCTATGAAAATAAGTGAGGCTGTAAAAGCAAATAGTTTGATACATAGTAAGGTTTCTAAGAAATTGAGAGAAGTTTGTTCTGATTTTTCTGGTGAAGTTACTGATGAAGGTGCTTGGGCTCCTAATTTAAACAATTATGGGGCTCTTGATTTATTATCTGAAATTGCTAAAGAAGTTTCCAGGGAAGTTGGTTTTAATATTAGAATTGGATTGGATATTGCTGCTTCTAGTTTGTGGGATGGGAAAAAATATGTTTATAAGAATTTTAGTAAAGATGAAAATGAGAAAAGTTTAGATAAAAAAGGCCAAATTAAATTTGTTTCTGAATTGATTGAAAAATATGATTTATTGTATGTTGAAGATCCATTACATGAAGATGATTTTTCTGGCTTTGGAACTTTAACTAAGAAGTTCGGGAAAAAATGTATGATTGTTGGTGATGATCTAGTTGTTACAAGTTTGGAGAGATTGAAAAAAGCTGGAAAATCTATTAATGGAGTTATTGTAAAGCCAAATCAGATTGGTTCTTTGATTGAAACTAAGAAATTTGTTGATTATGCTAAGGAGAAAAAAATGTATTTGATTGTTTCCCATAGGAGTGGAGAGACTATTGATGCTTCTATATCTCATTTAGCTATTGGTTGGGAAATCTCTATGATTAAATGCGGGATTTATGGGTCTGAAAGAATTTCTAAGTTGGATGAGTTGAGGAATATTGCTAGAGAAATTAGATCTGAGAAATGAACATTTCTGATAATCAGTGTTCTTTAAAGAAGTTCATTATAAACATCAATGTATTGGTTGGCGACTTTTTGCGGGGAATATTTATTAATAATACCTGTTTTACCGCTCGCAGTTCTTTCGGCCACTAATTCCGGATTTTCTACAAAAAAAGAAAATGCTTGGACAATTCCATCAACACTAACATCTTTGATAGCAACACCATAAGGAGTAGTTTCATCTAGATTATAGATACCACGAAGGGTTGGGATATATGATATTGCTATGGGGCAACTAATAGCAAGAGCTTTCGAAATAGCTAGATTAAAAGATTCATAATTGCTTGGAGCGAATTGAATTCCTCCTGTTCTTCTTGTTGCTTCTTGATACGCTGCAACTGTAATTTCGTCAACCCACCCAGCAAAAGATACATTTTGGTTATCTATTCCTAAGTGTTCTTTTAAAACTGATATTTCTCCATTTCCAGAGGAATTTTCATCTCCAACAAATACAAGTCTCGTTTCTGGATATAGTTTTCTAATTTTATTATATGCTTCTGCTAGTAGGTGTGTACCTTTCTCTTGAGAAATCCTTCCTACATAGAGAATTACTCTTTCTCCTGACGGACTGATTTTTTCTTGTATTTCATTAACAGTTTTTTCATTCGGTTGTACAATTGTTACAAGATTAGGAAGAACAGATATACGAGAAAAATATTGTGGAGAATCTCTGAAAATATCACAAAAAGTTGATTCACCTTGTGGAGTTAAGTGAATAATCCCGTCAACGTGTGGAAGAATATCTCTTTGTGCTTTTTCTTCGCTGGGAAGATAACTATGGAATGTATGGACTACACCACCATCAAAATGTTTTTTAAGATCAGCAATACCCTCGCTATCTAGACGTGACATTGGTGCCCATGCCCAGCTGTGAGAGTGCAAAATATCATAAGATAATCCTTCTTTTGTTGCGAATTTTAAAAATGATTCCAATCCATTGAAACTTTGGGAGTTTCCATTATTTGAAGAAAAGTTATGTTCTCTTTTATTTGGCCATCCTGAAAGATGGTCAACTTTTATTCCTTCTTGTCTTAGTGCATCAGCCATTTCTAGTTGTGCTTTAGAAACACCACACCTTCTTTCTAATGGAATTCCTAGGAATAATACACTATCTAACGTTTTTTTTTCGTTCATGGCGCGTTTAGCATTTAAAAATTATATAAGTCTTTCTAAAAATTTAAAGAAAAACTTTATAAACTGATTAATTTGCTCAATTCTAATATGGCTGAAGAAAATATGTTGGTTCCATTGGATGATTATTTAAAATCAGGTTTACACATAGGTACCAAGTTTAGAACTGCATTTATGGCTAAATTTATTTACAAGGTTAGACCAGATGGACTATCTATTTTGAATTTAGAAGAAGTAAACAAAAGAATTGATTTGGCGTCAAAGATGCTTTCTAGTTATGATCCTAAAGAAATTTTAATTGTTTGTAGAAGGGAGAATGGGTTTAGTGCAGTTAAATTGTTTTCAAAAATAACTGGTGTTGATGTTGTTTCTGGAAGATATAGGCCTGGCCTTTTAACTAATGTTGAATTAGAAGATTTTATTGAAAAAAAATTGATTTTAGTTTGTGATCCAATTCCAGATAAGAATGTAGTTGAAGATGCTGCAAAGTTGGGAATTCCTGTTATTGCATTATGCGACACAAATAATGAATGTTCCAATATTGATTTAGTTGTTGCTTGTAATAATAAAGGAAAGAAAAGTTTAGGTTTGATCTTTTATATTTTTGCTAGAAGTTATTCTTTAGCTAAAGGTTTAATAAAATCTGAAAAAGATTTTAAATATGAGATAGATAATTTTGTTGGTGAGTAATTCTTATTGTTGTTAGTTTGTAGTAATTTATTTAAAAAAATTAAATATTATTGTTTTGAAGGCTTCGCCTGTAAAGAATAACAATTCTTATTCCCCCCAATTATTCTTCTTCGTATCCTTCCATGAAACCTTCCTCTTCAGGCGAGATTTCATCATCATCGACTCTAGATTCTCTTCCTCTTTTGTTGTATACGTTGTCTTCTTTTAGCGAAGGATCCTCTTCGAAGTCTTCCAATTCAGGTTCTTCGTTAAACTCTTCAACCATAATTTTGACCTTTTTATTGTCATATAAAAGTATTTCGATATTTCAGAAATGTTTAAAAACACTTATTGTAATTTTTGTTTATGATTTATAAAGTCTACCTTGACAGAAAGCTTATTTCTTCAAAATGTAGATTATTTGACACAGTTTTTTCTAACTTTAGAGGGTTAATGTTTAGAAGACTAGGTTCTAAAAATTCTGTCCTTTTGAAGTCTAAAAGAGAAGGCAGACTTACAACTGCAATTCATATGTTTTTTGTTTTTTATTCTCTTGATATTGTTTGGCTAGATTCTAGAATGAATGTTGTTGATGTGAAAAGAGTTCGTCCGTTTACACCATATGTAGCGTCTAAAAAATCTGCTAAGTATGTTTTAGAGATAAAAGATTCAAGTGGTCTTAAACTTGGAGATAAACTTAGGTTAGTACCCTTTTCTTGAATATTTGCCAAGACTTCTTTAATGAAATGTGCAAGATTAAACTTATTCCTACTACTATGAAAAATATTCCTGGAATTATCGGAAGTGCTAGCCCTGCAACACCAGTTAGTAAAAAGATTATTCCTAAAATTAATTGTAAGATTCCTAAGATCATGTTTCTTTTTTATTTCGGTAGTTTTTTAAGTTTACTATTTCATTTATTTTCATGAACTTTTTATTTAAGTTGATAAAGGGAGTTTTTGGATTCTTTTTTGGAATTGTTAAATTTATAGTTAGCCCTATTTTAATTGGATTAGTTGTCTTGGTTGGCCTTGTTTTCTTGGGATTTTATTTCTTTTCTGGGGTAGGAGTTGTTTATAGTCCAGATTGTGTTGAAGTTAATTTAAGTGAAAGTATTGATGCATGGGATAGTTTAGTTTTGAAGGAAGAATTGGAGAACAATGTTAATTATGGAGACTATAATTATTCAGGGGTGGACTTTTTTGGATATGATGTTTTACTTGGTTTGAAATGTAAGATTGGTTCTGAAGAAGGACAAAATTTTAATTATTGTTATTTAGATAAGAGAATAGAAGTTATTAAAACAGATTTGGAAGGAAATATTTTGGATGATAAGAAAATTGGTTTGATTTTTGATGTTGAAAATAATTTAGTTGGTGCTTATTGTTGAAATGTTTAATGGAAACCTATTTAAATAAACTAAGCGAGATTTTATCCATATGAGAATAGAGATTATTGGTGTTGGCGGTTATAACGAAGTCGGAAAAAATATGACTGTCGTTAAGGTTGGGGATGAAGCTGTAATTCTTGATATCGGATTATACTTACCTAGTATAGTTGATTTTGATGAATCTGGCGGAGATAGAAGAAATTTGACTCCAAAGGGATTGCAAAGAATAGGTGCCATTCCTGATGATTCTATTGTAAATTCTTATGGTGATAATGTTAAGGCCATTGTTTCTTCACATTGCCATTTGGACCATATTGGCGCCATTCCTTATTTAGAAGACAAATATAAATGTCCAATTATTGGTACCCCATATACTATCGAAGTTCTTAGAAGTTTGGCAAGAGATGAAAGAATTAATTTGAAAAATAAATTGTTGCCTACTAAAACTGGAACTATTGTTAAAGTTTCCAAAAATATTGGTGTTGAATTGATTGCGGTATCTCATTCTACTTTAGATGCTGCGATTATTGCTATACATACTCCTGAAGGGGTTATAATTTATACAAATGATTTCAAACTTGATAATAAACCTTTTTTAGGTAATAAGCCAAATATGAAGAGACTGAAAGAGTTAGGTAATAGTGGAAAAGTTCTTGCTCTTATTGTTGATTCTTTGTATTCTAGTAGGGCAGGGAAAACTCCTTCTGAAAGTGTTGCTAGGGAAATGTTGAAAGATGTTATGTTGGGTGCTGAAAATAGTGGACATGCTATGCTTTTTACTAGCTTTGCAAGTCATATGTCTAGATTGAAAAGTGCAATAGAATTTGGTAAGAAACTAGATAGGAAGATTGTGTTTTTAGGTCGTTCTTTGGCTAAGTATACAAAAGCCGCAGAAGCTATTGGTTTGGTTGATTTTAGTAAAGATGTTGAGATAACTACTTATTCTAAACAAGTTGTAAATAAATTACATGAAATTGAAAAGAAGAGAGATAGATATTTGATTATTTCTACAGGTAATCAGGCTGAACCTAATGCTATATTAACAAGAATTGGAGATCATAGGTTGCCATTCAAATTTGCTCATAATGACCATGTTATATTTTCATGTACAACAATTCCTGTTGAGCCAAATATAACTAATAGGGCTAGATTAGAGAAGCAGTTGGTTAAGAGGGGTGTTAGGTTGTATAAAGACATTCACGTTTCTGGTCATGGTTCTAAAGAGGATATGAGGGATATGATCGATATATTGAAACCAGCGTTGGTTATTCCAGGTCATGGTGGTAAGAGCACTACCAGCGGCGCACAGCCTATTGCAGAGATGGTTGGATATACTGTGGGTAAGGATTTTAGATATTTGAGTAATGGTAAGAAAATATTATTGGTAAAATGAAAAAAGAGTTAACTTGGTTATTTTTTATTGTTTTAATAGTTAATTTAGCATTGTTTGCTTTGAGAATAATTAGTGTTGTTGTTTTTTGGGTGATTATTATTATTGGTGCTTTGTTTGCTTACAAGGTGTTGCCTAAGATGAAGAAATAATTGGTGTTTTTTATGGTAAAGAAATGTCCCCAGTGTAAATCAAAGAATATAGATTTGTATATGGGCGGTCAATTTGGGAAATATCAATGTAAAGATTGTGGATATATTGGTGCTATCGTTATTGAAGAAGATTAGGTAAAAATTCTCAAAAAGGAAATCTTTATATAAAGTCAATCTTTCTAAACACAAAATGGCAGAAGAAAATAATCCTATTGATAAAATTGAAAAATTTGCTAAAAAAAAGAAATTGAATAGTTGGAAAATTTCTAGTTTTGTTTTGGGTATCTTATTGATAATCTCATTATGGAATGGCGGAGTGTCTGGCTTAACTGGTGGAAGTAGTGACATTGAAGAGAGAACTTTGGATTTCGTTAATAATATGTTATCATTGCAGGGACAGAATATTGTTGCTACGTCTAATGGTGTGACTGAGGAAAGTGGTGTTTACAGAGTTAATTTGGATATAATGGGTCAAGAAAGTCCTGTTTATGTTTCATTAGATGGTAGCTTGTTGTTTTTGCAAGCAGTTCCTTTAGAGGATATATCTCCTGATAATGGTGGAATAGTTGAAGCTGCAATACCTCAGAATGATAAGCCTGTTGTTGAGCTTTTTATTATGAGTCACTGTCCTTATGGAACTCAAGTTGAGAAAGGTATTTTGCCTGTTGCCTACTTGTTAGGTGATAAGATTGATTTCCAATTGAAGTTTGTTTATTACGCAATGCATCCAGATCAAGGAGAACCTGAAGAACAAGTGAATCAGTATTGTATTGCAGAAGAGCAGGAAGATAAGTTGCTTGATTATCTACAGTGTTTTCTTGAAGATGGAGATGGTGAAAGGTGTTTAGCTGAAGTTGAGATTGATACTGAAATGCTCAATGCCTGTGCGCTTGCTGCAGATGAAGAATTTAGCATTACTGCAAATTTAGAAGATACGGCTTCTTGGGTTAGTGGACTTTATCCTCTGTTTGATATCCATAAAGAAGACAATGAATTGTATGGTATCGGTGGATCTCCTGCGTTAGTTATAAATGGTGTTGAAGCTTCAAGTGGAAGAGATTCTGTAAGTTTGTTAAACACTATTTGTAGTGCTTTTAATTTGGCACCTGAAGAATGTAGCACAGTATTAGAGTCTACAGTTCCAGGGCCTGGTTTTGGTTGGAGTACTACAGGAAACAATAACGTGGCTTCTTGTGGTGGATAAACTTAAATATTTCTTTTTACTTCTTTTTTTATGATTTTTAAGGCAGAAGACTTAAGAGAAAATAAACTTCTTAATGTAGATAATTATGAAATCCCAGAAGTTTTTCGTGATGATATTGAAGGTGTTTTAGTATTAGAAGAGCACATTAAACGTAGAATTGAAAGAATGGCCCATGATATCCATTCTAAATTTAGTGGTATGAATCCGTTGGTTGTTCCCTTGCTTGATGGTGCTGCTAAATTTTATGGCGATTTGTTTACGGATAGGCACTATGCTTTTCAAATTGAAACTGAGTTTCTTAAAGTTGAAAGTGGTTATGAGCAAGGTACTGAATCTACAGGAGTAGTTAAGTTTCCAGATCCTGCACAGATAGAAAGAATTATGGAGAAGTTAAGTGGCAATGATCGTGGTATTTTATTAGTTGAAGATATAGTTGATACTGGTCGTTCTGTCAGTCTTCTTAGAGAGCATCTTATTGAAAATGGTGTTGAGTCTGATAGAATTTCATTAGCAGCTCTTTTGAATAAACCAAGTAGGAGATTACCCGAGTTTGAAGATTTGTGGATTGACTTTTTAGGTTTTGTAATACCTGATGGCTTTGTTGTTGGTTATGGTATGGATTTTAACAAAGGTTATAGGAATCTTGGAGATCTTTGTGTTTTGAAACCGAAGGTTTATGAGGATTAAATAAAAAAAGAAAAATTAAATTCTTAGCATTTCACTTCGAAGTAATCTGTTGGATGGTCACATGATGGACAACTTTCTGGTGCTTCTTTTCCTTCATGAACATATCCACACTTTCTACAGATCCAATTTACACTTTCTTCTTTTTTGAATACGGTGTTGTTTTCTAAATCTTCTAGAATTTTTTTATACCTTTCTTCATGATATTTTTCTGCTATTGCTATTGATCTTAATCTTTTAGCTATTTCTGGAAGTCCTTCTTTCTCTGCAGTGTCTGCGAATTGAGGATACATTTCTGTTTGTTCGTAGTGTTCACCTGCAATTGCTGCTTTTATGTTTTCTTTTGTGTCGCCCAATGTTAAAGGTGCTGCAGCTTCTACAGTTATTTCGTTTTCATCCTTCTTTATTTCATTAATCATTCTGAACAGCCATTTTGCGTGTTCTCTTTCGTTGTCTGCTGATAATAGGAATATCTCTGCTATTTGTTCAAAACCTTCTTTTTTAGCTATCTTTGCGTAGAATGTGTATCTATTTCTTGCTTGGCTTTCCCCGATGAATGCCTTTGTTAAATTTTTTATTGTTTCTTCCATGTTTTTACGTTTTTATTAGAATTATTTAAGATTTGTTGTTATACTGAGTTTAGTTTTTCTCCGGCAGATTTGAGAATACAGATTTGAGAATATAATCGACAACTTCTTCTATGTTTCCCCAGCAAAATAGTTTAACATTGTTTTCAGGGTCATACTTTTCAATCATTTCTGGAATTAATAATGCAACATCTAAATGTGGGAATCTTGAAGGATACTCATAAACTGCTCTTTGGGATTTAATTCCTGGATGTATTAAAAGTAGATCTTTTTGTGGTAGCAATAATTCTAAATTTTTTATTTCTTTTGTGTAATCTAATACTGGTCCAAAATCTTGGTAATCAACTTCAGAGATGTTTCTGAAAGACCATTCTAAAAAATCCTTAGTTCCAACTGCTGCTGGTGCATTATAATCAAAATGTATTACATTAAACATAGAAAAAAGAATTTACATGTTATTAAAAAGTTATCTAAATCTTATTGTTAAAAAATACTGTAATTTATAAAATTATCTTCTAACCCCCAAATCAATAAAAGAGCATTGAAATTACACAGAAATATGAAATTTGCCCATATAGCCGATATTCATATTGGTGGTTGGAAAGAGGAGAAGCTGAATTCTTTAGGTATTGAAGCATTTAGAAGGGCTATTGATAATTGTATTGCTGAAAGGGTTGGTTTTGTAATAATTGCTGGTGATTTGTTTAATACTGCTTTGCCAAATATTGATTTAATAAAAGAAGTTAGTTCTATTTTGAGAAAATTAAGAGATGATGAAATTGAGTGTTATGTTATTCCTGGAAGTCATGATTTTAGTCCATCTGGAAAAACTATGATTGATGTTTTAGAAAATGCTGGTTTAGTTTTTAATGTTATGAATGTTGTTAGAGGGGAAGATGATTTGAAGTTGAATTTTGTTACAGATAAAACTGGTGTTAAATTAACTGGACTTTATGGAAAGGCTGCTGGTTTAGAAAAGTTAGATTATAATATTTTAGATAAGAGTAATTTGGAAAGTGAGCTAGGATTTAAGATATTTTTATTTCATCACATACTTGAAGAGTATAAACCCGGCGGGTTTGAAATGATTGAAGGTATTCCTCTGAATAAATTTCCAAAAGGTTTTGATTATTATGCGGGTGGACATCCACACGTTGTTATGAACGAAAATGTTCAAGATTATGGTGTTGTTACTTATCCTGGTGCTTTGTTTCCAAATAATTTTGCAGAGTTAGAGAAGTATAAAGGTGGAGGATTTTATATTGTGAATGTTCAAGATTCTAAGATCGAAGAAGTTAAACATGTTTTTATCAAATTAAAAGAAGTTGAAGCTTTGAAAATAGATGTTGATGGAATGAGTTCTATTAGTGCTCAAGATTTTATTTTGGAGAAAATTAGCAGTTTGGATGTAAATGATAAAATTGTTTTATTAAGAGTAAAAGGCGTTTTGTCGTCGGGAAAAGTTAGTGATATAGACTTTAGTGAAATCTTTTCTAGATTAGAGGGTGCTTATATTATTTTGAAGAATACTAATAAACTACAAAGCAAGGAAATTGTCGATCTTGAAATTGAAACCGGGAGTACTGATGATATTGAAAGTAAATTTATTAGTGAATTTAAAAGTGAGTTTAATTCTATAGATGTTTCTAATTTTGTAGAGCTTTTGGGTGGTGAAAAAGTAGAGGGAGAAACCAATACAAATTTTGAGAAACGCTTGGAGAAAAATATGGTTAAGATTCTAAGTCTGGGGGATTTTTGGGATGTTAATTAAAAAAGTAAAAATTAGAAATATAAGAAGCTATAGAGAAGCTGAAATAAATTTTCCTACAGGATCTACTTTACTAAGCGGAGATATTGGTAGTGGTAAGTCTACTGTTCTTTTGGCTATTGAGTTTGCTTTGTTTGGAACTAGAAGGGGTGGCCTATCTGGTGCTGTTTTGTTAAGAAATGGTGAAAGTACTGGCTCTGTTGAGTTGGAGTTTGAATTGGATGGAAAGAATATAATTGTTAGTAGAAGTTTGGTAAGGGGTAAAACTAGTGTTGCCCAAGATGTTGGGTATATTGTAATTGATGGAGAAAGAAAAGATTTGAGTGCTACAGAATTAAAACAGGAAATTATTAATTTACTTAAATATCCACAGGAATTTCTAACCAAAAGCAAAGATTTGATTTATAGATATACAGTTTATACTCCCCAGGAAGAGATGAAACATATTTTGTTGGAAAATGCTGAAGAGAGATTGAATATTTTAAGAAGAGTTTTTGGAATTGACAAATATAAAACAGTTATTGGTAATACTAAATTATTTGTTTCTAAAATGAAAGGAAAAGTTAAGGAATTTTCTGGTTTTGTTTCTGATTTAGAAGACAAGAGAAGAAGTAGGGATGAAATTAAAAATAAGATTTCTAAACTTAATGAAGATATTTTGAGATTGAATCCTTTAATGGAAGCTGCTTCAAATGAGTTAACAAGAAAAAAAAATGAAATTGGTTTAATTGAAGGCAAAATTGCTAGATTAAATGAAGTTAAGAGTTTAATTTCTGGAAAAAATTCTAAAGTTGATAGTTTGAATGGAAATATTGGAAGAGTTAAGAAAGAGCTTGAGATTTTAGTTAAAGAAATCTTGGAGATGGGTTCTGAAGTTAAGGAAATTATTGATTTGAATGAATTAAAGTTACAAATTAAAGAAAAAGAAGAGGAAATATCTTCTTTGGAAATGAAAATTGAATCTATTAAGAAAACTGTTAGGACATATGAAGTTAGAACTGAACATGCTAATGAGATTAAAGGAAAATTTCATGAGTTGGATAAATGCCCTACATGTAAACAAATTGTCCAAGATACACATAAGAAGTCTATTTTTATTGAGCAGGATAAAATTATTGCTGAAACTGAGAAAGAATTAGAAAGTTTCAAAGAAAGTTTGGAAGGAAAAGAAAATTTGATGGTTATTTTTAAAAAAGATTTGGAGAAATTGAAAAATAGTGAAAGAGAAATTGAGTTGAATAATCTAAAATTGAGAAATTTGAATGAAAAAAAGAATAAGGAAAATAGTTTGAATGAAGAAATTGTTAAAACTGAATCTGAATTGAGAATTGTTGAGTCTGAGTTGAAAACTTTTAAAATTGAATTGTTTGATTTTGAAGGCGTAAATGAGAATTATTCTAAATTAAAGTTAGAGTTAGATAATTGTTTAGAAAACTTAAGAAAAGTTGAAGTTGAAAAGTCAGGGATTGAAAGGGAAGTTGCTACCAATAAATCATTTTTGGAGAATTTGGAGAATGAAATTTTGGAGAAAGAAAAAGTAAAAGGAAATATTGAGAAATTAATTGGGTTGCAGTCATTTTTTGAGAAAGATTTTATTAATCTTATGGAGACAATTGAAAGAAAGATAATGTTAAAGGCGTTTAGTGAGTTTGATGTTTTGTTTAAGAACTGGTTTGAAATTTTAATTGATAGTGACTTGTTGAAGGTTGGAATTAATGAGGAGTTTACCCCAGTTATAGAACAGGCAGGACATGACATTGATTATTTGCATTTGAGCGGTGGAGAAAAGACTGCCGCTGCTTTAGCTTACAGATTGGCTTTGAATCAAGTTATCAATGATATGATGTCATCAATAAAGACTAGAGATTTGATTATCTTGGATGAGCCTACTGATGGATTTTCTGAAGCTCAGTTAGATAGATTGAGATTAGTTTTGGATGAGTTGAAGATCAAGCAAATTATCTTAGTTAGTCATGAGTCTAAAATTGAAAGTTTTGTTGATAATATAATTAGTTTAAGTAAAAAGGACCATGTTAGTGCGATTGATTAACCTTATAAATGGTTCTTAGTTTTCAATTTTATGTTAACGAGAGAAGATTTGGTAGGGATTACACTTAAAGGTTTCTTTAGAAGGACGCATGAAGCATCTTCACATGCAGAGATTGAAAGAGTTAAAAGAGATCTTGGACAGGGTAGTAAGGAGTTAAAATTATTTGAAGAATATTTTAAAAATTGCAATTTTGAAGTGGTTGTTTTAGATTATGACCCTTCTTCAGGATTACTTATTGCTAGGGGACACGATGATTTGGGTGAATCTGGTTTGGTTGGTGAACTGGAGAATGATAGTAGACTTAAATTTTTGAAGTATTATGTTGGAAGAGATCCTTCCCATACAGAAAATGCCATACCTTTTAGATTACCTATTAGCGAGTATGCTGGTTTTATTGAAAAAGGGGATGGTGGTCTTATTAGGGCTGAAGGTAATTTTTATGGACATATATTGAACATTCCTTCTTCTGATGAACTTGGTGGGATTTGGGAATTAGATCAAGTAAAGACGTGATTTAATTAGTTTTTTTGTTTACGCAGCAAATTTGAGTGATTCTGTTTGTGTTAAAATTGGACTTCTTTCAGATAAAAAAGTATAACCATATAGTTTTTGTCCTTTTCTCATAAAATATCTGCTTGAGAATCCTTCTCTATGCTGATTATATGATTCTACTGATTTTAATAAACCAGCATCATTTGTTAATAATCCAATGGGTTGATCTGAACGCGATGCCATATTTACAGCACTGCATAATAGCTTGTAATCTACTGATGATAATTTATAATGTTTTCTTAAGCACATTAATCCTAGTTCTATCTTTCTGAAATTTAGATCTGTTTCTCCTTTATATCCTACAACTCTATCTTCTAGCCTACCTTTCAATGTACCAAAAGCAGTTTTTATTCTGTCAAAGACTTCTCTATTTTTATTTATATGTAATTCTGCAATTACTCCTTTTGTTGTTACAATTCCTTTATTTCTATCGATCTCTTTTATTAATTCTATAACATATTCAGCACATTCGTTGGGATGCCAATTACGATATTGTTTCTTTTCAAACATTCTTCGCATATATTCTTTTTCTTCATCACTCAAATCACAAGTTGGAGTACATGCACTAGTATCTAGAAATAAAAGACCCACTCTTGAAGCGCAATGCCCCAGTGCTCCCATATTAAGTTCAGGATAGCAATATTTTTCCCTTCCAAGTAAATGTTTGTTTTCTAAGGGTTTCATTCTTTAAGAAAAGTAACTGGATCCGATTTATATATGTGACCATTTGTACTAAAGAGTTAGTTTTATAAGAAAGAATAATAATTTATCTTCATGAAAAAGGGGTTTGGATTAGTTTATGCTTTTGTTGTGATTTTTGTTGTTTGTGGACTTATATATTTTGGAGAAAATGATGAAATTCCAAGGAATATTGCTTTCGCTGATTATAATAACGAATATTATGTCTCTTTAGTTGGGAGTGATAGTGATATTGGTAGTATTGATTCTCCTTTTAGAACTATTAATTATGCGGTTAATCAAATGAGTGCTTCTGGCGGGGATGTTGTTTATGTTATGGAGGGTAGATATTATGAAAGTGTGTATAATTTTGTTAATGGTGTTGATGGAAATCCAAATACTTTGATGGCTTATAATGGTGAAAATGTTGTTATTGATGGTTCTGAATTGATTTCTAATTGGGCTGAAGATGAACCTAATGTTTATGTGGCGCCCATTCTATTTCAATCTAATCTTATTTTTGAAGGTGATGACCAATTAATTGATGCGCTCGAACCAGATATTGGTTTTTTTGGAAATATTGGTGATGATTCTTCTGATGTAAATAAAATTATTAGTTCTTATTTTGAACAATTTTCTGGAGAAGATCTATCTGGAGCAATTCTTTATTTATATTACTCTTATTCTGAAACTCCTTATTATAGAACCCAGTATACAGTATCGGATAATGGAAATAATTGGGTATCTTTGGTTGGATTTAATTCTTCACAATATGATTTTGAAAATAATGACTATTCATTTGTTCTAAAAAATCACAAATTTTTCGTTGATGAACAAGATGAGTACTTTATAGACAATGTTAATTCAAATGTTTATTTATTTTCAAACTCTGCTCCAATGAATATTTATGCTTCAAAAATAAATAGAGCAATAGATTTTAGTGCTAAGCAATACATTAATACTTTTGGATTAAATGTAATAAAAAATAATGAAAGAGGCCTACATATTAGTTCTGGTTCCCATAATATTCTTGTTGAGGATATGCGTTTTTCTGATGATGTTGCCCAAAATATATACATTAGCCAATCTAATGATATTGAATTGAGAGATATTTCTCTTGAGAAATCAAATAGTTATAACATATACACTAATGACGTTACAAATTTAAATTTGGAGGACTTTTTGATTTATGGCGGAAAAAGTAGTTATGCCGTTTTCCTAGACAATACAGATCATTTTACTGTTCAAAATGGAATTTTTAAGGATTGTTTGAAATCTTGTTTTATCATTGATGAATCTGAAGATGGTTATGTTGATTATATTTCTTTTGAAAAAGAATTTTCAGATTATAGTTTTGATACTGGAGTATATATTCCGTATTCAACAAACATTTTTTTGTCCAATATTGAAACAAATTACGGCCTTGGTAGCAGTTTGCATTCTTATAGTTCTGAAGATATAGTTCTCGATAATTTTAATTTTATAAATACTATTGAAGAAAAGGGAACAATTCTTATTGGAAATACTAATTCATTTATAATTCAAAATGGATATATTGCCAATACATTATCAAGGGCAATTTCTATAACTCATTCTTTTAATGGTTTGATAGATAATATTGAAATGGTTAATGATCTTCGTGGTATTGATATTACTGGAGGTTCCGAATCTATTGTAGTTCAAAATTCTTATGCCCATGATACGCTTTCTAGTGGTAGTTCTGCTTTTTCAAGTCATCAGGCTAAACATATTACTTTTCAAAACAATGTTGTAAAGAATTGGTATGGAAATGGGTTTCTTTCAGAAGGATATTGGGATAATTACAGGGCAGAAAATATTACAATTAGAAATAATTATGTTTACCATGTGGGTCCGCAGTCTGATGATGATTTAGTTGATTCTTGGATGGCTGGTATTTGGATTTCCGATACTGATGATAGTACTTTTGTAGGTAATACAATTATTCAGAATAGGGCCATTAATTTAAGATTAGATTCTTCTAAAAATAATATAATAGAAAATAATGTGCTTATTGGTCAACATGCACAAGGACATGAACAAACAGAAGAAGAGATTTCTTGTTTTTATATGGGTGCTGGGGGAAATACTTCAACAGAGTATTATGCATTAAATAATATTTTTTCTCACAATACTCTTTATGGTTGTGGAAATGGAATACGTCTCGCCGAACTAGACGATTACGAAGGTGCTACTGTTGAAGATAATACAATAACAAACAACATTATATTTAACGCGAAAGATTATTATGTTTACCTTTATATTTCCCATCAAAATGCAATAGACAACAATATTTACTATGGACAAAATGGTAATTATTCTTTTAGAGATTATTCAACAGTAATAAATAACTTTGGAGAATATCAAAACCAAACAGGTTATGATTTATCATCAAGAGTTATAGATCCTCTTTTAGAAAACATTGAGCTCTATGATGAAATTGAGTTTTTTGAGAACAGAGGTAATTATTTTGCTCCAACCTTAGATGGTCCTGTTTGTGATGGTGACTCTTATGTTGGCGCAATTCCTTGTTATAATCCTTCTAATGATGAACCCTCTAGTGGTGGTTCTAACGGTGGTTCTAGTAGTAATTTTGTGAATGATAATTCTTCAGATTATGATAGTCAAACTCCAAAGGGTGGAATATCTACAGAGGCATTTTATGCTGCTATTTATTTTGTTCAATCACATACGATTGCAATGGTTTTGGTTATTGCTATAATAATTACAGTTTTGATTGGCGCAAATAGAATTTATTTTAGGAGGAAAAAGAAAGTTGGCCAGGTTTAATATGAAAAATTTTCCATTTTATATTGTAATTGTAGTAGCTTTTATTTTGATAATCTTTGGTAGTATTTATTATTCTGGTAATGAAGTTAAGTTTGCAGATTATAATAATGAATATTACGTTTCCTTAAGTGGGGATGATGATAATGGCGGAAGTCTAGAAAATCCATGGAGGACAATTAATTATGGTGTTTCTCAGATGAGTTCTGAAGGGGGCGATATTCTTTATATCAGGGAAGGTACATACCATGAATTAGTTGAAGATTTTGTTTCAGGAACAGAAGGTAATCCTAATGTTGTTAGTGGATACCCTGGAGAAAATGTTGTTATTTCTGCTGGGGAAGAGTTGATTGGATGGGAAGAAATAGCCGGAAGCGATATTTATAGAAATTATACTACTTGGACAAGTGAGCATACACGTCCAAAAAAATTGTTTGCTAATGATGAAACTATGATTTGGGCACAATACCCTAATGAAGGTGAATTTTTATATCCTAATGAAGAAAAAGATGGACCAATAACTTCTATTAGCTCGGATGGATTTAGAGATGAAGATTCAGATGATTACTGGATAGGATCGACTGTTGTTTTTTATGGATACGATGTTGCAGGGTGGGGATTTGGAGTAAACAGGGTTATTACTGATTATGATAAAGAATCAAAGACAATTTACTTTGATCAAATCGATAGAGATTTAGAAACTGACATCCCATTCATTATTAGGGGTAATGTACAGGAAGTAGATGTACCTGGCGAGTGGGCTGTAGATTTAAATTCACAAGAAGGGTATGTTTATTTTTATCCAGAATCCCCTATTGAAGACCAATATGTTATTGTTGCTAGTAGGGGTATGGCAATTGATTTAGAGTTAAAGAGTAATATTGAGATTAGGGGCATTTCGATTTATCATCAGAATTATGATGCACATTCTAGTCATGCTGCAGTTACAGTTGAAATTTCTGAGAATATAGTCTTAGATGGACTTGACGTTTCTCTTACTACGTGGACAGGAATCAGAATTAATGAAAGCATAAATGTAGTTATTAATGATATGATTTCTCAAAACATTGGAGGTTCTGCTATTTTAGTTTCTTCTTCTAATGACACTGTCTTGAGTAATTCACATATTTCTAATACTGGAGATACTTACCAAAGAAATTCTGCAGTAGGTTACCGTTATGATTGTGATGGAATAACTATCACAAACAATTATATTGGAGATAATCATTATAATTATCAAACTGGATTGGGCATATTTTTAGGATCTAAAAATGCTTATATTGCAAACAATGAATTTATGAATAATCATGGAGATTCTGTTCTTCTTGAAGACTCCAGGGATGATAGTCCAGATCATGTTGTAAAAAATATAATTTTTGAAAATAATGTGTTATATAATGCAATTTCCTCATATGCAGGTTCTCTGTGGTTGGATAATGCCCAGAACGTAATTGTTCGTAATAATTTAATTTATGGAACAAAAGGTTCTACTGCTAATGGGATTAAGATTAGTTCTTCAAATCTTAAACCAGATCCAAAACCCGGAGCTTCAAAAAATATTACCGTCGTGAATAATATTATATTTGACAATACTTATGGTATGTATGTTTATGCTAATGAATCTATTAATATTTCACATAACACTTTTGTTGATTCTCGACTTAATGGATTTGCAACTCTTAGAAACGCTGGAGATATAATATTTAAAGATAATTTGATTCAATCTGACCATGCAATTGTTAGAATAGCGGAGGATTCTATTGAAACACACAATCAATCTGATGATTTTGATAATAATTATTATGCACCTTCTTCGAATGTTACTTATCCCTATGATGATTCAATTACTGTAGATCGATTTATAATCGGACATTATCATTATAATTATCATTATAATTTTATTGAGTATCAAGATGCTTTTCCAGGACAAGAATTAAATTCCGTAAATGGTGATGAAGTTATTTTTGTAGATGAAGATGGTTTAGATTTTAGACCTATTGAAGGTAGTATTGTTTGTGGTGCCGCTTCAGATGGTTCTGATATTGGTGCATTGCCTTGTTATAGTCCTTCTAATGAAAATCCTTCTAGTGGTAATCCCAATAGTGGATCTAATGTTGATGATACTGAAGAAGATTCCGATGACTATCAAACTAAGACACCAAGTATTAATGCCCCTATTGAAGCATTTTACACCGCAGTTTATTTTGTGCAGTCACATACTATTGCGATGGTTTTGGTTATTGCAATAATAATTACTGCTCTTATTGGTGCTAATAGAATTTATTTTAGGAAGAAGAAGAGAAAAAATTATTAATTATAAAAAGAAAAAAATTAAGGCATAGGCCTTTTAATGGTAATTGGTAGAACTTGTTTTTCAAATTCTTTTTTGGCTATTCTTATGGGGTTGTAGTCAAGCTTTTCAAAATCTTTTTTTGTCATTTTGATTAAAACTGGTGCCCCCATTGCAATTTGTAAAGCTCTTGCTCCAATTATTCTTGCTTTTTCATATTGAGTTAGTTTCATTTTAGTACTTTCCTCAAATCTTTTGAAGCTTTTTTACTAATTTCCATAGCTCTTTTTACTTCTTCTCTAGTCATACCAACAGTTCCACCCATTTGCAATGCATTTATGTCTCCTTTTTCAGAAACTGCAACGCTTAATCTTGAATCTAACATATCTCCTTCATCAAGACTTGGATCAACCATTAAATCGTCACCGATTTTTACTACTGTTGTTGTTACAGGTAGTTTTGTTAAAGGTAGTGGTGTCTTTGTAAATTCACCAAATATTACTTGATCTCCATCTAACTTTGGTAGAACTGCAGATTTAAGTGCTGCTAATGCGGCTAATGCTGCAGTATCTATTAGATTACCATCGTTGTTTAGAGTATACATATCAAGGAAGATTGTCCAAACCAATTCACCCTTTTTTATACATAGTTTTTTTAGGTCAATCATCTTAGATTCTCTTATCCCCCTATCAACAATTCTAGCTATTTCTATTGCTTCGGGATTAGGTGGTCCTGGTTGAAAATTTGGAGATGACATTGGTAACAATTCTACTCCTGTAATTAGAACTCCTTCGTCAGGATTATCTAAAAATGGTGTTCCTACTTTCATTTTTATACCAGCTATTACCTCAGTATTTCCAATTCTAGCAAGAGCAGAACCTTCTGCTTTTTTTGATATTCCTAATTCTATTTCTATTGGCTTTCTATATTCGTCTTCTTTTCTATTATCCAATCTTGAACATTTTTCCTTTGTCATTTTTTCACTTCCTATAATTGTCCTTTAGTGCTTTTGTTTGCACTTTGCTTATCTCTTTACATGCTTTTTCTGCCATTTTGGTAGCTTCATCTATTTCTTCTGCAGTCATATTTCCGTCAAGTTGTAACAATGTTATTTTTCCACTTCTTGGCATTATAGCTACAGGCATGTCTGTTGCGCCTTCTTCGTGATCTTCTTCTTCTTTTGTAAGATCAACACAGATTTTATCTGAAACTTTTCCTACGGCTACAGATGCAACGATATCTTTCATTGGAATTCCTGCATCTGCTAATGCTAATGCGGCTGCATTTATTCCAGCAGTTCTTGTGCCTGCATCTGCTTGCGTGATATAGATGTAAACATCAACAGTTGTCATAGGATATGCGCTCAAATCTACTGAAGGATCTAAGCAATTTTTTGTTACTAGGGATATTTCAGTACTTCTTCTTGAAGGTCCAGGTCTCTTTCTGTCTGTTACAGAGAAACTCAAAAGATCATATACACAATTCAACCTTGCCCTTGTAGGATTTTGTAAAAACGCAGGGAATAATTCTCTTGGCCCATATACTGCTGCGTATGCTATGGTTTCACCCATTCTAAACATCGCACTTCCAAAAGCTCTTTTTATTACTCCTACTTTTGCTTCCATATCTCTTAATTGATCAAATTTTCTACCGTCAAATCTTTTCTTATATGTCATTTTATTTTCCCTCCAAGAATTTCTTAACTTCTTCAGTTAGTCCATTTTTGAAAGCTTCATCATTTACTTTCTTGACTGCTAAAGTTGCTTTGTATTCTTTTTCTTTATCTTGGTTTGAAATCCATACTTTACCATTTTGTCCAACCATGATGTTACTTCCAGTTCCTTCTTTTATCATTTTTATCATGCTTCCTTCTTTTCCGATTATTCTTGGAACTCTTGTAGTTTCAACGTTAATTAGTCTTCCACCAATAAGTTTTCTACATCCTGGAAAATTCATTGAAATATCTATAATTTTTGGTCCTTTAACTTCAGTTATTTTACCAACAATTATGTCTCCAACTTCGTAATAGTCGCTAAGATTTGCACCGTTTGGTATAAAATCTCTTGAACCATCTTTTAGTGGAATGCCTGCATTAAATGCTAAATCAATATTTATTCTCCACCCACCAGTTCCGACATCTATAACTTTACCGATTACCATGTCGTTTCTCTTTGGTATATATTTTCCTTTTAGTGGGGTAACTTTTGCAAGTCTTCCTTCAACTCTAAATGTACCTATTACTGAAGAAATAATATCTTCATTTTCTCTAAATGTTCCTTTACTTGGTAAATAATCCATTCCTCTAGCCAATATTTCGCCAGGAATTACTATTGTTCCATCTTTAATTAATATGTCTCCCATTTTTATTCTCCTGTATTTTATTCAGAATTTCCATTAAGTTTTTTCCTTTTCACTTACTTCTATCTGACCGTGAGTTAAATTGTTTAAGCTATCGAATAAATCGTTTTGCAATCCTGCTGGAACTTCTACAGTTATTAGAAGAGATCCATCGCTTAACCAATCTTCTTTTATTAAATTCCCAAATTTTTTTAGTATTGAATAACTCTGTCCTGAAAATTGTGATGGAATCTTTATTGCTAACATTTTAATTTCATAGCTTATTGGAAGTATTCCTCTAATTTTGTTTACAATTTCTTGGACTTGTTCTTCTGCACTTTTGAATTCATTTATACTTACTCTTATTTCATCCAACGCATTTTCTATTCTTTGTGGTGGATGGGGCAAGTTAGTTTTTGGATCAACAGAATTTCTTGCAATTAAGTTTATTATTTGCTTTCTTTTTTGTTCTCTTAGTTTACCTTTATACCCTGTTGTTAGTTGAATCTCTCCTTCTTTTATTATTATTTCTGCAACTTTGTTTTTATCTGTTGTTCCAAAAATCGTTTCTAGAAGGTTTTCAGATGCATGCTCCCCTTTTTTGATATCTTTGAAGATATCATTTGTTACTAAAGCCTCATCTAATGTTGACTCTCCTGCCTTGAAAGCTATTGCTTTTTCGCAATCCACTAGAACTTCAAAATTACTATCTTGTTTTTTTATTCTAGCTATAACTGATGATCCTACGTCTGTCATTTTTTTAAGTATTTCTTTAAGTTTTCTTTGTTAAGTTTTGTGAATTTTTTGTCTGCCTGTGTGATTATTCCTCCATCCAATCTCTCTAGGCTAAATTCTTTTCCTAACACCTTTTTTAAGGCCTCTACTGCTATTTTTAAGGCTTCTTCTTTGGATAAATTATCTCTATAATTCTTTGCAATTATGGATTTTAATTCGTCTTCAGATTCTCCAATTGCAGTTGCTTTGTATTCCCAATGAATCCCTGTTGGGTCTGTCAAGAATAATTTTGGATTTTTGTTCATACCTATTACTAATAACGAAACTCCAAAAGGTCTTGCACCACCATGTTGAGTGTAGGCCTGTTTTACATTACAAATCTCTTTTACTAGGCTGTAAATATCTATTGGTGAGTCATAAGTAACTCTATGTTGCTGAGCTAAAACTTGTGCTCTTTCAATTAATATCCTTCCATCACTTACTATTCCGGCTGCAGCTGCAGCTATGTGATCATCTATTTGAAACACTTTTTCTACAGAATTTATTACCATCAATGGATCTAAAGTTCTTCTATCTGCTATTAGGAGTACACCGTCTTTGAATACTATTCCTATTATTGATGTTCCTTGTTTTACAGTTTTTTTAGCGTATTCTACTTGAAGTAGTCTTCCATCTGGGCTAAACATACTTGCCCTGTCGTAACCCATCATCTGATGTTGTAAAGCATTATTTTGTTGCATTTTTATTATCCCTCCACGAATTTTTGTTTTGCTTTTTTAAGTATGCCTGAGACTCCTATGACATTAACTATAACTTTTTTGTTGTCTATTTGTTTTATTAAACCCAATGCTAGTTTTGTGTCATTTAGGTATTTTATGTTTACTTTTATTATTCCTTTGTTGTTTTTCCAAGAGTCTGTGATTAATTTTGTTTGTGCCCTTGATATTGTTAATTCGCCAAGAAATTTGAGTAAACTGTTGTTTATTTCTTTTTGCGCTATTTTTTCGTTTATTTTGTTTCCTAATATTTCAAAAACGATGTAACGCTTTTTTTCCCTTAAACTTGGCAATATTCTTTTCATTTGCCCTCAAGAAGATATACTCTCTCCTTTCTTCACGACAGAATTAGACTTAATTTGGTTTTTAAAAAGGTTTCTATTAGAATTATCTTCTTCTTTTTTTCTTTTTAATTGCTCTTCTTTTAATTTGCTTCTTTTTTACTGGTTTTTTCTTAATTATCTTTCTTTTGGTTACCTTTTTCTTTGGTTTTCTGACTATCTTCTTTGTTGGTCTCTTTTTTTTAGCAATTTTTGTCTTAGAAATAAGTTTTTTCTTGAGTTTTGGTTTCTTTTTGATCACCTTTTGCTTTCCTCTTTCTGGTTTTTTCTTCTTTTTTAGAACTTTTTTCTTAATTACTTTCTTTACAGGTTTTTTCTTAACTACCTGTTTCTTGGCTATTTTTAGTTTATTTTCTTTGATTTGTGTCCAAATAGGATACTCTGTCTTTGTGTAAGGCGATGCTTTCCAAAGTTTTACTATTTTTCCTTCTCTGATATCTATTCTAACTAAAGTTGAATATATTGTATTTTGAATGTAATTACCTTCTTTTAGAACAAATTGGATGTCATAGCTACCACTTGACCAGTTTCCAGTGAATTGGTGCATGAATCTCTTAAATTCTGCAGGACTCTCACAGTTTACTTTTCTTACTGTTATGAACTTATTTTTGTGATATGGAGCCTTATATGTCTCTCTTATCTTGAGTACTAACATTGGCTTTGAGAAGTTAATTTTTATTTCTTCATCCATTTTGAGTAGATATTCAGTGTAGTATATATAATTGAGAGAATATATAAATGTTTCGTGGAAATTGAGTGGTTTTTGGGTTATTTTAGATTAACTTTAAAGTAGTAATTTAAAGAAATGTTTATAAATAGAAATAATTTACAGATACTGGGTTAAAATGGGGTTAAAAAAACTATTTAAGGGAAAAGAGGATATAATCAGTCTTGAAAGTGTTAGGGGTGTGTTGTCTGGATTGGGTGTTGATTTAGCTGAATTGGATTTGCCCAACTTAGAGTTCACTAGTTCAGATGTTCATAGTCTCCAAAGATATGAAGCATATTTTCTGAATTTCGGGGTTAATATTATTCCATCGGAGTATGGAAGAAATCCTGAGATAAGAGTTAGGGGAATATATGAATCATTTCCTCGTTGTACTCACAAGGTAGATGGTGTATGGGCACCTGGGACAGCAAGTCAAACAAAAGTGGATTATACTAAGAAGTTAGTTTCCCAGGAAACAGCTGAAGTTAGTTAAATTTTCATTATTTCTTAATTCATATTTTTCTGTTGCAAATGTTGAAAATATCATTTTTACTTTGTATTTCTTACATAATTTGACATTTTGAGCCATTCTTGCAAGTATTTTTGGCCTTTCTTTGTCTGAAGCGTTCAATATATCCGAGAAATTGAATCCGATTGCTACGTTGTTTTTTTGAGCTATTTTACATAGAACTTGATTTAATCCTGCATTTCTAAAGAACATGTAATCTTTTCTTCTCCCTCTTTCCGGGCTTAGAAGAATATCTACATTTTTGTTTTCTAAAGCTAGTCTATTTATCTTGTCATCTCCACCTAGAATTATTATTGGTTTTTTTGCGTTTTGAATATCTTTTCTTAGTTTATTTGTTGTGGTTCTTATGATGTTTATCTTTTCAGTTTCTATTTTAAGTTTCTTTTCTATTTCTTTATCCTGAATTAGAGTTAGTTGTTTCATTGAATAAATTATTATTTTAGACTATTAAAGGTTTTTGTGAAAGTTTAAATATTTTGTCCGTTCACCCAATTTCATGGAAAATAAGTATTGTTGTAGACTGGCAACCGCTATTGGGCAAGATCGACTGCTTTGTGAGACAAGTAACTTTTTTGTTATACCTACACTTGGTTCAATGGGTATAGAAGGTTATCTTTTGATTATCCCTAAAGAACACCATCATGCAATGGGAATGATTCCAGAAAATCATCTTCCCGAACTGAACAATTTAATTTCTGATGTAAAGAAAATTATAAAATCTGTTTATGGTTTACCCACATTACTTTTTGAACATGGACCAAGAGTTGGAAATCTTGATTCGGGTCAATCTGTAGATCATGCACATTTACATATCGTTCCAGGTATTGATATTACTGAAAATTGGGCAGTGGATTTAATGATGAGACTTGGAGATGTTGGACAATTTTATAGGGTTGAAAGGGTGGAAGGACTTGAAAGGGGTGCTGATATGATTAGAAAAGGAACCTCTTATTTGTATGTTGAAAACACTTCTGGAATTAGGTTGTTATCTGAACAAAATTTTCATAGACCTTCTCAATATTTTAGGACAATGGTTGCAAGTAAAATTGGTTCTTCTGTTTGGGACTGGAGACAACATCCAGATTATAATACTTTAGAGAAAACTGTTGGAAAATTGAAAGAAAAATTTTAAATTGATTTTATTTGTTTAACAATATTTCTTAGGTTATATCCTTTTGTTGTGTCTACTACTAATAAATTATGTTTTTTGAATTGTGACTCTGTTAAACACATTTGAAAGATCTCTGCCTGCAAGTTCATTATTATCTTTTCTTTTGAATATTTTCTCTTTTTTAGTCTTTTTGAAAGCACATTTAAGTTTGTCTTTGTAACTATGCATAGATCTACGTATTTTTTTGGTAAATAGTGGCTTAGGTGTGAATCAAGTACCAAGTCCTTTTTTGATTTTTTAATTAGCCCTATTAAAAATTTGTTTAGTGTTTTTGTATCAACTACATAACAGCTTCTTTTTTTGTCATAAGACTCATGTAGTTTATATTTTTTTACTAAATTATGTATATCTATATATTTGTAGTTTAAGGATTTTGCCAGCTTTTTTGATAATGTTGTTTTTCCAGTTCCAACAGACCCTGTAACACAGATTGTTTTCATAGTTATTTTAATGAAAAGATAGGTTTTTAAATGTTTAGGAGTTCACTGAATAAAATGTCATTACAAAGAGCGGCAAAAGCGTGTGCTTGTTGTTGTGATTATCAAGCAGTTGCTTCTGGAATTTTAGGGAAAGAAGAAAAAGGACTTAATTCTCTTGATCATTTGAAAGTTCTTGAGTTAAGAGATAATTCTTGTTATGAAGCAATGCGGGCTTTAGAAAGAGAACTTGATGATGCAGAAACAATTGGTGATATAAAACCATTAAGAGATTTACTCACAATGTGTCTTGACTGTGATTATTCGGGTCCAATTATCTCAACTTATTTGAAGGATAAATGGGAGTCCGATCAACAACAGTCCCAATAAATTTTTTTGGACTTAGGGTAATGCAAGGTTTTCATTTATTTTTAAGTTTTTTTCATTTAGATAAGTAGAAATTTTTCTCTTGAAAAAATAAATTAGAATAACCAATAAAATGAGTAAAATAAGAGTAATATATCCTTTGTATATCAAAAAATTAAGTCCAAAGAAATAACCCAATCCCATCCAAAATAGTGCCCAAATTGTAATCCCAATAGTTGAGTAAACCAAAAAAACAAGATGTGGCATTTTTATCATTCCTGCAGGCAAAGAAACAATAGATCTTACAACAGGAAAACAGCGAAATATACAAACCCAGTATGCACCCTCTTTTTTAAATTTCTCAGATATTTTGAATAATGTATCTTTATTAGTTAATTTAGAAAAATATTTTATTCTTAACAACCAATTATAACCAAAAAGTCTCCCCAATAAATATAATATGTATGTTCCAATTAAATTACCCAGAACTACTACTATTAATACAAATAAAAAGCTTTTATCTGTAGTAAAAGATAAAATACCTGCCAAGAATAAAGATAATTCACTCGGGAAAAAACTTGCAAACCCATTTATGAATAATAGTAAGAATAATGCAATTAAACCATAATTAGATATTAAGCTTGTTACGTCCATTTTAGCTAATGGTGGTCCCAATAAATTTTTTGTTTGAAAGAACTTTTTTCAGATTTACTAAACTAGGTCCTATTATGTAAGTTTTTATTTTCTTTCTTGCTATTAGTTTTGCTGCAAACTGATCTAGAACAAAATGTTGTCCTGCTTGGAATTTTATTTTATTTATCATTTTTAGAAAGTCTTTGAAAGAAATTTTTTTAATTAATTTAGCGCTTTTGTTTGTTTTTGGATTTTTATCGTATAACCCTTTAACGTTTGTCATATTGATTAGATACTCTGCTTTTATTTTTTTGGCCACTTGTGCTGCATTTCCATCTGTAGTACAGCTTTTTTTGTAACCAAGGGCCCCACAAACTACAATATTTTTGCTTTTTAGTTCTTTTTTTACTTCTGTTAATCTAATTGGTATTGGTTCTTTTTTATTGAATATTCCATTTACTAATCTAGCATTTAATCTCGTAGCTGTTATCCCCAATCTTGAATTTGTAGTGTTGTCAAACTTCTTTTTCATGTATTTTCTTGCTGTAGAGCCGCCACCAACAACAATTACAACTTTATTTCTCTTTGAGAAGTTTGTAATTAGTTTTTTGAAATTTTTTAGGTAAGAATAATTAACTTTGTCCGGAACTACAATCGAACCACCAAGACTTATCACAACTTTTTTCATAAATTAACTTTGAAATTTAGTATTTTTAAAGATTTTTACCAATTCGTTACACTTTTAAGCTTTTTTACATTACCTTTTTTTATGATAATTGGGGTTACTGGATACTATTGTTCTGGCAAAGAAGAGATTGCCAGATTTTTGAAGAGTGAAAAATTTGCTCATTTTTCCTTGTCAGATGAAATTAGGAAAGAGTTGAAAAAGAAAAGGAAGAAAGTTTCTAAGGAAAATCAGATTGAATTGGGTAATGATATTAGGGAAAAATTTGGTGCAAGTGAGTTAGCTAAAAGAGTTGTTAGCAAAATTAAACCCGGAAAAGATTATGTAATTACATCTATTAGTAATAAAGGGGAAGTTGAAGAGTTGAAGAAATTACCAGACTTTATTTTGGTTAATGTAATCTCTCCACAATCAAATAGATTTGAAAGAATGGGTGAAAGAAAAAAAGTTGATGATCCTAAAACTTTTGAAGAATTTGTTAAGAGGGAGAGGGCTGAATTCAGTGAGATAAGTACTAGACAACAATTGCATTTAGTTGGAAGAATGGCCGATATAATAATTAATAATAATAAATCTTTTGATGAGTTTCATAGAAAAATAGATAGGATGCTTGCTGATTGGTATCCAAAATTCCACCTTGAATCAAGGAATGGAGATTAAGAATCTAATTGTACTCCTATTTCATATGTGTTTCCTCTTTTGATGTAATTTATACTGTATTTTATGCTGTTAGAAACGAGTTCTATTTTCTTATCAGAATCTGGTACTTTTTTAAGAAGAAGTAATTTTTTTAATTATCTACTGTAAACAATCTAGAATTATTTAAGAGTTGGTTTAATAATTTTTAGGGTTTTGTAAGAAGATCATCTAATAAATGCCCAAAACATTATAAATTCTTCCAGATTTCCCACATTATGATTAACCCAAATCAATCAACAATAAAAAATAAATTTGAATTAGTTGGTTATGAGCCTTACGGGGGTAATATTGTTAAAGTTGGTTTTTATCCTGCAGATTCCGATACTGGAATAGTTTTTTCAACAAAAAAAGGAAGTATTGTTGCAAGTTTAGATCACGCATCACAGTATAAATCTTCTGTTCTTTTACGTGATGGCGATTTGGGTGTTCTGCATGTAGAGCATCTTTTGGCTACATTGTATGCTTATGGAGTAGACAATTTAAGAGTAAATGTAGAGAGGCAACCATCAAAATCATTTCGTCTTTTAGAGAAAATTGGACTTAGTTCTTTTTGTGAAGTAGTTCCTAATTTTAAAGATAAAACGTATAGCTTATGCGAAAAATTGGACGATAATATTGAAGAACAAAATTCTCCAAGGAAATTATTAAGTTTAGGTAACAATGTGGGGGATTTAGAGAGGGATAGATTAATTTTTGAACCATATTATAAAAATGGACTTTTTATAGAAGCTACTACAGATTATCCTATTTTGGGAGAACAAACCGTAAGTTTAATGCTTAATGCTGAAACTTATAAAAGAGAAATTGCAAAATCAAGACCTTATTCAAAACATGCTGCAAGGTTACCTTCTTGCTTGATGGGTATAATAGCTGCAGCAGCAAATCCAAACTTTGGAATAGGTCATGGTTTTGATCCCGAAACCAATGTTTTATTACCAATTTATGATGAAAGTGATTTTCCTAAAATGAAATCTATTTATCAGAGTGCCGATGAACCTGCTAGACATACGATAATGGATAGGCTTGGTGCTTTATCTCTTTTGCCTGGAAGATTTAATGGAGTGAAAATTACAGCAAAGTTTAGTGGTCATGCGAATGATATTGCAGTTCTAAATAGATTTAGATTTTATTTTGTTGAGTCTTGATTTGTTTCATTCACTTTATTTTTTTAATTCTCGCCGAAGTTCTTTATACTTCTTGGAAACTAACAAGCAAATAATCTAGAATCATGTACATCAAATATCTTTGCTCTTGCTCCAGCGTCTAGCCATCCGTGTGCGTAATTTAAGGCTGCAAAGGCTGTAACAAAATTTCCCTTTTCTTGGAAATATTTTGCATCTTTGATGTATCTCTCAATCATATCTAGAAAATCTTCTGCTAGTTCTTTTTTTGCTATATTTTTTTTAGCTAATTCTAGAGCTTCTTCAGATATTTTGAAATATTTTTCTAATTTTTGTTTTGTTACTTCTTTTTCCATATTAAGGTAGGGGATACAAATTTTTTTAAATCTATGTAAAATTTTTGAAATATGAAAATATCAATTTCTGGAACTGCGGGATCTGGTAAAAGCACAGTTGCTAAACAATTGGCTGGTATTTTGGGCATGAAGCATCATTCTGTTGGTGATTTGAGAAAAGAGATGGCCAAGAAGAGAAATATGAGCTTAGCTGAGTTCAATAAAATGGGTGAAGAAAAAGATTTCACCGATAAAGAGGCCGATAATTATCAAATTGAATTAGGAAAGAAAGAAGATGGATTTGTTATTGATGGCCGTTTGAGCTATCATTTTATACCTGATTCTTTGAAACTTTTTTTGAAGGCACATGTTAGAGCTAGATCTGAGAGAATTTATAGTGAAGAAAGATCTGAAGAAAGATTTAGAGATTTGGGTGATGCTATTGCTTCATTAATTGAAAGAGATAAATCAGATAAGTTAAGATATGCTAAATACTATAATTTGGATCCTTCTAATGAATTACAATTTGATTTTGTAGTTGATACTACTTATCTTAGTGTAAATGAAGTTGTTGCAGAAATTTTAAAGTTCATTAAACAAGAAAAGATTATAAGTGCAGATTCTTAGAGCTTTTTATGGGGAAATTTATTAGTTTAATTTTGGCTCTTTTTGTTTGTTTTTGTTTTTTAAATATTATTTTCTTTTATGAGTCGTTTAATAATGAAGATATTAGAGAGTTTTATTTGACGGGTGAACTTTCTGAGGGGTACAGTTCTGATGAAGTTTCTCATATGAAAGATGTTAGAACCCTTGGTATGTTTTCTTTATTTCTTAATTTGGTTTTGCTTTTTGTTTTTGTCAAATTTAGAAAGGGAGTTGATTTTAGAAAGACAAGTACTTATTTATTTATTATTTTTGGATTGTTAGTTGTGTTTGCTTTTCTTTTCGATAATTTCTTTTATTATTTTCATTTGGTTTTCTTTGGTTCTAGTGGTTGGACTTTTCCTTCTAGTTCTAGATTGATTCAAGATTATCCTTTTGAGTTTTTTAGAAACAGATTTTTATTTCTTAATTTTCTTATTCTTTGCAGTGCTGTTGTTTTCAGGGGAGTAGTTTTTGAAAGATTTTCTAAGAAACCAAAGAGAAATTAAAGTCCAAAAAATTGCTCCAAGAATTACAATTAAAATGTAAAATAACTTTTGTGCCATGTAGTAATTTTGGAAAAAATAGTATTTAAAGTTTACTATTTTAATTTACCATTCTTTTTATCTTCTCTAATTCTTCATTAAGAATCTTAACTTCTTCCATTGTATTGTAGATATAAAAACTTGCTCTTGCGCTTGGCTCTATTTTATTTGCATTATACCATGAATGTACACAATGCATACCACTTCTAATCATTATATCTTTTGATGAGTTTAGAATTGAAGCTATCTCATGTGCATTTAGGTTTGGAATTATGAAATTGAATATTCCTCTTTCCCCATTGTATCCTACTTTTTTTATTCCTTCTGTGTCTATTGCTTTTACTAATTTGATTTCATGATCTTTTATGTCTTCCATTCCTATTTTTTTTAGGTATTTTGCTGCTTCGCCTAGTCCAATTATTCCTGCGTAGTTTTGTAGACCTGCCTCGAATTTTGCTGGCAATTTTTCTATTTTATGTTCAGTGTATGTTGAATCGTATACTGTTTCTCCACCTTTTATGAAAGGTTTCATTTCGTTTAGTAATTCTTCTTTTGCGTAAAGCACTCCAGTTCCAGTAGGTCCCAACATTTTATGTCCTGAGAAGGCTAAGAAATCTATATCTAATTTTTTTACATTAATTTCTTTATGTGGAATAGATTGTGCTGCATCTAAGAATACTTTTGTGTTATTTTCGTGTGCAATTTTTATTATTTCTTTTATTGGTAATGTATATCCATCTAGATTTGAAGTATGTACGAAACTTATTAAATCGAAATCTTTTACTTTTTCTTGGAATAATTCTAAATCGAATGTGAAATCTTCTTTTGACTTTATTACTTCGTGATTTTTTTCTTGCCAAGGCAGAAGGTTTGAATTGTGTTCTCTATCGGTTGTTAGAACTTTATTGAATTTGAAAGAGTTTGCTACCAGATTTATTGCTTCTGTTGCGTTTTTTGTGAATATTATTTGTTTTGAGTCTTTTGCTCCTATAAATTTTTTTATTTGGTTTCTTGCTTCTGTAACTTCTTTATCTACTTTCATCCCTAGTTTGTGTATACTTCTCCCACCACAAGAAGGATATTCATTATAATATTCATTTATTTTGTTTATTACCTGTGTTGGTTTTAGAGACATGCAAGCTGTGTCTAGGTATATTCCTTTCTTTAGAATTGGAAAATCCTGTCTTATTTTTTCTGTGTTCATAGAGATTTACAAAAATAACTTACTTAATAAATATATTGTTCTATCATTCGCAATCATTACAATCACAATCATCACCACATTCTTGACAATGACCTTCATCATCACAAAGTGGATCACCACAATCTACAACTGTTTCACTTGGTGTAAAAATACATTGTTCGGGATCTGCATCTGGCCCAACACAATTGTCATGAACTATTAGATTGTATGCAGAGAAACCGGAATAAACTAAACTTACCAAGAACAAAATTGTGAATATCCAAGATATAAATTCAAAATGATTATGAACTATCTTAGCACTTTTTGGGCTTTTTTTCATTAGAGTGCCAACTATTTTTCCTTTTACTTTAATATCAGTACCAGAATCACATTTCCTAAACGTAGTTCTCCTAAAAACACATTGAAAAGCCTCTTTAGCTAGTTCCCTGTGGGATGCTGAAAATATTCCCAGAACTCCGAAAACGATGAAAGTAAGTAAACAAATCATAGATATTTATTTTTTGTTCTGTTTAAAAAGTTTATGTAGAAGAAATGTTGAATAAATCATGTACACTTTTTTGTATATTATCAAACTGCCAATGAGGATATTCTTCATTCTGATCTAATCCTATATATTGAACTTGAACATCTCCATTAACATAAACTCTTCCAGCAGCCATAGTAAATGCTCTTCCAGGATTTGCTTTTACAGTAAAATTACCTTGCTGATTGAGATATAAAATTATCATAGCCTTTTTTTCATTATTTCTATCTTCTAGTTCTGCATCCCTAAATGCTTCAAACATGCTACTTCCTGCTTCTAGTGCCATTGCATTTCTTTTTTCTTCGTCGAAAATTAAGTCTTCGTTTATGTCTCCTCTTATTAATAGGGATCCTTGGAGAATGTTTCCGTATTCATTTAAACTTCCAACATTCCAAGGGCTGGAAGGTATCCTGCTTTCTAAATCGGTTATTGAATATGCTATATCAAATGGTGCTTCTGGTGAATTTCTTATTACAGATTTAGCAAATTTCTCTGGATTTCTTGTATTTACCATTGCTTCTATTTCGCCATGTTTACCTAAATTTACCCGGAAGACTTCTTTACTTCTTACATAACCTTGAAGAACTCCTTCATATAGTGGATGAGTCTGAATAACAAACTCTTCTGGTTTTTTTCTATGCTGTTCTATGTTTGCACGTGTGAGTCCAACTAACAAATTTGGAACTCCGATATACTCCCGACTCCAGCAGTGGTAGAAGGTAGTACCATGCTCTGGCCCCCTTGAAGAAACAACGGCTATTTCTCGCTTTTTTGCCATCTGAAGGAGAATCTAGCTTTATTTAAAAACATTACTATGGAAAGTCTTTTATTTTTGATTTCATTTTCTTTTTTATGGATCCTGTTGCTTTTCAGATTGGAAATATTGTAATAAGATGGTATGGAATCTTTTATGTTCTTGGTTTTTTATTTGCTTACTGGGTTACTCCCTTATTGGCTAGAAATATTTCTAAGAAAGATATGCAGGATTTTTTTCTCTATTTGATTCCATTTTCAATCATGGGTGGTAGATTAGCTTATGTTATTTTGAATTGGAGCTATTATTCTGAGAATTTATTTCAGATTCTTTTTATTTGGAATGGTGGAATGGCTTTTCATGGAGGTTTGATTGGTGCTGTTTTAGCAGCTTTGTATTATTGTAAGAAGAAAAATATTCATTTTTATGATTTGGCTGATGTTTTGGTTATTCCGTTAGCTATTGGTTTGGCTCTTGGTCGTTTGGGAAATTACATTAACGGAGAATTGTATGGGAAGGTTACTAATTTCCCTTGGGGTGCTAGCTTTGAAGGGGTTGAAGGTTTGAGGCATCCAACACAGATTTATGAATCTTTGAAGAATTTATTAATTTTCTTTGTTGTTTTAAGGGCGTATAAGTTGAAAAAATTCAGAAGGGGTTTTGTATTTTGGTTGTTTATTTTTATGTACTCATTTTTTAGATTTTTTATTGAATTTTTGAAAGATGTTGAACTATATTCTGGTTTGACATATGGACAGTGGATAAGTTTGCCTTTAGGAGTTATATCCCTTTATATGTTGAATAAATTAAAGTAAAGTTTATTAGTTGTTCTTTGTTCACTTTTTTATGACAAATAGTCCTTATATTATTGATCGTTTAATAATTGGCTCAGATATTGATGAACCATTGTTTCCTTTTTTGGAGAATTTTTGTATTTTTCATAATGATGAATATGGAACTAAGCTGAAAACTGAGGAGTTTACCGGGTATGATATGGGCAAAATTATTGGTGTTAGTAATGATGAAATTGTTAGGAGGGTTTTAGAATTTTATCAAACAGATTTATTCAGATTAATGGAACCTACTGAGGGTGCTGTTGAATCTATTCAAGAATTGAAAAATGCTGGACATCTTTTAATGGCTCCAACTGCTAGACCAGATAGTATAGCCAATATTACACATGAACAAGTTAATGACCATTTTAGATATAAAGGAAATCCTGCTTTTTTTAAAATAGAATATGGTAATACGTTTGGTAGCACTAATCACAGAAGGAAAAAATCTGAAATTTGTGAGGAATATGGAGTTAAGAGATTAATTGAAGATGGTCTGCATTATGCGAGAGATTGTATAACTGTTGTAGATAAAGTTTATTTGTTTGATGTACCTGGAAATCAGTGTAACGATAAAGAAGAGGCTGAATTGAAAGAAACCCAGATAATTAGGTGTAAGGGTTGGAACAGAATTTTGGAAGAAATATTTGGTTAATTTATTTTGGTAATCTTGAAAATTTTATATTAGGATAAATATCTCCCCTATTTTTCTTTCTTTTGTTAACAGATAAAAAACAAGTACGTATTTGTCCTACTTGTGGGAGTAAATTAGATTCTAAACCATTAAATGTTTCCCCCCCACCTGAGAAATCTTCTTTTATTTCTGGATGACCTGTTCCGCTTATTATTTCTAGAACCTCGTATCTGTGTAGCATGAATCTCCCTTGAAAATTTTGGTCAATCCCATCCATCTCTTCTGCCCTTCTGTTTTCTATAATTCTTACTTTGTAAGTTGTGGAATATTTTATGGAGTCTTCATTATCGTTAATTCTATCTGAATATACTAATATTACTTCTTGATCTACTTTAAATGCCATTTTTTATTCTCTTTCAAATTTTAATCTGTTTATATATGCTTTCTTTTGGTTAATTTTATATATTTGATAATTTATTACTCTTTTATGGGTGATATACTATATTTTGATAGGAAGGTTAAGATTGCATTGTGGTTACTTTTGTTCATTACTGTTTTTACTATTGTATTGTACAAATCGGAGATGACTGGTGCTGCTGTTGGTAATATCATTACGTGGTTGGCAAGATGAAGTTAATTTCTTGGAATGTTAATGGTATTAGAGCTATATTGAAAAAAGGTTTTGAGAAATCTGTTAATAGCATGAATCCGGATGTTTTATGTTTGCAAGAGACTAAAGCACATCCTGATCAAGTTGATGAAATTCTTTCTGAATTTGAGCACCATTATTGGAACAGTGCAGAGAAAAAAGGTTATTCTGGAACTGCTGTTTTTTCTAAGGTTAGGCCCCTTTCTGTTAGTTATGGAATTGGAATTGAAGAACATGATAAAGAAGGTAGAGTTATAACTTTAGAATTTGAAAAATTTTATTTGATTAATATTTATGTACCTAATTCGGGTTCTGAACTTAGGAGATTGAAGTATAGAAGAAATTGGGATATGGATTTGTTAAATTATTTCAAGAAATTGGAGAAGAAAAAGCCAGTTATTTTTTGCGGGGACATGAATGTTGCCCATAAAGAAATTGATTTGACGCATCCGAAAGCAAATTATAACAAAACTGCTGGTTATACTCAAATTGAAATTGATGGTTTTTCTAGATTTATTGATAGTGGTTACTTAGATAGTTTTAGAGAGTTTAATAGGGAAGGGGAGAATTATTCTTATTGGAGTTATAGATTTAATTGTAGGGCAAATAATGTTGGTTGGAGAATAGATTACTTCGGAGTTTCTAAAAAATTAAAATTAAAAGACGCTTTTATTTTGAATAAATTTTTTGGTTCTGATCATTGCCCCGTTGGTATTGAATTAGATTTTTAGGGCAAAGTTTATAAATCGATTGTTGTCTTCAAACCATCTAAAATTTTTAGTGAGGTAAAAATGACTAACGATAACTATGGAACAGATATTCAACTCAGCTATAATGTAGCTTTTAGACTTTTTGATGCGGCTGATGCGAAAAAGACTCATGAAACATCAGGAATATTGCCTGATACTGGAAACATGTGTAGGCTTGAAGAGAGTATTGCGACTTTATCTGCAAACCCTGGATTTGGGGGAAGAAAACCAATTAAAGATGGGAGCCGTTTACAAGGGATGTTTGAAGATAGATTGAAACCACTTAAAGAAGTGCAAAATTATTTTTTAGAACAAACTTCACTTCAAGGTGGAAAAACGCAGGAGTAAATTATATCTCCTTTTTTTCTTTTTTAGAAACTATTTTAAAGGACAAAATTTAGATTTAGTAAAAAGATGGTGAAGTTAGAAAGATCCTTAGGTTTATTTCAAGTAACTGTAATGGGTGTTGGTATCATCCTTGGTGCAGGTATTTATGCTCTTATTGGTGTTGCAGCTTCTAATGCAGGTAACGCTACTTGGTTAAGTTTCTTTATTTCTGCTGTTATTGCAATCTTTACTGGTTTAAGTTATGCTGAGTTAAGTTCTATGTTTAAAGGTGATTCTGCAGAATATCATTATTTAGCTACCGCGTTTAATAAAAAATTCGCGTTTGTTATAGGTGCTTCGATACTTGCCGCTGGTTTTGTTAGTTCTGCCGCCGTTGCTTTAGGTTTTGGTGGTTATTTTGGACAATTAGTTGGAATGCCAATTGTTTGGGGTGCAATTTTGCTTATTGTTCTTATGACTGTAATTAATTTTATTGGAATAAAAGAATCCAGTTGGTTTAATACTGTATCAACTTCGATTGAATTTTTAGGTTTATTGGTTATTATTGTTTTGGGTATTACTAAATTTGGAAGTGTTAATTATTTTGAAATGCCTGCTGGTTTGACAGGAGTTTTTAGTTCTGCTGCCCTAGTATTTTTTGCTTATTTAGGTTTTGAGGGTATTGTTAAGTTAAGAGAGGAAACCATAAATCCCGAAAAGACGATTCCTAAAGCTTTGGTTTATTCTATTTTAATTACTTCAGTAGTATATGTTTTAGTTGCAATTTCTGCTGTAAGTATTGTTGGTTGGGAAGCTTTGGCTGCTTCTGATGCCCCATTGGCTACCGCTGCTGCCGCAGTTCTTGGTTCTCCAGCATTTATTGTTTTAGCTATTATTGCCTTATTTTCCACAGCCAATACTGTTTTGATTATGTTAGTTACAAATTCAAGAATGATATATGGTATGGCAAAAGAGATGAAATCGTTACCAAAAATTTTATCTAAAGTTCATAAAAAAACTAGAACTCCTTATGTTGCCATTCTTGTGTTTATGTTGTTGTGTATTGCATTTACTTTAATTGGTGATTTAGAGCTGGTTGCTAATTTGACTAATCTATTCGTGTTTATTACTTTTGCTTCAGTTAATTTAGCTTTAATTGTTTTGAGATACAAAGAACCTAAAATGAAAAGACCATTTAAGTGTCCTTTGAATGTAGGTAAATTCTCTATTATTGCATTAGTTGGATTTTTGACTAGTTTGTTTATGCTAGGAATTATTATTAGAAATTTAATTATTGTATAAATAAGAAAGTTTTATAAGATCATTTTTTGGACTTTTCTCTATGACCTGTAGAAAGTGTAAGGAAAAACCTGTAATTAAGTTAACTAATAGTCATATAACTCTTTGTAAGAAATGTTTTATTAGTTATTTTGAAAGAAAAGTTAGGAAAACTATTAGAAAATATGGTTTAATTGAGAAAGGTGAGACTATTGCTGTTGCTCTTTCCGGTGGAAAAGATTCTTTGACTACATTGCATGTAATCAATGAGTTGGCCAAAGAGCAGAGAACAACTAAAGTCATTGCTTTGGCTATTGATGAAGGCATAAAAGGTTATAGAGATAACACCTTGAAGTTTGCTAAAAAGTATTGTAAAGAAAATAAGATTAAGTTGTATATTTATTCTTACAAGGATTATTTTGGAGATAGTTTAGATAAGATTGTTAAGAAAACTAAAACTCTTCCTTGCAGTATCTGTGGTGTTTTTAGAAGATATTTATTGAATATGAAAGCTAAAGAGTTGAAAGTTGATAAGTTAGCTACAGGGCATAATTTAGATGATGAGGCACAAACAGTTTTGATGAATCAGTTTAGAAATAATTTGGCAGTTAGTGCACGTTTGGGTCCAATTACTGGTGTTGTTGATCATCCTGAATTTATTAAGAGAGTTAAACCTTTATATTTTTTGACAGAGAAAGAAATTATGACTTATGCTTTTTTGAAAGGTTTGGTTACTGATTTTAAGGAGTGTCCATATGCTAAAGGAAATTATAGATTTAGTGTTAGATCTTGGTTGAATGATTTTGAAGAAATGTATCCTGGTTCTAGGCATGGTATTATAAATTCATTTATTGAAATTCTTCCTGTTCTTAAGAAACATTTTAAAAATGATAAAAGTATAAATTTATGTTGTGTTTGTGGTGAGCCTTGTTCGCAAGAAAAATGTCAGGCCTGTGTTTATGTTGAGAGTTTGAAAAATGGTAAAAGTTTACAACGAAAGAGAAAATAAGAATTTTGAAGTTAAATCTGGAACTTTGAAGGAAATTGCTAAACAGATTGGTGTTAATTTGAATGAATTTATTGTAACTGTTAATGGTGAATTAGGTATTGATGATAGAAAAGTTGAAGATAATGATGAAGTTAAATTTTTGAGTGTTGTTTCTGGTGGTTGATTAGATAACTATTTAAAACTAAATTTCTAAACTAGGTTATGAATATTGACTGGAGTACTTTTTGGTGGATTTTAGCAATTGCATGGTCTCTTCCTTGGACTTCTTGGGCTTTATGGAGAGCTGCTAGAAATTATCAGAAGGTTTGGTTTGTTTCTATAATCTTTATACAATCTATAGGTATCTTACCAATTATTTACATATTTTTCTTTCAAAATGATAAAAATCACCCAAAGTATAGACTTTTAAACCGTGTATTACACCCAAAAAAGTATGGATTATTCAAGACAAGAAAAAGTAATAGGAAAAGAAAGTCAAGGTAAACTTAGAAAGAGTACCGTGGCTATTGTTGGTTTGGGTGCGTTGGGTTCATGTTCTGCTGAATTATTAGTTAGAGCTGGTGTTGGAAAATTAATTATTTTTGATAGGGATTATGTTGAGTTAAGCAATTTGCAAAGACAACATTTATTTGTCAAGAAAGATATTGGAAAACCCAAAGCTGAAATTGTTGAGAAGAGATTGAATAAGATTACTACTGATTGCAAAGTCGATTCTTATTTTGATAATTTAGATCATACTAATATTAAATTATTAAAGAAAGCTGATTTAATTTTAGATTGTACTGATAATTTGCATACTAGATTTTTGATTAATGAGTTTTCTATTGAGAATGAAATTCCTTGGGTTTATGGCGCTGTAATAAGGGGAAATGGATACGTTTACAATTCTGTCCCAAAAGGACCTTGCTTTAGATGTTTTGTTTCTGAGACTGTTGGTTTAGATACTTGTGAGACTGCGGGTGTTTTGGGGACTGCTTCAACATTTATTTCTGCTGTGCAGTCTAATGAGGCTTTGAAAATCTTGTTAGATAGAAAATATGAGAAAGATTTGCTACATTTTAATTTATTAAATAATGATTTTGATAAAATTAAGGTAAGCAAGAATAAAAAATGCCCTGCTTGCAAGGGAAAATTTATTTATTTGAATGGTGAAAATGGTAATTATATTGATTCTCTTTGTGGTGGAAGTTATTTATTTTATGGTAAATTTGATTTAAAATCCTTGAGAAAGAAATTTAAGAAAAAAGTTATTGATTTTGGTGAAAATTTTAATTATGATGGTTTGGTTACTTTCTTCAGAGATAAAGTTCTGATTAAAGCAGAAAGTGAAAAAGAAGCAAAAATTTTATTTAGCAAATATGTTGGTGACTGATTCTTTTACTATTGTTTTTAGAGATTCATAATACTTGAAGTAACAATCAGTTAAAAAATATCCTGCCTGATTTGCAATTATTGCGGCACCAGTGTTAATCTCACAATTTGGAACCGTAATTTCTCTTGAAACACCTATGCTAATTCCCGCACCTATTGAACCTGCTAAACCTGGGATATACATTGATTCATCATTCTTTTTTGCTAGTCTGGAAGCAACTCCTAATGCGAATCCAATCCCGCCACTTAGATAAATCTGATATTGTGGTATTGTAGTTAGAAGATCTGATAATTCCATTGTTTTGATATCTGAATGGGTCTAGAATTATAAATATTATGGTTTAGCATTATATAATAGGGTAATTTTTTAGAGAAATTAACCAAAGTAGTACATTAATAGAAATATTAGTGCTAACCATATTAGTAAAACAATTAATAGCCAAATATTTTTTAAATTCATTTTAGTTTTGTAGTGGAGATAGTTTTGCTTTGTTTTGTATTAATATGTTGTACGCTTCTTTGTATGTGATCGCTCTAACTCCTTCTTCTTTTAGGAAACCTAGGAATTCATCAAGTTCATTTAGTTTATTTTGTGAATTAAATGTGTTGCAATGAAGTTGTATTACGAAAAATTCTTCATCTTCGTATACTTCTTTCCATTCGTTTATGCTTGCATGGCCATATTCGTTGGAATACCAATCCCAATTATTGACTACGTCATATGCTCTCGGTGTAATTATTACATTTTCATCATAGTATAACTCTGGAACATGTGTATTTGGGATCATTAAGAACCCTGCTTCCTTTACATTTTCATACTGTTCTGTTGTCCATTCATTTCCAGGCGGAAGGTAAGTTACTATTTCTGTGTTGAATATATTCTCTATTTCGTTTTTTCCTTGTAGAACATTAAACCAAACTTCTTCATATCTTGGACAGAAAAACCTATTTCTGCAGTGAGAATATCCATGCATTGATAATTCATATCCTTTGTTTTGAAGTTCTGTTAGATAATCAATCATTATTGGATCATCTGCTATGTCAAACGTTTCTTTTGTTGTTTCAATGAATATGTGTGGAGAAACTCCAAGTGTTGCTGTAAATCCATGTTTATCAATTATATCTGAGACAGACTTGTAATTATCCATTGAATAACCATATTGTAAGAATTCTTCTTCAGTATCTTGGATATTCCAATAATCATCTATTTCTATTACAACTATTTTTTCACTAACTTGAACTTTAGTTGAATGGTCGGTGTAATACACCATTGAAACTGATGAAATTAATCCCATTATTGATATTATAATTAGTATTGCTACGAATCTGTTTATTTTTTTATTGTGTTTTTTACTTGATTTGATTGCCCAATTAAAGAATTTTTGATGGATGTTTGTTTTAAAGATAAGGAATAGTATTACTAGTAGTAAAATTAAATGTGTAAACCAATCAGCAACTGTCCAATAAATTTGGTGGGGATCTAAACCTTCGAACATAGTTGGTTTTTATTTTTTAGCTATAAAAAGCTTACCCCGAGTAATATATTCTTTCTTCTGCTACTTCTACTAGTTTTTTTGCAGTCTGTAATTCTTCTTTGACTGTTTTTTCTTCGTAGAGCTTTTGTCTTATTGCTTCTTTGATGAATTCTTGGTTATTTGCAAAGCCGTGTTTATCTACGTATTTTTGAACTTTTTCTAATAGCTCTTTTGGTAGTCTTAAATTTATTTGTTTGTTCATGGTATTATTTGGTATCTATTGGTATATAAAGATTTTGCTTTGTTTTTATAATTGATTTCACTGGATTGATATTATTTGGTATCTATTGGTATTGTTAGAAACCCTTAAAAAGGGTGAAAATCTCGAAATTTTAATAACAGTTATGATTGAGAAAGCATTTGCTCACACAAGAACATTTCGCTTTTTCTGAGTAAATGTGATTAGGAGAGAAAATAGAATGAATAAATTTGATAAGTATGGTCTAAGCAAAAATTTGCTAGAAGCTATAAAAAAGATGAGAATTGATGTACCTACACCAATTCAAGATAAAACTATACTTCCAATTATGGAAGGAAAAGATGTTATTGGAGAAAGTGCCACTGGATCTGGAAAGACATTGGCATTTGGTTGTGGTATTGTTGACCATATTGTTCCCGGAAGAGAATTACAGGCATTAGTTTTAACACCAACAAGAGAGCTCGCTGAGCAGGTTAGTGTTTCACTAAAAACAATTTCTGATAAAAAACCTTTGAACATTATTACTGTATATGGTGGTGTTTCAATAGATAATCAAATTACTAATTTACAAAGTGCAAATGTAGTTGTTGCTACGCCCGGTAGATTGTTAGACCACATTAAGAGAAGAACCATAAATATTTCCAAAGTTAAACTACTTGTTTTAGATGAAGCAGATAGAATGTTAGATATGGGGTTTATTGATGATGTAGAGAGAATTATTCGAAGCTGCCCAAAAGAAAGACAAACTTTGTTTTTTTCTGCAACTATTTCGCCACGTATTTATACGTTGTCTAAAAGACATATGAAAACTCCTGTAAGGGTTTCTGTTGTAAAACATGTTGACCCAACTAAGTTAACGCAAATTTATTACGATGTTTCGAAAAATGTTAAACTTTCTTTGCTTGTTCATTTATTAAGAAATGAAAAGGCAGGATTGGTTATGGTTTTTTGTAATACCAGAAACACTGTAGATTTTGTTGTTAAAAATTTGAAAGCTAATGATGTTGATGCAATTGCTATTCATGGCGGTTTAACACAGAATAAAAGAAGTAAAACTCTTGATTCTTTCAATAAAGGAAAGGTTGGAGTTTTGGTTTGTACTGATGTTGCTGCCCGTGGTTTACATATTGACAACGTTTCTCATGTGTATAACTATGAAATTCCAAATGATTCTAATGACTATGTTCATAGGATTGGAAGGACTGCTCGTGCAGGTTCAGATGGAAAGGTAATTAACTTGATTTGTAGATATGACTTTGATAATTTTTCAAGAGTTATGGGTGCTTATCGTAATTTTAAAGTTGATAAAATTGATTTGCCTGAAATTGGAAGAATTCTCCCTGTTCTTAGTGAGAAACGCGAAAGAAGGCCAAGTTTTAACAGGATGAGGGGTAGATCTGGTAACCGTCCTAGGGGCGGTTCTTTTGGCAGAAGAAGATAACTTTTATGTTAATTCTGGTTATAGGAATTTCTTGGCTTGAAACTAGAAATATCTTCTTTTAGCTCTCTAATTGTTGTTGATCCAACAATGTGGTCCCATAAGTTTAACTGACCAACCCAGTATTGATATGGATTACACCCCTTAAAATATTCCTCATCAGTTTCTAATGGTGCAATAACTGCTGTAACTTTACCTTCAACAGAATTTGCTTCAAAATGATAAGGTAGGGCCAAATTTTCCACTTTTGTATCTTCTGCTAGTTCATTCATTTTTTATTTTTAGTTTAGTTGTATATAAAAATGTAATGTTTTGGTATCTTTATGGTAATTTTATAAATTAAAATTAGTGAGCCCGGGGAGAATCGAACTCCCGATCCACACCTTGTAAGGGTGTTATCATAACCACTAGACCACGGGCTCAGGTTATTGAATTATGTTTTTGGAGGTATTAAAAAGGTTTCTATAAGTTAATTTTATATAGTTAGTAATTTTCCTTTTTTTATGAAATGGATAATTGGAATACTTATCGTTGTTCTGGTTTTATTAGTATTTTTTGTAAACAATGGAGATGATAATATGACTGAATTTAAAATAGAAACTTTGGAAGAAGGTAGTGGAGATCAAGTTGTTAAATCTGGAGATACAATAACAGTACATTATACTGGAACTCTTGAGGATGGTACTAAATTTGATTCTAGTGTTGATAGGGGAGAACCATTTACATTTACAATCGGTTCTGGACAAGTTATTCAAGGCTGGGAGCAAGGTTTTTCTGGAATGAAAGTTGGAGAAAAAAGAAGATTGACTATTCCACCTGAAATGGGCTATGGGGATAGGGCAGTTGGTGGAATACCTGCAAATTCTGTTTTGATATTTGAAGTAGAATTAATTTCTATTTCTTAATTTCTATTTTTAACAGAAAACTTTAAAATGGCTTGAATTAGATTTACTAGGGTAAAATGTCTGTTACAGAACTTAAAAAAGAGGTTGAAGATATAAAGAAGAAGGCTGTTGTTAGATTGTCTAATGGCGAGCCTGTTGAATATCACATAATCTATGATACTTTTGGCCAAACTTTGGAGCCTGTTTATTTCTGGACTTTAGATTTTATGAGGGGCATACAACCAAGTGGATTGGGTTTTAACGTAAGCAAAGTTGAGGAAGAATTTGAAGCTAGTGCTGGAGGTTCTTATTTCGGAGAACTTGGTGCAAGAGCGAGTGCAATGCAAGATAGGGCAATGGCAATTCTTAGACAAGTCAATGCTGTAATTAAAGAAATAATAAATTTAATTTATGATTTGAAAGAATATGAAATGAGGTTAGAAGTTTATGACCATGCAGACCCTAAAAAAGAAACTAATTCTTCTAAAAGAGAATCTGCAGAACATTCTTTGAAATCTATATGGATGGATCAGGTGGATGTTAAAACTGGTTTGGGTTCTGTTAACAATTTGACAAGGGGGGATTTACAGTTTGTTACTTTAAGAGATGCATTTATACAAGCTAAAAGTGCAAGAGATGCTGATAAACTAGATTTGAATAAAAGAGTTAAAATCCTTGTTAAGAAAAAACTTGAGGAGTATTTGAATTGGAGAAAAATTGGAGAAGAAGAATTAAGGAAAAGATTTTCCATAGAAAAAAACTATCTGAAATCACAAATAGACTCCTTGAAACTCTACACTAAATGGGCTAAACCTTATTTGAGAGCTGCTCAGAAATTGGGTATGAAAGAATTAAATGATAATAGATTATCTAACCCTGACATAGTTGCTGCTTTTAATAATATGCAAATGGAATTAAGTCTGTTGGGGAAAAAGGAAATTAAACCTGATTCTGATAAGAAATTTAAAAATAAATATTTTGCTTGTATTAAAGTAGATTTTACATATAGAACTGCCCCACAAGCTGTTAGATCTGGGCAGGGCGGAACACATTACGCACATGTTGGTGTTATTGATGCTTATTTTAAAGCCTATGTTTTTACTGAAAAAGAATTGAATAAAGTTGAAAGAGTTGAAGTTTACGAAGACATGGATTTGGTTGATCATCTTACTGATGTTAGTTTGAAAGATTTAACTGCTGACTTGGATCATTTTTTGAAAGATGAAGAAGAAGTTGAAGAAAAAAAGAAGCCATTTCTACCAAACCCATTCAAAGGGTTGGGTGAAATCTTTAAACCTTTGAAAGGTACTTCTGATTTTTTTAAGGAGTATAAATCACAAGGAACTTCTTACCATGAAACGAAATTAAAAAAAGCCGCGCAAGAAAAGGCAAAAGGAAGTTGTTTAACCCTTTATGATGTATTCAAAAAAGCACATAGAATGTTAACATGGTGAATGAAAAAAAAGAATTAATAAAAATACGAAAGAAATTGGAGAAGTTAGATACTAAACAGGAGAAAATAATTTTTCTTAGGGATTTTATTCTAGACAAAAAAAATGATACTAAATTAAGAGAAGATGTTATGGAAATATTAAACTCTCTTTTAGAAGACGAGGGTTTGGAAGAAATTGTTGCTCATAAAGAGGATTTTTCTTTGAAGGATGGACCTGTTGAAACTGTTGAGCAAAGAGTAATTGAAATTCCTGTTGGTATGCCTTCACGAGGTGTTGAGGAAGAAGAGATTGGACATGTAGATTATTCTGTTGGTGGCGGTCCTGGTAAAATTTATGCCGAATCTGAAAATATTACTTCTAAACACCTTAGAGAATTTTTGAAAAGAAAGGGAGTTTTAGGTACTTCCGATATTAGTTTGCCTGCACTAAGAGAACAAATTTCTGATTATTTTGGTGGAAGTATAAGTGATAGCAGATTGGAAAGTTATAGTAGTCTTTTTTCTGCTGATGAAGTTGGTTATCAGGTCTTAAGTTCTTCTGAAAAAGAGGAAGATGATTCAGATACATTTAAATTAGAAGGAAAAGAACGTAAGTATTACAAAGTTGGTGATGAGTAATGGTTTTTCATGATAAATATTTTGATTCTATGGATGGTGGGTATAGTTTATCTTTTAGTGATCAAGGTATTCCAACTAGTCCTATGACTCCAAATCAGATTCAAGAACTTGGTAAGTCTTTGAATATGGGTGTGAAAAATGTTGAAGTAGGTACTATTTCTCCAGAGAATTTTGAAACAATTCCAATACAGCATTTTGAAGAAATGAAAAGGTTAGCTAAGCTAAGCGATTCTAAAATTTCTGTTCATGCCCCATTAATTGATTTAGCAGGATTTACTCAACAAGGTTGGAATGAAGAAAATAGAAGAGATTCTGAATTTTATTTTAAAGATGTTCTTGATAGGGCCCACAAATTAGATCCTGAGGGAAATATCCCTGTTGTTATACATTCAACTGGAGCAATGATTCCTGGTGATAAATATATTCCTGATAAAAAAGGAAGAACCCAATTTGAAAATGGGGAGCCAGTTAAAGAATCCATAGTTGTTGTTAATAGAGAAACGGGGCAATTAGCCCCCCTTACAAGAAAGAAAAAATATTCTCTTCATGGCGACAAAGATTGGAGTCCTGAAGAACAATTAAGTTCTTTGAACAATACCCAATGGGAAAATAGAAAACTTGAACTTGCTTCAGGTTTAAAACAGGCAAATGAAATAAAAAGAGACTTAAGTATGCAACAAATGAGTGATGAATTTCTTGAACTTCAAATAAGGGAAAAGCAACAGATAAAGGGCGAGATTCCTTCTAGATCAAATGAAGAAATAGCTAGATTTGATGGTTTGAAACATGAATTGGGCGTGCGTAGTGGGCAGTTAGATGAATTCAATAAAGATATTATTATGAAAATGGATAGCATGGTTGATGATTTTAAAAAAGCTCCTCCAATTGGAGACAAAAAAGAATATAAAAAACATCTAAAAATGTTAGAACTTGTTTCCGATGAATATAAAAAAGAATATGGAAAGCGTAAAAAATCCATAGAAAAAGAAGCTGATCTTGCTATTAAAGAAAAAAGAACATCATTAAGAGAAGAAAAAATTTATAGAAATAAATTTGATGAAAATCCCGATAAATTATTTGGTCTTTTTTCTGGTCTCTCTGCTCCTGAGTTGCATATTTCTTCAGAAGATTTTCATAAGGAAAAAGTTAGTGACACTGTCTCTGCTGCTGCTTTACATACTTACTCCAAATATGGGGACAAGTCTCCAATAATTGCTATTGAAAATATGTATGGTGGTGACAATGTACTTTCTAGGGCAGATAATTTGAAAGGTGCTATACTTGAAAGCAGAAAAAAATTTGCGAAGAAATTAGTTAAAGAAAAAAGGATGAATAAAAAATCTGCTAAAAGAATTGCTGATAATTTGATTGGTGCTACTTGGGATGTTGGTCATGCAAATATGCTTAGAAAACATGGTTTTTCTGAGAAAGAGATTATTTCTGAGGCTAAAAAAATAGCTCCCGTTGTTAAACATGTTCATTTGACAGATAATTTTGGATATGCTGATTCTCATTTAGCCCCTGGAATGGGTAATGTTCCAATTAAAGATCAGTTAAAAGAAATGGAAAAAATAAATGAATCTGCTAAAAATGCTAGAAAAATTGTCGAGTCTGGTGCTTATGCTGCCCAGTTTAAAGATAATCCTGTTCCTTATACTTTAGAAAATATGAATTCCCCAGTTTATGCTCATGATGCAAGTCCAAATTGGTCTCAGTTAAGAGATGTTTATGGATCTTACATGTATGGATTTGGAGATATTTTACCTGATGTGAGCTTTAAAACACAGGGCGCTGGTTTTTCCAAGCTACCTAAGGAAATGGGTGGACAAATGTTTGATAAAGGAAAATTTGCGGGTAACCAGGGTGGTTGAAAAGGAAATTCATTTAAACTATTAATTCTTAGTTTAGTTATGAAAAGAAATGTTGTTTTGTTTGTTGTTTTGTTGTTAATTGTTGTAATTATATTTTCTTTTGGTAAAATAACTGGATATGCTATTTTTGATACTGATTCTCAAGTGCAAGACCAACTATGTATGGAAGACTGCATTGCTCTTGGGTGCAATCCTGGTGATTCAATTTGTATGGAATCTAATAGTATAAATTGTGGGCAAGAATGTGGTGTTGATGTTGTACTCCCCGTAATTGAAGATTGGGTGGAAGAATGTATGCAAGAATGTGTGTTTGATGGTTGTGATGAATCTGACTTTCAATGTCAAGATGATAATGTAGAAAAATGCGATGTTGAATGTTCTGATGCGGTGTAATCGCTAAAATTAAAACCAATAATTTTTTAAAGTACAAAACTAAAATTTATGATTATGCCTGCTAAAAAAAAGAGTGTTAAAAAACTACCTGAACTTCCAAAAAAGTTTAGTTCCAGTGAAGAAATTGCACACGATTTTTCTGTTAAAGCTTATAAATATTTTAAAGAAGCCATAAAATCTGTAGTTTATTTTGGTAGTGGTGTTAGGGGTGAATCTGTAAGTGGAAGTGATATTGATATTATTATTATTCTGGATGATTGTTCTATAAACTGGGATCAAGAGTTGATTGCTTGGTATAGGGAAGAGTTGAGAAAATTAATTGAAGGACAAAGTTATGGAAAAAAACTACATGTGAACACAGTTACACTTTCTACATTTTGGGAAGAAGTTAGGGCCGGTGATCCTGCAACAATTAATATTATTAGATATGGTCAAACTTTGATTGATTTCGGAGGATTCTTTGATCCTCTAAAAGTTTTGTTGGCTAAAGGAAAGATAAAGCCAACTCCCGAAGCAATATTTAATGTTCTTAGAAGAGCTCCTTTACATATTTCTAGAGCTAAATTCAATATTGTTGGTTCTATTGAGAATTTGTATTGGGCAATGGTAGATAGCTCTCATGGAGCTTTAATGGCTGCTGGAGAAGTCCCTCCAAGTCCGGAGCATGTTGGTGAAATGTTGAATAGGGTTTTTGTTTCTAAAAAGAAGTTAGATAAGAAGTATGTTAGATGGTATAGAGAAATGTATAATTTAGCTCATGATGTTGCCCATGGAAATGTAAAACAATTGGATGGTAAAGATATTGATGAACATATGAATAGGGTAATTGCTTTTGAGAAAGCTATGAGGGTTATAACTACTAAATTAATTTCTAAAGAAAAAATAATAAGAATTGAAAAAAAGTAATTATTGGTTTTTTGCGTAAGATGCATATGCCATCTGTGATAAGTTATCCAACGCGTAGTTTTTAGCGTCCCCTTCCCCATTACTTATCAGGTATTTCATGAATCTTTTTATCACTGATTTTTTTGGCTTTCCATTACTTTCTAACTGTTCTTTTACTGCTTCTTCCCTTGCAGGAATAACATTATCTTTGTATATTCTAACCAAACTTTCAGGATTTAACTTAAGATGAGCTTTTATAACCTCTTCTGAGATTCCATAACTCTGCATTATATCCACAGATATTCCTTTAAGTCCTTCACTACCTTCATTTTCAGCGTTGCTTTCCAACTTTCTTTCATTAGTTTTTGCGATCAGGAAATTTCTATATGCATTATCTGCTTTTTTGTTACTGAAACCAGGAGTATAAGGCATTGAAGCCAAAAGACCCAATCCTTCATCTACATCATTTATACCAGAAACAACTTCACCAATCAATCCTTCTAAATTATCTTCTGTTTGTCCTCTTACGCTTTCTGCTAGTGCTTTCTCTCTTTTAGGTACTTCCACTTTAACATAAGCTTCAAGAACTTCGGGTGCCACTTCTGATAATGCTGTTGGATCATTATAAATTTCGGTTCCTATTGTTTGTCCAATCGATACATCGTTAGGATTATCTTCATATTTCTTTAGAGAAACTTGTAATAATCCTCTTCTTTTTACCTCTTTAAGGTATTCTACCATATCGAATCTTTTTTTGGATGTCATTTTCTTATTTGTTGTTACTTATGGGTGGTTATATCTATTTAAAAAGCTTTTGGTTTGGTTATTTTGTAAGAATTCGATGAAATTTACTGATTATGTTTTATAATAATTACAGTACTTTCTTATTGGGCAAATTTCGCATTTAGGACCTATTGGTCTACAGGTATGTTGTCCGTAAGCAACTAAAATTGAATTAATATCTCTCCAATATTTTTCTGGGAGTTTTTTTCTTAGTGCCATTTCTGTTTCGTATGGTGTTTTTGTTTTTACATAGCCAAGTCTGTTCATAATTCTGTGAACGTGTGTATCAACACAAATTGCTTTTTTGGAGAATGCTACAGTCATAACCAAATTTGCTGTTTTTCTTCCAACGCCTGGCAATTGAATTAATTCTTCTATTGTTTCTGGAATTTTTGAATTAAATTTTTCTTTTAGAGTTAAAGGTAATTGTTTTAGATGTTTAGCTTTTGTTTTGTAGAAGCCAACAGGGTAAATCAATTTTTCAATTTGTTTTTCTGTTAGTTTTGATAGTTTAGATAAGTTACTTGCCTTTTCAAATAATCTTTTTGCTGCTTTTAACGTTGTTTGATCTTGTGTTCTTGCAGAAAGTATTGTTGTAACTAAAACTTTGAAAGAATCTTTTGTTTGTATGTTAATTAAATCAACAACTGGAACTTTGTAATTCTTAACCTCTTTTTTTAGAATTTTGTAGATCTTATCTATCATGCTTTTTCTTTCCAATTGTCATGGATTTTTATCATTATTTCTTTTAATTTTGGAGTAATTTCTATCCAGTATTCTTTTGATTCGTCAATTAGCTTTGCTTCTTCTTTTTTATTTTTTGTTAGATTTATTATTGAATTTTTGCTAGTAAGTGTTAACATCTTACTCATTATTTTATTTATCTCTTCTTTTTCTTTGTCCGAGAATATTGCACTTTCTGTTATATTAAGCATTGAACTTGGATTTGGTATAATAATTCCGTGTAAGTAGCTTGCCCAATTACTGAATAAATTCATTATTCTATCTCTTATTTGCCATAAAACTTCTGTACTTACGTAACCTTCTTTTTCAATGAAATCTTTTAATAGAAAAATATCATCTAATTCTTGAAATGAAGATTTTATTTTATATTTTTTCTTTGATTCCTTAAATTTTGTTTCAAATTCTTTAATTATTTCCTTTTCCATAGCTTTCTTGTCAGTAAGGTTGCCGTTTATATAGATATTGTATTTGATAGCTATTATCTGTTTCTACGAAGTGAGAATGCGTAGCGTGGTTGAGAAAAATTTTTGATTTTGTGGGTGCCAATGAAGTGTGATTGAACTATTGGCTAAGGAGTAATTAAAATCATGACATTTATATAATCAATAATCTTTCAGTAATTATGGAATTAACAAAAGAAGAAATTCTGATAATTAAGGGAGTTGGGGAAGAACCTGGATGGATAGTTGGAATTTCTTCTCACATAGATGTAAACAAAGAAAAAGTTGAAAGAATTTTGCAAAAATTCAAGAAGTTAAAGTTAGCAGAAGTTGATAAAGATGGAGTTTGGACTTTAACTAAAAAAGGTGAAGAAGTTTATACTAAGCTATTTTAATTATTGGATATAATCCTTGTTATATTCATTTGGGATTGATTTTTGGACAAACCAAAACCTTTTAAATCTATTATTTTTCTAAATCTTAACATGGAAGGCAAAATTGTTAATTACAGGGGAAGTCACCATACCCAACATCCAAATCAGATGATTATTATTGTTGATGGTGTTGATAGCAAAGAAAAGGCCAAAGAATTGGTTAAGAAGAAAGTTATTTGGAAGACCCCTTCTGGAAAAGAAATGAGTGGTACAATCTTGAAAGAGCATGGGAGCAAAGGTGCTGTTCGTGTAAAATTTGAAGTTGGTTTGCCTGGACAAGCTATTGGCACTAAAGTTGAGGTTCAATAATGGCATCATTAAGAAAAGCAAAGTGTTATAGAAATGTTGACAGGGCTTATACTAGGAAGTCCAAATATAAGAAAAAAGGTTTCATTAAAAGTCCTACTGCAAGTAAAGTAGTTAAATTTCATATGGGAAATACTTCTGGAGAATTTAAAAATACTTTAAAGTTAGTTGCAACTGAAGCTTATCAAGTTAGACATAATTCATTGGAAGCAGTTAGGGTTATGATTAATAGGAAATTATCTAGAAAATTAGGAAGTAAGGGATATCATTTTTATTTAAATATCTATCCACATCATATTCTTAGAGAAAATAAAATGTTAACGGGTGCAGGGGCAGATAGAATGCAGTCTGGAATGAAGCACGCTTTTGGAAAAGCTTCTGGTTCAGCCGCTCAAGTAAAAAAAGGTACTACTCTTTTTACAGTTTTGGTTGATGATAATGTCCAAGAAGTAAAAGGATTCATGGAAGCGGCAATGAATAAATTACCCGGAAGAACTACTGTAGAGGTTTGTTGAAAATTGGGTATTTATGAAATACGTCAAATGTTAAATAATTCTTATGGTCTGCGTTTTATTAGTTCTTGTTACTTAATCCGTGGAGCAGAAATTCTTAGAGACAAAGGTAGAGCTGTTGGTTCTTCTATTGCTGATAAATGTAGAAAAGGAGGATTTTGTGCTCTTGATGATTTTGAACTTATGGATAGAGAGATTGAAGATAGTAGAAATCCGCCTGGTGAACATTAATTTAGAAAATTATTAAGTGGTTAAAATAGTCTGTTTCTCTTTCTTGGAAACTTTTTCTTCTAATCTAGCTATCTTTATTGTTGCCATTACTGCAATTATAGTTACAATTATTGAATATGTTAACATTGCGGGTATTGATGACGCTTCTCCATAATAATTTTGGAAAATCGCTTTTATTGTATCATTCCAAGCCAATGCTGCAACTAAACCAAATGCTGCTGTAATTAGTGCCGCCAATTTTTCAATTACTTCGTGTTTCATAAGAAATGTAAACTATTATTTATTTATTAAATTAACTGAAATTCTTTGTTATTAAAAAATTCTTATAAAGGCAAATTTGGTTGTTTTCTTCTTGATATTGATTAATTTTATAAATTATTAGTCATTCTTTTCTTTATGGGTTCTGAAAATAATTCTTATCAAGTTGGTTGGTTTGATGTTGATGAGGGTAGGGTTGGAGGATCATTTGAAGTTGATGGCCCTAATTTAGTTGGTGCATATTTTGGAGCTGTTTGTTTAATTAAGAACCTATCTCCTTGTCTAAGAGATAACTTTTCACAAAGAGATTTGAGGTTTTTAATTGATGAAGACAGAACTGTTCATTATCCTGGAAGTTTTTTTGTAAAACATTATTTGAATAGTGATTCTCCTGAAAGACTTAGATATGAAGATCTTAAAAGTAAAAATATTGGAAAAGTTGTAAGACTTGTTGGGGAAAATAGAATTCCTTTTAATATTGCAAGGGAAACTGTTTTAGAAAATGAGGTGGAACGTAGAAACCTTGCAAATGCTGGAGCAAAAAATGGTGGAACCACTGATCTTGATGTTGAATTTTCTGCCCTCATAGTTAGAAATAGTAATTATTTGAAACAATTTAGTTCTGATGAGTTATGTAGCATGGTGGATATTCGTTTTCCTTGAGTTGAAAATTATTTACTACTACGCAACATTTATAATGATATTAACATTTATTGCTGTATGAGAATTATAACGTGGAATATTTTTAATAAAAATGAAAAAATTAAATCTAGCTTAAATTTTATTTTCAAATACAATCCAGATATTGTTTGTTTACAAGAGTTTCCTGAAGAATCATTAGATTTACTAAACCAAAAAGAATATCATTTTGTAAATGCCAAAGATTGTACTACCATTACATTGAATAAGAAAAATCAAACTAATAGCCTTCTAATTATTGGTATTAAAAGAAAAATAAAGCATAGTACGGAAATATTTTCTCTTAAAATGCCTGCAAATAATATAATAAAAAAAATAACTAATCTTAAGGAATCTCTAGAAGGATTAAAAATAACTTTTACATATAAAAATAATAAAATTAGTTTATTTAATTGTCATCTAAGTTTTGCTGCAAGACCTTTTATACGAAGAAAGGAATTGAGAAAAATATTAAAAAATGGTAATGGGAGAAGAATAATTTGTGGTGATTTTAATGATTTTGGAAATCCTTTTTTAAATTTATTTTTAGGACCTTTTCTTAACTATCGATTAAAAGATTATAAAATTAATGAAATAAAGTATTTTGAAAGAATTTTTAAAAAATATAAGTTTAATAATTGGTTCTTTGGAGAAATAACACACCCAATATCCAGGCAACAATTGGATTATCTTTTGTTAAGTAAAGAACTCAAAATTAAGAATAAAGAGGTTCTTAGTGAAGGATCAAAGTTTTCAGATCATTTACCTCTTTTAGTAGATTTAAAATAATTTCTTACTTTATATCCTGCAAATAAACCAATTGTTCCGATTACTAAATCTGATATTATGTTTATTAGGGGTTCTGCACTAAATATATCAAAATTCAATATTGTAATTGTAAATCCTGAAAGATTTTCTACAAGTTCAAATAATACTATGATTGCAATACCATATTTCCATTTATCTTTTAATAAATATCCTATTCCAAAAGGAAATAGGAAGTGAAAAAAACTTGCAATGGTTATTGTTTTCCATAAATAATATTTTTCCATTTGTTAATATTTGATTAATATCCTAATAAATGTATCTATTGGAATTTGTTGTTAAAAGAAAAATTATGCCAACACATTATTTTTTAAAAATTACTTTTTTGATAGAAATTTTTCCCAAACATTTATATACCTTTATAATAAGAATTTTTGTATGAGTAATGTAACTTTTGAAGCATGTAATCAAGTATTTGAAGGTAATATATCTTCAGTTATTGATTGTCCTTTTGCTGGCGGTGTTGCTGGTGGTTTTTTGGGCACTTTGATTGCACTTGGAATTTTTATTGTTATTTTATTTTTAGCTGCACTTTATGTTTATCATGCTCTTGCGTGGTCTACTATCGCAAAAAAATTGAAACATAGAAGGCCTTGGCTTGCATGGATACCTTTTGCTAGTATCGCTATGAGATTGCAACTTGGGAAATTTCATTGGGCATTGATTTTTTTAGCGTTAATCCCTGTTCTTGGTTGGATAGCTCTTTTTGTGCTATTGATAATCTCTTATTGGAGAATATATGAAAAAAGAAAATATCCAGGGTGGCTTAGTTTAGCATCGATAGTTCCTGAGTTCGGAACACTTATTTATTTGGTGGTAATTGGGTTTGTTGCTTGGAAAGACAGAAAGAGTAGGCGTATTTAGATCTTAATGAGTAATTGATTGCTGTAAATACTTATTTTTATGATTAAAAACTTCTTTTGTGAATCTTTAATAACTTAATAGTAGTTACTAATGGAAAGATTTAAATAACGTAGATTTTGAATTTTCTTTATGTACTCGCTAGATGACTTCCTCCATAATTATGTTGGTGGATTGGTAAACAATATTTCCCAGTATGAAGTTCCAAATAGAAATCTTGCTATTGATTTAGATTTAAATTCTAAAAAAAGAATCTTGCATACATTAACAGAAGACATTCTTGCAAATGATGTTTTAAATCATCTTGTTTTTAATGCTTTGAATGCAATTAGCGGGGTAAATGGCTCTTGGGAAAATATTTTGGGCAATTGGAATCTGGACATACTAGGAAACTTAACATTTAGAAGTTATGATCTTAAAGGAATTTCAGTTATCGAATTAGAAGATAATGGTAAGGGCATAAATCTTGATGAAGTAAAAAAAATAGCAGATAATGGTACTATTGATATTGATCCTTTGGATTATGATTCTAGGGAAGAACTATTGGATCTGTTATTTTACCCAGGATTTACAACAAAGGGTCAATTTAGAGGTGTTGGGTTAGACTTTGCTTATACTCAGTTGTATACGAACTACAATGGAGAAATTTCTATAAAAGGAACTACTTTTTATTCAAAGGATGGACTAACTACTGTTGGATCTCATAATGGAAAAAATACTGGAACAATCTTAAAATTGGAACTTCCAACTAGTTTACCAAAAGATTCTTAATTAAATGTTAGAAGTTATTTGTTATAATCAAAAACTTTTTATATAATCTCTTGTTTCTTCACTTAAAAGATGGTGAATATAGCTTGGTTCAAGGATGTTTCTAAAGATAGTATTCCTTTAGTTGGTGGAAAAGCAGCCAATTTGGGTGAATTATCCAGTAATAATTTTCCAGTTCCAAATTAACTCAACCTCTCTTTTATCTCCAAATAATAAGAATCTATATTTGTCATCTAGTGGAATCCCTTTTTGAAGGTTATTAGTAATATCTCTAAGTTCATTATCAGAAAGGACTATCTTTGCTTTTGTTCCGTATTTTGTTTTAACATCCTTCTTACTTGCCATATTTAAATAAAAGATAAACATTCATATATAAATGTTCTTCTGTTTTTGTGTTTAAGACGCCCCTAATAAATTTCTTTTTCCGCAGAAAAAGACTATCTAGACGCCCCTTCTAATAAATATCGAACGAAGTGCGTGTATATGTCCGAAGGACTAAAAGCCCCCTATATTAATTCGACCGTAGGGAGTGTAAATGTGCGTAGCACTGGAATTCCCCTTTTGTTTCTTTTCCTAAAAGAAAAAACTTAAACTAAATTGAAACTAATCGCTGTTATGTCTGGGTGAGCGTAGCGAAAGTCTGCAAGACGTCCCCGAGGATTTTTTGTGAAACAAAAAACCG
>Ga0233429_1000193_pt1 | contig 118329 bp, 93 predicted proteins | sample SI_118_April2016_3_FD_179879 | JGI IMG/M metagenome (GOLD analysis project Ga0233429, IMG submission 179879) | Seawater microbial communities from Saanich Inlet, British Columbia, Canada - SI_118_April2016_135_MG | ecosystem: Environmental > Aquatic > Marine > Inlet | place: Canada: British...
GCCGTCGATGGTGATCAGGTCGCCTTCGCCCAAGACCTCGCCCATCACCGTCATTGTCTTATCTGTGTAATCCACCTTCAGGGTGCCCGCGCCCGATACGCACGGCGTTCCCATGCCGCGCGCGACGACGGCGGCGTGGCTGGTCATACCGCCCCGCGTCGTCAAAATGCCCTTCGCCACATGCATGCCGCCGATGTCTTCCGGCGATGTTTCGATGCGCACCAGAATGACTTTCTCGCCGCGCCCGGTCCATTCCTCGGCATCGTCGGAATTGAACACCATACGGCCGGATGCAGCGCCGGGCGATGCCGGCAGTCCCTTGCCCAAAAGTTCGCGTTCGGCGGCTGGGTCCAGCGTCGGGTGCAGAATTTGGTCCAGTTGTCCGGGGTCGATGCGCATGATCGCCTCGCTGATATCGATCAGGTCTTCGGCGACCATATCGACGGCGATCTTGATGGCGGCCTTGGTGGTGCGCTTGCCGGTGCGGGTTTGCAGCATCCACAGACGCCCCTGCTGGACCGTGAATTCCATGTCCTGCATGTCTTTGTAATGTTTTTCCAGCCGTGCGCGCACAGCCAGCAGCTCGGCGAAAGCGTCGGGCATTGTTTCTTCCATGGACGGCAGTTTCGATCCGCCCATTTCACGTTCGCGGATGGTCAGGGATTGTGGCGTGCGGATCCCGGCGACCACATCCTCGCCCTGGGCGTTGATCAGGTATTCGCCATAATACGCATTCTCGCCGCTGGCCGGGTCGCGGGTGAAGGCGACGCCGGTGGCGCAATCGTCGCCCATGTTGCCGAACACCATGGCCTGAACGTTGACCGCCGTGCCCCAGTCTTCGGGGATGTCGTGCAGTTTACGATAGGTGCGCGCGCGTCGGTTCATCCACGATTTGAAGACCGCGTCGATGGCCCCCCACAACTGTTCTTCCGGGTCCTGTGGGAAGGGCCGCCCAAGTTCGCCTTCGACCATTTCCATGTAGTCTTCAATAACGTCGCGCCAGTTTTCAGCCGTTAACTCGGTGTCCAGCTCGACCCCCAGCTTGTCCTTGGCATCGGCCAGAATGTCTTCGAAATTATGATGTTCGACACCCAGCACGACATCGCCATACATCTGGATGAAGCGGCGATAGCTGTCATACGCAAAGCGTTCATCGCCGGACGCGCTGGCCAGACCGGCAACGGTGTCATCGTTGAGACCCAAGTTCAGAACCGTGTCCATCATGCCGGGCATGGATGCGCGCGAACCGGAACGCACCGACACCAGCAGTACGTTGTCAGGATCACCAAAATTCAGCCCGAGGTTTTTCTCGACTGCCTTCAGGGCGGCGGCAACATCGTCGCGGAAACCATCGGGATAGGTATCATCGTGGCTGGTGAAATAATTGCAGGCGTCGGTGGTTAGCGTGAAGCCGGGTGGCACCGGCAGGCCCAGCGCGCTCATTTCGGCAAGGTTCGCGCCCTTGCCGCCAAGCAGGTCCTTCATGGCGGCGTTACCGTCTGCCTTGCCTTCACCGAATGCGTAAACCCATTGGGTCATCGGGCTCTATCCTTCAATCTTCGAGAAGTCGGCGACCGATCCCATCACGGTACGAATACCGGACAGCAGCTTCAACCTGTTCTCGCGTAACCCCCCATCTTCGCAATTGACCGTCACCTCGTCAAAGAAGGCGTCGACCGGGCCGCGCAGTGCCGCCAACGCCGTCATCGCGGCGGAGAAATCTTCGTCTTTCAGAGCCGCGGCACAGGCAGAACCCGCATCATTCAGGGCTGCATGCAATGCATGTTCTTCGGCCTGTTCACCTTCGCTGGCGTCACCGTCATAAGATCGTGCGTCTTTCTTTTCTTCGATCTTTAAAATATTGGCAGCCCGCTTGTGCGCGGCAAGCAGATTTGCGCCATCGTCAGACTGAACGAAATCGCCCAGTGCCTCGAGGCGCATCAGGGCGCGCACCAAGTCGTCCTCGCCCAGCGCGAACACAGCGTCGATCAGGTCGTGACGGACGCCCTTCTCTTTCAGGTGCACCTTCAGACGGTCGGCGAAAAAGCCGAGCAGGTCGGCTGACGCATCCCCTGCCCCGGCTTTGTCGAATACATCGAGCAGCGACAAACGCAGATTGTTTTCGGTGATCAATCTAATCACGCCGAGTGCCGCACGACGGAGCGCAAACGGGTCTTTCGAGCCGGTCGGCTTTTCATCAATCGCCCAGAACCCGGCCAAAGTATCAATTTTGTCGGCCAATGCGACGGCAACGCTGACGGGAAGCTCGGGACAACTGTCGTTGGGGCCAGCCGGTGCGTAATGCTCGGCAATGGCGTCCGCCACCGCATCCGTCTCGCCATCAGCGCGGGCGTAATAGCCGCCCATCAGGCCTTGCAGGGCGGCAAACTCGCCGACCATGCCCGACACCAGATCGGCTTTGCATAATTTGGCGGCGCGTTTGGCCTCGGCTTCATCACAGCCGTCGATGGATTTAGCCAGAATCGCGGCCAGGCTTTCCATGCGCTGGGTTTTCTCAGAAACCGTGCCAAGCTTGGCATGGAAGACGATGTCTTTTAAATCACCCAAGCGGTCTTGCAGTTTGATCTTGCTATCTACATCCCAGAAGAACCGAGCGTCGGATAGCCGCGCGCGCAGGACGCGTTCATTGCCGGCGATGATAGCGGCCCCGTCGTCGGACGTTTCCATGTGGGTGACCATGATGAAATGCGGGGCCAGATTGCCATCCTTGTCCAGCACCGAGAAATATTTCTGATGGCCGCGCATGGCGGCGATCAGGACTTCCGGCGGCACGTCCATGAATTCAGCGTCGATGGAACCCATCAGCACCACCGGCCATTCGACCAGTCCGGCGACTTCATCAAGCAAGCCGATGTCGGGGCGCACGGTGAGTTTTTTGGCGGCGGCCATGTCGTCTGCGTTGCGCTGGATCAGGGTCTTGCGCTCGCCTGCATCCAGCATCACATGGGCTTTTTCAAGCTTCGCCCGGTAATCGTCGAAGTCTTTAACGGTGAAAGATTGGGGTGAAAGGAAACGGTGGCCGGATGTTTGATCGCCAATTGGAACGGAGCCAAGAGGAACTGTTTTTTTATCATGCAATAAATCGAGAGAACCAAACCCGTTGTCAGCAAAATAACCGCTGAAAGATTCACCGTTAAAAACAAAAAGAATGGAATGTAGTGGACGCACCCACCTCTTAAGCGAACTTCCCCAACGCATGGATTTTGGCCATGGCACTTCTCTAATTACATGGTCCATCAGTGCAAGAAGAATGTCACGTGCTGGAATTCCCTTCTTCTCAACGACGAAGAAGTAGGTCGGCTTGCCCTTGACCTCGCGGACTTCACACGCATCAACCGAGTCCAGCCCGTTGGATTTCAGGAACCTATTAATCGCCTGTTCCGGTGCGCCCACCGCCGGGCCTTTTTTCTCATCGGATACATCGGGCTGAACATCGGGCAGTCCATCGACAACCAACGTCAGGCGGCGCGGCGTCGCGTAAGAATGCGCCGCATCGAATTCCAGCCCGGCTTTTTTCAAGCCGTCAGAAACGAGGCGCATCAAATCATCCGCCGCGCGCTTTTGCATGCGCGCCGGGATTTCCTCGGATAACAATTCGAGCAGCAATTCAGGCATCAGCTGGCCCCACCGACGTAAGCTTTGGCGCAGCCCTTGGCCATGGCGCGGACGCGCCCGATATAGGCGGCACGCTCTGTAACGGATATGACGCCCCGCGCATCGAGCAGGTTGAACAGGTGGGACGCCTTGATGCATTGCTCGTAGGCCGGAAGCGCCAGCGGTTCTGCCAATTCCAGAAGCGTATTACATTGGCTCTCGGCGTCGGTGAACTGCTGGAACAGGATATCGGTATCGGCGTGCTCGAAATTGAACGCCGACTGTTCTTTCTCGTTGCGCAAATAAATATCGCCGTAAGTCATCTCGCCGTTCCAGTCGAGATCAAAGACATTTTCGACCCCTTGAATGTACATGGCCAGACGTTCCAGCCCGTAGGTCAGTTCGACCGCGACCAGGTCACACTCGACGCCGCCGACTTGTTGGAAGTATGTGAACTGGCTGACCTCCATACCGTCGCACCAGACTTCCCAGCCGAGACCCCAGGCGCCCAGCGTCGGGCTTTCCCAATCGTCTTCGACGAAGCGGATGTCGTGTTTGGCGGCATCGATGCCGATGGCGGCAAGGCTTTGTAAGTACAGTTCTTGAGAGTCGTCGGGCGACGGCTTGATGATGGCCTGGAACTGGTAATAGTGCTGCAAGCGGTTGGGGTTCTCGCCATACCGCCCATCGGACGGGCGGCGGCACGGCTGCACATAGGCGGCCTTCCACGGATCAGGCCCAAGCGCGCGCAGCGTCGTGGCGGGATGGAATGTGCCGGCCCCCATTTCCATGTCATAGGGCTGTAGCAACACGCAACCATGAGAGGCCCAGAAACCTTGCAGGGCCAGAATCATGTCCTGGAAGTTGGGTTTTTTCGTCATCGTGTTCAGGGCTATGGAGTCATGGTCTGGAATGTTGCGGTGCAACGAAACTAAAGCCCGCCCGAAACCGGGTCAAGGCATGTGATTGAGGCGAATTTTTCAGCGATTTATCAGCCCGGATAAGGGCAGTCGTCGCGACCGCAGGCCCGGGTCGCATCGGATGCGATATAGGTGTCGCAAACGTCGCACTTGACCATTTCCTGGGCTCCGGCCTTGGCCTGTTCCCCCGCCGCTTTCGGTTTCGCGGCCCCGCCATTGCGACGCAGTTCTTCGCGTTTCGCCGCCTTCAGTTCCTGGGAATTGCGATACCACTTGAACCCCTGCCAGACGACAAAGATGGCGACGGCGGTGAACAGCAGTTTTTGTATGGAGAATCCGAACATCAGCTTTTTTAAAGTGCAGTCTGCAACAAGTCCAGCGCTGCACCGTCGAGGACCTTCTTAGTCGCCGCCGTATAGCCGCCGTTTTCATGCAACACCAGACCGGGGTGCATGGTCAGCGGGGTGGCCGTGCCTTTCTTGCCGTGGACGATGACGCGCTTCGCAGCCTCGCCGGTGCGGGGCCACAGCGGGCAGACGACAATGCCGCCGAGACGGTCATATATATATGAGAGAATTTCATCAAGCCGGTCGGCGCGGTGGATCATCGTCACGGTGCCATTGTCCCGGACCAGCCGGATACAGGCATCCAGCCAGTCGCTCAGTCTTGCAGCACCCTCGACATTGGCCATCGCCTTGGCGGCATCCGGCGACGGGTGGCCGTGGTCGGCGGGTTGATACGGCGGATTAGCGATGACATGGTCGAAGCCGCCATTGTTGATAACGGGGGGTGGATTGAGCAGATCGCCCGCCATGAAGATCGCGTGATCGCCCAAATCATTCAGCTGAGCGCTTTCGTTGGCCAGCTTGGCAAGATCGACCTGAAGTTCCAGCCCGAGGATATATGTGTCGGGGACTCGTGTCGCCAGACAGAGACTGGCCGCGCCTGAGCCTGACCCCAGTTCAAGAATTTTATCGCCCGCCTTTGCCGGAACGCTGGCCGCCAGCAGGACCGGATCGATGGCGGCGCGATAGCCGTCGGTGGGCTGCAACAGGCGGACAGCCCCGCCCAAGAGCGTGTCTTCTGTCGTGTTGCCCGTACTCATGCCCGGCCCCGCATTTCGCCTTCGTGCAGGATGACCCGGGCTTTCGCCTCGTCGTCCTTGGGCACCATAACGCGCCGGGGAATGGCGGCGATGCTGCCTTCGAGAATGCTGGTGTGAGTATCGAGCACGACGGCCTTAACGCCATCGCCCGCCAGCGCATGCATCAGCCACGACAGCAATACCGGATCGTTGGTGCGCGTCAGTTCGACCATTTATCTGTGTTTATCCCTGTTTATCTATCTGGCATTCCGCATTATGCTAATATTCAAGAGACCAAGAGGCACAGTTTACACAAGAGGGGCAACCATTGGGAATCGTCGTCGATATCGACAAGCAAAGATCAGACAAGCCGTCGCTGGATGACCTGACGGCCATCGTTGATGCCGACATGGCGGCTGTGAACGCGCTGATCATCAAACGCATGGAAAGCCCGGTGGCGCTGATCCCGCAACTGGCTGGCCACGTGGTCGCCGCCGGCGGCAAACGCCTGCGCCCGATGCTGACCCTGGCCGCCGCCAAATTGTGCGGTTACGAAGGCGAACGCCACGTGACGCTGGCGACCTGTATCGAATTCATTCACACGGCCACCCTGCTGCACGATGACGTGGTTGATGAAAGTGCGCTGAGGCGCGGTGTCGATTCCGCCAATGCGGTGTGGGGAAATCAGGCCAGCGTGCTGGTTGGCGATTTCCTGTTCAGCCGGTCGTTCGAATTAATGGTCGAAGACGGCTCGGTCGAAGTGATGGGGATTTTATCGTCGGCCTCGGCCAGATTGGCCGAAGGCGAGGTCATGCAACTGCTGACCGCCAACGACACCGACACCGGCGAGACGGAATATCTGGAAGTGATCGCGGCGAAGACGGCGCAACTGTTCGCCGCCGCCTGTCGCTTGGGTGCCGTCGTTGCCGAGCGCCCGAAGGTCGAGGCCGAGGCGCTGGACGCGTTTGGTATGAATTTGGGCATTACCTTCCAGCTGATCGACGACGTGCTGGATTATTCGGCCAAACAGGCGGAACTGGGCAAGGAAGTCGGCGATGATTTCCGCGACGGCAAGATTACCCTGCCGGTGATTTTGGCGTACCGTCGCGGCGACGACGACGAACGCGCGTTCTGGAACCGGACGCTGGGCGAGTTGGAGCAAAAAGACGGCGATCTGGAACATGCCTTTGGCTTGTTGCAAAAACACGGGGCGATGGACGACACGGTTGACCGGGCGCGCCATTACGGCGCCATCGCCCGGGATTCTCTTGGCATATTCCCCAACGGCGTGGTCAAGGACGCGCTGGTCGACCTGATCGATTTCTGCATCGACCGGCCTTATTGAATGATTGGCCCAAGCGGCGCTTGCCCTCGCCGGGAATTCGCCCTATAACCCGCCCCATCAGGCACGCGGCTTGCCCACGGGCATCCGCGCAGTCATCGGTCGGGGCGTAGCGCAGTCTGGTAGCGCATCGTGTTCGGAACGCGGAGGTCGGAGGTTCAAATCCTCTCGCCCCGACCAATTTTTCCATCGAATTTAAGAGATTTGCGTGTCGCGGCCTGGGGCTGGCGGGTTCATTCCTGGCCAAAATCGGATATTAGAAAATGCTCATGTTGACGGCGGGGCACGAAGGGTAGATGCTTGGTATTGAATCCGCGTTAAGAGGCGTTACCAATGGCTGCTACACCAGAAAACATCATTGGTTTGGAAGGCGTTGAAACGAGTAAAGTTTCCTCGGGTCGGAATATTTCACCCATATCCGTTCTTCTTGCTGTTGCCATCGCGTCGATCGTCTTTCTTTCTGACACATTAATGCCTCTTGGTGTTGCTGGTGGCGTGCCTTATGTCGCTCTGGTCCTTGTTGGCTGGTGGATGCCAAAGAGGAAGATGATTTTTCTTCTGGCGGCGATTGGGTCGGCGCTGACCATTTTTGGTTATTTCCTTTCGCCAGAAGGCGGGGTTTACTGGGTCACTATTACCAATCGCCTGTACGCTATTTTCGCCATTTTGATTACGGCGATCATCCTCTGGATTGCCCGACGGGACAGGGCGCTTATTCTGGAACATGAAAGAGAACTCGAAACAGCGATGCAAAAGGCAGAAGACGCCAGCCGCGCCAAATCAGATCTTGTCGCCAATATGAGCCACGAGTTACGAACGCCACTGAATGCCATCATCGGGTTTTCCGGCACGATGACGTCAGGCGTGTTCGGACCATTAGGCAATGAAAAATATATCGAATACGCAGGTGATATCCATCACGCCGGTCAACATCTGTTGGACCTCATCAATGACATTCTTGATATTTCCGCTTTTGAATCCGGCGCAATTAAGCTGGATGAAGCCAACACCAATTTTCATAATCTCGTCGAGACTTCTCTCAGCATGCTCGCACCGTGGGCACGACGTGGGCAAGTAACGATCACCTCACACATTAATCCGGAATCTCCGATGATTTATGTGGACAGTCGCAGGATAAAGCAGGTCATACTCAACCTGCTAAGCAACGCGATAAAATTTACACCGGAAGGCGGAGAGGTCTCCATAAGTTCGCGGTTGAACGATGACGGCACGTTTTCCATTACTGTTGCCGATACAGGTATCGGCATGGATGATGAGGGCGCTATTATCGCCATGGAAAAGTTCGGACAAGTAGACAGTGGCTATGACCGCAAACACGAAGGCGCAGGTTTGGGACTACCGCTAACCAAGGGATTGATGGAAATGCATGGCGGGACTCTTGAAATTGAGAGTCTGAAAGGTCATGGCACCAAGGCGATAGTGACACTCCCGAAAAGTCGCGTCGTCAACACCCTCTGATTTCAGCCATAATCAGACGGCATCGTTGCGTTCAATTGAATGCGATGCGCAACAAGCGGGCAATCAGTCCGTATTTTCCTGAATCTTAATGTTCGGCCTATAATACCCTTGGGCAATGAACGAGAATAAATACGATCAGGGAGAATTGCGTGAACACAAAACGCGTGATCATTGTTGATGACGATCAGTTCTATGTGAACCTGGTCTCGAAAATATTTATCCAACGGGGCTGGCAGACTGTGATCTGCTCCAGTATGGAGACTGCCTTGCAGTCCTATAACCCGAAACATGTGAGTTTAATTGTCACTGATATTTTCATGCCGGGGATGGGAGGAATAGAGGGCATCAAGTTTCTTCGTCAGACATTTCCTGATTCGTCGATCATAGCCATGTCGGGCGGCTGGGACGGCATGTCACCCAAGGCCACCGTTGACGCCGCCATAAAGATCGGCGCGGATGCAGGCCTGAAAAAACCAATCACCCCCGAAGAACTCGATCATGTCCTCGGCACCTTGAATATACCCTGAAGTCCTCTGTTATTGTTGAACATCAGTTGCCCCGGTGATCAGGCGACCGCCGTATCTTCGTTGCTGGCCGGCAGGGAAATGACAAAACGCGCGCCGTCATCGGTATTTGCAGCCGCGATATTGCCGCCCATATCATTGATAATGCCATAGCTGATGGATAGCCCCAGCCCGGTACCCTGGCCGACATCCTTGGTCGTGAAAAACGGCTCGAAGACATGCTTGATGTCATCTTCGCTGATGCCACCGCCCGTATCCTCGACGGCGATGACCACATTGTCGGACGTCTCGCCAATGGTCACGGCGATACGTTTGTCGTCGTCGGGCCGCTCCTTCAAAACATCGCGGGCATTGCCGAACAGGTTCAGCAATACCTGTTCCACCTGCACCTGATGGCCCAACACCGGCGGGCATGTACCAGGAGATTCCACCGTGACTTCGATTCCCGCCAGACGCAACTGCTCGCCGATCAAGCCCAGCGTACTGTCGACCATATGCCGTGGGTCCAGCAGTTCCGGCGTCATCCCCGGTTTGCGACCGAAAATACGCATATGATCGATAATTTGCGTCGACCGTTCGATCTGGGCGTCGATTTTGCCGAGCTTGTTCCTCAGGTATTCCGGGTTGGCGTCATTTTTCTTCATTTTGCGCAGAACGTTGTTCAGCACCATGCGCATGATATTCAGCGGCTGGTTCAATTCGTGGGCGACGCCGGTCGCCATTTCACCCAGCGTTGCCATCTTCGATGATTGAATCAGTTGCGCCTGCATCTCGTGACGTTCGGTGATGTCACGCGCGATGCTTCTGACCGTCGCGATCTCGCCGGTTTCATCGTAATAAATGTTAACAGTCCACAGCATGTAGAAAACCTGACCATTGGCATTCTGCTGACGGTTTTCATAGGTCTGGCAGGTTTCCTTGTTGGTCACCCATCTGTTGAACGCAATGGCCGTCGATTCACGGTCATCGGGATGGATAAAATCGAAGGCCAGGCGGCCGACGCATTCTTCAGGAGGAACGCCGTAAATGTCATTCGCCTTGTGATTGACGAAAAGGAAATGTCCGGTGCTGTCGACAACGGTAACCAGATCGTCCGTTCCCTCGACGATTTCACGATATTGTTCCTCGCTTTTTTGCACGGCCCATTCGGCTTCCTTGGCCGGTGTAATGTCCTGAACCACACCCAGCATGTTCAGCGGCTTGCCATCGTCGTCGCGCACCACATCGCCTTTTTCCAGAAGATACCGGGTGGTGCCATCGGGCCAGACGGCCCGGTGTTCGATGTTGTATTCGATGCCTTTTTCAACGCACGCGGTGACCGCATTGGTCACGCGCTCGCGGTCATCTGGATGAATGGCCGCGACGAAATTGTCATAGGTCATTTCCAACGCCCCGGTTTCATGGCCGAACAACGGGGCAATCTGGTCGGACCAGTACAGATCGCCGGTCTGGATATTCCAGTCCCAGGTGCCGATGTTGGCGAAATCCTGACTTTTGGTGAAACGCTCGTCGCTTTTCCTGAGAGCCAGTTCGGTGGCTTTACGTTCGGCAATGTCACGAAACACGACAACGGCACCCGCCGTCTCGCCGTCTTCGAAAACCGGCGTCGAGGTGTATTCGACCGGAAGCCCCGAGCCATCCTTGCGCCAGAATATTTCGTCATCAACGGTCTTGATCTTGCCTTCCATAAAGGCGGCAAAGATGGGACTTTCCGTTCGCGGATAATGGCTTCCATCGGGCCGGGTGTGGTGGCACAGAACGTGGTGTGACTGGCCAATCAGTTCACCCTCTTTCAAACCCAGCAGCCTTTCCGCCTTTGGGTTGATGAAGGTGCACAGCCCGTCCAGGTCGACACCGAATATCCCTTCACCGGCGGCATTGAGCACCATTTCTCTGGAACGGATAGCCTTTGCCAATTCATCGTTAAAAGAGCTGGCAATGCCACGGACAACGGCAACAACAACAACAAAGCCAAAGATAACCGCAATGGACATTCCGGCGATGGACACCACAAAAGACCATTCCGAGACCCGTAGCGATTCCGCCTGACGTTTCTCAATCAACGCCTGCTCGACAGATATAAAATCCTCGACAATGCTTCTGATGGTATCCATCAATTGTTTTCCAGCCTCTTGCTTGAAGCTGTCGATGACATCCTCCTCAGATTCCTCGCCCCTGTTGACACTGCGACGCAATTTGATTGCTGGCACCGCTATGGTGTCCTGCCATTCCTCGGCATACCGCTTGATCGCTTGCAGAGTCGCGACCTGTGACGGCTCGCCCGATACAAGATTCTCCAATATGGCCGTTTCCAGAAGAAAGCCTTCCCTGCCGGAGTTGTATGGCTCCAGGAAGTGCTCGTTGCCAGTAATCTGAAACCCGCGCTTGCCTGTTTCCATATCAATCAACTGCTTGATGACATACTGGGCATGACCGATGACTTTGTGGGAATGAATGACCCGGGCTTCCGTTTCACGAACACTCTGGATCGTGACATGCATGACGTAGGCGTATGCAGCCATCGACAGAATGATGACGCCAAAACCCGCCAACACTTTGACCTGATAAGACAATCTGGCAATCTTGTCTTGCGCCGTTTTGGTAATATTTTGGATCATTTACGAATGATCCTCTGTCAGCCTTTGCGAACGGGAATATCAAGGGTCACCGTTGTGCCGACACCCGGGGTGCTGTCGATTTGCATTTCACCACCGTGTGCCTCGACGATACCCTTGGCCAACGGCAGACCCAGCCCCATGCCTTCGAATTTACGACCAATGGAACCATCGATCTGACGCATCGGCTCCAGCGCGATGGCTGTCTGTTTCGGCGTCATGCCGGGGCCGTTATCAGATACCAGTATGTGTAAATGGCCGTCTTCCAATTCCATAAACATCGACACCTTGCCACCCTCGCCACTGTGGCGGGCAGCGTTTTCGATCAGATGCCCGGTGGCTTTCTGCAACTGGTTGAAATCGGCTTCGATCTCGAACGAACGATCCGCCATGCTGCAATGCAGGGAACTGCCCCATAGCTCTGACAGATGGCTATGTTCGGATTCCACCGCATCGACAAAATTTTGCGCCGAGAACTGGGAGTAGTTCTGGGTCAATTCACCCGCCGTTATTGATGACAGGGTGAGAATGGAATCGACGGTTCGGGTCAGCCGCATCCCGGCCAAATTTATGTTTTCGGCACATTTCCGTCTTTTCTCCGGATCATCGTCTTCTTTCATGTCCATCAACAATTGCGAGAAGCCAATGACGGCGTTGAGCGGTGTATTCAATTCGTGGCTCATCATCTGCAGGAATTCATCCTTCAGGCGATTTACGATGGTCAGTTCCTGGTTCTGTTCGGCCAGGTTGTCAGCCAGATGTTGAACCTCGGCGGTTCTGTCGGTGACTTCCTGTTCCAGGTGGTCCTTGTACAAACGTTCATTGGCGCGCAGCTGGATAATTTCCCCGGCGCGGCGCACTGAATGCAGCAAGTGGTCCGGCGAAATCGGCTTGGTCAGGAAATCTTCGGCCCCCAGTTGCAGGGCCTCGATGGCTTCCTTCATGCCAGCGTGGCCGGTGACCACGATAACGAACAGATCGCGCTTGCCTTCATAATTTTTGTTCAGGCGGCGCGCCATTTCCAGACCGTCCATGCCGGGCATCCGGATGTCGGTGACGACGACGCCAATGTCTGTGTCATTTTTAATCAGATCCATCGCCTGGACGGCACCAAAGGCAGACACGCATTGCAGACCCTCATCTTCAAGCTGTTCAACGACTTCTTCGACAATGTCGGGTTCGTCATCGACGATCAGCACCTTGGATGCCATTGGGATGGTGGCTGTCGGCATATTCAAGTCGGTTGTCTGTACCATTTTTCTGCACCTCAAAGTTTTTCCAGCGAATTCACCATGACATGACGATGTTGTGTCCTTATGGCCTGAATGTTGCTAAGTTGTTGCCATTACACACATTGGGATCGGGGCTATTGGTTTCAAGAATTGATATGAACAAAAAACTGCATCTGCTGGTCGTCGAGGACGACGAGCAAATGCAATCGTTACTGTCGGTGTACCTTGAGCAAGAAGGCTATGACATCACCGGTGTAACTACCGGCAAAGATATGTTTTCAGCCCTGAACAAGCGCCCGGCCAACCTTATTTTGCTTGATCTGACACTGCCCGACGAAGACGGACTGACCCTGGCCCGGCAGTTACGCGCACGCAGCGATATTCCGATCATCATCATGACGGCGCGCCAAAGCATGGAAGACCGGCTGGCCGGTCTGGACATCGGTGCCGATGACTTCCTAACCAAGCCGTTTGATCCGCGCGAACTGGTGCTCAGGGTCCGCAATGTACTGAAACGCAGTTCCGATGATTCTGATAACGAAACCCGAACCATTGACTTCGACGACTGGCGGCTGGATTTGTCGGCGCGCACCCTGACCGCCCCGGATGACAGCGATGTCGCCCTGACAGGGGGTGAATTCAACCTGCTGGTCGCCCTCGCCAAGGCCCCGAACCGGGTGTTGTCGCGCGATCATCTGCTAGACGCCGTCGTCCGAGACAACGAACCACCGTCCGACCGCATGATCGATGTCTTCGTCAGCCGGCTGCGCAAGAAGATCGAGAAGAACCCCCGCAAACCGGTCTACATCGTCACCGTGCCGGGACATGGCTATAAGTTCGCAGGACAGTAAGCATCCATGGCGCTGGCCCTTTCGATTTCGATGTTTTATCGATGCCCGGGCGCGGTAGTATGGGCGAGTCGCCGAGCTGATCCAGGGAAAGAGACGGGATATTGAGCCAGAAAAACCGCAACGCCCTTGTCACCCTTGCCATTGGCGACGATTACGTCGCCGATTTCATGAAACACGCCGAACCGACGTGGGCAAAGTACTGTACCCGCCACGGATACGATGCGATTCTGCTGACCGATCTGATCGACAAGGATTGTGATTTTTCGAAGAAATCCATCCACTGGCAAAAGCTGCTGGTCGGCATTCTGCCGCAGTTACAGGATTATGACCGTGTGGTCTGGATCGACGGCGACATTCTGATCAACCACCGCATGGCACCGTCCATTGTTGATGAAGTCAGCGGCGACAAGATCGGTGTCATCGATGCCTCGCCGGAATTCCACTATGGCGACGATGTTTACAACCTGCACGCCCGTTTCCTGATTCTGAATTACCTGATGAAAATACGAATGGGCGGGGCCAAGCCCGGTGGCGTCGACAAGGTGACCATCACCGATGGTAATCTGGCAGCCTATTACAAATTTCTTGGGTTCGAAAAAGAAGTTACGCGCTTCATCAACACCGGCGTCTTCGTCTTTTCCCCAAAGCAGCACGGCGCCTTTCTGGCCGGCATCTATCAGAAATACGATCAGGACTACATGGATTTCGAGAACACGCCGTTGTCTTATGAGTTTCAGGCCAACGACGCGGTCCAATACATCGACGGGCGCTTTAACCACGTTTGGCGGTCGGTTGCCGTCAAACATTATCCGTTTTTGTTCAACCGCGATCGCGTCGACAATTACGATGAAATGCTGCGGCTGTGCGCCAACGTCACCTTCCGCAATTCATATTTTATGCACTTTGCCGGTGGCGCCGGAAACCCGGTGATCAAGGACGCCTTTTCAATGATCGATTCTGAAGCCGCCTCGGCCGCCCAACTGGCTTTTCCCGATGAATGGGAAAGCCTTGAAGACCTGGTGGAATTCGAGCGTCTCGACGGGCTTGATAAAACCGGACGGGGAATCATGTTCTAGCAATGGGCCGGAGCGCATGACATCGACTGCCGATTCAGAAAAAAACAGGATCTATCAGACGCTGCTGGAAGAGCACGCGCGAGACCCACAATCATACGACGCCAATGTGCGACTGGGGCTTTTCCTGTCCGGCCGCAAGAAATTGCAGATGGATGCCCTGCCCTATCTGGCCCATGCGCTGGCCCACACGTTCAACCATGGCCACAAGGACAACAACACGGCGGCGGTGCTTGATTGCTTCGCAAATCTAAGATTGTTGAGGGGCGAATTCGAAGAGGCTGCGGGTGTTTATCAAACGGCCTGCAAGGCGTGCCCCGAAGTCAGCGATTTCAGCTATCGGCTGGGCGATGCGCTGTTTCGTCTGGGTCGCCTCGACGAAGCGTCTGCCACGTATCAGCAGGTTATCGCCGCACAGACGGAAAAAGCGCGTGCCAACCCGCGAAACGAAGACGGCAAGGTGGTCCGGTTTCTGGGCCCGAGCAAGGTCATCATGCGCTATTTCGGCGAGATGGCCGGAAGGCTGGATTATTTTATCAAGACCCGCCGCCTGAACCCGGTCGATGACGAAGAAACAATCCTGCTGGCGCCGACCGACGAAGTCGTCAATCCCTGTCTGGTCGATTATTTTTCCGAACACCTCCGCATCGTCTCGAACGCCGATGAAATTGATGACCTGCTGGCGCGCTATCCCAACGCCTGGTTTGATACCAATTACCTGACCATCCCCGACGGGCGCACCCTGCATCGCAACATTGCCTTGTCGGCGGTTCAGGCCGAATGGGAACGCCGTGGCCTGGATGCGGTGCTGAAGCTGAAACCCGACCATATCGCCCGTGGGCGTAAGCGGCTGGCTGAGGCGGGCGTGGCTGAAGACGCATGGTTCGCCTGCCTGCATGTGCGCGAGACCGGGTATTTCGATGAAGAAACGTCGTGGAGCCGTAATCGGTATCGCAACGGACGCATCGAGGACTACATCCCGGCCATCGAGGCGATCACGGCGGCTGGCGGCTGGGTCATCCGCATCGGCGATGCTTCGATGACGCCATTGCCACCGATGGAGCGCGTCATCGACTATGCAAACAGCGACGATTTGAAGAGCGACTGGATGGATATCTTTCTGATCGGCGGGGGCCGTTTCCTGTTCGGATCGGCATCTGGCCCGCAAGGCGTCGCCCCGGCCTTTGGCGTGCCGGTGTTGGGCACCAATTATTTCCCCATGGGCACGGTGCCGCCATCACGCCATGACATGGCCATTCACAAGCTGCTGAGATCAAAGCAGAACGGGCGCATCATCGACATCGCCAGCACCGTCCATGCGCCGCGCCTGCTGACCATGGAGCCTTTGTATTTCGAGAACGAAGGACTGGAGGTCGTTGATAACACGGCCGATGAAATCAGAGAGGCCGTCATTGAAATGCTGGCCCGGCTGGATGGACACATCACCGACACGCCTGAAGATTCCGAGCGGCAACGCGATTACCTGAAGCGTCTCGATCCCTGCGAGGTCGACCTGACAGTCCGGATCTCGCGTTTCTTCCTCGATAGCCACCCGGAATTGTTTGAGGATTCTTAAAGGGAGCTCGAAACCGGCACATAATTAGGTCGCGCCCATACAGGCCGGCGCGGTTTCTGGAAGTCAGGTCCTGATTTATATTTAGCCTGAGCGTGCCGAACCGCGCCGGGCAGCACCGAAACTCTTGGTGTTGGCACTGGTCCCCGGTCCCTTGATCGATTGCGAACCGGGATCAAAATGCCCCGGCTTGGCTTGTTGGGCAGGATTGTCGGCGTTGGCCTTTCGCTTTTTGGCTTTCTGCAAGGCTTTCGCCTTGGCACGTTCGCGGGCCTTGGCTTTGGTCATGGTCTCGATGCCTTTCGTACAAGAACACTCAGCGACTCGTCGGTCGGCGTTTAATCTAGCACAAAGTATCTCGTCTGTTCTCTTGTCCCTCAACGACCAGTGTGATTTGTTGGACGCCAAAGAACAACAAGGAATAGATCATGCTGGCTGTCATGGGCGCCATGGACGAAGAAGTCACGCATTTGCGCGACGATATGACGATTACGGATGAAACCGTTCACGCCGGAGTTCAGGTCACCCACGGGACATTCAAAGGGGCTGACATCGCGCTGGCCCAATGCGGCATCGGCAAGGTTAACGCCACCATATGCACACAGATGCTGATTGACCTGTACAAGCCGGAGTCCATGCTGTTCAGCGGCGTCGCAGGTGGATTAATGCCGAACATGCAGGTCGGCGACATTATTATCGCCAGTCACCTTATACAATATGACATGGACCTGACGGCATTCGGACGCCGCCATGGGGAATTGCCGGGCCGTGACCGAATGATCGAATGCGATCCTGACATGGTGCAGGAATCGGCCGCCGCCTATGACGCCATGTTCCCCGACCCCGGTGTCGGGCCGAACTTGATGCTGGGCACCATCGCATCGGGCGACCGGTTTATTCAGGACCCCGAAACCCTGCGCTGGCTGCAACGGGAATTTTCGGCCCTGGCGACCGAAATGGAAGGTGCCGCGTTCGGGTATACCTGTCATTTGAATGAAGTGCCGTGTGTGGTCGTTCGCGGATTGTCCGATACCGCCGATCACAATGCATCGGATGATTTCAGTGCCAATCTTCAGATCGTCAGCCGCACCATGTACCCGTTTCTGGAGCGCCTGATACCGGCCCTGGCGAAACGGTATTCTTAGGCAAAATTTAAATCTGGCTTCCAGAATCCGCGCCATCCGAAGGATGCGCTAACAAAGTGGCCGCGCCCCGCAGGGCACTATATATGTCTGGCTTCCAGAATCCGCGCCACGTAGTGCGCCTATGAAGTGACTCTATCCCAGATTTCCTTGACCTGATCGGCCAACGTCACCGGATCAAATGGCTTGGGGATGACATCGGCGGCACCCAGTTCGCGGAATCGCTCCAATTCGGTCTCCATCACCTTGGCGGTCATGAAGATGACCGGCGTATCCTTCATTTCAGCCGTCTCGCGCATCGCCTGAAGGGTCGTCGGGCCATCCATGCCGGGCATCATGACGTCCATCAGAATCAGGTCCGGGTTAAACCCTGGCCCTTTTTCCATGGCTTCTTCACCAGACGAGCAGGTTTCCACTGTGTAACCGCCAAAGGTCTCGAGCGCCATACGGGCGACTTCCTGAATGTCTGGTTCGTCCTCGACATGCAGAATCTTGTTCAGGTCGCTCATGATGGTCTCCTCGAACGGCGTTAAATATCATTACGTTGAATTGATTAGTAATAGACGATGGCTGGAGTTTCAACGCTGCTGCGAGTCACTGAATTCGGTAAATTTACTGCACTGACAGTATCGATTGAGGATAAACGAGTACTCGGGCATGCAAATGATGTGTGTCTTTTTTGTCACTTCGGTGTGACATAATGTGTTTAAAGGGCATCATTCGATTGACGAACACCCGCACCAATCATAGAAATGTGGGCAGTAACTAAGAGCGAGGGGGGTGCGTTATTTATGTACACCCAACCAACAACCCCCTCTCATAACCAAGTACAACACCCTATTTTAAGAGAGAGGGAATACAAAATGAGTAAGTTTAAGATGATGCTTCTGGGCACCGTCGCCGGCATTACCGCCGTCGCTTCTGCCCCGGCTTCCGCTGGTGAAGTCGAAAAGACCGTTTCCGTGGCTGGCCAGGTTGCCCGTCAGGTAATGATCGTTGATGATGGCGTTAACACCACCATCTATGGCGCTGACAATGACAACTCGTCCTCGCGTTTGAAATTCACCGGCCAGGCCAAGTCAGAAACTCTGACCGTCAAGGCTTATGCTGAATTCAACGTTGTCGACGGCGAAACCACCACACAGAACACGGGTAATGGCAGCACTTTCGCCATGCGTCAGTCCTACGTTTCTGTCGCTAACGACATGGGCACCCTGTCCGTTGGTCGTACCACCGCTGCTGGTTACACCGGTGGTGGTAAGTCCTTCTCCGGCGTCGGCACCCATGGTTGGTCTGATGGCGGCATGACCGACATTAACTTCATCGCAGTGGGCACGACGGCTGGCATGGAAACTCCTGCTTACACCGCATCGGGCGTTACGATTGGCACTGAGAACGACAGCTATGTTCTGGGCCGTGTCAACACCGTGAAATATGCTTCGCCGAGCTTCAACGGCTTCGCATTCCAGATTGGTATGGAATCTTCCGGTACTGATAGCATGGGTTCCAGCGCATCCGGTCAGATCTCCTACAGTGCTGACTATGATGGAACCAAGGTTGCTGCTGCTGTTTCCGGCAACAACTCTGCTGCTGGCAGCACCACCATCGACTCCGAAATCCAGGCTAGCCTGGCTGTCGAACTGGCCAACGGCCTGAACGGTGGCGCCGGTTGGGGTAAGAACGACCGCGTAGGCACCTCCACCGTTAACGATCCGGAAGGCTGGAACGCACACATCGGTTACGACGCCGCTATGGTCGACGCCGGTGAAACCAGCTTCAAGATCAGCTACGAAGAAAACGAAGACAGAAGCGTCAATGGCGACAAGTATGAAGCCCTTGCGCTGCATGTTGAACAGGATCTGTCCGCATACGGCGCGAGCATCTTTGGTTCCATCGAGAACCACGAGTACTCGACCGTTGCCCTGAAGTACCAGGACATCACTGCTGGTTGGGTCGGACTGAAAGTCAGCTTCTAATATAGAAGTTGATTTGAAGACTGCTTAAAGGAAGGCATGAAGTGTATTTCAAGGGTTTAGCGGTATTGCTGTTGGTAACATCGGTCTTACTGTCGGGTTGTCAAAGACCCAGGCCCCTGAAACCGGAACCCCCGGAGCCCGGATTGCTTTCCGGTAAAAGCGGAGAGATTACGATCTTCAGATCGAAAACGAGACGTAGATAGAAATCGAAGCGCTGATACCAAAAAGATTAACCCCCGGTAGCGGAAACGTTACCGGGGGTTTTCTTTTGCCCATTCCCCACAAGGCCGGGCGCTCCGCTCTGCTCGCTTGGCTTTTTTGGTTCTCTGGAAGTCAAAACAAGTTTGGCAACACGAGTTCCGCCCCTGTAAGCTGCCATCTCCGCAGAAAATGGAATGTAAACAGCAATGAGAACGGCGGTTATCGGGATTGTGATCGGCAGCGTCGTCGGTGTCATGCTTGGCACCACGGTGATTGCACCCCGGCTGACGCCTGAGGCCAGCAAGGCCGCTATCAAGCAAGCAAAAGACGGTGCTGAAGCCGAGAAGGTCGATGTTGAGAAAGAGCACCAGGAAATCATCATGCCACCGGCCGGGCCGACACGCGCCGTCATTCGCTGGCGAATGGCCAGCGCCTATGCCTCGTCGATGCCGCTGCTGGGGTCCATGGCCAAGCGTATTGGCAAGAATATCTGGGAAGTTTCGGACGGCGGCATTGAGATCAAGATGTTCGAACCTGGCCAGATGGTGCCAACCGAAGACATGTTCGAGGCCGTCGCATCGGGTGCCATCGAAGCCGCTTTTTCTTCGCCTGCCCTGTGGGATGGCAAGGCCCCTGCTGTGGCCCTGTTCGCCAGCGTTCCCTTTGGCCCGTCACCGGACGAATACATGGCCTGGTACTACTTTGGTGGCGGCAGCACCCTGATGCTTGATATCTATCGCAAACAGGGCATCCACAGCATCGCCTGCGGGATGACCGCCCCCGCCGCTGCGGGCTGGTTTCGTCGTGCCTTTACGACGCCAGACGACTTGAACGGCATTAAGATGCGCACCCGTGGGCTGACCGCCGATGTCATGGGCAAGCTTGGCGTCACTGCCATTGATTTGAAGGAAGCCGATATATTTATGGCCTTTGAAGACGGTCGTATTGATGCCGCGGAATTCTCGCTGCCGGTGATTGATGCGCAACTTGGATTTCATGATATGGCCGGACATTATTACTTCCCCGGATGGCATCGTCCGGCGACATTTTTCGAGTTGATGATCAACAAGGACAAGTGGGATGCCTTGCCGCGCAGCAAAAAATCGCAAATCGAGACCGTCTGCGGCGACAACGTGCGCTTCGGGCTGGCCGAAAGCGAGGCCGCCCAGTACGAGGCATTGAAGGAATTGACGTCCAAGGGCGTCAAAATCAAGCGCTGGCCCGCGCAGATCATGACGGCGATGCAGGATGCCTGGCGCACGGTAGCGGCTGAAAAGGCCACGGCTGATGCCGACTTCCGCATCGTCTGGCGGTCTTTAAGTGATTTCAGAAAGAACTACGAAGTGTGGAAAGAGCTCTCTAGGCCTTAGTCCCTAACCACCATCACCGTGCATTTTGCATGACGCACGACACGCGCCGCGTTGGGGCCGAGCAGGAAGTCTTTCAGGTCATCGCGACCCGCCGCAACGACGATCAGGTCGGCACCGACTTTCTTAGACATGTCGAGAATGACTTCGTAAACCGTGCCCTCGCCGACGATACTGCGCGCCTTGACGTCATCGGGTACATTTTCGGTAACGAAAGTCTTTAGCGCCTCCATGACCTTGTCGGCGACGCCTTTCTCGTATCCCTTGGGGAAAAACTGGCCGACGATGCTCATTCCGAAATCGGGAACAACGGTCAGCACATGCAGTTGGTCGTCTTTTCCTTCACACAGTTGAAGCGCCGTTGGCAGTGCCTTTTTCCAGGATGCTTCATCATTCAGATCGACGGCCAGAAGAATATTTTTGTACATGGTGGTCTCCCTAAGCCATTTTTGCGGCAGAGCGGCGTCTGCGTTGCATCATAATGATGCCGCCTAGAAGCACTACTGCGGGAATAAACCACAATTGCTTCGGCGGCCTTTCAGTCTTGCTGTAGACGCTGAGGATTTCCCAATCGAAGTCCAGTTTTTGTTTTTCCGCGACACTGCCAAAAACGATGTTATCAATAATCATCCGACCGTCATCGTTGCGCAGTTCCAGCCCGGCAGATGCAAGGCGCTCCTCACCGGTAGCAACGCTCCCCATGGGTAGCATGATGATCTTCTGGACCTCCTTGCCCTCCAGGCTTTCACCCTTGACCTCGATGCGGATCTGGCTGCCGTCCGTCATATTTCCGGCAATTTCATAAATATTGGTCGCCGACACCGCCTGCAACGGCGGATAGACCATATCCATCCAGTAGCCGGGTCGGAACAGGGTAAAGGCAACCAGCAGCAAGGCAGCCGTCTCCCACAGTTTGGATCTGACAATAAAGAACCCTTGAGTCCCTGCCGCAAAGACCAACATGGCGATCACCGCGCTGGAAATGGTCAAGGTCAGATCGATCCAGTCTTCGACGCCGATCATCAGCAACTGGGTGTTGAAGATGAACAGGAACGGCAGGATCGCCGTACGAATATCATAGGCAAAGCCCTGAATACCCGTGCGGATGGGATCGCCACCTGATATGGCGGCAGCGGCAAAGGCCGCCAGACCCACCGGTGGCGTGTCATCGGCCAGAATACCGAAGTAAAACACGAACATGTGGGCCGCGATCAGCGGGATAATCAGTCCGTTTTCCGCGCCCAGCGTCACGATCACCGGTGCCATCAGGCTTGAAACGACGATGTAATTGGCCGTCGTCGGCAAACCCATGCCCAGGATCAGGCTGATTACGGCAGTAAACAGCAGCATCAGGATCAAGCTGCCAGCTGAAATGAATTCGACGAATTCGGTCATCACCTGACCGATACCGGTCAGCGTTACCGTGCCGACGATCACGCCCGCCGTCGCCGTCGCCACACCGATGCCGATCATGTTGCGGCCACCCGATATCATGCCATCGACAAGATCAGATAACCCTTCGCGGATTTTCTCTGCTTCCTTGCCGCCCTGGCCCCGGAACAGGGCGATCAGGGGTTTCTGTGTAATCACCACGAAGCCCATGAACACCGTCGCCCAGAATGCGGACGTTCCCGGCGACAGGCGTTCGACCGTCAACAACCAGATCAAAACAACCACCGGCAGGATATAGTGCAGGCCGACCTTGACCGTCGGGCCGATCTCAGGCAATTCGTTAATTTCGTGCGAGGTTTCAAGGTCCGGGAAAAGCGACGCGTACCACAACAGCACGACATAGGCCCCGAACAGCAGCACGGCGACGACCCAGCCGGTCGCATCCCCGGCCATCGACTTGATCAATTCCATCAACGGCGGCAGCGCATAAACCAGGAACCCGGACAGAATGGCGATGCTGAGAAAGCCGATCATCTTGCCCTTGGCGCCCATCTTGTGAATCCGGGGCAAGCCCTTCATTCCAGCCTTCTGGGCTTCCAGATGCACGATATAGACCAGCGCGATATAGGAAATTACCGCAGGCAAGAATGCATGCTTGATGACATCAACCAGCGGAATGCCGACGTATTCGACCATCAGGAAAGCCGCAGCCCCCATGATCGGCGGCGTCAGCTGGCCATTGGTGCTTGATGCGACCTCGACCGCACCCGCCTTTTCGGCGGAAAAGCCGACCCGCTTCATCAACGGGATGGTAAAGGTACCCGTGGTCACCACGTTGGCGATGGAAGAACCCGATATCATGCCGGTCATGGCCGATGAAACGACGGCGGCCTTGGCCGGGCCACCACTCATATGGCCCATCAGGGCAAAGGCGACGCGGATCAGATAATTCCCGGCGCCGGCCTTTTCCAGCAACGCGCCAAACAGCACAAACAAATAGACCATGGTCGCCGACACGCCGATAGCGACGCCAAACACGCCTTCGGTCGACAGCCAGTAATGCGATGCCCCCTTGTTCAGGGATGCGCCCTTGTGAGCAATAACGTCGGGCATATGAGGCCCGGCGAAGGTGTACACAAGAAATACCATGGCGACGATCATCAATGGCGGGCCGAGCGCCCGGCGGGTCGCTTCCAGCAGCAGCACGACGCCGATGACACTGGTATAGACATCCATTGATGTTGGTGCACCCGGCCTTTGAGCCAGTTCGTCTTTCAAAACGACCAGATACAGAATACTGAGGACGGCAACCGCGGCAAGCACCCAGTCGATGGTGGGAATATAAGATCTGGGAGAGCGCTTGAACGCCGGATAAGCGAGAAACGCCAGGAAAATAGAGAACATCAGATGGAAACGTTTGACCACGTCTTCGTTCATCCACGGAGTGAATTCCAGCACCAGCGGCGAAGACACATAAACTTGATAGACGGACCAGATCAGCGGAACGACCCACAGAATCTGCTTCGGCAGACCACTGGGCGAACGGGCACCGGTGTCGGTCTCGGCGACCATATCTTGAAGTTTCTGTTCGTCGATATCTTGAGCCGCAGCCTGTTCGTCGCTCATCGTGCTTCCCCCCCAAACAGAAAACTGAGTATGAACTTATCGGATAATAAAATTATTAAAAAAATAGGGGACGAACCCGAAGGCTCGTCCCCTGTATTTGTAGAAGGGACCTACATCAATCCCGCTTCTTTGTAGAACTTCTTGGCACCGTCATGGACCGGAGCGGAGAGACCGTCCTTGACCATTTCTTCCGGGTTCAAATTAGCGAACGCCGGGTGCAGTTTGCGGAAGCTATCGAAGTTCTGGAACACAGACTTCACGACCACATAAACGACATCGTTCGGAGCAGCCGTCGAAGAAACGAAGGTCGCGCCGACACCGAAGGTCTTGGTGTCACTGTCGTTACCGCGATACATGCCACCCGGAATAGTCGCCGTGCGGTAGTAATCATTGTCTTTGACCAGTTTGTCGACGGCCTTGCCATCGACGGTCACCAGCACTGTGTCACAGGTGGTGGTTGCTTCCTTGATCGAACCAGACGGATGACCAACGGTGAAGACCATGGCATCAATCTTGTTGTCGCAAAGGGCCTTCGACTGTTCGGAAGATTTCAGTTCCGACGCCAGTTTGAAGTCGCTCATTGTCCAGCCAAGGGCTGACATCAGGACTTCCATGGTGCCGCGTTGACCGGAACCGGGGTTGCCGACGTTAACGCGCTTGCCCTTCAGGTCCATGAAGTTCTTGATGCCCGAATCCTTGCGGGCAACAACCGTGAACGGCTCCGGATGGACGGAGAAGACGGCGCGCAGGTTCTTGTTGGCGCCTGCGTCCTTGAACTTCGATGTGCCATTGTAAGCGTGGAACTGCCAATCGGACTGGGCAACACCCATATCCAGCTCGCCAGCACGAATGGTGTTCAGGTTATAAACCGAACCGCCGGTGCTTTCGACAGAGCAGCGAACGCCGTGGTCTTTGCGACCCTTGTTGACGAGACGACAAATAGCGCCGCCGGTCGGATAATAAACGCCGGTAATACCGCCGGTACCGATGGTAATGAACTTCTGATCAGCAGCCTCGGCACTTTCGGTCGTGGTAAGGGCAAATGCCCCAACAGCGACGGCAAGCGCCATAGTCGAAATGGTAAGTTTCCTCATAGTCTTTTTACTCCCTGGTTTAACGAAATAGTTTTGACTCGAAACCGGCTGGTTTCTCTTGTTTTTGCCGCTCGAGCCCCTCCCAAAAATACGTAATCATAAGCTTATTCAGGAAAAACCCCTGAACGCAACAAATGATTCACGCATGCCAAATTTCATTACAAATGCTTCATCATTATTCAGCGATACCGGACATCACTTCATCAAAGGCCGCACCCAGTTTATCGACGATTTCGCCGAGCCCGTCGGCATCGATAATAAAGGGCGGTGCAAGCAAAATATGGTCGCCCCGATCACCATCCATGGTGCCGTTATCGGGGTAACAAATCAGCCCCCTGGCGAAAGCCGCTTTTTTCAGTTTTCCGGCGATCCCGAGGTCTGCCGAAAACGGCTCTCTGGTCGCCCGGTCGGCAACGATTTCCAGCCCCCGGAAAAGCCCCCGGCCGCGAATATCGCCGATGTTATGATGATTGCCGAAACGCTCATTGAGTGCGTTGCTCAGGGCCTCGCCCTGGGTAACGACATTTTCCAGCAGTCCGCGCGAGACAATGGCCCGCTGCACCGCCAACGCCGCCGCGCACGCAATAGCATGACCCATATAAGTGTGGCCGTGTTCAAACGCACCGGGGCCGTCACGGAAGGCATCAAAAATGTTCTGGCTGACAAGAGTCGCCCCGATCGGCTGATAACCACCGCCGAGGCCCTTGGCGACACAGATCAGATCGGGCGCGATGCCTTCTTGCTCGCAGGCATGCATGGTGCCGGTGCGGCCCATGCCGCTCATCACTTCGTCGAGGATCAGCAACACGCCGTATTTGTCGCAAATCTCGCGGATCCGCTTGAAGTAACCCTTCACGGCAGGAACAGCACCCAGTGTCGCGCCGACTACCGTTTCGGCGATAAAGGCCGACACCGTCTCGGGCCCCAGTTCGAGGATCTTGTCTTCCAGTTCGCCTGCGACCCTGAGGCCGTAGTCCTCTTCGCTTTCGCCATCAGCCATGCCGCGATAGGCGTAACACGGCGAAATATGGTGGGCCTCACCCAAAATCGGCAAATAGGGCCGACGCCTGCGGGCATGACCGCCGACGGTCAGCGCACCCAGCGTATTGCCGTGGTAACTCTGAAGGCGTGAAATCACATGATGGCGCTTTTCTTCACCAGTGATGACGAAATACTGGCGTGCCATTTTCAGCGCCGACTCGACGGCTTCCGAACCGCCGGAAACAAAATACACCCAGCCGATGCCGTCCGGAGCTCCGTCGATCAGGGTTTCGGCCAGTTCTTCGGTCGGTTCCGAGGTTAAAAAGCCGGTATGGGCGAAGGCCATCTTTCCTGCTTGCTCTTGAATTGCCGCAACCACTTGCGCATCGCCATGGCCCAGGCACGATACCGCCGCCCCGCCCGACGCATCGATATAGCGATTGCCCTCGGCATCGATCAGATACAGCCCCTCGCCGTCGACGGCCATCGGCATCGCGGCCCGGATGCTGCGCTGGAAAACATTGCTCCCGGTCTGGCTCATGACTTGCGCTTCCTGGGCTTGTTCTTTTTCTTCGGGTTCTGACGCCAATAGGCCTGAAAGCCTTCCAGTTGTTGCTCGCTTTCCTCGATTGATTTCAGCGCCTGCTGGCCGCCTTCGACCATCATCAGGGCGATCAATTCCTCGGTCGCCGTCACCGCGGCGGCGACAGAATGATAAAACGACGGGCTCTCGTTCTTGACGATCAGTACATGTTCGGCGTTTTTGGCCAGCGGCGAGACCGGACTGTCGGTCATGGCGATCGCCGTGCCGCCGTGTTCACAGGCAAATTCAACGGCGCGTACGGTTTCGAACGTATAAGGCGCAAAGCTGATGGCGAAAATCACATCATCCTTGCCGAAATGACGCAGATCATCGGAAAAAGCCCCGCCACGGCTGTCGAGCAGCACCGCGTTATCGCGGAACATTGAATATGTGTAGTGGAAGAAATAGGCGACCGGGAAAACGCCCCGCATGCCAACCACATAGACCCGCCGGGCATTCGATATCGCCTGTGCCGAGGCCTCGAACTTCTCGAAACTGTTGATGGAAAATGTATCGCGCAAATTGGCGAGGTTTGCCGACAACACCTCTTGGGTCAGCGTCTCCTCGCCCTCGGTGCCGCGTTCCTGAAGCGAGCGAGCGCGCGCCAGATAGCCCTTGGGAAGGACGCGCAGACGTTCCTGAAAGGGTGTGCGGAATTTTTTATAGCTGTCGCAACCGAATGCCTTGGCCAGCCGCACCATGGTCGAGGGATGGATACCGGCGCTCGCCGCCAACGCCCGCATGGACATCAATGCGACGTCGTCAGGGCGGTCGAGCACGTGACGTGCCGCTACCTGCAGCTGGGGGCTGAGGTCGGGGAATGCGTCCGCGATGCGCTTTGTAAAAGTCGCGAATTCCATCTTCGTTTTGTCTTTCTAACTCCCTGTTACAGGAATTCTAGAACCAGCAGAAAGGAAAATGCAACAAAATGAAACGCGCGATACAATTTTGAAACGAATGATTCCTTTTGCATTCCATGGTGAGCAGGTGGCGTTTTTGGCTTCAATTCCCACACCGAGACGTTAGTATGCGCACTGAAATCAACCCAGATAACGGACTGAAAAACACCCATGGACATCAAGGACCACATTCGCTCGATCCCCGATTTTCCCAAGCCGGGCATCCTGTTTTACGACATCTCGACAATGCTCGCGCATCCAGACGCCTGGGCCGTGGCCATGAGCCGGATGGCAAAATCCGTCAGCGTCCATCAGCCCGATATTCTGGCCGGCATTGAATCCCGTGGTTTTCTGGTTGCCGCCCCGCTGGCCCTGAAATTGGGCCTTGGCTTCACCATGGTCCGCAAGAAGGGCAAGCTGCCCGGCGAGACCATCGCCCATGAATATGATCTGGAATACGGCAGTGACATTCTTGAAATCCAGCATGACGCCATCGAGAAAGGCCAACGCGTGGTCGTGCTTGACGACTTGCTGGCCACCGGCGGCACCATGGCTGCATCCATCGAACTGCTGAACAAGGTCGGCGGCAATGTTGTCGGCGCCTCGTGTATCGTTGAGTTGTCATTCTTGAATGGCCGCGACAAGCTGAACGGCATCCCCTTCGATGCCCTGGCTTCTTATGATGATTAGACGATGAGCCTGAACGACCTCGACGAGGACGTACTGGCTCAATTCACGGCCGATGTTGGTGGGGCAGCAGACGAACTGGTCCGCCTGTTCGCTGATGAGACCCGCCAGCGAATCACCCGCATGATGCAGGCAGATGACAACACCAAAGATGCTCATTCCCTGAAAAGCACTGCTGCCACCTATGGCATGTCGGGGCTGGCCCGGGCCGCAGACGCACTAGAGACTGCTTGTACCGACGGCGACGATAAACGGGCAAGTGAACACCTGATCGAAATCGAGACTGGTGTGGAAGAAGCTCTTAAAGGGCTATTGAATACACTGGCTCGCTCCGCCAATTAAAACTTGGCTTCCAGAATCCTCGCCGCGCAGCGCGCTCATATTAAGACGCGACCTGTTCCCAAATCGCCTTTTTTCGATACAACGTCGAGGGGCTGACGCCCAGTGCGTGGGCCGCTTTCGGCACCTTGTTGCCAGACAGGCGAATGGCGTGCTCGATAATTTCCCGCTCGACTTCGGCCAGTGGACGAATGGCATTTATACCGGATGGCTGTGGAACGGGGGCATCGGGAACCTCGTCAAGGGGGGCCGGCAGCATTTCCATGGTGACGGCACCGCCATCGTTCAGCACGACGACGCTGCGGATGACGTTTTGTAACTGGCGCACGTTGCCGGGCCATGAATAATCCATGAAGGCTGACCGGATATCGTCGGCAAAGCCTTCGAATATTTTGCCCTCCTCGGCCGCATAGTCAGTTAGCAACTTTTCGGCAATGGCCATCACATCGCCCCCCCGTTCAGCCAGACGCGGCATCGCCAACGGAATGACGTGCAGACGATAAAACAGGTCTTCGCGGAAGCGCCCGTCCGCAACCTGTTGCAGAGGGTCGCGGTTGGTGGCGCAGATAAAGCGAATGTCGGCCTGTTCTGTTTTCTCTCCGCCGACCCTCTGGAAGCTTCCCGACTGCACGAAACGCAGCAACTTGGTCTGCAATTCCATATCCATTTCGCAAACTTCATCGAGGAACAGCGTGCCACCACTGGCCCTGAACGCCGCCCCGTCATGATCGGACACCGCCCCGGTAAAGGCCCCTTTCACATGACCGAAAATCTCGCTTTCCATCAGGTCCTTCGGGATCGCCCCGCAATTGATGGCAACGAACGGCCCACCGGCCCGGTTCGAACGCTTGTGGATGGCTTCGGCGCAGACTTCCTTGCCGGTGCCGCTTTCGCCCGCAATGAACACTGTTGCCTTGCTTTCAGCCGCACTGTCGATGATCTGATAGATCGCCTGCATGGGCAGCGACGAGCCGACAAATCCGAAATATTCCTGTCGGTCAATGTCGCGATAGGTCTCGACGATGCGGTTAAGGTGGCCGCGTTCCAGCGCATTGTTCAGGGTGACGCGCAGACGCTCGGCGGTGAACGGCTTGATAATAAAATCAAACGCCCCCAGGCGCATCGCCTCGACCGCCGTGTTTACCGACCCGTGGGCGGTAATGACGATGACCTCTGACGGCAGTTTGTTGATGTGAATATATTTCAGAACATCAATCCCGCTGACATCGGGCAACATCAGATCGAGCAGCACCGCATCGGGCACCTGATCGGCAAGCACCGCCATGGCCTTGGCACCGGTATCGGCGACAAGCAATTCAATGGGCTCGCCTTTCAGGTATTCCTGATAGGTGCGAACCAGCGAGGCCGTATCCTCGACAAGCAACACACGACGGCGGTTGGCGGTGTGGTTCATGACCCTTTTCATGTGGGGACCATCAACGGGCCTGACAATAATTTGTTTGTTCAGGCAATGTGCGTGTGGACGTGCCGGGCGACCTTTTTCATCACCGTCGGCAGGGCGTGATCGGACAATTCATCGGGCTTGCTCCAAATTCCGTCGGTCGATTGCTGCGTGCGTCCGGTAAACACCGTCAGTTTCAGATGAAAATGGGTAAAAGTATGGCTGACGTGAGATGGCAGCGCCGTCCAGTCGGCCTTGATGGGCGCGTGGGCGGTCGCCTCTTCGATGCTCCAGCACTTTTCGCGCCAGTCTGTGGACGGCATTTCCATCATTCCGCCGAGCAATCCCTTGTCGGCCCGGCGGCGCAGCAGAATGCCGCCATTTTCGTCGACCGCCCAGAAAACCACGCCCATACGGGTCGGTTTAGGCTTTTTCGGTGCCTTGGCGGGCAGGGTCTCGGCATCCCCCGCGGCCTGGGCCATGCAATCGGCAGCCCACGGACAGGCATGGCAGTTCGGCGACTTCGGCGTACAAATGCCCGAGCCCAGATCCATCAGCGCCTGAATGAAATCACCGGGGCGATCATCGGGCACCAGAGTGGACATGTGCGTCGTTACCGTTGCGCCCAGGCCCGGCGGTGGCTCGGCCAGCCGGTAAAGACGCGCAATGACACGCCGGATATTGCCATCAACGGGGGTGCTGGGACGCTGAAAGGCGATGGCGGCGATGGCACCGGCGGTATAGGCACCGATGCCGGGCAATTTCAGCAATTCATCTTCTGCGTCGGGAAATTCCCCGCCATAGTCAGCGACGACGGCGCGTGCACATTTCAACAGGTTACGCGCCCGGGCGTAATAGCCAAGCCCCTGCCACTGGTGCAGAACCCGGTCCTGATCGGCTGCCGCCAAATCGACCACCCTGGGCCAGGCTTCCAGAAACCTTGTATAATAAGGAATGACGGTGGCGACGGTGGTCTGCTGCAACATGATTTCCGACAGCCAGACTTTATAGGGGTCGGCGGGACCGCCTTGCACCCGCCTCACCTGACGCCATGGCAGGTCGCGGGCGTTGACGTCGTACCATGCCAGCAAGGACGTTTGCAGGAGCTGTTGTTGATCGGCGCTCATGGCCTTATCCTATAGACATGCCAGCACCAAGAAACATCAAAAGAGGCGGCGCGCCAAAAACGCTTGGCCATCAGGCCGGCAAGATCACCAAGCCGATCTTTGGCGGGCGCGGTCTGGCCGACGGGTCCATCGTCAGCCACTGGGGCGAAATTGTCGGCGATCTGCTGGCCCGCCATTCGACCCCTGAACGAATTATCTTCAGGACCGGGCGCAAGGATGCCGGGGTCTTGCACCTGCGCATCGACTCCGGCGGACTGGCGATGGAGATTCAGCATATGTCGCCAGTGCTGATCGAGCGCATTAACAGCTATTTCGGCTTTCGCGCCGTTGCTGACCTGAAAATCACCCAAGGCCCCCTGCCCGACCAGCCAGAACAGCCATCCGACGCCGTGCGGCCCTTGAGCGAGGACGAAAACCTTATTCTGCAGAATGACTTGCAGGATATTGACGACCCCGAGATTCAGGATGCCCTGGCGGCACTGGGACGCGCCGTCAGAGGCCGGAAAACAGAGAAAACCTGAAAACTATCCCCAGGAACCGTTCATTAGGGCCAAAATGGGAGTCGACTCTGCATCTCACGCGATTCTATAATTTGTCCACATATTGTGTTTTAGGAGGGTGTTTTGCCCCGTTTCATACTAGGTATAGCTGCTTCAATCCTGCTTTTGGCGGGTCTTTCAGGCTCAGACGCCCAAGCCGCCAACGCGCCGCTCGAAGAGGCCCTTGCGGAAATGTCCATCGGCAGTGCGGATGCACCGGTCACCTTGCATGAATATGCCTCGTTGACCTGTTCGCATTGCGCCGACTTTCACACCAAGACCATGCCGCAAATCAAGAAGGCCTATATCGACACCGGCAAGGTGCGACTGGTCTTTCATGACTTCCCGCTCGGCAATCTGGCGATGGCGGGTGCCATGGTGGCGCGCTGTTCGGGCAAGAATAATTTCTTTCCGATGATCGGCGCCATGTTCACCTCGCAGGAATCATGGGCCCACAGCGACACCCCGTTCGAGGCGCTGGTCGGCATTGCGCGCCTTAGCGGTATGAGCGAGAACGACGTCGATGCCTGTCTCGATAACACGGCGCTGCTGGCCGAGCTACAAAAACGCGCCAAGCACGCCAACGAAGTGCTGGGCGTGCAATCGACGCCGACCTTCTTCGTCGAGGGAAAGAAAATCCCCGGCAATATGCCGTTCGACGATTTCAAGGACGTCCTTGATAAAGCTCTGGCGAAATAACGGAAATCGGATGACCGCGCGTTGTTAAAATTTAACAAAATCAGGCTAACGGGCTTCAAGTCCTTCGTTGACGCGACCGAACTGACCATCGAGTCAGGGCTTACCGGCGTTGTTGGCCCGAACGGCTGCGGCAAGTCCAATCTGGTCGAAGCGCTGCGCTGGGCGATGGGCGAAACATCGGCCAAGCAGATGCGCGGCAGCGGCATGGATGACGTTATCTTTGGCGGCACCGCCGAACGCCCGGCCCGCAACATTGCCGAGGTCGTCCTGCAACTGGACAACCGAGAGCGCTCCGCACCTGCTCAGTTCAACGAATTCGAAGACCTGGACGTGTCGCGCCGCATCGAGCGTGAAAAAGGCTCGACCTATCGGGTCAACGGCAAGGAAGTCCGGGCCAAGGACGTGCAACTGCTGTTCGCGGACTCATCGACCGGTGCCCGGTCCACCGCCATGGTCAGCCAAGGCCGCATCGGTGCCGTTATCAACGCCAAGCCGATCCAGCGCCGTTCGCTGCTGGAAGAAGCCGCCGGTATCACCGGCCTGCACAGCCGCCGTCACGAGGCTGAGCTTCGCCTGCGCGGCGCAGAAACCAATCTGGAGCGTCTGGAAGATATTCTGGGCACCCTGGATGTTCAGATGAAGGGACTGAAAAAACAGGCCCGACAAGCGACCCGTTACCGCAATATATCGGATCATATCCGCAAGGCCGAAGCGACCCTGTATCATCTGCGCTGGCAAATCGCCACGGCGGAAGCAGAGGCCAACAGCGAGCGACTGGCGGAAGCCACGACAAAGGTCGAAGAGTTGTCGCGCATCGCCGCTGGCGCATCGACCAATCAGGCCGATGCCGCATCGAACCTGCCTGCCCTGCGCGAGGCCGAGGCCACGGCGGCGGCCGAACTGCATCGCCTGACCGTGGCGCGCGACGGGCTGGACGAAGAAGAACAGCGCATCAACGAGGCGCGCACCGACACCGAAACCCGGCTTGTTCAGATTGCCGCCGACCTGGAACGCGAACGCACCCTTTCAGATGACGCGGCCCGCGCCAACAGCCGCCTGAACGACGAACGCCTGGAGGTCGAGGCCGCCAGTGAAGGCGAAGAGGAAACCGGAGCACAGGCGCGCGAACAACTGGACCGGGCCAACGCCACCGTTACCGAGCTTGACGAAAAGACTGCCGACCTGACCCACAAGGCCGCCAATGACGAGGCCAGAGAGGCCAGCCTGACCCGGTCTGTCAGCGATTTGGAACAACGCCTGGGACGGCTGAGTGAACGGCTTGAAGACGCCACCGCATCGCAGGAACAGTTGCGCGCCGAAGAACAGGACAACGCCGCATTGGCCGAGGCCGACACCGCCCTTAATCAGGCCCGCAGCGAGCTGGAAAGCGCCCGTGAACGCCTTGAGGCGGCTGAGGCCGCACGCACAGACGCCGCCAATGCTGCCAGCGAAGCGGTTTCCGCCCAACACGAAACGGACGCCGCCCTGACCCGGCTGCTGACCGAAGAAAAAACCCTGGCCGAGGTGCTGAAATCAGATACCGACAGTGACCTGCCGCCGCTGATTGACGAGCTGACCGTGACCCCGGGTTACGAAACACCGCTGGGCGCGGCACTGGGCGAGAACCTGTCGGCCCCGACCGATGAGTCAGCCCCGATCCGCTGGCGCACGTTGCTGCCGTTCAGCAATCCGAGCGCCCTGCCCGCTGGCTGTCAGGCGCTGTCAAACTTTGTGTCTGGGCCGGCCGCCCTGAACCGGCGTTTGAGCCAGATTGGCGTCGTTTCTGATGAAGCCGAAGGCCAGCGCCTGTCCGAACAATTGAGCCAAGGGCAATGTCTGGTCAGCCGCGATGGCGGATTCTGGCGCTGGGACGGCTTTACGGTATCAAGCGGTGCCGAAACGGCGGCTGCCGCGCGACTTGAACAACTGAACAGACTGGCTGAAATTCGTGACCGTCTGGGCGCGACTCGTACCAAGGCCGAGGCCGCCGAAGCGACTGCCGGGCGGTCCCGAACTGCTGCCAGCGAGACTGAGACGGCGGCTGCCGAGGCGCGTGCCAATGCGCAAGGAGCGGAAACCGCGCTGGGGCGCTGTCGCGACAGCCAGACGGCGATTCGTGAAAAAGCCGCACACCAAAACTCGAAACTGGCGGCCTTGGGCGACACCATCGGCGGGCTTCAGACCGAGCTGACAGAAACCCAGGCTGGGCTTGAAGAAGCCAAACAGTCCCTCGCCAGCCTGCCCGATATTCAGGCGACCCGTCAGGATCTGTATGCTTTGCGCGGCAAGCTGACCGAACGCCGGGCCATCCAGATCGAACGCCAGAGCGCATTCGATCAGTTGCAGCGCGCCGCCGAAGCACGACACCGCAGGCTTGCCGACATCGAACGCGAAACGGCAAACTGGAATGAACGCGCCCAGGGTGCGGTCCAGCAGATCACCCAACTGGAAGAGCGCCAGCGGGCAGAGACAACTGAGCGCGAACGACTGGTCGCCCTGCCCGCCGATATCGAGGCAAAGCGCGTGATCCTGATGGAAAGCATCGACACCTCGACGGCGACACGCAAACAACTGGCCGACAATCTGGCCAAGGCGGAAAACCGCCTGGCCGAAGCCGACAAGGCGCTGCGCGAAGCCGAAGCCGGGTTGGCACTGGCGCGGGAAACCCGGGTGCGCGCCGAAGGCCTTGTCGAACAGTCCGAACAGGCGTCTGAAGGCATTATCGAGCGGGTTCTGGATAAACTGGATACGACGCCGGACCAGTTGTTTGAAATCGCCGGTTTGTCCGAAGACAAGGAACTGCCGGAACTGGAAGCCACCGAGCGCCGGGTCGAACGCCTGATTCGTGAACGCGACACTATGGGGCCGGTTAACCTGCGGGCCGAGGCGGAAACCAAGGAACTGACCGAACAGGTCGGGACCCTTGAGACCGAACGCGACGATCTGATCGAGGCCATCGCCAAACTGCGCAAGGGCATTTCTGAATTGAACCGCGAAGGCCGCAAGCGCCTGCTGGAAAGCTTCCACGAAGTCGACAAGCACTTCCAGGAACTGTTCGTACGCCTGTTCGGCGGCGGCACCGCCCACCTGTCGCTAACCGACAGCGAGGACCCGCTGGATGCCGGTCTGGAAATCATGGCCAGCCCGCCGGGCAAGCGCATGCAGGTTCTGTCGCTGTTATCGGGCGGCGAGCAGGCATTGACCGCGCTGGCCCTGCTGTTCGGCGTGTTCCTGACCAATCCGGCCCCAATTTGCGTGCTCGACGAAGTCGACGCACCGCTGGATGACGCCAACGTCGACCGTTTCTGCTCCATGCTCGACGAGATGTCGGCGGCTGGTCGCACCCGCTTCCTGGTCATCACCCATCACCGCCTGACCATGGCCCGCATGCACCGCTTGTTCGGCGTCACCATGTCCGAACGTGGGGTCTCACAACTGGTCTCGGTCGACCTGCAACAGGCCGAACATATCCGGGCAACGGCTTAGTCATAGGCGCACTGCGTGGCGCGGCTTCTGGAAGTCAGGTTCTACTTTTTTACAGGAGTTTTGTTGTTTTCCATCGTCTATCGTCATTGCCGCGAAAGCGGGATTCTAGATGATTATTTAGTATTTCTTTTCAACTACTTATAGGTGCATCTTTGGCCCTTGACAGGCCCTTGGCGGGCTTGTAGCGTCCGCACCGACTTGTAGGGTTATACCCTGAGATTGCTGATTGTATGAGCGACGATAAAACTTCGCCGGAACTTCAACAGCTGGACGCCCGTATCGCAAAGGCCCGCAAGGGCAGCGATCAGGGCAACGGTCCGGAAATGTCGGGATTCGGCGCGGCCATGCGCTACGCAACAGAACTTGTCTCGGGGCTTATTGTCGGTGTCGCTATCGGGTATTTTCTTGATAAGTGGCTGGATACAGGACCCTGGTTCTTGGTAGTGTTCTTTTTCCTTGGCGCAGGTGCCGGAATAATGAACGTTTACAGGACGGCAAGCGGAATTGGTATGGCACCGGGATACAAGGACCCGGCACCGACGATTAAATCGAGTGTGGTAACAGACGCAGACAATAAAACGGACGACAAGAAACGTGGCTAATCCGCTAGAGCAATTTACCATCAAGACCCTGGTACCCATTCAATTGGGCGAGGTTAACGCATCGTTGACCAATGCCGGTCTGTTCATGGTTCTTACCGTTGCCGCCGTGACCCTGTTTCTGACGCTGGGCATGACCCGCCGCGCCGCCGTTCCCGGCCGTTGGCAATCGATGGCGGAACTTAGCTACGAATTTATCGCAGGCATGATCCGCGACAATGTCGGCAACGAAGGCCGACGCTATTTCCCGTTCGTCTTTTCGCTGTTCATGTTCATCCTGTTCGCCAACCTGATCGGTATGATCCCGTACAGCTTTACCTTTACCAGCCATATCGCCGTCACATTCACCATGGCGATGGTTGTGTTCCTTGGCGTTACCGTTATCGCCATTATCCGGCACGGACTGCACTTCTTCAGCTTTTTCCTGCCCACGGGCGTGCCGATGGTGATGGCCCCGATTCTGGTGCCGATCGAAGTATTATCCTATCTGTCGCGCCCGATCAGCCTGTCCATTCGTCTGTTCGCCAACATGATGGCCGGACACACGATGATCAAGGTGTTCGCCGGCTTCGTTATTCCGCTGGGCATTCTTGGCGGCTGGGCACCACTGACGGTAATTGTCGCGCTGACAGCATTTGAATTTCTTGTCGCCTTTTTGCAGGCCTATGTGTTTACCGTGCTGACATGCCTGTATCTGAATGACGCTATCCACCTACATTAAATTAACCCGTTTAACACCCAACTTGATAAGACACGCTTTTAAGGAAACGAAATCATGGAACTTGATGCCGCTAAAATGATTGGTGCTGGTCTGGCCGTTATCGGACTCGGCGGAGTTGGCGCCGGTATTGGTAATATCTTCTCGTCGCTGATTGGATCCATCGCCCGCAACCCTGCCTCTCGTGGTCAGGTCTTTGGCCTTGCCATGCTGGGCTTTGCGCTGGTCGAAGCTGTGGCGCTGTACGCGCTGCTGATCTCGTTCCTGATCCTGTTCACCTGATCCAAAAATGGAACGCCCTTCGGGGCATCCAGATGAACACGCATCGGAAACACATCCTTGGGGTTATTGGCGGCGTACTGGCCGCCCAGCTGGCATCGCCGGCGCTGGCTGCTGGTCTGCCGCAGCTGGATATAGCCACCTTCACGCCGCAGCTGGTCTGGCTGGCGATTACGTTCGTCGTCCTGTATCTGCTGATGTCGCGTATCGCCCTGCCGCGTATCGGTCAGGTGATCGAGGAACGCCAGCACCGCATCGAGGATAATCTGGCCAAGGCCGAAACGTTGAGGGCTGATGCCGCCGAAGCCGAGGCGTCCTATGAGGCAGCCCTGGCCAAGGCCCGTGCCGATGCCCACAGTGTGATGGTCGAAGTGCACGACCAGGTTGCCAGCGAAGCGGCTGCCAAGCTTGCCGATTTAAGCGCCAAACTGGATGACAATCTGAAACAGGCCGAAGATCGCCTGGTGCAAGAAAAGGAAAAGGCGTTGGAATCCCTTGGCGAGATCGCCACCGAGGTAACCAGGGCACTGACCGAGCAATTGACCGGCGGAGATGTATCGGACAAGGACATTTCGAAAGCCGTCGGCACCGCGCTGGAGGCCCGCCAATGAGCACCGCCCTTGCAGCAGACGCCGCCGGACAGGCCGCCCCGCACGCCTTTTATGAGGACCCGACGTTCATTGTTCTCATCTGTTTCATCATTACCTTCGCGCTTGCCGGAAAGGCCGTCTACACCAAGATAGCCGAAGCACTGGACGCCCGTTCCGAGGGCATCCGCGACGAAATCGAAGAAGCAACAAAGCTTCGTGAAGATGCCCAGGACCTGCTGGCATCGTTCGAGCGCAAACAGCGCGAAGCTATCAAAGACGCCGAGGCGATTACCGAACGCGCCAAGTCCGAAGCCGACTTCATGCGCAAGAAATCTGCTGAAGATCTGGAATTGATGATGGCGCGGCGCGAACGTCAGGCAAAAGACCGCATTCAGCACGCCGAAATTCAGGCCCGTGATGAAATACAGAACGCCGCCATCGACGTCGCGACTGAGGCGGCGAAAACCCTGCTGGCGGCACAGGTCGGCGGCAAAAAAGGCGAGGTTTTGATCGACAACGCCATCGACGAGATTTCAGACAAACTGAATTAGGCCCTGCCCCCATGGAGCCAGTCCTCGACATCACCGATGACGAACGGCGCTGTGGCAGTATTTCCCCGGAAAAACTCGACCATTGCCGCGACCTGCTGGATGAGCACGGATATCTGGTACTGCCGAATGCCGTTTCCAGCGCCCCGCTTGAAAAGCTGAATGATTTTCTGAACGACGAGTGGGCGGCCTTTAATCAATCAAAAGACAAATGGATCGGTGGCGGGCGGCATATCGGCCATGTGCAGTTAATGCCCCCGGCGACACCGGAATACCTGCTGAAAGAGGCCCTGCTGAACGATATCTTCTTTCAGATCACATCCCATATTTTAGGGCCCGACGTTGTCAACGTCGTCTATTCGGGAAACACCAACCTGCCCGGCAGCACCAACCAGCATTTTCATTCCGACACAGAACCGGTTGGCATGGAAAGCCTGATCATCAACATTCCGCTGATCGATGTCGACGAAAGCAACGGTAGTCTGGAACTGATTGCTGGCTCACACAAACAACCACATTCGTTTCGCAGTATTGAAGCCATGGAAATGCAGGGTCACGGCATTCGCATCAACTCAGCAATCGGCGACGCCGTTATCCGGTATCCGACCCTGCTGCATCGGGGAGCCGCAAACCCGTCGTCGATGCCGCGCCATATGTTGAGCATGTGGCATGCGCCAAGGGGCACCAGCGTCGAGGTTATGACACCCCCCTTTCCCGTGGCCCCGGCGTGTAAGGATATGATCGGGGATGGCGTCGAAAGACAGAAGTGCCACTTCGAAGAACGTCGGCTGAATACGTTCTGTCCGAATTATTTCGCGCCGAACGTCGCCGGACTGATCAAGGAAATGGCGTTCCTGCACACGCCGGGATTGTTCTCGCTGGTCAAGCGGATGCAGAGGTAGAAAACAAGGGCACTCAGCTCTGCCCTGACATCTCCAGCCATTCGGCTTCGCTCAGCACCGTGACGCCAAGCTCGGCGGCCCGCTTCGCCTTCGAGCCCGCATCCGCCCCGACGACCACGTAGTCTGTCTTTTTCGACACCGAACCCGCGACTTTCGCGCCCAAGCCCTCGGCCCGGGCCTTGGCCTCGCCGCGACTCATGGCTTCCAGCGCGCCGGTGAAGACCATGGTCTTGCCGGTAAATGGAGAGTCCGAGACATCGGGTGCGACGAAGTCCTGAACGTCCAGTTGCTCTTCAAGCGCCGCCACAACATCCAGATTGTGTTGTTCGTCGAAAAACGCGATCAGGTCACGAGCCATGGCGTCCCCGATGCCATCAATGCTGACCAGGTCGCCATAGGCTTCCGAGCCATGCACATGAGCCGCGATCATGGCGGTGCGCCATGCGCCCAGTGACCCATAGCGATGCGCCAGAAGCTTCGCCGTTGCTTGTCCGACCTGTGGAATGCCGAGCGCATAGATAAAGCGTTCCAGCGCAATGGTACGGCGGTCTTCAATGGCAGCGAGCAGGTTCTTCGCCGATTGTTCGCCCCAGCCGTCGCGTCCGGCGAGGTCCTGTTCTGTCAGCTTGAAAATTTCACCGGGCGATTTGACCAGCCCGTCTTTCAGGAACGTTTCCATGTGCTTGCCGCCCAGCCCTTCGATATCAAAGGCGTCGCGCGAGACGAAGTGTTTCAGGCGCTCAATGGCTTGCGCCGGGCAGACCAAGCCGCCGGAACAATGACGTTTCGCCTCGCCCTCTTCGCGCACCGCACGGCTGTCGCATTCCGGGCATGTGTCGGGGAACGTGTAGGGTTTTGCATCAGTGGAGCGTTTATCGGTGACCACCCGGACGACTTGCGGAATGACATCACCGGCACGCTGGACAACCACCGTGTCGCCAATGCGGATGTCCTTGTCAGAAATATAGTCTTCGTTATGCAGGGTGGCGTTGGAAACAACGACGCCGCCAACGGTCACCGGTTCCAGCCGCGCGACCGGTGTTAAGGAACCGGTGCGGCCAACTTGAATATCAATTTCTTTCAAAACCGTCGTCGCCTGTTCGGCCGGGAACTTGCGCGCAATGGCCCAGCGCGGAGCGCGGCTGACGGCACCCAGACGGTCCTGCCAATCCAGGCGGTCGACCTTGTAGACGATACCGTCGAGGTCATAGTCCAGACCGGCGCGACTGTCGTTCAGGTCTTCGTAATAGGCATCCGCCGCCGCGCCGTCGGCACAGACCTGCGTTTTCGGGTTCACCGGCAGGCCCCAGTCCCGCAATTTCTGCAACACGCCCCAGTGGGTATCCGATAACGGTGTGCTGGTATCGCCGACACCATAAATAAAGAACGACAGGGCACGGCCCGCCGTCACCGATACATCCAGTTGCCGAAGGGAGCCCGCCGCAGCATTGCGCGGATTGGCGAAGACCTTGTCGCCTGCTTTTTCCTGCATATTGTTCAGTTTCTGGAAGTCAGGTTTAGACATATAGACCTCGCCGCGCACTTCCAGAACGTCCGGGGCGTCGGCAGGTAGCTGTTTCGGCAATTGTTTGAGGGTCAGGATATTGGCGGTGACATCCTCGCCGGTGGTGCCGTCGCCACGGGTCGCGGCCTGAACGAAGGTTCTGTCTTCATAGCGCAGCGATATGGACAGGCCGTCAATTTTTGGCTCGGCCACCAATTCAAGCGGCAGCATTTCGTCATCGCTGAGTTCCTTCAGGAAGCGGCGCACACCATCGGTGAAGTCGGCCATATCGTCCGTGCTGAAGGCATTGCCGAGGCTGAGCATGGGTTGAGAATGGGTGACCTTGCCAAAGCCGTCGGCTGCAACGGCCCCGACCCGTTTCGACGGGCTGTCGTCGCGAACAAGATCCGGGTGCAGTTTTTCCAACGCGTCGTTGCGCTGGCGCAAGGCATCGTAATCGGCGTCTGATACGTTCGGAGCATCATTTTGGTAATAGGCCGCATCGTGGGCCTTGATCTGGTCGGCCAGTTCCGCGAGTTCCTTTTCGACCGCCATGATTTCCAGCGGCGTCATTTCTGACGGACCCTGGGAGGTGCTCACAGCGCGGCCTCCTGCAACAGGCTGTCGGCAGCGGCCCGGGCCTCGTCGGTGACGTTGGTTCCGGCCAGCATGCGGGCGATTTCTTCCTTGCGCTCGTCCTCGCTCAAGGTATCGACGCTGGTCACCACCGCATCGGTTCCGGCCTTGCTGACCCGCCAGTGATAAGCCCCGATGGAGGCGACCTGGGGCGAATGGGTGACGACCAGCACCTGGGCGCTGGCGGCCAGTCCGGCCAGACGTTCGCCGACGGCGGCCGCAACCGCCCCGCCGACACCGGCATCGACTTCATCGAAGATAATGGTGGCGATGCGGTCACGTTCGGCCAACACCGCCTTTAGCGCCAGCATCAGCCGCGCCAGTTCACCGCCCGACGCAATCTTGTTCAGGGGACCCGGCGGTGCGCCGGGATTGGTTGCGACCTGAAACGCGATGCCATCAATGCCATGGCTTCCCCAGTCGTCTTCACCAAGGGCCTCCAGCGCGGTCGAAAACGCCGCCTTTTCCAGCTTCAGCGGCACCAGTTCGACAGCCACCGCCGCATCAAGCTTGGTCGCTGCCTTGGCCCGCCCGTCGCTGAGAGTTTGCGCCGCCTTCAGGTATGTTTCTTTCGCCGCCGCCTCGGCCCGGGCCAGTTCGGCCAGTTGGGCGCCGCCGTCTTCGACCGCCGTCAATTTTGCCTGCATATCGCCGAGCAGTCGGGCAAGGTCATCGACCGGCACGTCGTGCTTGCGCCCCAGCGCGCGCAGGGTGAACAGGCGTTCTTCGACGTCTTCAAGACTTTTCGGGTCCATATCCAGCGAGCCCAGCGCCGCTTCCAGTTGCGCGTGGCCTTCCGCGGCCTCGATGGCGGCGCGTTCCAGCGCATCGATGCTTAAAGTCAGGCGACCCTCGGCGACTTCGGCGACCGCTTCCAGACGGCGCTGTGCCTTGCGTAACAATGCCTCGGCACTGTCGCCGACGCTTAAATCCTGTAACGCCTTGGTCATCGCATCTTGCAGCTTTTCACCGTGCATCATCAAGGCGCGGCGTGCCGCAAGGTCGTCTTCTTCACCGGCTTGGGGCTCGATGGCTTCAAGTTCGTCAACGGCGTGACGCAGGTATTCTTCGTCGCGCGCCGCCGCCGCCATGTCCTGGCGTGCCTTGGCATGAGCATCGGCCGCCGTGCGCCAGGTTTGCCATGCGGTTTGTGTTGCCTGTGACGGGGCCTTCAAGCCCCCGAATTGATCCAGCAGGCCGCGATGATTGGCCGGACTTAGCAGACGGCGGCTTTCAAACTGTCCGTGAATTTCAACCAGCGCTTCGCCCAGCGTCTTCAGCAGCGCCACGCCGACCGGCTGGTCATTGACGAACGCGCGAGACCGGCCATCGGGGCTGAGCACCCGGCGCAGGATCATCAATCCGTCGTCGATTTCCAGCCCCTGTTCATCGAGCAGCGCCTGAATGCCTGTGTTGCCGTCGACATCGAAAGAGGCTGTGACCGAGGCCTGTTTCGCGCCATGACGGACCAGACGGGCCTCTGCCCTGACGCCCAGCGCCAAACCCAGTGCATCAAGCAGGATCGACTTGCCGGCCCCGGTTTCGCCGGTCAACACGCCAAGGCCGGCCCCGAACGTAAGCTCAAGCTTCTCGATCAAGACCACTTCGCGAATGGAAAGGGACTGCAACATCAGGGTCTAGCCTCGCCTACCAAAGCTTGTACCAGGGGTCGCCCTCGACCGGCTTCACCAGTTTGCCTTCGACCAGAACATAGGCGTCTTCGTACCAGTCGCTGCCGGGGAAATTATGGCCCAGCACGGCGGCCGTTTTCTGAGCCTGTTCGGGAATCCCCAGTGCGATAAAGGCCTCGGTCAGGCGCAACAGGGCTTCCGCCACATGGGTGGTGCTCTGGAAATTATCGATCACCGCCCGAAAGCGGTTGATGGCGGCCAGATACTGTTTCTGGGTCAGATAATAACGACCAATTTCCATTTCCTTGCCCGCCAGATGGTCCAGCGTCAGGTCGCGTTTCAGCTTGGCGTCCTTGGCATATTTGCTCCTTGGAAAGCGCTTGATCAGTTCCGACAGGGTATTCATCGCCAGTTCGGTCATTTTCTGGTCGCGCGAAACTTCCGAAATCTGCTCGTAATAACACAGCGCCTTCAGGTAATAGGCGTAGGGAACATCTGAATTCGACGGGTGCAACTGGATAAAGCGGTCCAGCGAGACAACGGCGCTGTCATAGGCATCGTCCTGATAAAAGCTGTAGGCCGCCATCAGCTGTGCCTTGGTCGCCCACGAAGAATAAGGATGCTGGCGTTCGACCTCGTCAAACATGATCGCGGCGGTATCGAATTCCCCGGCTTCAAGTTCCAGCAAGGCGTCGTTATAGAGCGTCTCGACAGGCTGCTCGACGTATTCGATCTCTGCCTCATCAAGAGTACAGGCCGCCGCCAGAAGCGCCGAGGCGGCGATAAGGGAAAGTGTGTTGGCTTTTAACGTCATACCCATCTTCTTAATCGAAAGACTCCACATGCGGGCAGACTATATCAGGGCTGGGGTTCCGGCCAAAGCCACTTTGTCGGCGCACTCGGTGGCGCGATCTCTGGAAATCAGACACACCTTTTGACAGGAGCTGAATTATTAAAGAATAAAATGCCTGTAAGGATTTAGAGTCAGACTTCCAGAGACCTCACCCCGTAGGGTGCCATATATGCCCGATCAGGCCGTCTGGGCGATGGAATCTGCCGGACGCCAACCGGTGACTTCGTCGACATCGGCAACGTCTGCTGCCGACAGTTCCTCGTAGCACCAGGCGCTGTCGTCGGCAAACAGGGTGCGCAACAGGGTGTTGTTGGCCGCATGGCCCGTGCAGACACCCGTGAAGTGACCCAACAGCCCGCCACCGGCGAGATACAGGTCGCCAACGGCGTCCAGAACCTTGTGGCGAACGAATTCGTCGTCATAACGCAGACCGTCTTCGTTGAGAATCTTGTCACCGCTGACAACAACGGCGTTATCAAGCGAGCCGCCCTTGGCCAGACCGGCGGCCCTTAAGGCTTCGACTTCGTGCAGGAAGCCAAAGGTACGGGCGCGGGACAGTTCTTTTTTAAACGTAGTGTCGGCGGCACCGACGGAAATCGACTGCTGCGCGACGGCGGCATTGTCAAAATTAATTTCAAAATCCATGCTCAGGCCGTTACCCGCTTCGTTCGGCAGCAGGGTCGCGGTCTTGTCACCGTCATCGACGCTGACGGCTTTCAGAACACGGATATAGCGGCGCGGCGCATCCTGTTCGACGATACCGGCGCATTCGACCAGAAAGACGAAGGGGGCGGCACTGCCGTCCATCACCGGGACTTCCGGGCCGTTGACTTCGACAATCACGTTATCGACGCCGGAACCGGCCAAAGCCGCCATCAGGTGTTCGACGGTGGCGATGGTAACGCCGTCGTCGTTGCCGAGCGTCGTGCACATGGTGGTTTCAACGACATTATCCCAAGTTGCCTTGATTTCAGCACCGCCACCGGCAATGTCCGTGCGCTTGAAGGTAATGCCGCTGCCCGCATCGGCCGGCAGCAGGGTCATCGTTACCTTGTCGCCGGAATGCAGGGCGACGCCGGAACAGTTGATGGAGGTCTTGAGTGTTCTTTGCTTGATCATTGCCGCTTCTTTTTCTTTCTATGCGCTTAAATCTGCGCGAATCTTGCTAAATACTGCGTTTTCACCCGTTAACATCCGGTAAGCGCTAAATTCCGTGTAACTCCCCGAAAAGCGCTCAAAACCGGGACATCTCGATGTTGTTTTCTAGCAATCCCCGGTGTCGCGCACAAATCACTCTTTGTTACGAATTGTTACGTTGTCTCAAACGTTTAAGGGAAGTTTCCATCTGGATATGTCTTCCCTCGCCAATTATGGTCTGACTTCCAGAGACTTTGCCCCGCAGGGCACCATACATGTCTGACTTCCAGAGACTTTGCCCCGCAGGACACAAAAAAAGAGGCCAACCCGCTCATTCTGGCGGATTGACCCCTTTTAAGGATCACTCAATCACATATCGAAAGCCTTGGCGGCCTCTGGCTTGGCGTCCAGAGGTAGCGGCAAGCCCCCTTAGTTCGCCTGTCGGCGCAGGAATGCCGGAATGTCCAGCAGGTCCTCTTCCGGTTGCGCGGGAACGACGCGGTCGCTTTCATCAAGACCACCCAGTTCTTCCACTTCCGCCGTCTCTTCGACCGGCTCTGGCATCGGGTCTGGCGTCGATGCCGCCAGCTTCAGCGAAGGTTCCGGTGTTTCGGCAACAGGCTCGATCTGTTCAGGCTGTTCCGACGAGACATTACCGATACCGGTGACCCGTTCGAACAGCGACAGCTTGCGGTCAGTGCTTTTGGCTTTCGGTTCCGATGCGGTTTCTGCACTGGCAGTACCGGAATCGGTACTGGAACCATTCACCATGGCCGCAGCAGCATAAGGATCGACGGCTGCCGATTCCTCGTCGGCTTTGGCTTCGGCGGGTGCCGGCGGGATGAACGAGTCGGTCGCATTGGTGCCGGGGCTTGCCGGAACCGCCTCGCCGGGATCGATATCGGTGCTCGGGGCGGCGATTTCTTCCGCCTCGGGCTCCGGCATTTCAGCCGCGATTTCTTCTGTCTCGATTTCGGTTTCGGCTTCCGCAGCAATTTCAGGTTCCGGTTCAGCTTCTGGGGACGGAATGCTTAAAAAGTCTTCTTCCCCTTCATCCTGTCCGGCGGTTGCCAGACCGGCGGCCTCGACAATGGTCGGGGCTTCGCTGGCGATTTCCTCGTCCGCCGGAGCAACAGTCGCCGATGCACGCGCCGGAGTGTCGATCGACAACAGGGTCGTCTTCGGTGCGGACATGGCGGCACGGTCCATGCCGGTGGCAACGATGGAAACCCTGATGCGGCCTTCTAGGCTGTCATCGAAGGTGGAGCCAAAGATGATGTAAGCGTCATCATCGACTTCCGAACGAATGCGATTGGCGGCTTCATCGGTTTCGAACAGGGTCATGTCCTGTCCACCGGTGATGTTGATCAGAACACCCTTGGCACCGGCCATGGAGGTATCGTCGAGCAGAGGATTGGCAATTGCCGCTTCCGCCGCATCAAGCGCCCGGCGTTCGCCGTCGGCTTCGCCGGTTCCCATCATCGCCTTGCCCATTTCGGTCATCACCGAACGGATGTCGGCGAAATCCAGATTAATCAAGCCCGGCATCACCATCAGGTCGGTCACCCCGCGAACGCCCGAATACAGGACCTGATCGGCCATGTTGAAGGCATCGGCAAATGTGGTTTGTTCGTTGGCGATACGGAACAGGTTCTGGTTCGGAATGACGATCAGGGTATCGACGAACTGTTCCAGATCCTCGATGCCGTTTTCTGCCAGCTTCATGCGGTGGGCACCTTCGAACTGGAACGGCTTGGTGACAACACCAACCGTCAGGATGCCGCGTTCCTTCGCCTTTTTCGCGATCACGGGTGCGGCACCAGTACCGGTGCCACCGCCCATACCGGCGGCGATGAACAGCATGTTGGATTCATCGAGTCCGGTTTCGATTTCAGCCAGAGTTTCTTCCGCCGCCTGACGACCGATTTCCGGATGCGATCCGGCGCCCAGTCCTTGCGTGACGCTGGCACCCAACTGGATACGACGATCGGATTTGGAATTCGACAATGCCTGGGCGTCGGTATTGGCGACCAGGAACTCAACCCCCTCGAGGTTTCTGTCGATCATGTTGTTGACCGCGTTGCCACCGGCTCCGCCGACGCCAATAACGGTGATCCGGGGCTTCAGCTCCGGTGTCTTAGGGTCTTTTGGTATACTCAGGTTAATGCTCATAATAAGCCTCCGTACTTATACGTAATTGTGTGAGTGATTGCCAAGATTGTGTCGTGTCTTCGGTGAGGCGGTTGTGTTTCCACCCCTTGTTGACGCCGTCATTCTGAGAGCGCTCATTTAAAAATTCTCCCTTAACCATTGGCCCAGCCTTGCGAACCGCCCACCGGGATTCTGGTTCGGGCGGTAGGCGCTTTTCGACGCCTCGGCCGGGTTGTTGAATGCGAATTGCAGCAGGCCGGTACAGGCCGAAAAGGCAGGGCCGCTGACCGCTTCGGCAAGGCCAGGCAGCGGCTTTGGTTTGCCCAGCCGGACCTGTTTGTCGAGCAGCGTCGCCGCCAGTTCACGTGCACCGGGCAGTTGACTGGCACCACCGGTCAGCACGATGCGGCGACCTGATACCTTGTCGAAATTGGCTTGTTCTAGACGCGCCCGAACCATCTCGAAGGTTTCCTCTATACGTGGGCGGATGATGCCGACCAGCACCGAGCGGGGCACCTGATTGGTCTCGCCGCTTTCTTCTTCGCCGATCAGCGGCACCTTGATTACCTCGCGATCATCGGATGGCGACGGGATGGCGCTGCCATAAAGCGTTTTCAGGCGTTCCGCGTCGACCAGCGGGGCCGACAGGCCGCGCGCGATATCGTTGGTGACGTGTGCGCCGCCAACGGGAATTGAATCGATATGGATCAGCTCGCCATCGAAGAACACGGCGATGGATGTCGTGCCGCCGCCCATGTCGAGGCAAGTGACGCCAAGGCTGGTTTCGTCTTCGACCAGGGTTGCCAGCGCCGATGCGTACGGTGTGACGACCTTGTCGGCGACATGCAGGTGGCAGCGTGAAACGGCAGTTTCCAGATTCATCAACGGCGCATCGGCAGCCGTGACCATGTGCATGTTAACGCCCAGGTCCTTGCCCCTGAGGCCGCGCGGGTCGCGCACACCCTTGTTGCCGTCGATGCTGTAGCCGACCGGAATGGTGTGCAGCAGCTGGCGATCTTGTAATTCGCTGTCGGGCAGACCGTCAATATCGAGGACGCGCCTGAGATCGTTGTCGGTGACCTCGTGCCCAGCGATGGAAACGTTGCTGGCAATCAGGCGCGAGCGCGGTTCGCCGCAACTGACATTGACCGTGATTTCACGGATGTTCTCGCCAGCCATCTGCTCGGCCGCCTCGACGGTGGAACGGATACCCGCTTCGGCTCTTTCCATGTCGATGATGGTCCCGGATTTGACGCCACCCGATACATGATGGCCGATGCCGACGACTTCCATCTCTGCCTCGCCGCCCGGTTTGGCGATCAGGCAGCAGACCTTGGTCGTGCCGATATCAAGCGCCGCCACCAGACCCGGAAGGGGCTTGTTGGTGGTGGTCGACGAGACCTTGTTCGGGGTTTTCGTTGTATCCATGGCGCTTAGGTTTCCTGCCCCTTGCTGATGTACTGCGGCTTTGAATTGTTATCGCGTTTGACGATCAGGCGATCGGGCAGCCTGAGGTCCAGCACCCTGACATCGCGGCTGAGCACACCGTGCCGGGCGTCGTATTCGGCCAGCCGGGTCCACGCATCGGCGGCGCCCTCGGCAGGCAACCGCACATCGATGTTGCCCTTCAGGCGCACATTCCAGCGTCGAGCACCGACCCGGAATGCGGATTCAACCCGGTCCATCAGTTTCGGCTGGGTTTGCAGGATATCGAGCAGGTTGGCAGCGTTTTCAGGCGCATCCTCGCCGACCACCACCAACAGGTCCGAGAACCTCTCGATGCCTTCGCTGAGGATTACCTCGCCGTCGCGGTCGATAAGCTGAAAACGCCCCTTGTCCTGCCACAGGGCCAGCGGCATGCGTTCGACAACGCTGAGCAGGATGGTGTCGGGCAGCATCCTTTCGACCGATGCGGTGCGCACCCAGTCCAGTCCTTCGATGCGTTTTTGCGCCGCCGCCAGTTCGAACGCCATGATCGGTGCGCCACGCGCCAGACGGACGGCTTTCAGCAAATCATCACGGGTTGTTTGATTGCGACCGATAACCAGAACGTCTTCAACGGTAAACCCGAGTCTGCCGGTAAAGGCGATCAGTTCCCATTTGGCTTTTTCCACCAACCGCTCGGCGATGCCTTCGCGTACCGACCACCAGCCACCGGCGGCCATTGATATGACGACGACAGTGGCGGCCAGGGCGATTGCCCGGCGTCCACGCCAGACGGGGATTATCCGGCGTCTCGGCTGTCCGCTTTTCGATTTCGATGCGGCTTTCTTTTTCACGCTAATACTCATGTTGCTTGCCTCGCTGCGCTCATGTTGTTTGCCTCGCTGCGCTCATGTTGTTTGCTCGCTGCGCTCATGGATCGCACTCCGCTTGATTAACCATCCAGGTCACCAATTCTTCGAATTTGATGCCGACGTGTGCCGCCTGTTCCGGGACCAGCGATGTCGGCGTCATGCCCGGTTGGGTGTTGATTTCCAGCATCGTCAACTGATCGCCATCAAGGCGCAGGTCGGCGCGAGAGAGACCCCGACAGCCCAGTGTCTGGTGGGCCAGCACCGACAGACGCAAGGCTTCGTCGTAAATTTCAGAATCAATCTCGGCGGGCAGCACATGTATGGAACCGCCGTCTGTGTACTTGGCCGCGTAGTCATAGAAGCCGGCACCGGTTTTAATCTCGGTCACGGCCAATGGTTTTCCGCCCATCACCGTGACCGTCAGTTCGCGCCCGGGTATGAATTTTTCGACCATTACCGTGTCGCCATAGGGCCAGCTGTCTTCGCTCAGCTCGTCGGCATTGGCATCGACGCCGACAATGTGGACACCGACGCTGGAGCCTTCGTTGCTCGGCTTGATCACATATGGACGTTCCATCACGTCGCCGGCCAGAACGTCGTCGCGCGATGCAATAATATGCGGGGCGACGGGAATTCCGGCGGTCGCGAACATGCTCTTGGCCATCGGCTTGTCCATCGCCATGGCCGACGCCAGCAGGCCGGAATGGGTGTAGGGAATATTCAGGATATCGAGCAGCCCTTGCACGCAGCCGTCTTCGCCGAAACGGCCATGCAGGGCGTTGAACACTGCGTCGGGCTTCGGATACAGGCGGGTCAACAGCGCCCCCATGTCGCGTTGAACATCGATTGGGGTGACCGTGTATCCAGCCGTTTTTAAAGCGTTGGAGACAGCGGCACCGCTGACCAGCGAGACTTCCCGCTCGGCCGACCAGCCGCCCATCAGAATGGCAATCGTCTTGTTCATTAACTGAACTCCTCTGTCCCGCGCCCCTCTGGGGCGACTCCTATGCACCGGATTTCCCATTTCAGATCGACACTGGTGGTCTCCAGCACTCGGCTGTGGACGTCTTCGGCCAGGCCTTCCAGGTCGGCTGCCGTTGCCTCGCCGGTGTTAATCATGAAATTGCAGTGCTTATCGGACATCATCGCGCCGCCGCGAGTCAGGCCCCGGCAACCGGCTTGTTCGATCAATTCCCAGGCATGGCCGTTTTCCGGGTTGGCAAAGGTGCTGCCGCCTGTCGCCATGCGCAGCGGCTGGGTCGCCTCGCGCGCCGCCTTGATCTGGCCCATGCGGCGGCTGATTTCAGATTGCGCTTCGCGCCGACCGTTAAAGGTCGCTTGCGTGAAGATCCAGTCTTCGGCGATATCGGAATGGCGATAACCAAAGCCCATGTCGTTGACCGTCAAATCGTGCAGGACGCCACCGGCATCGACCGCCTGGGCCGACACCAGAATGTCCTTGATTTCCGATCCATAGGCACCGCCGTTCATGCGCAGCGCGCCGCCAATGGTGCCCGGAATACCGCTGAGGAATTCCAGCCCGGCGATTGAATCTTGCTCAGCCGTCAGCGCGACATTCATATCCAGCGCCCCGGCCCCGGCGGTTACTTTGGTGCCGTCGGTCGAGACATGCGCGAATTCCTTGCCAAGGCGGATAACGACGCCAGGAACGCCGCCATCGCGGACCAACAGGTTAGAGCCCATGCCGATCACGGTGACCGGAATGTCGATGGCCTTGCGAGCCAGAAAATCGATCAGGTCATTGGCGTCGGCGGGCTTGAAGAGCGCTTCCGCCGGGCCGCCGACCCTGAACCATGTGTATTCGCCCAAGCTGGCGTTTTCCGAATAGCGTCCGCGAACGTTCGGCAAACGGGCGATCAGGCCGGTGGGTTTCTGTTCAGCCACCATCATTGCCCCGCCTCCTTGGTGCCATAGCGCGCCAGACGCAGTTTTTCCGGTAGCTCAATAGCAATCTTCGTTATGTCGCCAGCCCCCATGCAAACGACGACGTCGCCGGGGCGGGCCAGATCGTTGACGATCTCGGCAAGCATTTCGGGCTCGGCCAGCGGCATCGCCGTGCGGTGGCCACGCGCCTGCAATCCACCGACCAGTGAATCCCTATCAAACCCGGCAATCGGGTCTTCGCCTGCGGCATAGACATCGGTGACGATGACCGCGTCGGCATCGTTGAAGCACGAGCAGAAATCTTCGAACAAATCGCGCAAGCGGGTGTAGCGGTGCGGCTGGACGATGGCGATCACCTGACCCTCGCAAGCCGACCGGGCGGCTGCCAGAACGGCGCTGATTTCCACCGGATGGTGGGCGTAATCGTCGATCACGGAAATGCCGTCGATCTCGCCGGTCTTGGTGAAGCGCCGCTTGACGCCTTTGAATTCGGTGAAGGCGTTGATGATAACCGCCTCGTCGATGCCCATCTCGCATGCGATGGCGATGGCGGCCAACGCATTTTGCGTATTGTGTTCGCCCAGCATCGGCAGCCCGATACCGGCCAGTGTGCGGGTGGTTTCGCTTTTGCGATCACTGACGACCACATCGAAGGTGACGCCGTCGCCGCTGCTGGTCAGGTTAATGGCGCGGATATCGGCCTGTGGGCTGAAGCCGTAGGTGACGATCTTGCGATCCGAAACCCGCGGGATCATCGCCTGTACCTCTGCATGATCGATACACAGTGCGGCAAAGCCATAGAACGGAATGTTTTCAACAAAGGCATCAAAGGCGGCGCGCAGCGTTTCGAAGTCGCCGTAATAGTCCATGTGTTCCGCATCGATGTTGGTAACCACGGCGATGGCAGCGGGAAGCTTCAGGAAGGTACCGTCGGATTCATCGGCCTCCGCCACCATCCAGTCGCCACTGCCAAGGCGCGCGTTCGAGCCGAATGCGTTGATGATGCCGCCGTTAATCACCGTCGGGTCGAGCCCGGCGGCATCCAGCATGGCGGCGATCAGCGATGTCGTCGTCGTCTTGCCATGGGTTCCGCCAACGGCAATCGACCATTTCAGACGCATCAGTTCGCCCAGCATTTCAGCCCGACGTACCACCGGGATCATCAGCCGGATTGCGGCTGCGACTTCCGGGTTGTCCGATTTCACGGCGGTCGAAACCACGACCACCTGGGCGTCGCCCAGATTTTCCTCTGCATGACCGACGGCAACGGAAATGCCCAGATCGCGCAGGCGCTGGACATTGGCGCTTTCAGCCATGTCGCTGCCTTGCACCGAATAGCCGAGGCTGTTCAGCACTTCGGCGATGCCGCTCATGCCGATGCCGCCGATGCCGACGAAATGAATGGTGCCGATGGAAAGGGGAAGCGCCCTCATGCCGCCCTCCTCTCGCCGTTGGTGCCGATCAGGTCGAAGACCACGTCGGCTAGCCGTTCCGCCGCATCGGGGTGTCCTGCCTGTTTCGAGGCGGCGGCCGCGCGCATCATCATTGTCGGCACTCGCAGCAGGGAATTGAGCCGCTGGGCAAGACCGTCAACGGTGAAGATTTCTTCGTCCATCATCCAGCCGCCACCGGCTTCATCCAGCGCATGGGCGTTGAACGACTGGTGATCATCAATGGCATAAAGGTAAGGCACCAGAATGGCGGGGCGGCCAATCACCGTGGCTTCCGATACGGTCGATGCCCCGGCGCGTCCGATCAGCAAGTGGCTGTCGGCCAGTCGCTTCGGCAAATCACGGAAGAAGCTGTCGATTTCAGCTGTGATGTTCGATGCCCCATAAGCCGCTCGCACCCGGTCAAGGTCTTCGGGGCGGCACTGCTGGGTAATGTGCAGACGGCCTTTCAAATCGTCAGCCAGATTGGCAAGGGCGGCGGGCACAATGTCGCTGAGGATGCGCGCACCCTGAGAACCACCGGTGACGAGAATGCGAACCGTCGACGTTTCATCAAGATGCGGATAGGGCGTGTCACGTTGTTCGATCACGGCGGCGCGTACCGGCATGCCGGTACGAATGGACTTGGCGGTCATATCCTTCGTCATGAAGCGAACATCGTCGAACGAGGTGGCGATGCGCCGGACCCGATTGCCAAGCAGGCGATTGGCGCGGCCAAGGACGGCATTCTGTTCGTGGATGGCGGTGGCGTATCCACCGAAGACTGCGGCCAGCATGGTCGGCACCGAGGCATATCCGCCGAAGCCGACGACGACGTTGGGTTGCATGCGTTTCAGCAACCCACGCGCTTGCAGGGTGCCGAACGCCAGTTCCGGTCCGCTGCGCAGTTTCGCCACCAGACTTTTACCGGCAATGCCGCCAGCCCTGATCCGGTGGGTTTCAAGATTGCCCAGTGTGCCGCCATAGGCATCGCCACGACGGTCGGTAATCAGGCTGAGGCGGCACCCGCGAGCCGACAATTCCGTCGCCAGGGCCTCCGCCGGGAAGACGTGTCCGCCGCTGCCGCCAGCGGCCAGCACGACAAGATTGTCAGGGGTCGCGTTCATATCGCCCCCCCGATCCGCTTGCGCGATCCACTGGTGCCGTGAACCGGCTTGTCACGGGTCAGTGCCAGCATCATGCCCATGCCGATGGCCAACGCCAATGTCGAAGACCCGCCGTATGAAATGAACGGCAAGGTCATTCCCTTGGGCGGAATCAAATTTACCGTCGATGCGATGTTAATGATCACCTGCAAACCGAACTGGACCAGCAGTCCGGAAACCGCCAGCAGCTGGAATAGGTTTTCTTCACGCAGCGCGCGGGAGAAACCACGCAGCACGACGAAGGCGAACAGGGCCAAAATGATCAGACAGACGATCAGCCCGAATTCTTCTCCGGCGACGGCGAAAATAAAGTCCGCATGGGCGTCGGGCAGTACTTCTTTGACACGACCCTCACCGGGGCCGCGCCCGAACAGGCCGCCATTGCGAAAGGCTTCTAGCGCGCGCGTTACCTGATAACCTTCGCCCGTGGACGGATCGAGGAAACGGTCGATACGCGCCTGTACATGACCAAAGGTGAAGTACGCGCCGACGATCCCGCCCATGAACAATAACGCCAGCGCCCCGACCAGCAGCAACGGCAATCCGGCGAGGAAGAACTCGACGGCCCAGACCGCAGCGACAACGGCGGTCATGCCAACGTCGGGCTGCATCAGCAGGACGGTCGCGGTGGCGATGAACAATCCGGTGGCGATGGTATTGCCGGGGAATTTTGCGTCAGCACGGCTTTCGGAAAACATCCAGGCGACGATCACGGCAAACGCCGGTTTGACGAATTCTGACGGCTGCACGGAAAAACCGCCGATCCTGATCCAGCGACTGGCGCCCTTGACCTCGTCGCCAACCAGTAATGTTCCCAGCACGGCGATAAAGGCGACGCCACCGATAACGACGGCAAGACGCCGGATGCCGCGCGCCGACATCAGCGAAACGGCGATCATTAGGCTGAGCGCAACCGGCAGGAAAACGAACTGGCGTTTGACGAAGTGATAATTCTCCAGCCCGATACGATCAGCGACGGCGGGCGATGCGGCCAGCGTCAGGACCGCACCGATTGCGGCAATGACGACAATCGCCGCCAGCGTCCAGCGGTCGATGGTCCACCACCAGCGTCCGATCAGGCTTGTGTCGGTGCGTGCGAAGGTGCTCATGAGCGGGCCTCCTCTCGCACACCGGGAAGGGCCGCAACCGCCGAGCGAAAGGCTTCGCCACGGGCTTCGAAATCGGGGAACTGATCGAACGATGCCGAGGCCGGTGACAACAGCACGACAGGGTCGTTGTGATTGTCCGATATCGCCGATAACCGTGCGGCACCAACGGCGACATCAAGGGTTCCCGAAACCGTGCATGCAACACCCGGTTCCAGCACCGCCTGAAAATCATTGGCCGCCTCGCCAATCAGATAGGCATGGCGGATGCGATCCAGATACGGGGTGACGGCATCTAGCCCGCCATCCTTGGCCAGACCGCCTGCGATCCAGTAGACGTTGCCATAACACGCCAGCGCCCGGGACGCGGCTTCGGCATTGGTTCCCTTGCTGTCGTTGACATAGGAAACGCCGTCGATAACCGCCACCAGTTCCTGACGATGAGCCAGACCGGGGAAAGATTTCAGCGCCCTGACAATGACGTCCGGCGAGATTCCGGCGGCGCGGCCCACCGCATAGGCAGCAGCCGCATTCTGGGCATTATGAATACCGGGCAAGGCCTGGGCCTGGGTCATATCCAGAACCGCGACGGCGTTGCCATCACCCAGATCATCATAGAGCACACCGCCGTCCATATAGACGCCGCCCGCAACCGGGCCCGCGCCCGATATTCGAACGACGCTAACGCCATCGTCTTCCAGGGCTTGAGCAATGCCGCGACACGCGTCGTCATCGACGCCGATGATTGCCGTGGCTGAGGCCTTCAGCATGTGGAATATTTTTTTCTTCGCCGCAACGTAACCATCGAAGCCGCCATGACGGTCCAGGTGATCGGCCGAAATGTTGAGCAGCATCGCCACGTCGAGACCAAGCGAGGCGGTCAGGTCGAGTTGATAGGACGATATTTCGAAAACGTAGGTGCCATCCTTGTCCAGCGGCTCGAGATCAAGCACCGGGACGCCGATGTTGCCGCCTGAACTTGTCTGGCTTCCGGAAGCCTCGAAAATACATTCGACAATCTTTGTCGTCGTCGACTTGCCATTGGTTCCGGTGATGCCGACAATCCCGGCATCGATGCCAGAGCGGGCCAGCAGTTCCATGTCGCCGATAATCTCGACACCGGCGTCGCGGGCCAGCTTGGCGATCGGGTGCGGGGCCGGGTGTTCGATGGGAACACCGGGGCTGATCACCAATGCGGCGATGTCGGACCAGTCAGATGAATACAGATCGACCAGCGGGATGTTTTCAGCTGTGGCGGAAGCGCGGCTGGCATCAGAATCATCCCAGGCACGAACATCCGCACCACCGGCAATCAGGGCATGCGCCACAGAAACGCCGGAACGCCCCAGTCCGAAGACGGCGATGGCTTGTCCGTTAAAGCACGAGATCTGGATTGTGTTTGCCATCCCCCCCTACCTCAGCTTCAACGTTGACAGGCCGATCAGCGCCAGAATAATGGCGATGATCCAGAAACGGATGACGATGGTCGGTTCTGCCCAACCTTTTTTCTCGAAATGATGATGCAGCGGCGCCATCGCAAAGACGCGCTTGCCGGTCAGCTTGAACGAGGCCACCTGCACAATCACCGAAACGGTTTCCAGCACGAACAATCCGCCGACAATGGCGAGCACCAGTTCATGCTTGGTAATGACGCTGATTGACCCCAAGGCCCCGCCAAGCGCCAGCGATCCGGTATCGCCCATGAAGACCTTGGCCGGGGGTGCGTTGAACCACAGGAAGCCGAGGCCACCGCCGATCAAGGCGCCACAGAACACGGCCAGTTCGCCGGAGCCTGCGACATAATGAATTTGCAGATAACTGGAGAACCCGGCATGACCGATCAGATAGGCGATGATGGCAAACACACCGGCGGCGATCATCACCGGGCCGATGGCCAGACCATCCAGACCGTCGGTCAGGTTGACGGCGTTTGATGCGCCGACCATGACGACGGCGGCGAACAGAACAAAGCCCCAGCCGAGATCAATCAGCACGTCCTTGAAGAACGGTACGGCCAGCGTCGTTGCCAGACCGGCGGGCAGCATTTCCATGATCCAAAGCGTCGCGCCGATGGCAACAATTGCCTGTAAAATCAACTTGATACGACCGGACAGACCCTTGCTGGAACGCTTCACGACCTTCAGATAATCATCAAGGAAACCAATGATGCCGTAAGCGATGGTGACGCCCAGCGCCGCCCACATATAGCCGTTCGACAAATCCGTCCACAGCAGCGTTGCGATGCTCATCGCCAGCAGAATCAACAACCCGCCCATGGTCGGGGTGCCGGCCTTGCGGATGATGTGGTCTTCCGGTCCGTCATCGCGGATCGGCTGGCCGCCGCCCTGATAGGATTTCAGCTTTTCAATCAGATAGGGACCCAGCAGAAAGCTGATGACCAACGCCGTGAGCATCGCACCGCCAGTGCGGAACGTCAGATAGCGGAAGACGTTGAATACCGGGAACTGGTCGGCGAACGGGAACAGCAGGTGATACAGCATGACTAGCGCCCTCCCCCGGCCTGTTTCGATGAGCCGTCGGCGAGATTTAACAAGGCATCGACGACGAGACCCATGCGGCTGCCCGCCGATCCCTTGACCAAAACGATGTCGCCGGCCTGAACGGTATCGGTCAGCATCTGGATGGCATCGGTTGAATTATCGGCATGACCGCCGCGCATGGACTCAGACAAGGCCCCGTCGAGGGACGCCATATGACTGCCCGCGGTGAAAACCAGATCAATGTCGTTTTCTTCCAGTGCGTCTGCCAGTGCCGCATGTCGCTCGGCAGAATCGTCACCCAGTTCAAGCATGTCGCCCAGCGCCGCAATACGGCGGCCGCCCTGACCCGGCTGTAATTGTCCCAACACCCGGAAAACAGCACACATGGAAACCGGGCTGGCGTTATAACTTTCGTCGATGACGGTAATCTGCCCGCCCTTCACCGGAACCACGTGAGTATCGCCACGACCCTTTGGTGCGTGGAACCCGGCCATCGATACCGTCGCCTCGCCGACACTGCCACCGACGGCAGCAACACTTGCCAGAACGCCAAGGCTGTTGACGGCCCAGTGATGACCCGGCACGCCGAGGCGGAAATTGATGCGATTGTCCATGCATTGGGCCTCGACCCGCATGCCGCCATAATCGGGGGTTTCTTCGAGCAAACGGAAGTCGGCTTCTTCGTTAGATCCGAACGACAGAATGCGCGACACGCCCTTGGCCTTGGCGGCTGCCGCCAGACGATGAAAATGTGGGTTGTCCATGTTCAACACGGCGATGCCATCGGGCTCCATTCCTGCGAAAATTTCCGCCTTGGCATCGGCTATTTCCTCGACATTCTGGAAATGTGCGCTGTGGACGTCTTCGACGGTGGTGATGATGACAACGTGCGGGCGGGCCAGCCGCGACAACGGATTAATCTCGCCGGGATGGTTCATACCCATTTCGAAAACCCCGAACAGGCTGGCCTTCGGCATCCGGGCCAGACTGAGCGGCAGGCCCCACTGATTGTTCAGATTGCCAATACTGGCCGCTGTCGGCGCTTGCGCAGACAACACATAATTCAGGGCTTCCTTGGTGCCGGTCTTGCCGACGCTGCCGGTGATGGCGATGATGCGCGCGTTGCTGCGCTGGCGTGCGGCGCGCGCCAAATCTTCAAGGCCAGCCATGGTGTCGTCAACACGCAGCACCGGAATGGATAGGCCCGGCACATCGCGGTCGACCATGATGGCGGCTGCGCCACGGGCTTCGGCATCCGTGGCAAACTCGTGACCATCAAAATTGGGGCCATGCAAGGCGACGAACAGATCGCCTTTTTCGAGCGTCCGGGTATCGATACTGACGCCCGATGCCTGCCAGTCAGCCGATGACGTGCCCGGTGCCTCAACCGATGTCCACAAGGGCTGTTTTTTCATCGCCATCATGCTTCGGCCTCGCTGATGGCGCTGAGAATTTCTTCTGCGTCGTTAAAGGGATGAACGGTATCGCCGACAATCTGTCCGGTTTCGTGACCCTTGCCAGCAACGACCAAAACATCGCCCGGCTGCAATTCAGCAACGGCTGCGGAAATTGCATCGCGGCGGTCGGCAATTTCAACGGCGCCGTCGCAACGGTCCAGAATCTGGCGGCGAATGGCGGCAGCATCTTCGCTACGCGGGTTGTCGTCGGTGACATATATAATGTCGGCCATTTCCGACGCGATGCGGCCCATTTCAGGACGTTTACCGACGTCGCGTTCACCACCACAACCAAAGACGACGATCAGACGTCTTTCCACATGCGGGCCAAGGGCCAGGAGAATATTCTTCAGGGCATCGGGGGTGTGGGCGTAATCAAGATAAACCGCTGCGCCATTACCAAGACGGGCAACCCGTTGCATCCGACCGGCGACGCCTTCAAGGCTTTCCAGCGCCTGTACTGCGCGTTCGACATCGGCACCATCGGCCAGCATCAGCGCCAACGCGCACATGGCGTTGTCGGCCTGAAAAGCGCCGGGCAGGTTCAAGTCGACCTCGTACGATTTTTCATCCACGGTCAGCCCAAGACGCTGGCCGTCGGGCGTCGGAAAAATATCATCGAGACGCACATCAACGCCCTTGTGACCGTAACTGATGACCCTGAGGCCGCGCGCATTGGCGGTCGCCTGCAAGGCGGCGAAGGTTTCATCGTCGGCGTTCAAAATCGCGGTGCCGTCGTCTTTCAGAATTTCCTCGAATAGACGACGCTTGGCGGCAAGGTATCCATCCATGCCGCCGTGATAATCCAGATGTTCCGGCGTTAAGTTGGTAAACACCGCCATCGAAACGCGAACGCCATCAAGCCGATGCTGGCTGAGGCCTTGCGAGGATGCTTCCATGGCCAGCTTGTCGATACCGGCGTTGGAAAGTTCAGCCAGACTTTCGTGCAGGTCGGCCGGGTCCGGCGTGGTCAGACCGAAATCGTGTTCGATGTCTCGATCAGGACCATGGGCCGAAAGCCCCAAGGTGCCGAGACTGGCCGCCGGATGACCCAGCACCGTCCACATTTGACGGGCAAAGGACACCACCGAGGTCTTGCCGTTGGTGCCGGTGACGGCGCAAATGGTGTCGGGTTGTTTGGCAAAGAAGCGGGCCGCCATCATCGCATAGCGGTGGCGGGGAGAATTATCCAGCACCACTGGAACTTTAATATTTTCATCGACCGGCGGCATCGACAGAACCGCCGCCGCACCGCGGGCCAGTGCCTCGTCGATATAGCGACGACCATCATCGCCGGTTCCCGGGATAGCGGCGAACAGGAAACCGGGTGCGACCTTGCGTGAGTCGCACGTCAGGCCAGTGATGCCAGCATCATTGTATGACGACCCTTCCATCACGTCCGTTCGTTCTCCATCCAACAGGTCAATAAGTTGCAACCTTTCGTCCTCCAGCCCGCATGGCGGTCAGCGCCGAGCCGCCCTTGCCTGCGTTGTGCCCACCGGGAACGTCATCGTTCCGGGGCACGACACCCAGCAGGGTTGCCATACGGGTAATCACATTCTTGACCACGGGGGCCGCGACCCAGCCGCCGGTGGCATAATTGAAAGTCCGTTTGATGCCTTTCGGCTCGTCGACCATGGCCAACACCACGTAACGCGGCTTATCCATCGGGAAGGTGCCGACGAAAGAAGCAATCACCTGTTCCTTGTGGTAACCGCCGTTCATCAGTTTTTCCGCCGTTCCGGTTTTGCCGCCGACCAGATAACCCGGCGCCCCGGCATTGCGTCCGGTGCCGTCGGTGACGACCTGGCGCATCAACATGCGCATGCGGTCAGAGGTATCGGCCGCCAACACACGGGTTCCGGCAATGGGGATTTGCGAGCGCTGTTTGAGCAGCGTCACCGGACGACGGATACCGCCGTTGACCAGAGTAGAGACCGCATCGACAACCTGTAGCGAACTGACGGCGATGCCGTGGCCGTAAGAAATTGTCATCGTGCTGATGTCGCTCCAGCGTGACGGGCTTAACGGGGCACCGACTTCCGGCAGCTCGATAGATGCCTGCTGTAACAGGCCTAAACGTTCGAGATAGAATTTCTGACCTTCGGTGCCGACATCCAGGGCCATTTTGGCAGTGCCGATGTTGGACGAATAGGTGAGGATTTCAGGCACCGACAACCAGCGCTTTTTGCCGTGGAAATCGTTGATGGTGAAACGCGCAACGCGAATGGGGTCGGTCGTGTCATAGCCGTCGCTCAAGCCAACGGTGCCGCTGTCGAGCGCCATTGCAGTGGTGAACAGCTTGAAGGTCGAGCCCATTTCATAGACGCCCTTGGTCGCCCGGTTGAACCCCGACGACCCTGAAACGCTGGCCGGGGAATTGGGGTCGTAATCGGGCAGTGACGTCATCGCGACGACTTCGCCGGTTTCGACATCCATCACCAGACCGGCGGCACCGATGGCGCTGAATTCCGTTACCGCCTTAATCAGTTCGGCGCGCAGGATGGATTGGATACGAATATCGATGGACAGTTGCAGCGGCTCGTCGCCCTTGCTCAGAACCTCGGCGAAGTACTGCTCGACACCGGCGATACCGTTGCCGTCAACATCCGTCAGGCCCAGCACATGGGCGGCTTCCGGGCCATGTGGGTAAACCCGCTTTTCACCATACTGAAACGACAGTCCGGGGATGCCAAGGCGGTTCACCGCATATTGCTGTTTCGGGGTCAGGTTGCGGCTGATCCACACGAAGCGTCCCATCGAGTTCAGCTTCATTTCGATTTCAGCGGTATTCAGGGATGGCAGGACTTCTGACAGTTTCTGCGCGGCTTCCGTAGCATCCATGATGTCGTGGGGATCGGCATACAACGACGCCGTCGGCAGGCTGGTCGCCAGCACCACGCCGTTGCGGTCGATGATATCGGCGCGGGTCGAGGTCACCGTTGTCGCGGCCTTGGCGTGACTGGCGGTGCGGAGGTCACCGCCCCGGTCGAAAAAGGCCAGATCGACAAGCCGGACGCCGATGGCGGCAAAGGCAATCATGAACATCACGCCGGTGACCAGAAGCCGGTTGCGACCGGTTTCCATGCACTGTGCGGCGTTGGCTTCAGGGCGCATCATGTTGCGCCAAATGCTGTTCGGGTTCATGGTCATTGGCTTGCCTTTCTGGTTGCCAATTGCGGGGGCGGCGCCGGGGCGACATTTCTGTCTCCGGCCGGGGACGCTTCGGCGTCTCCTGATGCGGTCGTCAGCTGTATTTCCCTGACGCCGTCGAAGGTCTTCATCTGATCTGGCTCGACAGGCTTCATCCCCAGATGTTTGCGGGCCAGCCGGTCAAGTCGTTGGGGATTGTTCAGATGGCTCCATTCGGCCTTCAGCACGTGTATGGATTTTTTCTCAGATGTAATCGACCGGTTCAGCCCGACCAGTTCTTCTTCCAGATCCTGGACCTGATACTTGACCGAGAACAGCGCCACGCTGAGCGCGCCGGCCAACAGCAGAAACAGCAATGTTGTTTTTCCCATCATGCCGCCAGTCCATTATCGCCAGGCCCAACTTCGCCAGGCCAAGGCGGGGAGCTGTTACGCTCCGCCGCCCTGAGCCTGGCCGAACGGGCCCTTGGGTTGGATTGGGTTTCTTCCGCCGTCGGCTTGATGGCGCCCCGCTTGAGCAGTTCGAAGGTCGGGGCCGGGGCGTCAGCGGAGGCATCGGGGAGATGACGCGATGCGCGCGGGGCGTGCCCGGAACGCGCTTGCAAAAAGTTCTTCACCTTGCGGTCTTCGAGGGAATGGAAGGAGACGACGGCCAGCCGTCCGCCGGGGGACAGCAAGCGCTCGGCTGCGGCCAGACCACGGTCCAGCTCGCCCAGCTCGTCGTTGACGTAAATGCGCAGCGCTTGGAAGGTGCGGGTCGCGGGGTCGATCCCGTCCTTTGATTTCTTGACGATGCGGCGCAACAGCCCGGCCAGCTGTTCGGTCCGGGTAAACGGCTGGGTTTCGCGATCCATGACGATGGCGGCCGCAATCTTTCTCGACGCCCGTTCCTCGCCATAGGTGTAGATGATATCGGCCAGTTGCTCTTCGTCGTAGACGTTGATCACGTCGGCGGCGCTGAGGCCCCCGGTCAGTGAGCTGGAACCGGCATGGCCCATGCGCATGTCCAGCGGGCCGTCCTTACGGAAGGAAAAACCGCGTTCAGCGGTGTCGATCTGCATCGATGAAACGCCAAGGTCGAGCGCGATGCCATCAACGTGTTCAACACCGGCATCCGCCAGCAGTTTGACCATATCGCCGTAACAGCCGCCCAGAACCCTGAGGCGTCCGGGGTAACGCGTCATCAGGTGTTCGGCGGCTTTCAGGACATTCGGGTCGCGGTCGATGCCGAAGACCCGGCAATCAGCAGATTCAAGAATGGCGGTCGAATATCCACCGGCACCGAAAGTGCCATCGACATAGGTTGCGCCGTCACGGGGGCCGCGGGGGCCAAGGGCATCGAGCACTTGAGAGAGAAGCACCGGGGTGTGGGGCGTGCGCGATGTGGGGGCCATGGTCAGGGCTCTCCCTCGCCGGGGCTGGAGCGCCGGGGTGGCAGGGTGATATTGCGCGAGCGGGCCGCATCGAGGCCTCGATGGCGGTGTTCTTCGTGCGCCTCGGGCTGCCAGATCTGGAAGAAATTGACGCGACCGACGAAACGGGCCTCGCCCTTGATCTCGGCCCAATCGAGCAGTTCCTGGGGGATGACGACGCGGCCTTCGGGGTCGAACGGCACGGCGTGGGCGTTATCCAGAATGGCGATCAGCAGATCGTCCTGTTCGGGGGAATACATGGCGAGGCTGTCATCGAGACGCTGGGTGAGTGAGCGGAAGTAGGCTTCGCCGCATGCTTCGATGGCCTGAAAACGGATTGAGGGATAGACGTAAACGCCCTGAAAGCCTTCATCGACAAAGGACGCACGAAAGGCTTTGGGCACGGACACCCGTCCTTTTTTGTCAATCTTGTTGACGTGTCTGCCTACCAAAAGCGTCATGTCGGCCCCCGAGCCGCGTCTGCTTCCTAAAACCACCCTCTCAAGCGGCGGAACCCTTCCCCCTATCGACATAACGACAGGTAGGAATGGGATACCATGGGTAACCATGGGATGCAATGGGATATTATGGGTATTTCTGGGTTAACCGACGGTTAACGGCCCGCTTAAAACTCAAGGCTGGCAAGCATTTCCAGCAGGGGTTCAAGCGCGGGGCCCCAAACCCGAAACAGGTCTGAATCCCCTTTATGAATCGAAATTCTTGCCAAGCCCTTAAAATGCACCCGTCAAAATCCATCCCAAGCTTCTAAAAAGCACTGGAATTCAGGCGTTATTGTGGTCTGGTCGGGGTCATTTGGGGGCGAATTTGTAGCCCCATGTCTGCGAAGGTGCTAAAGCTCAAACGGGAGGCAACAACATGAGCGTGGAATTCTTTCTGACGTCGCTGGTCGTCATCCTGTTACCCGGAACGGGGGTCCTCTATACCCTCGCCATTGGACTGGGCAAGGGAATCAAGCCGAGCATTCTTGCCGCGTTTGGCTGCACCTTGGGCATTATGCCAGCGGCTATCGCAAGTATCGTTGGTCTGGCGGCCATTCTTCATGCCAGTGCGCTTGCTTTTCAGGTGATCAAGTATCTCGGCGTCGCCTATCTGTGCTACATGGCCTGGAATATTTTGCAGGAAGGCGGTGTGCTCAGCGTTTCAGAAAACACCACAGAAGCGGCAGCGAAAGACATTGTCGTAAAAGGCATGCTGCTCAATATCCTGAACCCGAAACTGTCGCTGTTCTTCTTCGCCTTTCTGCCGCAATTCGCCCCTGTCGATGCGGCCAATACAACACTGATGATGGTTCTGCTCGCCCTGACGTTCATGCTCATGACCTTCGTCGTTTTCTGTGGTTACGGGGCATGTGCCGCACTGGTAAGAGACTATGTCATCTCTCGACCGACCGTATTGCAGTGGCTGAGGCGAACCTTTGCTTGCACCTTTGGGGCGCTCAGTTTGCGGCTGGCGTTTTCTGAAAAATAACGTCGCCAATCACGAATATTGGCGTTGGCAATTCGGGGCAATTCGGCGAAATCAGGACGCGCGAACTCCGCCTGCCAGAATGATAATTCCAGCAGACGGAGAGATTAGATACGCAACAAATATTTTAGTCTTGCAAGCGAGCTTTAAGCGGCACGCACCTGGGCCATAAACTTGTCGACCTCGGCTTTCAGCAGTTCGGACTGCTGTGACAGCTCGCTTGCCGCCGACAGCACCTGACCCGCCGCAGCGCCGGACTCGCCAGCTGCCTGGGTAACCCCGGCGATGTTCGAAGAGACCTCGCCGGTACCGGCAGCAGCCTGCTCAACATTGCGGGCGATTTCCTGGGTTGCTGCACCCTGTTCCTCGACCGCAGCCGCAATGGCCGACGAAATCTCGCTGATCTCACCAATGGTCTTGGTGATTTCCTGAATGGCACCAACAGATTCCTTGGTGGCTTCCTGAATGCCGCCGATCTGGCTGCTGATTTCTTCAGTTGCCTTGGCGGTCTGATTGGCGAGGTTTTTCACTTCCGATGCCACAACCGCGAAGCCCTTGCCGGATTCCCCGGCGCGGGCCGCTTCGATGGTGGCGTTCAGGGCCAACAGGTTGGTCTGCTCGGCGATATCCGAAATCAGTTCGACAACCTCGCCAATTTTATTGGACGACGTCGCCAGCCCCTGAACCATGTCATCGGCATTCTCGGCCGCGGTAACCGCCGAATTGGCGATTTCCGTCGATTGAGTGACCTGGCGGTTGATTTCGCTGATCGAAGAGGACAACTCCTCGGCAGCGGCGGCCACCGTTTGCACGTTGGTCGAGGCTTCTTCCGATGCGGCCGCGACGGCGACCGACTGTGAGTTGGTTTCTTCCGACGTTGCCGTCAGCGCCTGTGCCGACGATTGCAGTTCGGTCGAAGCCGAAGACACGGTGTCAACCACACCACCGACGCTTCTTTGGAAGTCATCGGCCATGTCGTTCATCATCTTGGTCTTCTCTTCTGCCGCACGGACTTCCTGTTCTTTGGCTTCTTGTTCCATCTGTTTGACACGGACGGCGTTGTCCTTGAACACTTGTACCGCCTGCGCCATTTGACCGATTTCATCGGTCTTGTCGAGCGCCGGAACCTCTGTTTCCAGATTGCCTTCGGCAAGGCTGCCCATGGCTTCGGTCATACCGTTGACCGGGGTGACGATGGATCGCGTAATCAGTATCGCAACCAAACCGGCGATGGCCAGACCGATGGCAAGGATGATCCATTCGATGGTCAGCAATGCAGCCACTTCGTTACCATTCTCCTGGGCGTCATTATCCAGCAACCTCTGCTGGTTTCGCTGCATGCCACCTTCGCGGACGCCTTCGTCGTTCTTTTCACCCAACAGGGCGTTCAACAGCTTGCCGGCACGCGGGGCTGCTTCGGTGACCAGGGTATAATTGGCCATGTTCCATTTTTTCGAGCCGCGAATTGCAAACATCTTCGGCGGTAGCGGCGCGAAGTTTACGCGCTTGGCGGCGAAGTCCTTGAACGCGGCCACTTGGGCCGGGGACAGGTTGGCGGTCTGTTTGGACAGATCACCAAAGCGCTTGGTGTTCTTCGCCCACAGGCCGTTAAAGTTCTTGGCGAACTTGTCGTTGCCGGTCAAAAGATAGGCACGGATATTAGCCAGCCCGAGGCCGAACGAACCACGGGTGTCGGCCATCATGCCGAGGATCTGAACCCGGTTGCCCGTCGTACCGCCCTTGCCCTGCAATTCAAGGTCGATCATTTTGGAAATGCTTTTAATCATTACCCCGGCAAGCGGAGCGGCATCGCGCGTCAGGACCAGCGTTGCGGGCTGTTCTTCGGGTGTCTTGGCGATGTCTTCGACCTGTTGCTGGGCGATGCGGAACTCCTCAATCACGCCCTTAAATACCTGAAGGTTCTCAACATTTTTCGGATTGGTCCAGCTTTTCGACAGCTCGTCCATATTGGCGACGGTCACGTCGATGTCGGCCCACACGTCGGCGCGCTGATTGGCAAACTTCTTGGCACCGGTCAGCATGTAACCACGCAAGGCAGCCAGAGAGGCCTGAATATTCTTGACCATGTTGGAGCTGGCGGCCGCCGTTGGCATGCGCAGTTCAACGATACGCTACGCCGTCTTGTCGATGACGGAAACTTCGTAGATTGTCGCGCCAACGGCAATAGCCAGGATAAGGCCCATCGCCGCAAAGCCACCGATAAGGCGACCGCTAATATTGAGGTTCATTAACTCTCTCCCTGATTTTTCAGGAGCCTCAGCTCCCTGATTTTTATCCCCGGCATAAAATATAAATTACGGGAATTCTGAGAAGTCCCATAACGCATTCAAACCAAGGCTATTAAAATGTTTGATTAGAAACGATTATCGCCACATAACCAGTGAACACAATCATATTATTGAATTTATTCAGAACCTTCACGCCAACATGATGTTGGGATCCGGGGAAAGATGCCAGACGGTCTGTAAGCCGGGTTCTGTCCATACCACCCCCAAAAGGGTGGCACTGGATGACCATTCATCTGGGACGTTCGTTACCGAACGCCTCGTGCGACACACCCGGACGATGACGCGAAAACCCGCCTGTGGCCCGAAGCCACTGATCGTCCCTACTCGGTCTTGCTCCCGGTGGGGTTTACCGTGCCGTCACCGTCGCCGGCAACGCGGTGCGCTCTTACCGCACCCTTTCACCCTTACCGCTTGCGAACAAACGGCGGTTTGCTTTCTGTGGCACTTTCCTTAGGCTTGCGCCCACCGGCCGTTAGCCGGCACCGTGTTTCCGTGGAGCCCGGACTTTCCTCGACCCCGCATCCAAAGACAAGGGGCCGCAGCCATCCAACCGTCTGGCAACGACACCCTAGTCCGAAACGTCATTTCGTCAAGTGTTGGCGGGCGGAGTCTCATCGAGATACTCGGCCACCAGTTCGGTCAAGCCCAGCACCTCCATGTCCACATCCCACTCATCCAGCGCTTCTTCGAGCACATTGCGACAGTTGGCACAGGCCGTCACCATGGCATCGGGCTTGACGTCATCGAGCTGCTTTTTCTTCGAGCCGAACGCCTTGATGCGCAATTCTTCGGCGCGCGAGTTGGAACTGACACCGCCACCACCGCCACAGCAGATATTGGCGGTACCGCAGTTATCCATTTCAACGAAGTTGCTGGCCACCATGTTCATCAGGTGACGCGGTTCATCAACAACGCCGCCGCGCCTGACAATCTGGCACGGGTCATGGAACGTCAGGCGTTGGTCATCGCTGCCCCTGGCCTTGATGCGGCCTTCGCGGCGCAACTGATCAAGCAGTTCCATGATATGGATAATCTCGAAGTCATAGGCACGCCCAAGAAGGTTCGGACCTTCCCATTTCAACGCCGAATAGGCATGGCCGCATTCCGGGCTGATGACATATTTGACGCCCAGCTTTTCAGCCGCGCCGACGATACGCCCGACCAGCGTGCGGGCGATATCCTTATTGCCCATCTGGATGCCAATGTTGGTCGCTTCATAGCCATCGGTCGAGATGGTCCATGAAATACCGGCCTGACGGAAAATTTTCGCCAATGCGCCGATCACTTCATAGAATTGCAAGACCTCCATTGCCGACAGGATAACCAGATAGTCGGCACCGACGACGTCGATGGGGATGGGGATGCCGAATTCTTCTTCCTGCTTTTTGCAGACCTTCTGCAGGACCTCGGGCGTGATCTTCAACGGGCTGCCGAATTCGATGGCGCGATCCGCCGCCCCGACAAGGTCTTCAGGAACAAGACCGGCGGCAACCATTCCCTCGCGGGTCTTGCGAACCATACCGGCGATATCGATGCCCATCGGGCAAACGATGGTGCAACGACCACACAGCGTGCATGAGTCGTATATCAGTTCGGAGAATTCCTCGAAGTCGTCCATGGTCAACTCGTCGGGAACCAGTCCCATAGCCCTCTTGATGCCGCTGAGCGGTGCCAAGTGACGTTTGTAAACCCGGCGCATCAGATCCATCTTCAGCACCGGCGCATAGCGTACATCGCCCGTGTTCTCATAGAAATGACAAGCCGTGGCGCATTGTCCGCAATGCACACAGGCATCCAGATAACTGGCCGCCCCGGCGTCGGTGTTGGATTTCAGGACTTCGATGGCTTCATTAATGCTCATGGTGTCACTCCCCGGCGCCCGAACAAAGCACCCGTATAACCACGACTAAGAACAAATGTGAAGGCGTGCATCAGGCGGCTGAACGGGAAATAGATCAGCCAGGCATCGACCATCAACATGTGAATGGCACGCAATGCTTCGCTGCTTTCGCCAAGGGCGAAGCACCCGGTCAACATGACCAGGAACGTCAACACCGTGCCGATATAATCATCGGCGTCTGAAATCATCCGGCTGACCGGATCGGTGAAACGCCGGATCCAAAGCAGAATAATCCCCAAAAATGCGATCTCGGCGACGACGATAAAGCCCCAATGGGACAATCCGCCCCAGGCCATGACACCGGCTGGCAGGCCTAAAATTTCCTCGGAAATAAAGACAATGTGCGGCACCGCGAATGCCAGCAGCACGAACAGACCAATGTGGAAAAGGTAACCGGCGATGGCATGGAAGCCGGTTTTAGATGCAAACCCGCCATGCGGTACGAAGTGCAGAAATATGGATCGGACGGCACCCGTTTGGGCGGACGCCCTGGGGGTACTCAGATCCGGCTTGCGACCAAAGGCGATAATACCGATAAAACGCCAAACGACGCCGACAACAAACGCCGCCGCCGCCGCATACCACAAGGGGCCTTCGGTGAATTCAAGGAAAGTCATGGAGACAGCCTCCTCTGACAAATGTTATATTACAGCTTACTTATGTATATTAACCCATCCTAGGGCGCATTGACCACCGTCAACATGCATCAACAAGGCTGTGCACGGACTGAATCAGTCCCGCCGTTTCATCGTCGATAATAGCATCGATTTGCGCCGGACGATAGCGCCGTTGGAAGGCCGTGACCGTTTGCTCCATGTCCAGCGTCTCGTAACCGATCCCGTCCAGCAGGGCGTTGGCGTCGATGGCATCTGGCGAAGTCGGCTCAACCCCGATCGGCCACAAACCAATTCCAGAAGCCGCCAGGCGCGCCCAATCGAACAATTCGCCGGGGTCAGATTTTCGCCGGGGCGCGACATCGGAATGGCCGACGATATTCACCGGCACAATCGAATAGCGCTGTATTACCTGTTTCGACAATTTTTCCAGTGCCGCCATTTGCGCATCCGGAAACGGCACGAGCCCGAATTCATGCCCCGGGTTGACCATCTCGACGCCGATAGACCGGGCATTGATATCGGTGTTGGAGCGCCAGAAGGCCTCGCCCGCATGCCATGCGCGACGGTCTTCGGGCACCAGCACCCTGACGGTGCCGTCCTCATCGATCATATAATGGGCACTGACTTCCGCGCCCGGATCGCACATGCGTTCACACGCCGCATCGGCGCTTTGCATGCCCGTGTAATGAAGCACCAGCATATCGACGCCGACGTCATCGGGGCGATTGTCATGGTTAGGCGAGCGGTGAAAATCCATACCCCCTGTATCCCCCGTCCTTACTTCATACCACGTTGCTTCTCGATAATGTCATAGGCCCCGTTGATAGCCGCCATTTTTTCGGTCGCCAGATCGATGAATTCCTGCGGCAGCCCCTGGGACATCAGCTTGTCGGGATGGTTTTCCATGATCAGCTTGCGATAGGCCTTTTTGACCTCGGCGTCAGATGCATCGCGCGAGACCCCCAGAATGTCATAGGGATCAGCCTTTTCCGGATCATCGAAGCTGGCGTGAACGCGGCCAAACTGATGGGCATCAAAGCCAAAAATCTCGGCGACGCGCTTCAGGTAATCGAGTTCCGCCGGATGAACAACGCCATCGGCCTTGGCGATATGGAACAGACCGCCGAGCAATTCTTCCAACACCGCCGGTTCATGAACGAACATCGCCGCGATCTGTCGGGCATAGGGCTCGAACCCGGTGGCGTCCTGTTTTGCCTCGTCGAACAGATCACCGACTTTCTTCATTTCCGACGGCGGGATGTTGAAGATGGTCTTGAATGCATCGACCTCGTCGCGGGTGACCTTGCCGTCGGCCTTGGCCATCTTGGCGGCAAGCACAATGACGGCGATGGTAAAGGCGACCTGACGGGTATCAGAATCGGGCCGGGCGCCTGCGCCCTTTGCCTGATCAACCCGATGCCCAGCATAGGCTCCGATCAAGGCACCCAGAGGTCCGCCCAGCGCAAACCCGGCGACACCGCCGATGACTTTTCCCCAGATGCTCATTTTTGGAATTCCTTACTCGTCACCGATGTTAGCCACCGATACGCCCAATGACGGGAAGCTTTAACGCCATGTCTTTCAGATCGACACCAAAGGTCAGGCCAAGCACGTTGACCTCGACGCCTTCTTCTTCACCAGCCAGCACACCGAGCAGCCCAAACAGCGAGACCTGATAGCCGGTACCGCTGGGGGTGGTGGCGACGAAGCCGCCATTGTCCAGATAATCCTTGCCGATGGCCGTCGGCGGCAGGTCGAGCTTCAATTCGGGAATGGCGCGCCCGACGTGGGCTGTAAAGGTATTGGAATTGGGCCCCGGCCAGACCCGGTATTCATCCGGATACGGGTAAGAGCGTGCGGCTGTATCGATGCGCTGGATGATCGCATCGACGCCTTCGCCGCGAATGTCGGCGATGATATCAGGGGTCGAACCGAACCAGCGCCCGTCAGCAGGGCGATTGGAAACCGACAGCACCGGCATGCCACGCCAGGCCCGCCAGCCGATCACCTCGTAAACGGTGAATTCAACGGCATCTGTTGGCTTCACGGCAATCCACGTATGAACGCCGAAATAGCCGCGCCAGCTCCACGCCCGGGCCGAATAGACCTGGGCGATGGCTTCTGTGTGTTCAGCCGGGTCCGGCGCGATACCGGCCGATTCCCGGTTCGCCTTGCGCCATGCGCCATCGCCATGGGCGAAGGATGCCCTGACCCAAATGGCAGATCCGATACAAACCACCGTCACCATCAGCACGGTCAAAATGCGGCGTCGTTTTTTCATGTCCTTAAAATAGGGCAAGAAAAGCGAAACCGCCACCCGTTGTGGTATTTGAAAAACACATTAATAGTCGCAGGCGCGATAGCGGTTTTGCTGGAACAAGACGGCTGAGTGATGCATTTTATTCATCAAGGCAGGAGACAGACCATGCGCATATGGACATTGATTGTATTGCTGACGCTGCTCGCCGCACCGGCTACAGCGCAGAACAAGTACCAGAAATGGAGCAATCCGGACGAGCAGTCCTTTGCCGACAAATTGAATGCGTTGATCGACGATGCGGAAAAGTCCCGCGCCGCCGACCCGAGTTTCCTTAAGGACCTGCGCGCCTTGGCCGAAAGCGCCAGTGGCAAACAGGCGCCCGCCAGCCGTCAGGCATTTACTAAAGTATTCTCCGACGATTTCGCCGACGGCGAATTCGAGCGCAACCCGGCATGGACGGTGAGTTCGGGCCGTTATTGGGTCGAGGCCGGATGGGGCTTGCGCAGTTCCGTCACCGCCGAGACTGCGACTACCGAAGAACAACCCCGCAAGATGACCAAGCGCGACAAGGCGTTCGCCATTCTGGGCGCCGTCCTCAATCAGGCCGCTGGCGCAAAGGGCGGCAGTGCCGGCACAACAGCGGCCAGTGCACCGCCAACCGCGGCCGCCATCCATGCCCGCACCGCCGTCGCCAATGCCTTTAAAATCGAATTCTCCCTCAGCTCGTGGCTACCCGAAGGTCAGTTCGACCTCGGCCCCTATCAAGGGACGGCCCAGGAATTAGGCTATCGGCTGCGCTATCAGCCGGGCGGGGCTTTGTCCCTGCTCAGGGTTTCGGGGAGTGGTAGTGCGGTCATTGCCCGGGCGGCCCAGCCGGTGGCGCTGGAAGACAAGAAATCCCACGCCGTCGAATGGAGCCGCGACGCCGCCGGACGGATGGTTGTCAGCATCGACGGAAAACAGGTCATCGACGCCAGCGACACCGGTTTTCGCGACGCCTTTCAGGGCATCACAATCGGCAACCAGGGCGGCGATTACATCATCAAGAACATCACCGTATTCAACGCCGGTTAAGGGCCGGGGTTTGATAGCCTGACCCTCCCTTTTTTTATTGATATTTCAACGTCCTCCGGCGCGAGTGGCTGGGGGAGTTTGTCATGGTAAATTTTAGGACAAACAATCCACAGGCTGGCGCGATGATATCCCCTGTTTATCAACAGCATTTCCACACACTATCCACAGCTTTTCAACAGCTATTTCAATGACTTATGCACAACAAATCAAATTGACCCGGTACCCTAAAAGCCGCTGATTTTTTATAATTAGCCCTAAGGACGATTCTCTTTGAACGAGATTGCCAACAGGGGTTTCAAGGGCAGTGAACGACACCAGACGCATATTCCGTCGCAAGATTTCCGGTCTGATGCTCGCGCTGGGCACCTGTGCACTGCTGCCGGGAACATCGTGGGCCGCACAGCTGGACAAAGAACTGTCCGATTTCATTTATAACCATCCGCTGGTCCAGGCTGGCAAATCGAGCGTCCAGTCGGCAGGCAAAAGCGTCGATGTGGCTAACGCCGGGTACATGCCGACGCTGTCATCCACATTCAAGGCGGGCCCAGAACGCATCGATAACCCGACGACCCGGGCCGCCAATGAAACCGGTCGGGACTGGTCACGTTCCACCCTCACCGCCGGTATGACCCTGACGCAAAACCTGTTCAACGGTTATCTGACCCATTCATCGGTACGGTCCGCCCGCCTGAACAAGGCACTGGCCGCCATTACCCTGGAAGGGACGTTGCAGAACACCTTGTTCGAAGGCACCAGCGCCTATATCGACGTGTTGCGCCAGATGCGTCTGGTCGAACTGGCCCGCAACAACGAAGACACCATTCAGCGCCAGCTCAACCTGGAAGACGAACGGGTCAACCGTGGTTCGGGCATCGCCGTCGATGTGTTGCAGGCGAAATCACGGCTGCAAATCGCCAAGGAACGCCGTGTCACGTTTGAAGGCGCACTGGAAGATGCCGCCTCGCGCTATATGCAGGTGTTTGACCATCCGCCAAATCTGAGCGCCATGGTCGACCCGGTGCCGCCAGTGGAAATGGTCCCCAGCGAGTTGATCAAGACCATCGAGATCGCGATGCAGGAAAACCCGGCGATTTCCAACAGTGCCGTTTCCGTCGAAGTCAGCCGCGAGAAGCGGCGCACCATTCGTTCGGAATATTCACCCGTTGTCGATGTCGTCGGTGCCGCCAACTATGAAAAGAACAACGCCGGCACGCTGGGCACGCGGCGCGACTATTCGGTTACCCTGCAAGCCAACTGGCAGCTGTTCTCGGGCCTGACCACCGGTCACTCCATGGATCAGGCGTCGTTCGATTACGGGTCATCGAAGTACAACCACGACCAGACCATCGACAAGGTAATCGAGTAAGTGAAGCTGTCGTGGCAGTCATTGTTGACCGCGCGCAATCGCCTGGACCTGCTGGAAAACGCCGTCAACATCGCGACCGAGGTCTTCATTTCGAGAAAGAAATTGCGCGAGGCCGGAAAAGAAACGGTGATCAACGTGCTTGATGCAGAGAACGAAGTCTCCAACGCCCAGATCAACTACACCGCCGCATCCTATGACGAGCGGCTGTCGATCTATCAGTTGTTGCTGTCCATGGGACGGCTGAACCCGGCCTTCCTGAATTTATCTTAAACTAAGCGCACCATCCGGGTGGCTATTTATACTGCCCCTCATCTTGGCGGGGAAATCCCCCGAAGCCCCCTTGCGCCGGGCGGGGCTACTCGCCCCTTGGCTATTGGGTTCACTGGAAGTCAAAACAAGCATGGCGACAGGAGCTATATCCTGCCAAACCTAACTCCTGTTTCCTTTTTAAAGTCTGACTTCCAGAAGCTGCGCCGCGCAGCGCGCTATATAGAATCCGCGCCACGCAGTGCGCTATATAGGGTCTGGCTTCCAGAGAATGCGCCGCGTAGCGCGCTATATAAAGGCCGTCACTTTGGTGACGGGTTCGGCGGCAGATCAATAACGACTTTGGGCGTATCACGATTTGTGCCGCCCGAGGCGAAGTTGTCCTTGATGAACCCTTTGAAGGAATCGGCCTGGGCGCGCATGAACGTTTCGACCGGCGCCAGATACGGTCGCACCTGATCCAGATAGGGCTGGACCATCGCCATCACGCCTTCGTCTTCGCCCGACGCTTCCTCTGCGGCGTTTATAGGCGAGACAGACAACGCCGTCATCAGGGCGACGGCCATAAGAATTTTTTTTGAAATAATCATCCCCCCCCCTGCTCGACGGCTGTTACCCGTCTTGGTCCTCATCGGCAAACTCATCGCGGATTGCCAGCACATCATCAAGAATATCGTTGAAATGCGCAACTAGTTCCGGATCGAAATGTCCGCCTGCGCCGTCGTTCAAATAAGCGCGCGCATCTTCTACACTCCACGCCTTCTTATAAGGACGGGCCGATGTTAATGCATCGAAAACATCACAAACGGCGGCGATACGCCCGGCAATGGGAATTTGCTCGCCCTTCAGGCCATTCGGATAGCCCGACCCATCCCATTTTTCATGATGGGTAATGGCGATTTCCCGGGCTATGCTCATGACCTCTGAGGAATGCTCGCCGATAATGTCGCTGCCGATTTCAGCATGGGTTTTCATATGTTCCCATTCATCGGCATCCAGCTTGCCCGGTTTCAGCATCACACTGTCGCGGATGCCTATCTTGCCGACATCGTGCATGGGGCTGGCCTGTAATATTCTTTCGGCCATTTCCTCGCCAAGACCGGCGGCCATGGCGAGACGCTGACAACTTTTCGACATGCGGATAACGTGCATGCCTGTTTCATTGTCACGGAATTCACCGGCACGGCCCAAACGGCGGATGATCTCGAGGCGGGTATCGTGCAACTCCTCCGTCCGCACGTGAACCTTTTCTTCGAGAAATTCCGCCTGATTTTTGCGCTCGTTATACAGAAACCTGACTTCCAGCATGTTCTCGATCCGGTGCAGCACCTCTGCCCGATCAAAGGGCTTGGTGACGAAATCCTTGGCCCCGCCCTGTAGCGCCTTGATCCGCGTTTTCATTTCTTTTTGCGCGGTCAGCACGATGATCGGCAAATAATCGCTTTCGTGAATTTTGCTTAAGGCTTCCATGACCTGGAAGCCGTCCAGATGGGGCATGTTAATATCAAGCATGATCAGGTCATAGTTCTTGTCCTGATGCATGGCTTCGACTTCGCGAGGATCGATGGCGCTGTCAACGTCGGAGAAAGATTCCATTTCCAGCATCATTTCAAGCAAATGAACGTTTGCCGGATTGTCATCGACGATCAGAATTTTCGCGTTTCTGTTAGTTCCACTGCTCACTGTCGCAACTCACCTTTTACTATCAAAAATCTTGTTGCATATTATATAAATCATCGCCGGGCATGATACCAATAGAACTATTCCAGCAAATGATGCAACGCCCCCCACCGTTGGTTTTTCGGCAGATTTTCAGGACGGTCATTTGTAAGGTACCGGACATGGCTATAGAGTACCCGACATGAAAGAATTGCTGCGCCGCCTGAAATTGCAACCGATCCTGTCTGGAGAGGCCGGACTGGCATCGCTGTTCGCCAATATCCTGGCGCTGGCGACGCCGTTGTTTGTGATCCAGGTGCTGAATCGATACATCGTCCATGGCGTCGATTCGACACTGGTTACCCTGACCACGGGCGTGGTCCTGGCAATCGGGCTGGAGCTGGCGTTCCGGCAGGTCCGTATGCGCCTGTTGCGCGCCATCAATACCGGTCCCGATGCGGCCATCGCCGAGGCAGGCTTTGCCGTTCTGGTCCGAGCCAAGGCGGGCACGTTAGAGCGAATTCCCCTTGGTCGCCGCCGTCAGATCATCAACGCCACGTCGGGTATCGAAAAAGCATTCGGGGCGGCCAATATCGCCACCGTTTTCGACGTTCCGTTTTCCCTGCTGTTCATTGCTGTGCTGTACATGATCAATCCGATGCTGGCCACTGTCGTTCTGGTCTTTCTGGTCGCCATCTTTACCCTGGGTGCGCTGGGCGGGCTTTCAGCCCATAACAATACCCGCGAGATGATCCGAACCGGCGGCATTGGCAACTCGCTGATTGCCACCACCACAGGCGAGGTTGAAACGGTGCGCGTTTTCAACTCATCGGGGTTCCTGATGCGGGCATGGCAAACGCACACCAAGGCCATACAGGATTTACGCCTTCTGATGGAGCGCCGCCAGACCGTGGTGCAGAACCTGACCCAATCGGGGATGGCGTTGATGAGCGTCTTCGTCGTCAGCATCGGTGCAATACTGGTCGTCGCCGGGGAACTGGATGTCGGAGGCATGATCGGCGCCAACATTCTGGCAGCGCGCGCCCTGATGCCGATTTCCAAATTCTCGCAACTGGGCCCGACGTTTTCCGAAGCCGTTCAGAACATGGTGCTGCTGAAAGAATTCTCGCAACTGCCGCTGGAGATGGAGAGCGGTTCCTACAAGTCCGAATACGCAGGCGGGCTAGAGCTCTCTGACCTCGCCTTCGCCTACCCTGGTTCCAATACGCCGTTGTTTGAATCCCTGTCGGCGACCGTCAAGCCGGGCAGCATTCTGGTTATCTGTGGCGGCAATGGCACCGGCAAGACGACCCTGGCACGTTTGATCGTCGGTCTTTACGAGCCCATGCGCGGCAAGATTCTGGTCGATGGTCTGGACCTGCGGCAGTCCGCGCCCGAATGGTGGCGCTCGCAGATTGTCTATTTGCCGCAAGAGCCTTCGTTCCTGAATGCCAGCGTGCGTGAAAACCTGCTGACCGCTAACCCCGACCTTGACGACGCCGGCATTACGCGCGTGATTTCAGCGGTCGGGCTGGCCAATTACATGGATGAAAGTCCGCGTGGACTGGAAACCATGATTACCGATAACGGTGCCAATTTGTCGCTCGGCATTCGTCGGCGTCTTGCCATGGCCCGGGCGCTGGCCACCGACGGCATGCTGGTGGTGCTTGATGAACCGACCGAAGGGCTGGATAACGAAGGCATCGCCTGCATTCATGCCGCCATCAAAAGCCTGGCCAAGCGCGGACGCAGCATCATCGTTATTTCCCATGACCCAAAGGTCATCAAGGGTGCGCACATCGCCGTCGATTTGAACCTGAAGCCGGTGCCGCGCGTCACCGAACGACCGCGCGCCGTCGAGGGCTGATTTTCTTTAACTTTCCGGTTCCACCAGATCACGATAGGCATGCCAGCTGGCATACCCGATCAGCGGCAGGGTGATCACCAGCCCGACATAAAACAGCACCAGTCCGGCCCCGGTGAATAAACCGATCAGGCAGGCCCAACCCCACATGGTCTTGAAGTTCATTTGCACCGCCTGAATGCTGGTAATGATGGCCTGCAGGGCGTCGATGTCGCGGTCCATCAGCATCGGGATTGAAATCACGCTGACGGCGAACACGCCAATCGCCAGCACAGCGCCACTCAGGGTTCCAACGATCAGGAACGGCAGACTTTCCGCCGACAACAAAGTGTCGAGCAGAAAACCATCCAGCCCCGGCGTTCGTTCGGAAAAGAACAACGCATATATTAACGTCGCCACCCGCACCCAGATCAGCATAAACAGCATCAACGCCAGACCCATCAGGGCGATCTGGCTAAGATTTCTCCGGCACGCCAGCCAGCAATGGCCGAAGGATACCGGCTCGCCCTGTTCAAGACGATGACTGGCATTGTACAGGCCGACGGCAAACAGCGGGCCCAACAACATGAACCCCGATGCCAGCGGCAGCAGAAAATGAAACAGGGATTCTTCCAGCAATCCCCAGGTCAGCCCATAGCCGACAAGCGCAAAAACACTGCCGTAAACCAGGCTGAATAATGGAGCGGCGAGAAAATCGTGCCAGCCCGCTATCAACCACCGCCATGGCGCGTCCATATCGACCTTGCGGATAACAATTTTTTTCGACGCACCGGAATGTTCGCTGTCGCTCATAGTTCCCCCTTGTCCTTGCCCCAATATGTCATTTGTTGCCGGGCCCGTAAAATATGCTTTCATGCAGTGTCGTCTTACCCGATACCGTATCCAGAAGTTCGAAATTCAGTTCCTGACTGCGGCCATCCAGCCCAAACGCCGGGGCCCGCACATAGACACGGAAGGTGCCGACGTTGTCGGGCTTGACCGTCACATCGATGGCGGCTTTCCAGTTTCCGGCCCCCTTGCCGACGATATTGATGATCGCGCCTTCGACGCCCTGTGTGCCAAGCACGAAACTGCGATCTTCGCGGACCATGTTCAATATCTTGAACGTATAGCCATTGCGCACCGAACCATCGGACAGAGTCACGAACAACGGCGAGCGATCGCGCTGGATATTGATTTCCGTGGTTTTGCGCGTGCCCATGGTAAAGGCCATGATGCCGATGACGACGGCCAGAATGGCGGCGTAAATCAGGATGCGCGGACGCAAGAACTTGAACCCGACTTCTTTCCCGGTTTCCCGCGATGCCTGATTGGAAATGGAATCATAGCGGATCAACTGTCGGGGCGAGCCGATCCGGTCCATCACTTGATTGCATACATCGATGCACAACCCACAGCCGATACAGCCCAGTTGCAGTCCGTCACGGATATCGATGCCGGTCGGACAGACATGGCGGCACAGTTCGCAATCGATGCAGTCGCCTTTGCTGTCGACACCCTCAGGGGCTTTGCTTTTGGGCTTGCCGCGCGGCTCGCCACGCCATCCTTCGTAGGTGACAACCAATGAATCGACATCGAACATGGCACCCTGGAACCTGGGCCACGGGCACATATAAACGCACAGTTGTTCGCGCGCCCATCCGGCCAGCAAATATGTGGTTCCCGTAAACAGGGCGAAGAACCCGTACACCGTCGTCGAGGCCTGTCCGGTCAATATATCCATGGTGACCGTTGGCGCATCGACGTAGTACATGATCCAGGCACCGCCGGTCAGCGCCGATATCAACACCCAGACCGAATGTTTCAGAATTTTGCGCACCGCCTTGTTTAGCGTCAGTGGTCCGGCGTCGAGCTTTTTGCGTTTGTTTCTGTCGCCTTCAATCAGATGTTCGACGAACAGGAACAAATCTGTCCACACGGTTTGGGGACAGGTAAAGCCGCACCACACCCGCCCGGCCAGCGCCGTCACCATGAACAGGCCGATGGCGCCAATAATCAGAATTCCGGTCAGGTAATAAATTTCCTGGGGCCAGATTTCGATCCAAAAGAAATACAGCCGCCGCCCGGTCATATCGACCAACACCGCCTGGTCCGGCGTTCCCGCTCCACGGTCCCAGCGTAGCCACGGGATCAGGTAATACAGGCTGAGCAAAGCGCCGAGCACCGTCCACTTGATGTTGCGGAACATGCCCCTGACCCATTGCGGATAGATTTTGACATGCTTGGCATACAGACTGGTCTTGCTGTCAGACATTCCGCCCTTCGCGCCATGGGCCGAGGTCGTTGATTCAGGCGCGGATGGCGGGGTTTCGGGTGTCTCGTTCATAAGGGGGGTCGTCCGTTTATTTTTCGGCAGCCGACGGATCAGCAAATTCCAGTCATCATAGGATTGATAACGGTCAAATGTCACGGCGCAAAAGGATTCTTTCCACCCCCCTTTATAGTTCCCTTAAATTATTGATATACTTCGCAAAATCTTGGCAGCAGAAGGTATAGTCCGTGGCCGTTTCCGGCGAATTGTTTTCAAGCGTCGCCCCAACCCTGTTCGTGATGGGCCTGACCGGTGGACTCGCCCACTGCACGGCCATGTGCGGACCGCTGGTCATGGCCCAGGTTTCATCCGGTCTGGAAAAGATTCCAACTGAGCGCATGGGCGAACTGCAACGGCTGACCGGCGGCCTGCTGGTGCCTTATCATCTTGGGCGGATGACCACCTATGCCCTGTTGGGTGCGGTGGTCGCCGAAGTCTCTGGCGGTGTCGCCGTGCTCTGGGATTTGCGTCTGGCCAAGGCGATGCTGCTTGGCGTCGCCGCCCTGTTTTTCGCCATCCAAGCATTGAAGGGGATGGGCGTTCCCCTGCCCCGTCTGCTCACGGGCGGCAAAGGCGAAAGCGCAGCGTCGCGCCTGCTCGGCAATCTGGCGAAGCCGTTCTTTCGCGACCCGACCGGATTCCGTGGTTATACCCTCGGCATTATTCTCGGCTTTCTGCCCTGTGGTCTGGTCTATGGCGCACTGGCGGCAACAGCGGCCAGCGGCGATGCCGTGCTGGGCGCTGGCGGCATGGCGGCGTTCAGCATCGGCACCATGCCGGCCTTGATGGCGACCGGTGTGCTGGGGCAACTGGCCGGGACGCGACTGCGCACCCTGGCGGCACGCATCGGGCCGGTCATCTTGCTGTTCGGCTGTGGGTTCCTGGTCTATATGGCGTGGAAAACTTTAGGGTCAGTTCCATGGTAAATCTAAACGCCTCCGGTGATTTGGATTACCACGGTAAAACTGCCCGATTCTAATAGAGTCGATCGGATTTACAGGATTTCCAAAACTCATAAAATGAGTTTGAGAAATCATGTTCCGATCTTGGGACTCGTCTAGTCTTTTCCAGTGGGCGGAGCATCATCATCATCAAACAGGATGCGATTGGCGGCCCCGTCCATGTCGTCGAACTGTCCGCTTTTCAGCGACCACAGAAAGGCGACGAGACCAATCAGCCCAAGGATCAGGGCGATGGGAATAATGTAAATCAGGACATCCATGGTGTTGTTCCGTTAGTCCTTCAGGCGAAGCGCATTGACGATGACGACAATCGACGACGCCGACATGGAAACCGCCGCGACCAGTGGCGTTACAAATCCGGCAATCGCCAGCGGCACGGCGACAGCATTATACATCAATGCGAAGCCAAGGTTCTGACGAACCAGCGTTTGCGCTCGGCGGGCAACATCCATGGCCTGTTGGAGGGGGGCCAGTCGGCGACCCTGATAAATGATGTCGGCTGCGGTGCGGGTAATATCGGCGGCGCTTGATGGCGATGCCGAGACATACGCGGTGGCCAGCGCAGGCGCATCGTTCAGGCCATCACCGACCATCAGCACCCGACGCCCAGACGCCGTGATTTCGTTGATGCGCCTGACCTTGTCGTCGGGGCGCAGGCTGGATTCCGCAGATGTAATGCCGGTTTCGCCAGCGATCCGGGCGACCGCCTCAGCCCCATCGCCCGACAGCATGTGAATGTCCATCCCCGATGACGTCAGGGAAGCAACCACATGGGTGGCATCGCTTCGCGCCTGTTCGCGAAAACGAAAACAGACGGTTGGCTGATCGGGCCGCGACAACCACAGTTCCGGCCCCGATGGCGTGCCGCTTTGATTCTTCGCTGCCCAGCCTCGTCGTCCGAGGCGCATATCGCCCTGAGACAAACCGTCCCCCGGATGATCGATGACGCCGGTAAGCGGCGTGACGGACCCATGTTTTTCCTCATAGGCCGCGATCAGGGCACGGGCCAGCGGATGGGTGCTTGCAGTCGCCAGACCGGCGGCGGTTTTCAGATCATCTGCCGTGAATTCGCTGTCGTCGAGGGTCAGCCGGGCATCAGTCAGGGTGCCGGTCTTGTCGAAAACCACGGCATCGGCATCCGATAGGCGTTCCAGCGCCGAGGCCGAGGTAACCAGCACGCCGCGCCGCATCAACCGCGACACTGCCATCACCTGAACCACCGGCACGGCCAGCGCCAGCGCACATGGGCAGGTGATAATCAGCACGGAGACGGCGATCAACAACGCCTGTTGCCAGTCCATACCGCCAACCGTCGTCCAGCCGATGAACGCCGCCAAAGCCGTCAGATGAACCACCGGCGCATACAGCCGCGACACCCGTTCGGCCAGATCGACAAAACGCCCGCGGGCGCGTTCGGCGGCTTCCATCAGCCGGGCGATTTCCGACAACAGGGTATCTTCGCCGACGGCCTCGACCTTAATCTGCAAGGCCGCCGTCAGATTCAGGGTTCCGGCATGAACGTTGGAGCCGACGCCAACCGCGACGGGAACGGACTCGCCGCTGATCAGGCTGCAATCAAGATCACTGACCCCGTCGCTAACCCGCCCGTCGACAGGGGTTCGCTCGCCAGGCGCGACAAGCACCGTCATCCCCGGTGTGACGGTCGACGTGGCGACGATGCGGCGCTTGCCATCAGCTTCGATAATGGTGACGCTGGACGCGACCAGCGCCCCCAGACGCTCGGCCTGGGCTTCAGCCTGCCCCCGGGCCCTGCGGTCCAGATATCGCCCGACCAGCAAAAAGAACAACAGCATGGTGGCGGATTCGAAATACACATGTTCGCCGCCACGCATGGTTTCCCACAGGCTGACCCCGGCGGTCAGCAAAATCGCCAGCGAAATCGGCACATCCATATTGGCGCGCCCGTGTCGCAACGCCGCCAGGCCTGACAGGAAGAACGGACGACCGGCATAAACAATGGCGGGCAGCGCGATAAGCGCCGAGAACCAGTGAAACAGGGAACGGGCTTCAGGCCCCTCGCCGGCACCAAGGCCTTCACCGGCACCGGACCACACCGCCACCGACAGCATCATGACGTTGCCAGCCGCGAACCCGGCGACGGCCATGGCGCGCAACAGGCGGCGCTGATCCTGTCGATTGCGGACCTCGAGCAAAGCCGGGTCATAAGGAAAGACGCCATAACCGAGACGGGTGACCAGGCCGATCAGGTCATCGGCTGTGGCCTGATTGCCATCCCAAACCAATTCGAGCCGATGGCTGGTCATGTTGACGTGCGCGCGAGTGACCCCGGCCTCGCGCCCGAGCAGGGTTTCGATCAGCCAGACACAGGCGGCGCATTGCAGTCCTTCGACCAGCAAATGCAGGGACATCATCCCGTCGGGCTTTTCATGGATGAACGGGGCCGGATCGATAGCGACATCGTCATCGGGGCGCAGGCTGCGCTGATGGGGGTCGAGCACCCGCTTCTGGTAATAGGATTGAAGCCCGGAATCACGGATCAGGTGCCAAGCCGCTTCGCAGCCAAAACAGCAGAAGTCATCGGTTGCAGAATCGGTGGGAACATCAAGGTCACAATGCTTACAGCCCGCCATCAAGGCACCTGGATGCGTTCCACCCTTTGATGGGAATTACCATTTTCGTCGGCGGCGACGAGACGCAGGTCCCACTGGCCGGGCAGCGGCACATCAATTTGCCCCTGATAGACACCGGCGGAAGAAGACTGAAGTTCAACCCGGCGGTCGTATCCTTCGTGGGTCGGGCGGATCAGATGGGCGCGCACACGCAACCCGGCAAGCGGTGTGTCATTGGTATTGCTATAAGAGGCAACGATATTGAACGCCCCCGGTGCCGTCGCCCCACCATCGGGCGAGACGCTGAAGCGAACGCCCCAGCCGAGAGCTTTTTGCTTCTCGACGGCAGCCAGAGTGTCGTTATAGGCAACGCCCTTGCTGTAATGGCCTTCGGTCTCGATGCCGGTCCAGCTGCTGAGTGCGAAATATACCAACAGTCCGTTGACGGCAAAGACGACTCCCATGGCCCCGACAAAAATCCACGGGATCCAGGCGCTCTTGCGAGGTTCTGCGATATCGACCATGGCCCGGGGCGGTTACTGTCCGCCGCCGAGGGAGTGCACGTAGACGCTGACCTGTTTGACCGAGACATCGTCCAGACGATCAACCCATGCCGGCATCACGCCATGCTTCGGATTTTTGACCTGGGCGTTGACGGCATCAACGCCGCTGCCGTTCAGCCAGATAGCGTCAGCCAGATTGGGCGCACCCAATTCCCGGTTGCCGGTTCCGTCTTCGCCATGACACGCAGCGCATTCGTCTTCGAACACCGTTGCCCCGGCCGCATTGGCGGCACTACCGCCCGACAGGGACATAACATGGGCGGTGACATCGGCGACCTGCTGAGCGTTCAGCAGTTCGTCAGCGCCAAAGGCCGGCATGTCGCTGACACGGGCATCGTCATGATCGGAACGAATGCCATAGCGGATGCTGGTGTAAATGTCGTCAACCTTGCCACCCCACAGCCAGTCATCATCGGCGAGGCTGGGATAGCCAACGCTGCCGGACCCGGCTGCGGCATGACACGGCGCACAGTTTTCGGCAAACACGGCACGGCCACCGGCCATGGCATATGTCAGCAGATCGTTGTCAGCTGCGATTTCCGATACCGAGGATTCCTCGAACCGGTTGATCCATGACGAGCGACTTTGTTTAACAGCGGCCAGATTTTTAGCCAGCTCGCCGCGCGATGAATAATCGATCATCCCCTTGGTGTAACCGCTAAGCGTCGGCCATGCCGGGTAAACGACCGTGTAGGCCACTGCCCAGACGATGGTCGCGTACAACACCCACAACCACCAGCGTGGCAATGGTGTGTTCAATTCTTTCAGACCGTCCCATTCATGGCCGGTTGTTTCGCGTCCGCTGAGAGCATCTTTCTCCGGTTCAGCCATGTTGGCCTCCGTTCTTTTCTTCATCGAAAATAATGTGGGCGTCTTTTTCAAATCGTTCTTTGTTACCCGGCCTGTACGCCCAAAACGCGATGCCGACAAAGATGATCATTAACCAGACCAGCCACAGAGGGCGGGCCATATCGGATATGGTCGTCCATTCCATTTTCGGCCCTCCTTATCTGTAGTCCATTTCGGGTTTGTAGTTGGTGTAGTCGACCAACCGACCCAGCATTTGCAGATACGCAATCATCGCATCCAGTTCCGTCAGCTTGTCCGGGTTGCCATCAAAATCACCAACAGCCGCCTTCGGGTAACGTGCCAACATGGCGTCGACATCGCCTTCGCCGGTGGCTTGCGCCTTGACGTCGGCAACCGCAGAAGCGACCTGTTCAGACGTGTAAGGCACGCCGACAATGGACAGGGTCTTCAGATGCTCGGCTGCGTCATCGTAGCTGAGTTCGGTTGTCGCCATGAACGGGTAGCCCGGCATGATGCTTTCCGGCACGACGCTGCGCGGGTTGATCATGTGGGCCGTATGCCAATCGTTGGAATACTTGCCGCCAACGCGCGCGACGTCCGGTCCGGTGCGCTTCGAGCCCCACTGGAACGGATGGTCGTACATGCTTTCGGCGGCCAGCGAATACTTGCCGTAACGTTCGATTTCGTCACGGAAGGGGCGGATCATCTGGCTGTGACACAGATAGCAGCCCTCGCGCACATAAATGTTACGCCCAGCCAGTTCGAGCGGCGAATAGGGCCGCATGCCCTCGACTTCCTCGATCGTTGAATCAAGAGCGTAAAGTGGTACCAACTGCACCAATCCGCCAATTGAAATAGTAATCAGCGTAGCGATGGCCAGCAGGATGACGTTCTTTTCCATTTTTTCTTGCATGACGTCTTTCCTTTATGCCTGTGCGGGGGCCGAAGACACGACAACGGGTTCATCCCGCATATCGCCTCTCGCCGTTTTCCACAGGTTGTAAACCATGAGCACTGCGCCGCTGAGGAACAGCAAACCACCCAATCCCCGAATCACGTAATAGGGATGCATGGCCTCGACCGTTTCGATGAACGAATACTGCAAGAAGCCGAACTGATCATATGCGCGCCACATCAGGCCCTGCATAATTCCCGAAATCCACATCGACGTGATGTACAGAACGATACCGACGGTAGCGATCCAGAAATGCAGCGTCACCAGTTGCAGCGAATACAGCCGTTCCCGTTTCCACAGTTTTGGAACCAGGAAGTACATGGCGCCAAAGCTGACCAGCGCGACCCAGCCAAGAGCGCCGGAGTGAACGTGACCAATGGTCCAGTCGGTGTAATGGCTGAGCGAGTTGACGGCCTTGATCGACATCATCGGGCCTTCAAAGGTGCTCATGCCATAGAAGCCGACCGAGGTGATCATCATTCGGATGACCGGATCGGTGCGCAGCTTGTCCCAGGCACCGGCCAGCGTCATGAAGCCGTTAATCATGCCACCCCAGGACGGCATCCACAGAACAATCGAGAACACCATGCCCAGCGTCTGTGCCCAATCGGGCAACGCCGTGTAATGCAAGTGGTGCGGTCCGGCCCAGATATACAGGAACACCAACGACCAGAAGTGAACCACCGACAGGCGGTATGAATAGATCGGGCGGTCCGCCTGTTTCGGAATGAAGTAGTACATCATGCCCAGGAACCCGGCGGTCAGGAAGAAGCCGACCGCGTTATGGGCATACCACCATTGGGTCAGGGCGTCCTGGACGCCAGCCCAGACGCCGTAGCTTTTAGCTCCCATAAACGACACCGGCACGGCTGCGTTATTGACCAGATGCAGTACCGCAATGGTCAGGATGAAGGCCAGGAAGAACCAGTTGGCGACATAGATATGCGGCTGGTTGCGTTTCAGCACGGTGCCGACGAAGACCACCAGATAGACGACCCAGACAACTGTCAGGAACAGGTCCACGTACCATTCCGGTTCGGCGTATTCCTTGCCCTGGGAAATTCCCAGAACATAGCCCAGCGCCGCCATGACGATAAACGCCTGATAGCCCCAGAAGACAAATCCGGCAAGTGCACGGCCACCCCACAAGGGTGCCTGACAGGTGCGTTGCACGATGTACAGGCTGGACCCGATAAGAATGGAACCGCCAAAGGCGAAGATCACGCCGGATGTATGAACCGGGCGCAAACGGCCAAACGTGGTCCATTCAAGGTCAAGGTTCAGGACCGGGAAAGCCAGCTGGAATGCGATGACAACACCGACCAGCATACCGACGACGCCCCAGAATCCCGCCGCAATGACGAAGTTTTTGACGACATCTTCGTTATAATTGATCTCTTGGGGGGTTCCCGTTCCGCCAGCAGAAATAGACTCGGACATAGGGTTTCGGCTCCTCATAGGTGGCACTTGATGATGGCGGGGAGTATATCAAGTGATGATGTTTAGGGTAGTGAAATATACATAAAAAATAATTGTTATTTATCAGATAGATAACACCCCTATTCCGGTTTAACCAGCCCCCGATAGGCATGCCAGCTGGCATGACCAATTAGCGGCAGGGAGATGGCAAGGCCGATAAAGCCTGCCAGCAGCCCAGCCCCGGTAACAATGACGATAATGATTGCCCACGCCATCATCGCGCGGAAGTTGGTAATCACGGTCACAAAGCTGACCACCAGGGCTTGGCCAAAACCGACGCCGCGATCGAGAATCATCGGCAGTGCCACCACTGACCCCATGAACACCAATGTCGCCATCACTGCGCCGACGGCGCTGCCAAGAACCAGAAAAACGTAGCCTTCGCCGGAAAAGAACACGGCATTGATGATCGGCTGTATCTCCATCGGTGTGTAGGGGAACGACAAGGCGAAAATCATCACCGCCAGACGCATCCAGATCAGCAGGAAGATCACCAGCGCCAGACCGAACGTCAACAGGGCCTTGGTGTTGTTGCACCACGTACACAACGCGCCTGCCAGCGTCATCTTTTTACCCTGTTCCAGTTCGCGGCTGATGGCATAAAAGCCGACCGTCAGCGCCGGGCCGATAAACAGAAAGGCTTCAAGAAACGGCGCGATCAGATATTCGAACCCGGCCAGGTACAAACCGACCGTCAGGACAATGGCCGCGACCACGAAAACCAGACCGTACCCCAGGCTGACAAGGCCGCCAGCCTTGAAATCGTGCCAGCCCTTGGCAAGCCAGCCGAAGACGTCCTCAACGGTGACATTGTTGATAAGGTCCTGATAAGGCAGCAAATTCGCCTGTGGCGCAGTATCCCGCTCAGGCGGTTTTCTGTTGGTCATGGAACATTTCCCCCTTGCTATATTATAGGCGCATCAAACACCCATCTGGCAACCTTCAAGGATATTGGGGGGGCCGGGAGCCTACGTCCTCGACTCGATCGCAGAACGAATGGTGCTGAGCAACTCGTCGTTGGATGTCTGTGACTTGGTCAATACCGCGCTGATCGTTTTGGATGTTTCGCGCGACACATCCATGGCCGAGAAAATAACCACCGGCGTCGACGGTCCATCGGCGTTGCTGAGCAGTGGCAGCAATTCGCTGCCATCGCCATCGGGCAACGTCAGGTCAAGAATGACAAGATCGAAGGTGTCCTGTTCAAGAATGGTTCTGGCTTCCCCGACCGTCATCGCCGGAATGATATCCGCCGTTTCATCGACAAGGGACGTGACCACCTGAATGATGCTTTCGTCGTCTTCCACATGCAAGATGCGTGGCTTACTGCCGGAACGCGCCCGCAAGGCATCGGCCAGTCGTTCGACAAGCCGTGTGCGATCAATGGGTTTCTGAATCCAGTCGATTATACCAATGGCGTCGCCATTCATCTGCTGCTTGCCATCGCTGGCCGAAGCCGAGACGACGATGATCGGAAGCGACTGGGTTTCCGGCTGGCTTCGCAATTCGTGAATCAATGATATGCCGTCCTGATCCGGCAGGTTCAGGTCCAGGGTCATCGCATCGCAGTCTCCCTGTGCGAGCATTTGCCGGGCTTGGGCTGCGGTTCTGGCGGTTCGGGTGCTGTAGCCCGCTTCCGTCAGCATCATTTCAAGCAACGTCGCGATATCATTTTCATCCTCGCAGATCAGAATGCGGCTCTGGCCCTTGACCTTGGGTTGCGAAACCCTGGTTGCGACCCGAAGTTCCGGCAAATCAATGTAGAAGGTCGTCCCCTCACCGATTTCGGTATCAAAGCAGACATTTCCGTTATGTCGTTCGGCAATCAATCGGGTAATGCTGAGGCCAAGGCCGGTGCCGCCACTCTGACGGGTATCAGACGAATCCGCCTGGGTGAATTTATCGAATATCGTGTCGCGGAAGGCTTCAGGAATACCCTCGCCGTAATCCCTGACGGCAATGCGAACCATCCCGTCATGGCGCTTTAAGGACAATTCAACTTGCCCGCCTTCACCTGAGAACTTGGCAGCATTGGACATGATGTTAGCCAGGGCCTGCATCAGGCGGTCCCTGTCGCCATTGACCTGCAAGTCTTCATCACAGTCTATGCATTTAAACGTAACGTCATGTTCGTCGGCGTAGCCCTTGTTGGCCTCGATCGCCTCGGCAAGCAGTGAGGCGACAATCATCGGACACATGTTGAAGTCCATCTTGCCGGCTTCAATCTTTTCCATATCAAGAATATCGTTGATCAGCAGCACCAGCCGGTCGGAATTGTTATAGGCGATGTTCAACATCGACATCAGCTTATCGGGCAACTCGCCAATGTTGCCCGATTTGATCAGGCCGAGCGACCCCTTGATCGAGGTTAACGGCGTGCGCAGTTCGTGACTGACCGTCGAGACAAATTCATTCTTTGCCCGGTCCAGGATAGTGCGTTCCGTCGTGTCGTGAACAATGCCCAGCATGCGAACCGGGGATCCATCTTCATCCCGGTAGACGCGGCCCATTTCATGGACGTATCGAATAGAGCCATCTGGATGCAATATCCGGTGTTCCAGGTCGTACGGAACATCGCTTTCAACCGCCGCGCCGACGGCGGCAACGACTTCGTCGCGATCATCGGGGTAAATGCATTCAAGGAAATGTTCGTAGGTGGAATCGAAGTCATCGCGCGAGCGTCCGAAGATGTTGAAAATTTCATCGGTCCATTCGAGACCGCCGCCGACAATGTCCCAATCCCACGAACCGACATGGGCGATTTGCTGTGAATTCAACAGCCGGTCCGTCGTTTCATGCAGGGTTTCTTCTGCCTTTTTACGCTCGGTAATATCGGTGCGGATTGCCACGTATTGAAACGGTTTCCCCAATTCGTTCAGGAACGGCACAATCGTCGCCTTGACCCAGTAATAGCCGCCGCCCTTTTGCAGGTTCTTGATTTCGCCCTGCCATGTCTTGCCGGCGGCAATGGTGCGCCACAGGTCGTCGTAGAATTCCGGGGTATGCTCGCTTGATCTTAAAATACGATGGTTCTGGCCGATAATCTCGTCGCGAGCGTAGCCGCTGATGTCGCAGAACTTATCATTGGCGTAGATAATATCGCCCCGGGTGTCGGTGATGCTGACGATGGCGTGTTCATCCAGTGCCAACTTTTGAAAATCCAGTTCCCGGGTCCGTTCGTTGACCAGAATTTCGGCATATTCCCTGCGCCGCATGATCAACTGGATATAGACCCCGATCAGACTCATGATGAAAAGCACCACTGCCACCAAGAGCCATGGAACCCAAGATTGCTCAATCGGCAATTTCCCGTTCTTCGGCGTCACGACCAAATGCCACTGCCGCCCGCCGAAGGAAAGCTCCTGTTCAAAATGATGATCATCCGCAATATCGCCTCTGTTGGGGACACGATTGCCATCGTCAATCCCGATGTGATGCAGGGGGCTAAGATTGTCCGCATCCGATGCGTCATAAAGTGCGATTACAAAATCTTCACCCAACATCGACTCCGGTATCGAAGCCTCGAGCAAATCACCAATTCGAAATACACCAAGGGCAAAGCCAGCCAAAGCCCGGCGCCTTTCATCGACCGTCCGGATCGGAAGGCCTTCGGAATAAATAGGCGCAAAAACAAGGATGCCGGATTGTTTCGCCGTTTCCTGCACCAGCGTGATCCGGGCGCTCGACACCATTTGCCCCGTATCGCGGGCTTGTTCCAAAGCCGCCTTGCGCACTGGATTGGATGCCAGATCAAAGCCCACGGCGCGCTGATTGCCAGCCATCGGCTCGATATAATAGACCGGGAAGTACGCACCCCGTCTGGATGCCGCGACCAAGCCGCCGTCGCCGATCTGGCGGAAAGAAAAATCTTTCAGGCCTTCCTTGCGCGCCTTGTCTTCATATATGGCGCGATCGGCATCCGGGACTTTCGGAATCCATTCCAGAGCCTGCACCCCGACGTGCCCGGATACTGCCCTGGAGACAAACACCCTGAATTCATCACGGCCGACATGTTTGGACCCGGAGAAAAAAGCCGTTACCGAGGTCAAGGAATCTTCACTGCGCCCGATCTGCCTGCCCAGCGAGATGGCGACCTGCAGGCTTAACTCGTCAAATTTTTCCTTGGCGTGTTGTTGCTGTTCCTTGGCCGTCCAGTTGAACAACAGGAACGCGCCAATCAGGCCGATCAAGACTGTCGCCGACGTGGATATGTTGGCCGATGCATGCTTAACACCGGGACTTCTATTTATGACCCCATCCGTCGGCCTGGTCGCCATTTAACCTGCTCCGCCATCCATAACATCATTCAGGCGCACGAAATTCTGCCCCCCAAGACATTATATATTGTGAATTTCGGTTAGCCAGACAAGCCCTTTAATAAACTGTTGTATTCACGCCTTGCGCGTCATTGAATACAGAAGCAAACAGTGAAAGAGGCCTAAACCTTCCAATGTCTGTTTTCGAGAGATACCTGAGCATCTGGGTTGCGCTGTGCATCATCGTCGGTGTGGCGATGGGATACTTTTTTCCAGGCCTGTTCCAGTTCATCGGCTCGCTGGAAGTCGCCCGTGTCAACATGCCCGTCGCAGTGTTGGTCTGGCTGATGATTATTCCAATGCTGCTGCGGATCGATTTCAAGGCCCTGAACCGGGTCAGGGATCACTGGCGCGGCATTGGTGTGACGCTATTCATAAACTGGGCGGTCAAGCCATTTTCCATGGCCGCGCTCGGCTGGCTGTTTATCGGCTACCTGTTCGCGCCCTATCTGCCCTCAGAACAGATCGATTCGTACATCGCCGGATTGATTATTCTGGCCGCCGCTCCGTGTACGGCGATGGTCTTTGTGTGGAGCAACCTGTCGGACGGCGAGCCGCATTTCACCCTAAGTCAGGTCGCCCTGAACGACACCATCATGGTCTTCGCCTTCGCGCCCATCGTCGCCTTGTTGCTGGGGCTGTCGGCGATCATCGTGCCATGGGAAACGCTGCTGCTGTCGGTCGGACTTTATATTGTCGTGCCGGTCATCGTCGCCCAGGCCCTGCGTCGACAGACGCTCGAGCGGGGTGGACAAGATGCGCTGGAGAAACTGTTGTCGCGATTGCAGCCGCTGTCGCTGATCGCCCTGCTGACGACACTGGTGATGTTGTTTGGATTTCAAGGCGAACAGATCATCGCCCAGCCGCTGATCATCGCCCTGTTGGCTGTGCCCATTTTAATTCAGGTCTATTTCAATTCCGGTCTTGCTTATTTGCTGAACCGGGCGGCGGGCGAACAGCATTGCGTGGCGGCCCCTTCGGCGCTGATTGGTGCCAGTAATTTCTTCGAGTTGGCAGTGGCCACCGCGATCAGCCTGTTCGGATTCGAATCGGGCGCGGCACTAGCGACCGTCGTCGGCGTGCTGGTCGAGGTGCCGGTGATGCTATCGGTGGTGAAGATTGTCAACGCCAGCAAGGGCTGGTACGAACGGGGCTCCGCCGTTAAACGACAGACAGGCGGTTAAGCCGCACTTTCACTGACTTCAAGTTTTTCCGCCTGTTCCCGGCGGTTTTCGGCCATCCCCTTGACCAGGGCGGCAAGGATTGCCAGTGCGCCGCTCAACAACGCCAGCCCCAGAATAGCGAAGCTGACGGTCGACAGCAGTTCGCTGGTCGCGCTTGGCAGCGTGGCGATCAGGTTCAGGTCTGACAGGTACACAGGTATCTTGAAGAAGCGGCTGGCCAGAACGATCAGCATGATCATCCCCATGATCATCTTGACCACCCAGTCTTTCACATAGGTGGTGCCGATGGCGCCGATCTGAACGCCGAACAGGGAACCCGCCAGAATGATCATCGCCAGACGAATATCAACGAAGCCGTCCCAGGCAAAAAGCATCGTGCCGCCGGCACCCATAACGAAGGCGACAACCAGTTCCGTCGCCGTCGCCATAATGGCGGGAACACCAAGCACATAAATCATTGCCGGAACGCCGATGAAACCACCGACGGCGATAGACGCCGCCAGCAGCCCTGTGGCGAAACCCAACGGGGCAATGAACAGGACAGAAACCTGTTTGTTGCCAATCGACTTGAACCGCATCATGGTGCCGGGAATATGGATCGACTGAACCCACTGGGCCAGTTTCGGGGTTTTGTGCTCGCCCGCCGGAACTTCCTCTTTGCGGCTGCGCAGGGCATCGCGCATGACGAAGCCGCCTACGACGGCCAGCACCACGACAAACACCGCCGATACGTACAGGTCCGTTCCGCTGTCACCGAACTGGTCTCGAATGTCGGTCATGAACCCCTTGCCGACGAAGACGCCTACTTCGGCAAACAAGCCCATCATCAGGCCCAGCTTGACGTCGACCTGACCGTACTTGGCGCGCTTAATCGAACCGACCAGGGCCTTGGGAAACTTGTGCGCCATGTTGCTGGCAACCGCGACAATCGCAGGTGCGCCCAGGCTCATCATGGCGGGTGTCAGAACAAAAGCACCGCCAGAGCCGATAAAGCCGCTGACCATACCGCCGACAAAACCGACCAGAAACAGCACGGCAACCATGCCAGGGGTCAGATCGAGAAAATTGATAGCATCCATAACTTTAAGTCCTTGTGGCCAATCAATAGCGGCACTGGCGAGCGAGCGGCCCGCGACGGCGCTGGAATGGCTTATTCGTCATTTACGAGAGATAACGGTGAGCACTGAGAGGCGTTTGATATTTGGCTGTTCAGCCACCCCCGCGAACGATCAGAACCGAAGCATCGGTTGAGTTGATGACGCGCTCGTCCTTCGATCCGAACAACACGCGCCCGATCCCTGTGCGGCCAAAGTTGCCAAGCACGATCAGGTCTGAATTTTTCTCTTTTGCGACTTCGACGATGATTTCGTCGGCCGGGCCTTCTTCGACGACGCCGCGGGCCTGAATGCCCTGTTCTTCCAGAAAACCGAGGACCCGATCAACGATCGGCTGGGCTTCGTTCTGGCGGCGATCACTGTGGGACGGAACCTTCACCGACAATACGTTGAGCAGCAGATTTTCGCTTTTCGCCAATTCCGCTGCCGTCACCGCCGCCATGTCGCTGTAACGCGAACCGTCGGTAGCGATCATGATCGAAGACCACATGCTCTGCGTTTCCGGAACGACCAGAACGGCGCACGGTGCATAGCCGATGACCTTGGCCGTCGCATCGCCCATCATCAAACGGGCCAGACCGCGACGTCCGCGACGCCCCATGATGATCATATCGACAGTCAAAGAATTGGCCAGATCGACGATCACTTCATAGGGGTCGCTGCCGGAACGGACCTGGGTCGTGCATTCGACACCGGCTTCTTCGGCGGCCTTGTGCAGGCGCTTCAGGTTCTCATCCAGGCTGTTTTCGGCGTCCTGGTCAGCCTGTGCGCCCATCCAGCCGGCATCGTCGGGCGTCGTGGTGGCGGACAGAATGTGCAGATGTGCCTGATGGACCTTGCAGAATTCAATGGCGACGCGTTCAGCCCCGGCGCTGTATTCGGAACCGTCGGTGGCCAGCAGGATGTTCTCAAAACGCGCAATTGGCGACAACTGGGAATCAGCCAAGGAACCATCCTCCGTGAGTGCAGTGGTAATGGTCATGATATCACCGCTTCGCCGTCAGGCCCAAGGCTTCCCAGAAACGGTCCGTAAACAGGCCGTGGACGATGGAAAACACGAAGGCGATGCCAATGGGCAACAGGAAAAGGGATTTATCACCACGGTTGGTGGCTTCGGCGATCGAGCGAATGTCGCCGCTGTAGAGATAAAAAATGTAATACAGGGAACTGCTGAAGATGCCGAGCATGATCGCGGCCCGGGTCTTTTTGCGGAGCATCAGTTTGTTGCGCAGTCGCCGCCATGCTTTTTTGGTCGGGGCGGGGGAAACGACTGATGTGTCGGCGTTTACAGCCATGGCTTCGGTCATCCTTTTTCTCCTGGTCGTCAATGCTGCACTGCAACAGCCATTCCTAAGTAGAATAAAGCTGTTAACAGGCGTTTTAGTGAGAGGCCCTTGCAGGCATTCAGGGAAAAGAATAATCGTTTGAATTAGTACGCTTTTCGACTGCTCAACGTGGGGCTGTTTTTAGAGACATTAAAAACCATTGGCTAATGAATTATTTTTCTCTAATATTCCTAAATGGAATATAAAAACCTCCCCGATATCCGTGGATGGGCGGCCTTGCGGGCCGTCATCGAACGCGGTTCTGTGTCTGATGCGGCGCACGTGCTGAACATCGGGCAACCGGCGGTAACCAAGCGTTTGCGCGCCCTTGAAGAGAGCTATGGCGAGTCTCTGACCGAGCGTGTCGGCGGTCGTATGCAGCTGACGAAAGCCGGCGAGAAGGTCTATTTGCTGGCCGTACAAACGCTGGACAAGCAACTCGCCCTGCGCCGCGAGCTTCTCGATCTGGCCAAGGGACGCACCACATTGCATCTGGATGTGACCATTGCCATCGGCGAACACCTGCTGCCGCACCTGCTTCTCAGCTTTTCCGAATCCCACCCTGATTTCCGAATTGACAGCCGTCTGGTCTATGGCCGCCAGATTCAGAACGATCTGGCATCCGGGCTGGCCGATCTGGCGTTGATGGAGCGGCCACCCGACCACCCCGACCTGATGGTGCAAAAATGGATGGACGACGAGCTGTTGCTGGTCTGTGGCCCCCGCCATCCGCTGGCCAATGAAGACATGATCCCGATCGCGATGCTGCCCGACCTCAGTTACGTTCTCCGCGAACGGGGATCATCGCCCCGGGTCGATCTTGACGAGGCACTGACCCGAATTGGCTTGAGCGAACTGGACGTGGCGCTGGAGGTTGGCTCGACCGACACCATCATCGAAGTCCTGATGCCCGGCTCCCACGTCAGCTTCCTGCCGCGGTTCGCGGTGATCGACGACATCAAGCGCGACCGCCTGCATCACATCAAGGTCGATGCATTTCGCATCATGCGGACGCTATGGATTGCGCGCCACCGCGACAACATCGCCCACCCGGTCGCAGATGCCTTTATCGACATCATGCGCAAAGACAACCAGATCGACTAGGCCGACCCGGCAACATTTCAGTCACATCGCGGATAAACCCGGGCAACATCGTTTTCATATGATGGTGGCATCAAAACAGATGCGAGGACCCCGTCATGGAAAGCGAAGTCACATATTTTATATCCAATTCCGGTACATTGTATCTCAGGTACGATGACGGATTTACCCGTCAGGCAACATCCACCGAGGCATGCCATTTTTCACACATGAATACGCGCCTGCCCCCCGACAACTGTGGCAACCAGGAAAAGACCGTCCACTAGCTCACTCCCCGACGTGGACAACAAAAACCCCGCCTGAGCCACTGGCCTGGACGGGGTTTTGTTATTGGTCGGATGTGAATAATTCGACGCGACGGACCGCCGCATCATTAATCCAGACACTTCCCCAACATTATCTTCATCGCCGCTTTCTGCTTGTCCGGGTCATACAAGCCCGTATCACCGATGGTAAAGCTTTGAAGAATGTAGACAGAGTTTTTTTCTAGCAGATGAATCTGGTCGATCTGAGTTATCCTGATATCAACCGGCCACATGCCATGGGCAAATTTGATATTGGTCATGGTGATATCGAAGCCGCCACCGGAACTGATTTCCAGATCGGATGTCGGGTTGGTCAACTTGGCACATGACAGGAAATCATACAGCGGCATCAACGCCTGCTGTTCGACGTTGGTCATATAGATGGGATTGTTGGCAACATTGTAGGTGCGCAACTCTTCCAGTTCCTTACCACCATTGCGGAACTCGCTGACCTCGCCCAGCATGGTCGATTTGACCTTGAACACATAATCGGAATCCGCCGCCACCGCCCCGCCTGTCGCCATGGCGACAAGCAGGGTCGTGGTGAGGCCGATATGGACCATCGCTTTCATGGTAAATTCCTCTCTCTGTCTAGTAGTAGAGGAACTCGATGGTACGAACGATCATCCGATTGAGGCGGCTCGGATAATCCCATTTTTCCATACGCACATCGCCGGAACGGAATTCCTTGAAGTACTTGCCGTTACGCAAGTGCCAAAGCACCGAGTCGACCGTCGAGGCCGGACGGAACCCTGACATTTTCTTCAGTTCCTTCAGGTTTTCCTGATTGGCCATGGCGTCCGGCGGATTTGCCGGGTCGACCTTGACAGTGCCGTCTTCATGGCTGAAACGCGGCTGACGCGGGGTCAACAGGATCAGCACCGACTTGGTGAAGTCCAGCGTCGTTTCATTGGAAAACAGGTACTGTACGACAGGAACATCCTGCAGCAACGGCACGCCGTCACGAACCGTTTCGCTTTCCTTTTCGCTAAGCCCCGACAGGATCAACGTTTCACCAAATTTCATGGCGACGTTAGCGGTTAGCAAGGTCTTGGTGGTCTGTGCGAAGTTGTTGAAGTTGGCCGTCGAGGACCGATTTTCAACGAAGGCACGGGCCGCCGTGACATTCAGCTCAACCTTGTCATCGCTCAGGAAAACCGGCGTTACATCTAGCTTGATGCCGACCGGGATATCCTGCACCGCGCCTTCACTGCCGGCCGATCCGGTCAATTCAACATGCCAGACGGCGCCCGAGAAGAATTCGGACTTTTTACCATCCAGCGCGACCAGAGTCGGACGCGCAAGCACTTCGTTGCGGTCGTTATTATCGTTGAAGATGTTCAACGAATAGGCCGACGAGGCGAAGGTCAACGTCGGTGCCCAGGTCAGGTTGTTGGTGACGCTGGAGACGACATCGCCATGGTGGGCATCAACCTTGTTAAAGGTCAACGTGCCTCCGAGTGTCGCCGACAGGCCACTGAGCAGGTTGACACCCTTGTTGGTGGTCAGGCGTTCTTCTGAACGGATGATAACCACATCGACCAGCGCCATGCGGGTCGAACGATCCTTGCCCTTTTTCGAAGACGACGAGGAACTTGCACTGGGTTTCAGGCCTTCCGACGTCGCTTTAGAACCGAAGATATCGGACGTCGACTGGACCTTTTTCAAGAACTTGTTTTCCTTGTGGAACCTGCGCCAGTCTCCAAGGCGGTTGGTCAACAGCTTCTCGCGGAACGGATTGGCCGCGCCTGCGGTCTGCGTATAGGAAACCAGATCGGCCTCGGCCATGGGCATGCGCCCGGCGGCCGCATTGATCAGCGCGCTGTCATAGATGATGCCTTCATCGTCGGGGCGCAGTTCAGATGCCTTGTAGATAGCCGACAGGGCCGTTTCCAGATCCTGAGCATTATAAGATGCCGTCGCCAGGGCGCGCAGCAGGTCCGGGTTTTCCGGTGCATACAGCAAGGAATAGGCAAAGGCATCCTGGGCGTCACGATACCGCTGTTCGTCATAACTGATCTGCCCCAGTTGATAGGCCGCCCAGTAATTGCTGGCGTCATATTGCAGGGCCAGGCCATAGCCGACCTTGGCCATGTCGAGCTGGCTGGAGTCGCCCGCCATGGCACGCAGATGATAGGTCAACGCGTTGAGGAAATGCAGATTGGCATCGGTCGGGTCAAACTTAAGCGCCTTGTTAAAGGCCTTGGTCGCGTGGATGTAATCCTGCTTGTCGAGAAGTTCCAGACCCGCGCGGATGTAATCATCACCCAGACGATCCGATTTAACATTCTTGACCAATGTCATGAAATCGACGTCGTCGGCCTTGTACTTACTGGACAGAGTGTCCGGTGTCGTTTGACAGCCAACCAGCAACCCGGCGCTGATCAACACGAACAGGAAATTTCTAGCTTTGAGCATCTGATGCCCCCCCTTTAATCGACTCGTTAGTTTGGATAATAACATACCTGGAACAGGTTTCTTCATGGTCTCTCTCCTTTAGCGCCGCGCGATCGCGAGGCCATCGTTTTGGGATTCTTGCGTGTGATGGATGTGATGGTATTGGCCGTGACGTCATGCCAGTCGCTCCAGCCGCCAAACGGCCACTGAACCCGGATGCGGGCTTGCTTGGCATCACCAAGGCCGAAATGCAGTGCGCCCCATTGCCCACCAGCATGACCGCCGCCGACGGTGACTTCGCGGCGCTGGGTGTGATTGCCTGTACGAACCTCGACCCAGGCGCCGACGGCGCGGGTATTGCCGCCCGGCTGTTTGAGTTGCAGTTTTAGCCAGTTGCCGGTGTTGGCCGCAGTGTTGCGCCAGATTTCCGACGAATCGTTGCGATTGCTGACAACCAGATCGAGCGCCCCGTCGGCGTTCAGGTCGACCAGCGCGCCGCCGCGCCCGACCCGGAAACTGAGCACACCCGCCACCTTTGCCGCCTCGACGAAGCCGCCATCTGCTGTTTGAATCAACAGGTTGTTAGGATCGGCCTTGGCATTGGCACTGGTTGTGACGACATTTCCCTTAACCACCAGCAGGTCGGAAAGGCCATCATTATTGACGTCGGCGAATTCCGTATGCCATGCCGTCGACGGGTCGATGTCGCCGCCGGTAAAGGGCTTGGCCACGGCAATGTTGAAATCCCCTGCCCGGTCTTCGTAAGACGGCCCGGTGGCTCCTTCGGCCAGAACCTCGAAACGATTGGCGGCCATATTGGTCAGATAATAGTCCGGGTATCCATCGCCGGTGATGTCGTTGGACGCGATGCCCATGCCCCAGATATTGACCGTGCGCCAGCCATCTTCGGCCTGCATCGGCACGGCCCCGCGGGGACCAAGACTGAACAACTGTTCGGAACCCCGGCGGTAAAATTCCTGATCGTTCGAGACCCGCAGGTCGGCGAAGCCGTCGCGGTTCCAATCGGAAAACAGCATCGAATTGGTGCAATGGCCCGGCTGCAATGCCATCGGGTTTTGATATCCCGTACCGGGATTGTGCCGGAACAACCAGCTGGCATCGCAATCGCCATAATCCATAATGATGGTTTCACGGTCCATGAAATTGCCAATGGCCAGCGTCGGCCAATCACGGCCCTGTTCCCAGGTTGCGGAAAACGCGACCGTCCAGCCGTCGCCGCCATCGAATTTCCAGGCTTCGTTGGCGCGCTCGAATTTGCAATCGCCCAGGCCCCGGAACAAGACGTTCTCGCCAATGCGCAATACCGCCAGGTCGGTAATGCCATCGCCATCGATATCCAGTGGATAAGCCCCGGTGACGTTGTCGAGAGTCATTGGGCTGTCATCGACGGGGGAGAATTTTAATTCCCCACCGGTCTTGCTGCGATTGATGAAAAGCGATGAAGGCGACGCGCCGCCTGCTAAATACATGTCGGGTTGACCATCGCCGGAACAATCAAAGGCGGCGACACCTCCGCCAGTCATGAACAAGTTGTCACCGTTGTAGCCGTGGTTGACTCCGCTGCCGGTCGCAGCCACGAAGTTGGGCATCGGGGCTGCCGTGGCGGACACGGAAACCACGGCGAACAGCGCCAACGATGCAAACAGCCGTTTCATCTACAGGGTCTCCAGAAAGCCGAGCAACGCCCGGCGATCTTTGTCATCAAGGTTACGATAGGCATCCGCAGTAGAGCGCGCCTCGCCGTCGTGCCACAAAATTGCTTCATGAGCATCGCGGGCCCGGCCATCGTGCAACAGCGGCGCTTTGTTCTTCATCAGGCCACCAAGGCCCATCAACGGCGCCGTCCGCCATTCGCTGGCGCTGGCCACCCCTTCGACCAGACCATCGGCCAGCCCCGGCCCCAAGTCATGCAACAGCAAATCTGTGTAGGCGGCGATGCGACCATCTTTATCGGTCGGCAGACTTTCCACATGACAGGCGGCGCACCCGGTAGCGGCGAACAGTTTTTCGCCCTCAGGCTTATCGCCACGTCGTTCCGGTGCGGCCAATGCCGCCACATGGCGAGTAATCAGGTCAACTTCGTAAGTCCCGACCTCGCGACCTTCCGGGCCAGTTGCCTCGCCATGAACGGCCGAGTGGCAATCGGTTTGAACCGATGTGCAATCGCCCCACGCCGGTCCCATCATCCGCGTCGACAGCCCCATGTCCATGCGCAGGGCCTTCGCCGTCTGCACCTTCAAAGACCACTGGGCTGCCTTCCAGCCATAGCGCCCGACAACCGTTTTGCCGCTAAGGTCCAGGCGATGGCGATTAAGACGCCCGGAAATTCCATCGCCATCGGCGTCATCGGGATCGGCGAGATTTTCCAGATGCGCGACGGGAACGCGTTCCAGCGCACCATTGCCGAACACCGACGGCGAGACCCGCCCGGCCAGCACAGTCTTGTCGTGCAGGCCGCCATAGGCCCGGCCCCGCAGTTCGAAGTGCGGTTTGCGCAACACCGTTCCGGTCGCATCGACAACATCGGTAAAGCGGACGGCGGGAATGCCCTCGGCGCGCTGGCCGGTGACGGCTTTTTGTTGAATCTGCATGCCGTAAATCGGGTCGCCGGTCTTGCCCAGCCCGGCGCGCAGCAACAACCCGTCGCCATCGATAACGCCATCATCTTTAAAGGCAAACGTTCCGCGCCCACCCTTCGGGTGGCAGGCATCGCACGAACGCGCATTGAACAACGGCCCCAGGCCATCGCCCAGAGAATCCGCGTCCGCGGTGGCCGGGGTCCAGTTGCGTTCATACAGTATCTGCGCCTTGCTTTTTCGGGTCGGCGCAGCGGCCATCAGGACCGGGTAAAATTGCGTAAACACCCAATCGGTATCGGCGTCCGTATGGCATCCAGCGCAATCCAGTTCGCCCATGCCTTTGGCCACAGGAACCTTCTCGGCATAGGGCGGCTTGCCGAAGCTGAAAAATCCCCATTCGGTGTCGGGGTAGCGCGCCGGGTCCTTGACCATCGCCTGAAGCCCGTCGAAGTCACCGGGGAAGTATCCGTTGGCGCTCATGAATTCAGTCTCGCCAATGGCCGCAGTTTCGCGCACCAGAACGGTGCCGGGGCGGAATTCACCGGTCTTTTTCCAATGGGCAAAGCTGGCCGGGTCCATATAGGTGGCATGGATACCCGGCGAATAGGTGGCGCCATAGTTCAGGTCGTTGGCCATCACCTTGGCACCCAAAAACACCCATTCGCGGTAATCACCGGGGCGGGTCAGATTTCCCTCGCCGTCAAACTGCGCCGGGCTGTCGGCCAGCGCCACACCGACAGACCCAGAGGCGGCGAAAAGCGCCGCCATCAGGGCCAAGGCCCGGTATGTTTGCCGAAGCGCCATCAGTCACCCAAATCCAGCTTGTAGACGGTTCTGGAATCGCGACTGAGCACCTCGAAGTTGGTCGAGTGCTTGGGCCCGACCTTTTCGTACCAGCATTTCTTGCCCAATGAGGTCCAGCCGACAAAGGTCTTGGTGTCGACCATGGTGCGGCATGAATACAGGGTGTTGTCCTTTGGCCTAGTGGTATTGCCCATCGGGATCGCGTATGTGGGCAAATGGCCGCCGGTGTTGCGTACCCATTGTACGTCTACCGCGTCATAGACAATATCATATTTGGTCGCCGATTTGACCCTGCCCGACCACGGTTCGACGAAAACACACTTGCGATTATCGACGACGCCGGGCACCCAGGCTTCGTATGCCCGATCAAAGGCCCGGCACGCATACCATTTGGGTTCCGGCGGCGGCACGACATTCTTTTTCAGGCGTGCCTGAATGACCTTGATGTCGTAATCGTCGACTTGGACATTCTTTTTCGCCCACGGATCGAGTTTTATCTTGCACCAGCCACTACCGAGAATGGCGTCGATTTCGGCCCGCGCCTTTAACCGGATTATGTCGGCGAACCAGCCACCGACGTGCAGCCGCGCCCGCCAGTATCGCAGCCAGTAATTGGCGGTGGGATTGCACTGTTTCTCTTTGTGGGCGGCTGCCCATTTCTCATTAGCTTCAAGGCGCGCCAGTTTGGCCCGTTCCTCGTTATGGATTTTCAGGGTGTATTTGGCCTCGCGTTCCTTGATGGTATAGGCGGTATCAAACTTGACCCGGTTTGACGGGAATGCCGCCGTCGAGACCGGTTCCCACAGAACACCTGTCTCGGGAGCAAACACCGGCGTGATGACGTTGTAGCCGTAATTCTTGCAGACGCCCTGCTGAACATCCGGGGACTTGCCCCAATAGACGGATTCCGTACACCAGTTGGTCTGGGCGTTGCGGATCATCCAACCGCCCGGCACCTGGATCGGCGACCACCACTGGAAATCCAGTTGGGTGCAGGTCTTCTCGAACACCTTGTCTGTTTCCTTGTAGCCTTTCGGTTGCAGGCACTTGCCGGTGGTGCGGTTGACGAACCGGACGTCGCCGCGGATGTCAATCAGGTAATCGTAACGCGCGCCATGCTTGCAATCGACCATCGGCGAATAGCCGTCTTTGTCTCTCGGCGTGCCGAAGCATTTGCCGCCGGAGTCGCTGCGCAACAGCATGTTGGCGTGATAATACTTCGGCGTCACGGAATCGGCGATGCGGAAGACCTCGTTGGCAGAGCCAGTGCATGGCGCCCAGTTGGCTTTTGCCTTGCCGGGCACGGCGTTGGAATCATTGAACACCAGACACTGACCCGTCGCACGGTTGGCTATGTACAGCCAGTGATCGCCGTGTTTCAGAATTTTCCAGAAATACTCCTTCGACTCATCGCAACCGCCGACGACGATGTTTCCATCGCCCTGGAATTCAGGTTCCGGGAAGCTGAACTCGCCGAATTTTTTCTCCACATTCTTCCATTTACCCTCGGGCGCGACACAGCCGCTGCCCTGGGTCAGGTAAACATATCCGTATTTGGCGACATCTTTGTCTTTGACCGGCTTGGTGGTCCATTTTTGAGAGGCCTTCTTGTCGTCCCTGCCGCAGTTGTATTGCATCAGGGTGCCGCTATCAGCGGTCAGACACAGGCCGGAATGACCGATCTCCATGAATTCGTCCTTAAAGGTCTGGCTTTTCGGATCGTAATCGATGGGGCTTTGGTTCTTCGCCATCTGTGCCTTGATATATTCTTTATTAAAGGCGGCGTTGCGAGCCTGGATGGCGGCTGCCGTCGCATTATATTTGTTGAATTTCGCCGCGTATTTCGCCAGCTCCCGCTTTACCGCAGCCATTTTCTTTTCGATGTTCTTGGAAACGACACCGACGATCTTGTTCTTCAGCGGCTTTGTCATGTCGACAATGCCTTTAACCAGCAAGTCATCCAGCGCAATCAGCCCCATCAGCCCTAGGTATTCGACATCGTAGGGGACATCCTTGACCTTGAAGGCGAAGGTATCCTTGAGGTGAAGGCCGAAGAATTCCGCATCGATAGCCAGGTCGAGCGGCGCATCATGCTCGATGATGCCTTTCAGGTCGCCGCTGAAGCTGGCCTTGTTGATATTGACGGAGTTCTTCAGGTCGCCGGTCAGCTTGTCGATGATTTTCTCAACGACCTTGTCCAGATCATCCAGTCCCTCAATGGCTTTTTCGGCGACATAGAGCACACCCTTGGCGGAGTCTCGCAACCCAATCCAGAAGGCCACTTCGGGGTCCAGATCGATGGGGAAGTGAGCGACCAGTTCCCTGACGGCATCGAGAATCTTATCGGCGCCCCAGCGCACACCTTCTTCGAACCGGGCGCGAATGCCCCACTTGGCCTTGCACCAGTCCTTCTTCCAGCCGTGGCAGTGGTGATAGCGGTGCCAGTCGTAATTGATGCTGTTGGTCAGGCTGTTGACCCGGTTTTCGGCGCTGCGCACCCGGGCCTCGGCATGGGCCCTCTCGCGGCGCACCTTGGCCCGCTCGGCATTGATTTTGTTGGTCAGGTGGTCGACCTTTTTCTGGGCCTTCTTGACGTCCGCCTCACCCTTTTTAAATGCCTTGTTCAGTTCCCCCAACGCATCATTGATGGCCTTCGTCGCCGGACCGGCGATGAACTTGCCAATATCCAGTTTCAAATCACCCGACATGAAGAAGTCGGCATGCTTGAAACTCGGGTGGGTGGCGCTAAGGTCGATGCCCTTCAGCTCCAGATCGGTCTTCATGCCGAAATCCTTGCCGAATTTGACATCGGATTTGAAAGTAACACCCTTGGCATCGAACTTGACGTGGACGTTTTCCTTGATGCCGATGAACTTGATATTGGAATTTAGCTTCAGGGTCGGAACCTTCAGCGGCACCGCCTTCATGGTGAAGTTGTTGTCCTTCAGGTGCAGGGGACCCAGGTTCAGGTCATCAATCGCGGCGTTGGCGTAAAGGCCCGAGGTCGGGCCGATGGACACTTTCATCGAGCCCAGTTCATGGCCCAGCCAGTCCATCTGTCCGGCCATGCCGAAGCCTTCGCCGGTAATGCCCAGATCCGGGTCTGCGGAGCCCGGTGTGGCGAAGGCGAAACTGACCTTTTTGAACACCGGCAGGATGCCCTTGGGCATCTCGAATTTTACCACCTTGCCGGTGACGCTCAGGGCCACCTGTTCCAAGAAGAACATGGGTATTTCATCCGCCGTCGCCTTAAACGCAATGGCTTGCGGTGCGCCCAGGGCCTCGGGCAACAATTCGGCATCCGCCGCCATGGTGAACTTGTCGTTGGCGATAACGGTGGTGCCGGCGAAGCCCAGCTTGATGGCGCCGTCTTCCTGTGTTCCGGCTTCGATGGTTACGTCGCCCAGCGAGAACCCGGGAATATCAAACGGCTTGTGCCACAGGCCCTCCATCTTGCCGACGATGTCGATGCCGAAGCCTTCATCCATGATCTGGATCTTGACCTTGCCCAGGAATTCCAGGGTTTTATCCTTGACCTTGGCGGTAAAGCCGACGCCCAGGCCCAGTTCGAAATCGAAGTCGCCTTCGGTTTCCAGAACGGAGAGGAAAAAGTCCAACTGGTCGTTTTTCGACAGCTTCATGAACTTCGGCATATTGCCGGGCTTGCCGGCAGACGACAGAGTGCCGACCAGATTGATCATCGGCGAGCCGCCGAAGATGCCGCCGATCTCGCCCATGATGACGACTTTTTCATGCACCCCGATGCCGTTGATGGCCTTTTTCATGGATCCTGCCCCTGCAGGATCGAAACTGGCGATAACGGCCAGCCCCTTCTTGATGTTGACCATGCCGCCGGTGCCGCCAAAGATGTCCTTCATGGCGTCCTGGGCGACCTTGTTCAGCTGATTGAAGGGCTTGTTGCTGATGCCGGTTTCGCTAAGCACCACGGCGGCGTGTGGCAGCTTGATGTATTTCAGCGGCGTTTCCTTCAGGCCGTGAATCAACTCGGTCAGGGCGAAGTCTTTCTGCGTCAGCGCGATGTTCCAGCCCGATCCGGTAAAGACAAAGGCGTCGGTGGCGCGCCCACCAATTGTGCTATCTGCCTCGATGCCGTGTTCGGAAACGATCAGCTTGGTCAGCGTGAACTTGCTGGAATTCGGGATGCGGTTAATTTCCGGGATGTCGCTGAGTTTCAGCGGCCCGTCCATTTCGAAATACGCGTCGGTGACCTTGCCGTTGCTTTCCTTGACCACGGCGGTGATGTCCATGTTGGAGTTCGACCCCACATCGACCTTGGCCGCCACCTTGATCGAGAACTTGTCGGTCCCGGCCCCGGTCTTTTTATCGACGGTCAGCGCCAGTTTTTTCAGATCAAGCCAGTGAATGCCGAACGGCTTGTTCCACGGCGTCAGCGTGTCGCCGGTTATGGTGAAGTCTTTAACGCCAGCCTCTTTGGTGTCTTCCACATCGACGTAGAAGTCCAGCGTGTGGCCCTTGATGTGCACATCGACATCACCCGACACCCCGACATCCAGGCCGATGGTTTTGTCAGGCCGCGTGCCGCGAATGCGCAGGTGACCATTCTTGAACGCGACGATGCTGGAAAGGCCCGGAATTTTCGGCGTCGGGATCGGCAGTTTCAGATCCAGACTTTTCATAATGGCGTTCTTGATGGCGGAACCCGAAATGCCCTTTTTAAACACTTGCGAGCTGAGCCCGCCGCCGAGCTTGAAACTGGCCGCCGAAACGCCGACGTCCTTCATCAGGCTTTCCATGGTACCGCTGGGTTTCGCCACCAGATGGGCGAACAGGTTAAGCCCGGCTTTCAGGTCCTGCGTGGTGCGGCCGGCCCGGGTCAGCCCGGCTGCCAGTGGTTTCGGGAACACATTGGTCGCGACATTGTTTTCCGCCGAGCCCTTCGGTGCCCAGATAAACGTCGCACCATCGAAGGTGACGTCTTTTAGCGGCGTGTGCTCGGCACCGGGAATAAAGCTGGCGACATCGAAATCGCCGAAGGTAACACCGATGTGGCGCTTGCTGCCGGGGCCGCGTTTGAACGTCGTGATCGTCGTCGACAGTTTCTTGATGCTTCCGGTGAACGAGGCAAACTTGTTGTTCATGTTGGCGCTGGTAAAGCCGATATCGCTGAGGCCGGGAATATGTCCACCGCCCGGCATCAGGTCGGCCAGTGTCAGGTTGGCTTTGATGACGGCACTGCGTCCCGCCTTGGGATCGAAGTGAACGGTGACATCGATGTCCTTGTTGTTCAGTTTGGAATCCGCATCCACGGTGGTCGTCCACTTGCCGCCCTTGCGCGCCGCCGTCAGGTCCATGGAGGTCAACGTCAGCGGCTCGAAGAACGGCACCTTGATTGCCGACGTGCTGTCCGCTGTGATCGTCACATCGGTACCGGCACCGGATTCCTTGGTGGCATCGACGACGAAGGCAAAATTGATATCTTTCGATGCGATCTTGAAATCCAGATCGCCCTTCAGCGCAACATCGACTTCGCGCTTGCCATCCACATGTTTGCCCTTGATCGAGAAATGCGATTTCTTGAACGACAAGGGCGAGCCGGAAATCGAGACGGCCGGCAAGGGCGCTGTGATATCCAGCGCATCCAAAAGCGTGTCAGCCAGATTGCCTTTCTTGAAGATACCGGTGCTGAGGCCCCCGTTCAGCGCCAGCTTGTCCTTGCTGATGCTGAGCTTTTTCAGCAGGTTCGAAATCTTGGTGCTTTTACTGACATCGATATTGCCCAGCACGGCGAGGCCCGGCTTTAAATTGACTGTGCTTGCCGATTTCGCCGCGTCGGTTCCCACCTCGCCGGGCAGCGCAGATGCCTTGACCGAACGTGTCGCACCGCTTTTCGGCGTCCAGATAAAGGTCATGTCTTCGAAACTGGCATCGGCCAGCGCCGTGCCCGAGACCTGCGGGATGAACGTCGCGATGGTGAAGGCGTTCGGGAAAGTGACGCCGACGTGTTCCTTGGCACCCGTCACCGGCTTGAACAGGGCAACGCCGACATCCAGCTTCTTGATCTTGCCGGTCAAATCGACGGTGTTCTTGGTTACCTCGATGGTATCGAATTCGATATCGGTCAGGCCCGGCACGCTCTCGCCACCCGGAATCATGTCTGCCAGGGTCAGCGTCGTGGTGATGTTGACGACCTGTGCACCGCCTGACGGACGATGAATGACGACATCAATGTCCTTGGCCTTCATTTTCGCGTCAGCCTTGATGGTGGTATCCCACTTGCCGCCGGTGCGCGTCGCCGTCAGGTCCATGGAGGTCAGCGCCAAACTCTTGAACAGCGGCAGCGTCACCGACTTGGTGCTGTCGGCTGTAATCGTGATGTCGCTGCTGCCACCTTTGGTCTTGTTGATGTCGATATCAAAGGTGAAGTCGATGGCTTTCGATGCGATGTTGATATCAACCTCGCCCTTTACCGAAACATCGACGGACCGCTTGCCGTCCACATGCTTGCCCTTGATGGCAAAATGACCGTCCTTGAATTTAACCGGCGCGCCACTGACCGACAGTTTTGGCAACGGTGCAGAAATATCCAGCGCATCCAGTAATGTGTCGGCAAGATTTCCCTTGGCGAAGACGCCGGTGCTGAGACTGCCATTCAAAGGCAGGCTGGAGGCGTTGACGCCGATCTTTTTCAGCATGTCGCCGATTTTATCGCCAGCCTTGATTTCCAGATTACCGAATACGGTCAGGCCCGGTTTCAGACTGACGGAAGACGCTTTCGAAGATTTCGAGATATTGCTCGAGATGTCATCGGGCAGCACCGACATCTGAACCGTCTTGGCGGCATCGGCCTTCGGCGTCCAGATAAAGCTCATGTCCTTGAAACCGGCGTCGGCCAACGGCGTGCCTGAGACCTGCGGGATAAAGGTGGCGATGGTGAAGGTGTCGGGGAAGGCAACGGCGACGTGTTCCTTGGTCCCCGCGCCCGGCTTGAACAGGTCGATATCGACGGCCAGTTTTTTCAGCTTGCCGGTAACGTCGACCGTGTCTTTGGTCACCTGAATGGTATCAAATTCGACATCGGTCAGGCCGGGAACACTGGCACCGCCTGGAATCATATCGGCCAGCGTCAGTTTGGTGGTGACGTTGACCGTCTGTGGCTCGCCCGCCGGGCGACGGATGGCGATGTCGATTTTCTTGTTGTTGAGGGACGAGTCGGCCTTGATGGTGGTGTCCCACTTACCCCCGGTGCGCGTCGCCGTCAGGTCCAGGGAGGTCAGCACCAAACTCTTGAACAGCGGCAGCGTCACCGACTTGGTGCTGTCGGCTGTAATCGTGATGTCGCTGCTGCCACCTTTGGTCTTGTTGATGTCGATATCAAAGGTGAAGTCGATGGCCTTCGATGCGATGTTGACGTCGACCTCGCCCTTGACCGCTACATCGACGGACCGCTTGCCGTCCACATGTTTGCCCTTGATGGCAAAATGACCGTTCTTGAATTTAACCGGCGCACCACTGACCGAAAGCTTCGGCAACGGTGCGGAAATATCCAGCGCATCCAACAATGTATCGGCGAGATTGCCCTTGGCGAAGACGCCGGCGCTGAGAGAACCCTTTAGCGGCAGGCTGGAGGCATTGACGCCGATCTTTTTCAGCAAATCGCCAATCTTGTCGCCCGACTTGATTTCCAGATTGCCGAACAGGTTGAGGCCCGGCTTCAGGTTGACGGACGTGGCGGTCGAAGAAGCGGCGATGTTGGTTGAAATGTCTTTTGGCAGCGCCGAGGTGGCGATGGACGCGGTGGCACCGCTTTTCGGCGTCCAGATGAAGTTCATATCCTTGAACCCGGCGTCGGCCAGCGGCGTGCCCGAAACCTGCGGAATGAAGGTGGCGATGGTGAAAGTGTCGGGGAAGGCAACCGCAATGTGTTCCTTGGCCGACGCACCCGGCTTGAACACATCGATATCAACGGCCAGCTCCTTGACTTTGCCGGTGATGTCGACTGTGTCTTTGGTCACCTGAATGGTGTCGAATTCAATATCGGTCAGGCCGGGAACGCTCTCGCCCCCGGGGATCATGTTGGCCAGTGTCAGCTTGGTTGTGACGTTGACCGTCTGCGCCTCACCGGCCGGGCGGCGGATAGAGATGTCGATGGGTTTGCCGTCCAGTGACGACTTGGCATCGATGGTGGTATCCCATTTGCCCCCGGTGCGCGTCGCTGTCAGGTCCATCCCCGTCAGCGCCAGACTCTTGAACAGCGGCAGGGTCACCGTCGATGTGGAATCTGCCGTGATGGTCAGGTCGCTGGACGACCCTTGAGTCTTGTTAATGTCGATGTCAAAGGTGAAGTCGATGGCTTTCGATGCGATGGTGACATCGATCTCGCCCTTCACCGAAACGTCGACCGAACGATTGGCCCCGACGTGTTTGCCCTTGATGGCGAAGTGGGCGTCCTTGAAGGTCACCGGCACATCGGGAACAGCGAGTTTGGGCAATGGCGCGGAAATATCCAGCGCATCCAACAATGTGTCGGCCAGATTGCCCTTGGCGAAGACGCCGTCGCTGAGCGAGCCTTTTAATGGCAAGCTGGAGGCATCGACGCCGATTTTTTTCAGCAAGTCGCCGATCTTGTCGCCCGACTTGATTTCCAGATTACCAAACAGGTTGAGGCCCGGTTTCAGGCTGACCGACGTGGCGGTCGAAGACTTGCCGATATTGGTCGAAATATTACCGGGCAGCGCCGAGGTGGCGATGGACGCGGTGGCGCCGCTTTTCGGCGTCCAGATGAAGTTCATGTCCTTGAACCCGGCATCCGCTAGGGGCGTGCCGGTGACCTGTGGGATGAAGGTGGCGATGGTGAAGGTCGAGGGGAAGTTGACCGCGATGTGCTCTTTTGCGGACGCACCCGGCTTGAACACATCGACATCGACGACCAGACCCTTCACCTTGCCGATAATTTCAATGGCGCTTTTCGTTACTTCAATGGCATCGAATTCAATATCGGTCAGGCCCGGCACACTTTCACCGCCGGGGATCATGTCGGCCAGCGTCAGCTTGGTGGTGACGTTGACCGTCTGCGGGGCCCCGGCCGGGCGCTTGATGGCAATATCGATGGGCTTTGCATCCAAAGTCGACTTGGCATCGATGGTGGTGTCCCACTTGCCGCCGGTGCGAGTCGCCGTCAGGTCCATGCCCGTCAGCTCGAGGCTCTTGAACAGCGGCAGCGTCACCTTGGTTGTGGAACTCGCGGTAATTTCCAAATCGCTGGAAGAGCCTTGCGTCTTGTTGATGTCGATATCAAAGGTGAAGTCGATGGCCTTCGATGCGATGGTGACATCAATCTCGCCCTTGACCGATACATCGACCGAGCGATTGGCCCCCACATGCTTGCCCTTGATGGCAAAGTGAGCGTCCTTGAAGGTCAGCGGCGCGCCGGAAACGGCGAGCTTGGGCAACGGTGCGGTAATATCCAGTGCATCGAGCAAGGTGTCAGCGAGATTGCCCGTGGCAAACACACCGTCACTGAGGGAGCCCTTTAATGGCAGGCTGGAGGCATCGACGCCGATTTTCTTCAGCAAGCTGCCGATTTTATCGCCCGATTTGATTTCCAGATTACCGAACAGGTTGAGACCCGGCTTCAGGCTGACGGAGGTGGCGGTCGAAGACTTGGAAATGTTCGCCGAGATGTTTCCGGGCAACGCCGATTTGGCGACCGACGCGGTCGCGCCATCCTTCGGCGTCCAGATGAAGTTCATGTCCTTGAAACCGGCATCCGCCAACGGCGTGCCGGTGACCTGCGGAATGAAGGTGGCGATGGTGAAGGTCGAGGGGAAGTTGACCGCGATGTGTTCCTTGGCGCCAGCGGCCGGTTTGAACACATCGACATCGACGTCCAGGCCCTTCACCTTGCCGGCAATATCGATGGCGTTTTGGGTTACCTGAATGGAATCAAATTCGATATCGGTCAGACCCGGCACGCTGACGGCGCCCGGCATCATGTCAGCCAGTGTCATCTTGGTGGTGACGTTGACCGTCTGCGGCGAACCCGTCGGGCGCTTGATGGCGATATCGACGGGCTTTGCGTTCAGGGTCGACTTGGCATCGATGGTGGTGTCCCATGCGTTGCCAGCGCGTGCCGCCGTCAGATTCAGGCCGGTCAGCGCCAGGTTATGGAACAGCGGCAAGGTGACCGGCGTCGTCGAGGCCGCGCTGATGGTCAGGTCGCTGCTGGATGCTTCGGTCTTGTTAACGTCGATATCAAACGTGAAGTCGATGGCCTTCGATGCCATGGTGACGTCGATATCGCCCAGCACCTTGACGTCGACAACACCGCCGGTGCCGCCCTTGACCGAGAAATGCGCATTCTTGAAGGCCACGGGCGCGCCGGATATTGACAGTTTCGGCAACGGTGCCGTGATGTCGACGCTCGATAAAATCGCCTGGGCGGCCTGACCTGTCGCCTGGCCCCCGGTGAACAGCGACGGATCAATGGTACCGCTCAATGGCAGGGTCAGATTGGAAACCCCGACCTTGGACAACAGCGCGCCGATCTTGCCTGATGGGCTGGCGGCAAAACTGCCGAACAGATTGAGGCCTGCCTTATAAGCATGAGTGGCGGCATTGGCTTTCAGCCGCGTCGTCACCTTGGCAGGCATTCCCGTCGGTGGCGTCGCCGATGATTTGGCCGCCTGCCCCGTCGGCACCCAGACAAATGCCGTGTTGGTAAAGCCGCCACCGCTGAGCAATGTCGAGTTCAAGGGCGCAATCAACGTCGACAGATTAAAGGCATCGGGCAGCACCGCGATATGGGCTTTCGCCGACGGCGCGTTGCGCCAGAAAACAATATCGGCTTCCTGATCGTGCGTCTTGATGCGGGTCTCGGCCCAGTTTTGGGTGATCTCGATCTTTTCCAGTTCGATGGCGCTGAGGCCCGGCGTATTGAATCCACCGCCCAGATATTCGGCGACGGTCAGGTTGGTGTCGATGATGATGTCGTAATCTACCGCCCCCTGACCGGGTTTCAGGGTCGCCGTCAGGTCGATGTCCTTGTTGTTGAGCGCCGCCGTCGCCGCCATCTTGACGGTCCACACGTTGCCATTACGCGCCGCATTCAGGCCGAGCGTCTTGGTATCGAACGCGGTGAAACCGGGGAACGACAACGAGTCTGTAGTTGTACCGTTCAGTTCGATGTTTGACTGCTGACCGGTCTTGTTCAGCGAAAACGCGCCGGCAAAGGTCGCCTTCTTGCCCGCCACTGTGATGTCGATGGCATCCTTGACGCGATATTGAAACGTTCGCTGGCCGTTGGTGTTGGCCCCGTCCAGATGCAGGATCCCCTTGTCGGCAAAATTTAGATAAGCGGGCATTCCCGGCGGCTTTAAGGCCCCAAGCGGCAGGGTTAAATCGAGGGTGTCGAGAATGGCATTACGGGCCGTGGCCCCGCCGCCGGTGCTGAACATCGCCCCGGCAATGGTGCCGCGCAAAGGCAGTTTCAAACTGGTCATGCCGACGCCGGTCAGCAAGGTGCCGATATCGCTGGTCGCCGGGAACGTCGCGACGCCGAACAAATTAAGGCCGGGTTTGAAATCCAGCCCGGTCCCTGCAGCAGTCAGGCGATCGGCAAGCGGTTTCTGTGTGATGCTTGTGGCCGCGACATTATTCTGCCCCTGCCCGGCACCGACCCAGATCAGCGACATATTGTCGAAACTGGCGGCGTCCATCGGCGTTCCGGCCAGCACGGGGATATAATCGGCCAGCTTGAAGGCCTTGGGCATCACCGCGATTTTCGCCGGACCCGATGGCGTGTCGCGGAAATACAGGATATCGGCATCCGTGCCGCGCACCTTGATGGCGGCGGCGGCCTGATTGTCCCGCACAATCAGATTTTCCAGTGTGATGTCGGAAAAGCCCTGAATAGTCATCGCCGGGATAACGTCGGTGACGGCCATCGGGGTCTTGACGGCGATATCGAAGACGGGTTTTGCAGCAGGCGTCGCGCCCGGCTTGATGTTGACGGTGACGTCGATGTCCTTGTTGTTCAGCTTGGTCTTGCCATCGACGGTGGCCGTCCATTTATTATCGTTGCGTGATGCGGCAAACGACAGGCCGTCGATATCGAAGGTGCGGAACATCTCCATGGTCACTTTCTGTGACGATGTTCCGGCGATATCGAGTTCGCTGGCGCCCGTTTGGGTCGGCTTTTGGGTCAGACCAACGGCGAATGGAATTTTTTTGCCCTTTAAATCGATGTTCATGCCCCCGGCGATACCAAGGTCATAGTCCTGACCGGTGCCCGTTGTCTTCTTGCGGCTTTTTACCGACAGGGTTGAATTGGTCAGCGGCTCGGCACCGGGCAACCCTGCCAACGTCACTGACGGCAGCGACAGGTTGAAATCCAGACTGTCAAGAATCGCCGCCCGCATGGCCCGTGATTTTGCCAGTTGATCGTCGGACTGCTGGGATGGCGGAATCAGGTTATAGGAGAACAGATCGGACGGCAGCGGTGCCACCAACGGCAAGGTCCGGCCATTGTGACCGATGGCCGCGAGCAACCGGGTGACAGGCCCGGTGGAAGGCACCGTCATTGGGCCGATCAGGCTGACGCCATCTTTCAGGGATATATGTGTGCCCGTGCCAGCCAGTGCCCCGGACAGGGCACCGGGCAAATTGACTTTGGCGATCGCCCCATTGCCCGCGCCCGCTGGCAGCACGATGAAGGCGGCGTTCTTGAAGGAGACATTGCTCAACGGCGTACCGTTCGGCAGCGGCACGAAATCTGTCAGTTTGAATTTTGCAGGAATAACGGCAGCAGCGGAATTATTGCCCAGCTTGAACCCGACAACGGTGGCGCTTTCGCCTTTTACGGTGACGGTTCCGGTAACGACACCGGTCTGGCTGTTGGTCTGAACGTTGCTGACAGCAAGATTTGACAGCCCGGCGATATTGGCGAGCGCCGGAATTGACTGGCTAACGGATTGGGCAGACGCAGACGTGCCAACAAGCACGCCAAACAGCATCGCCACAACAGCAACGGCCCTGACATATATATATCGTATGCGTGTCCCCCACCCGGACATATGGCTGCCTCCCTGGTCGCGCTGTCCACCGGATGTTTCCGGGTGCGCATTTATTATCCCTCAGTCACGGCAGTGGTACCCTTTGAGGCAGCGGAAAGGACCCTTACCAGCAACTGTGCGTAACACCGTAACCGATGATGATTTCCACTGCGAGTCAAAAACCACTTACTTACAAAAGACTTAGCAAAAGCAAGATGGTCGATGACGATTATGAGACCAATGCCGAATTCGATGAATGCAATGTAACCCCGCTGGAATCAAAAAAGGTTTCTCGGATGTTTCTGACTAAAGCAAATCTTATGAATTCCAGAATGGCACCGGCTAGCCATACTGCTAGCCATGAGAATCAAGGGGCTAGACCTTTCGATCTAACCCCTTGATTCTAATGGTAGGCTGTGAGGAATTCGAACCCACGACCCGCTGATTTAGAGATCACTGTTTTCTGGCTAAATTCCGCCATTTCTTCCAACTTTTTCCACGTTTTAAATGCCCATACGGATTGCCAACAGTCCTGAACTTTTCCCGGAATGTTCGGAGATTTACGGCCCAGCTATCAACAGCTTTCAAGCCCGGGACGTATTAATAATCCTCCGCCCTGATGAAGCCAGGGACTGGTTAAGGCGGACGGAAACCGCAATCGAGAAGTTCATCAAAACTGGACCACGCAGATAAGGCTGGCGGGCAGCTTTTATTACCCTTTGCAGACACAAATCATAAGAGCGCCTGCTTTGAACGGATAGAGCGGACGTCAAATCGGCTTGGTGCATAAGTCTGCTTCTGCCCCTGAACGGACATTATCTCCGCCTAACTAAATCCATAAAAAAAGATCGGCGATTCACACCCTATTCGTTGCGCAGTTGGCCTGCCGCTTTTTGACCAAGAGCGCGCCAGGCGCCGATGAAGCCAGCGATTATGGTCAGAATCAGGCATATGGATACGGTCATCGCCGTTACTCCCGGCAGGAAGGTCCACTGCATGCCCATGAGGAACTTCACCACCGCCCAGGCAATAATAGTGCCGGCAAGGCTGGCGAAAAGGCCGGTGGCCAAGCCCAGAGCGCCGTATTCCATCAGGTAGGCCCTGAGAACAATCGCCCTGGTCGCTCCCAGCACTTTGAATACGACGGCATTGTATACCCGGCGGCCTTGTCCGGCGGCGATGACTCCGGCCAGTACGATGGCGCCAGCCATGACACTCAGGGCCGAAGCACCACGCACCGCCGAACCGACGCCCTCAAGAATATGCATGGCAGCTTCCAGGGCATCCCTGACCCGGATGGCGGTGATGTTGGCAAACCGTGAAGACACCGCTTCCTCGACCTCATCCTCGGTTTTCGACTTGGCCTCGACTGCGGCCAGATGCGTGTGGGGGGCTCCTTCAAGGGAGCCGGGTGCGAATATAATGGCGAAGTCGAAACGCAGTGAACGCCAGTCTATTTCGCGCAGACTCATAATTGTGGCTGTTATCTCTCGACCGAGGACGTTCAGGGTCAGGGTATCGCCTACTCCTACGCCGAAGCCCTTGGCGACGCCTGCATCGAAGGATATGGCGGGAGGGCCGCTGTAATTCTCGGGCCACCACTGGCCTTTGACGATTTCAGCGTCATCGGGGCGCTCGGCGGCGTATGTGAGGGCCCTGTCGCCGCGCACAGCCCATGCAACTCCGGGCGAAATTTCGACCTTTTCCACCGGCACACCATTAATGCTGACAATGCGCCCACGCATACTCGGGACGCTTTTCAGGTTGTCGGTGCCGGGAACCGATCTGATGGTCTTCTCGAACTCGGCCAGCTGGTCGGTCTGGATGTCGACAAAGAAAAATGCCGGCGCCCGCTCG
>Ga0233429_1000194_pt1 | contig 118280 bp, 111 predicted proteins | sample SI_118_April2016_3_FD_179879 | JGI IMG/M metagenome (GOLD analysis project Ga0233429, IMG submission 179879) | Seawater microbial communities from Saanich Inlet, British Columbia, Canada - SI_118_April2016_135_MG | ecosystem: Environmental > Aquatic > Marine > Inlet | place: Canada: British...
CACAAAAACATTGTCCATTACGATTTCTCCCGTAATCGAGGTTCGCAGTGAGAATTTACCCTCTATTTTTGGTGCCGACAATCCATCCATATCCTTTTCTAGAATAAAGCCTCGGACTTCGCCATCTAGCTTTGCCCAGACAACAAACACATCTGCAATAGGAGAATTGGTAATCCACATTTTATTGCCGGTTAGACGGTAGCCATCTTCAACCTTTTTGGCACGCGTTGACATTGAAGCGGGGTCACTGCCTGAGTTTGGTTCCGTTAATCCAAAACAACCAACCATCTCACCGCTAAGTAATTTTGGTAGATATTTACTTTTTTGTTCTTCGCTGCCATAACTATATATTGGGTGAATTACAAGGGAAGACTGAACACTCATTGCTGAGCGATAGCCACTATCAACACGCTCAATTTCACGAGCAATAAGACCATAGCTGACATAATTGACCTCACTGCCGCCATACTTTGTAGGCAAGGTTGAGCCTAAAAGGCCAAGCTCTCCCAGTTCAGCGAAAATATTACGATCAAACGTTTCATCTCTATTAGCCATCAACACTCGAGGTGCTAAATGTTCCTGACAATAATCGTGAGCTGTATCGCGGATAAGTTTTTCTTCGCCACTCAGCTGACCCTCTAGAAACATACTATCTTGCCAGTTTAATTTTGTTAATGATTGGTTCATACAATTTCTATTTTAAAATGTCGACATTTTGACATTATAACTACATTTGTGATAAAATTCAATTTATAATAGTTTTTTATCGTATCAACTTTTTATTAATTATTAATCATATAAAAAATAAATAGTACATGAAAAATTCTAGGCAAAATACAGCCGCTCAGATACTAGATTCATTAAAAAATGACATTATTTCAGGTGAGTTTCTGCCTATGCAGAAACTGCACATTAAAACATTAAAAGAAAAATATAATGTTGGAACAAGTCCACTCAGAGAGGCCTTGTCTCAATTGATGGCTAAAGACTTAGTGGTCTCAAAGAATCAGAGGGGCTTTTATGTCAGCGACATCTCAATAGAAGACTTAACCGATATTTATCAGACAAGAGCAAAGATAGAGTCACTCTGTATTGAAATGTCTATCGATAAAGGCGACGACTATTGGGAGGCTAATGTGATAGCAGCTTCTCACAGATTAAACAAATACAGTAAACAGGAGGCCATAGATATTGATGAGTGGCAAAGTCGTCATGGTGAATTCCACGAAGCTTTAGTTGCTGGTTGTGTGTCGCCAAGACTCTTTCAAATAAGAAGTTCACTTATCGAAAAGTCAAAAAGATATCGAAGTTTGTGGTTGAGAGAAAATGTTTCTGATGCAGCAACATTATCAATTAATCAAAATGAACATGCCGCCCTTATGATTTTGGCTCTTGAGAGGGATAAAAAGGCTGTTTCTAAGCTTATTGAGGAACATATCATGACTCCGGTTGAGATCATTAAAAAGAGCCTATCTCAGCTATAATTTAATAGCACTGAATTGTAGTGGCCTAGATAGCTTTGTGGGAATGCTGTGTTCATTCTCAAAAAGTATTGGAGCAAGTGCTTTCAGCATATCTTCATAGACGTCTCTTTTAAAATTAATGACTTCATCGACAGGTCTCCAATAATCTACCCACTTCCAATCATCAAATTCAACGTTATGATGAAGATCAAGAGTGATGTTTTCATCATTGGAGTCTAGTTTCAACAAAAACCAGACTTGTTTTTGTCCGATACAGGTCGGCTTCTGAGTTCTTCTAATATGTTCTGAAGGCAAATCGTAGCGAAGCCATTTTGGAGTTTTGGCAATTAAAGTAACGTGCGTAGGAAACAGGCCGACTTCCTCCTCGAGCTCTCTGTATAGAGCATCTAACTCAGTTTCATCTTTATCAATTCCACCTTGAGGAAGTTGCCATGCGTCTTGTTTAAACCGCTTTGCTAAGAGTATCTGTTTTTTGTCATTAGTAATTACAATACCTACGTTAGCGCGATATCCATCGCTATCTATCACTAGTCATTGCCAGAGAAAACACCTAAAAGGTGAAGTAGGCTTAAGAATAAGTTATAAATAGAAATATAAAGCGTCACTGTAGCCATGATGTAATTTGTCTCACCACCATGAATGATATTACTCGTCTCAAAAAGAATCAGTCCACTCATTAGAAGAATGAATGCAGCTGAAACAGTTAAAGATAAAGCAGGAATCTGAAAAAAGTACGCAGCGATGCCCGCTAAAAATGCAACCACAATCCCGGCCGTTAAGAAGCCAGATAAAAAACTAAAGTCTTTTTGAGACACAAGTGCATAAAAAGAAAGCGACAGAAAAATAGCTGCAGTTCCAGTCATAGCCATTGCAACTAGCTCTGCTCCGTTAGAGAAAGCAGTTGTGTAGGCGCCTACAATAGGACCCAGAGTCAGACCCATAAAGCCTGTAAGAGCAAAGACAGCAAAAATTCCAGAGGCAGAGTTTCTAAGCTTTGTAACCAGAAACAAAAGACCAAAATATCCACCAAGCGTTATCAAAAGACCAAAATATGGTAAATTGAGGTACATCGATAGATAAGCCATCAGTCCGCTGAATAAAAGCGTGGCAGAAAGGAGCTGATAAGTATTTCTTAGTGTACGATTAATGACAATCGAACTAGAAGTTGTTTGAACATTTGTTGGCATAATAAAATAGTAAAGTAAAAGTGTAAAATATAGTCAATTTTGGTCGAAAACACAAGGTTTTCATGAAACTTATTTTAGGTTTAGGGGTTACGGGCCTATCAGTAGCTCGTTTTTTTATTAGAAATAATATTCCTTTTCGGATTGCGGATTCGCGGCAAGAGCCTCCGATGTTGAAAATTAGCAACAATGAAAATCTACTGCATGATTTCTCTTTTGGAGATTGGAGTGAATCTTTATTAGACGATATTTCAGAGGTCATCATCAGTCCTGGAATTGCTGAATCAGAGTCAATTGTTCGGTGGATTCGTGCAAAAAATATATCAATAATAAGTGATATTGAATTATTTGGAAGATATGTGAAAGCTCCGATGATTGGCATTACAGGCTCAAATGGAAAGTCAACTGTGACCCAATTGCTCGGTGAAATGGCACTTGCAAGCTCATTAAAAGCTTATATTTGTGGCAATATTGGTAATCCGGTAATGGAGAGTATAAATGATGATGCTGAGCTCTATATTGTTGAGCTTTCGAGTTACCAGTTGGATTATACAAATCAGCTGGATTTATTTGCTGCAGTAATTACAAATATATCGCCCGATCATCTTGACAGGTATGACAACTATGAGGCATATATTTCTTCAAAATTATCAATTTATAATTACTGTAAGCATAAAGTGATAAATTTCTCAGATTCTTTATTGAGTGAAATCAATGGAGACAGCCTATATGGAGTTGATGTTAATGATTCTAAATGTAAATTTATTGCTAAAACGGATAAAAATATTCACAGAATTTATTACAAGAATGAAGAAATAATTTCTAGTGAAGATCTTGTAATTGTGGGTGCTCATAATATTGAGAATATCCTAGCTGCTTTAAGCCTTGGTGATATGATTGGATTGTCAATAACCAATATGGTTAATGCAACTAAAGTATTTAAAGGTCTCGATCATCGCTTAGAATTCGTAACAAATATTAATTCTGTTGACTTCTTTAATGACTCAAAATCCACCAATGCAATCTCTACAATTACTGCTATCAATGCACTTTCAGAAAGATATGAGTCAATAATATTAATTGCTGGCGGGATGGCAAAAAATGAAGATTATTCTAAAATGTTTCAACTAATAGGTAAAAAGATTCAAACTGTTTTTTTGATTGGCGAATCTAAGGAACTCTTTTCTGAGAGCATCAAAGGATGTTCAGTTAATGTTGTAGAGTCCATGGAAGAGGCCGTAATCTCATCAAAAAAGTTAGCTAAAGAAGGAGCAGTACTTCTCTCTCCAGGATGCGCAAGTTTTGATATGTTTTCTGACTTTTCAGAAAGAGGAGTAGTTTTTAAAAACCTAGTTCTTCAGAAAGGCGAAAGTAAATAGTTATTTGTTTTTAAATCAATCCAAGACCTTTAGTTTTTTGGACTTGATTTAGGTCAAAGATAAATGAGTCATTCTTTAAGATAATTACTCTTATCGTGAAATCTTAGGGAGAAAGTTGTTTGGCAACAATAGGCTTAGATACAGCGCTTTCAAAAGGTAGTATTTTTGACAGATATGAGCGTTCTGTATCAGTTATTCTGATTATTGCTAGACTTTCATCGATTATTAAAAACTATTCAGAAAAAAACCTATTTAAAGAGTTTAATTTATCTTTTTCTGAATTTATTGTAATGCGGTTAATTTGGGTATGGGGAGATCTTGAGGCTGCTAAATTAGCAAAAAATGCTGGCATTGCAAAAAGTACATTGACTGGTATTTTAAAAACACTTGAGAAATATGGTTACTGTCAGAGAGTCCCCTACTTAGATGACGCTAAAAAAGTTGTTGTTCATATTACTCCGGCTGGAGAGGAGTTGATGGAAAAACTTTTTCCTAAATTTCATGAGCCTAAATTCTATGAGATTGAAGATCTAGTAGTATCTGAACTAGCAGATAATGAATTCGAAACCACTATAGATAGTTTTAGAACTATGCTCAATACTATGGAGAAGATTAGAAATAGAAGTGTGTAATTGCTAAGTTATAGTATTTCTTTGAATAGAGATTAACTGAATATACTGAAAGAGTTATTTGAGGTAATTGACAATTTTATCCATATTTGGCTTTCTTAGAATCAGCGCTTCATTCTCATTTTTTAGCCATGTACACTGGCGCTTACATAGTTGCCTTGTTGCTACGATAGCTTTTTCAACCATTTCTTTTTTGCTATAAACACCTTCAAAATAATTCCAAGCTTGTCTGTATCCAACACACTTCATAGACGCTAAATCTAAATTAAGTTTTTGGTTTTTTCTTAGGGTTTTGACTTCATCTAGAAAGCCATTTTTAATCATTTCTATAAATCGATCTTCAATTCTTTTATGAAGCTCAGATCGTTCAGGCATAAGTACAATTTTTTTTATCTTAAGGTCCAACTTATTTTGATTTTTGTTGCCCTGAAGTGCGCTTAAAGTTTCTCCCGAAAGATCGTAAACTTCGAGTGCTCTTGTTATTCTCTGTGAATCATTAGGGTGAATTCTTTCTGCTGATTTTGGATCAATCTCTTGTAACTTTTCGTGTAATTTTTCACTCCCCAGTTTTTTTAAAAGATTATTAAAGTGTTTTCGAGATTCATCTGTTGAAGCAGGAAGTGAAGATAAGCCATACTCTAAAGCATTAAAATAAAATGAAGTACCCCCCACTAAAATTGGAAGCTTTCCATTATTTAAAGCTGTTTTTATGTGTTTTTTTGCGAGTGATATAAAATCGGTGACTGAAAAGCTATCCTCAGGATTGCAAACATCTATCAACTCATGAGGGAAGCTTTTAAGCGTTTCCTTGTCAGGCTTTGCAGTACCTATATCCATGCCATTGTAGATAAGCGCTGAATCAACGCTGATTAATTTTGAGTCGATGATTTTACTGATTTCTATGGCTAGTTCAGTCTTCCCAGAGGCTGTTGGTCCCATCAAAAACAAAACAAAATTTCTAGACTCAATAGTCATAACAATACTAGGCTTAATTCTCTATGACCTACATTATAATATCAGCTTTATATTTGTATCACTTAAACGATGTTTACAGTATTAAATCAGGTTAGTGGCAAATCCTTCCAGTCTGGTGGCGATGAATCAGTTTTAGATGGCGCCCTTTCAAATGGCTACAATTTTCCATACGGCTGTCAAAATGGGTTTTGTGGTCAATGTAAAGCGGTTATCTTAAAAGGTGAAATTTCATATGATGGCGAGACGCCAGAGGCTATAAGTTCGGAAGAAGAGGATGCCAATATAGCTTTATTGTGTCAGTGCAAAGCAAAAAGCGACTTGTATATTTCAGTAGATGAGCTCGACTCACTAGCTAACATTCAGATCCGAAGTATGCCTTGTCGCGTTGAAGAGGTGAATCATTTAAATCATGATGTCGTTCAGCTCATCTTAAAGATGCCAGGGTCTCAATCTCTCCAATATTTAGCTGGTCAATATCTTAACATTGAGCATCCTGACTTTGAGCCTAGGGCCTTCTCTATTGCCAATGCGCCGGTCAATTCAAATTTAATCGAACTGCATGTTCGTTTGGTTGAAGGTGGACAGTTTACTAACTTTGTCTTCAATACTTTAACAGAAAAGACGATCTTAAGAATTGAAGGACCAAAGGGCAGTTTTTTTCTAAGAGAGGAGAGCGATTGCCCAATTATATTTATTGCTGGTGGCACTGGATTAGGACCTATAAAGGCAATCATAGAGAATTTAATACTAATTAAATCATCAAGAACAATCCACCTCTATTGGGGAGTAAGGGCTGAGCAAGATTTTTACTTAAATTTACCTTCAGACTGGAGTGAAAATCATTCTCATATCAATTTTATTCCCGTTTTATCAGAACCTAGTAGTTCTTGGAGTGGAGAGTCAGGCTATGTCCATGAGACGGTATTGAAAGACTTTGAAAATTTAGCTGATTATGAGGTTTATGCTTGCGGGCCTCCTGTGATGGTTAAGGCGGCTGAAAAAAGTTGCCTTGAAAATAACCTCATGAAAGAGAACTTTTTTTCTGATTCTTTTGAGTATGCAACTGTGAGTTCAGCTGATGAGTAGCATGCAAAGCCATTTAGAAAGCCAACTTGAGCTAGCTTTAAATCCAGAGCTCTGCGAAGTGATAAATGAATCTAGTCAGCATTCAGGCCCGGCTACAGAATCACACTTTAAAATTGTTGTTGTGAGCTCTAACTTTGACGAGATGAAGCTCATTGATCGCCACCGCTTTATCAATAAGCTTTTTAGTGATGAGCTCAAATATATACATGCAATGGCTATGCATACCTACACACCAAAAGAATGGGAAAAGCGTCAGGCAGCTCCTGACTCTCCAAAGTGTTCTAGTAAGTCTTAGAAGTGAGATCTGCGCTAATACTTATTGTTTTAGTTTTATCTGGTTGTCAGGGACTAGTGGACAGTAATAATAAATTAGCCCGTTTTAATTCACCAACTTCAAACACAAGCCAAAATTTTCAAGACAAAGATCTTTGGCGTTATATTGCAAATAATCAAGAAATTAATGTTGGTTCGAATGCAAGAATTCAAAATCATATCGACTGGATAAGCACTCAGCCAGAGTACTTAGAGTCAATCTCAAAGAGAGCTGAGCCGTTTCTATATCTTGTCGTTTCTGAAACTGAAAAGCAGGGTGTGCCAATTGAAATTGCTTTGTTGCCAATTGTGGAGTCTGATTATTATCCATTTTCCTACTCTCATGGAACAGCAACAGGGTTGTGGCAATTCATTCCCTCAACTGGAAGGATGTATGGTTTAGATGCTGATTGGTGGCATGAAGATCGAAGGGATGTTTTGGCCTCAACAAAGGCTGCAATTCGCTACTTAAAGGATTTGAATAAGATGTTTGATGGTGATTGGCTGCTTTCAATCGCGGCCTATAATGCTGGCCCAGGAAGGGTTCAGCGAGCGATTGATAAAAACCTGGAACAAGGAAAAAAAATAGACTACTGGAGCTTAGATTTACCAAAAGAAACCGAGAAGTATGTTCCAAAGCTACTTGCAATAAGGTCAGTACTTAAAAATCCAGAACTCTATAATCAAAAGCTAACAACAATTGAAAACAAACCTTTTTTGGAGGCAGTCCAATTAGACACTCAGTTTGATTTAGCATTAATCGCTCAGTGGACAGATTTAAGTATTAAGGAAATTTATTCATATAATCCTGGATTAAAGAGATGGGCGACACCCGAAGCACTTCCATATACAATTTTACTGCCTCAAGATGTGGTAAATCAATTTAATAATAACCTCTCTAAACAGGGCAATAGGACAAGAATAAGTTGGACACGTTACCAGGTAAAAGAGGGCGACAGCCTGAGTCTCATTGCCCAAAACTATAAGACAACGGTTGATCAAATTAAAAGTGTCAATGAGCTTAGCAGCAACTTAATCCGACTAAATAGTTATTTGATTGTCCCCTTGGCAAAAGAATCCGAAGAATACTATTCTTTGTCTGAAGTGCAAAGAGAAAAAAGTAGATTAAATACTAATAAAAACTCAGAAAAAATAATATACGAAGTGGTACCTGGTGACAGTTTGTGGAGTATTGCAGTCAAGTATGACGTAACTGTGAACGACCTTGTCAGATGGAATCAAATTGTCTCTGCTAAGTCACTCTCGGTTGGCAAAGAGCTTGTTATTTTGAATGAGAACAATAATAAGACAGAGCTAGCTAAAATAATAAGCACTGGAATTGATATCAATAAAAAAATAGTTTATACAGTTAGAACTGGCGATAACCTTTCTCTAATAGCTCATAAATATAAAGTAAAAGTAGCAGAAATAAGAGCTTGGAATGACTTAAATGAGGGGTATATTTTGCAACCAGGTGACAAATTAACCATTACAATTAACGTAGTCAATTCAAATTTATCATGAAAAATATTCCTATAAGGAAAACAACACTTGCAACGCTTGCATTTACCTTTTCCAACTGGCAAAAGTTGTTAGAGGTCAGTATTTTCCCATTGCTCGCTGCACTGCCTTTTATAACAATATTGCCAGAGTTGATGACAATCCTTCAGGCCCAGTTGTTTGGTATTGGAGAAGTCCAAGCTTACCCAAGGTTCTATGAGCTTTATTTATTGATGTTTGACTATGCATATATGGCCCTTATTATTAATATTTATCGGCTGGTAGTGTCGGGCAGTCAGTCAGTTGCTAGATTAGGAGTTGTAATTCCTAGCCTCAGGTTGGGTCGTTTCTTCCTATTATTTATATTTTTATCAATAGCAACTCAGTTTCCAATTTTTATTTCCCCTTTCTTGGTTCCCGTAATCTATTTCCTTTTGATACCCATTTCACTTAATTTAGTTGGATTGGCAAATGATGTCTCATATAAAAGAATAAAACTGAATCTTGGTGTTCAATTTAGTGTTTTTCTAATCAAATTAGGCGTTCCAATTATTTTAGTTGGACTCACAATTATTATTGGCATTAACGAAATGATTTTTTGGGGAATAATGGCATTAATTATGTATTGGATGGCCATCAGCTTTGCTTTGTGTTACAGAGTGATTATGGCGAATAGCTCAACGCAAAGCCGTTAGGGTACCTCATATCAAAAATACCTCTTGTTGTGATTTTCTTTTTGTATTTTTTGTTTTTTAATTCTTCAAAAGACTTAACAAACATCTCAAGGCGCTCAATTTGTTTTTGATGTCCTAGGATAACTTTAATGTTATTGTCGAGCGTTAACTCATCAATAGAGCTTCTTTCAAAAGTAGAGATTTTGACTGGCTCTAAAATTGACTGATATTGAATGAAATCATCATAAAAGTCTTTGACATTTGCTTCAGATACTAATCCAATTGGTGCATTTGAGTTGATAGTCAGGCTGGGTTTAAATAATACACCTTGAGAAGAAATATAGCCTTGAGCACCCCATCTCATTGCCACATCATGTTTCTTAATCGATAACTTGATCCGGTTCCAAAAAATTCTTTGGGCCTCAACGCTTAGAACCCATGGATTTTCATAAACCTTACTTTTAATTTCACCAAGGTTTAGCAAGTATTTGTTATTTAGAAGGGGTTTAATTAAATCATCATATTGATAAGCATTAGTTGTAAGTTCTCCGTCAATTTTCCAAGAGATATGAGGATTTAATAATTTTGAGCGATCTATAAGATAAATTACAACGAGAATGGATAAAGCTAATAGCAAGTATAGAGATACCTTATACACTTTATTTAAAACACTCTTGAGTGGTTTTTTTTGTTGCTTTGGACGGTTAATTCTTTCTTTAGCCATGTAGTATTTTTATTACTAATTCTTCAAAGCTTATGTTTGAAGCTTTTGCAGCCATTGGGACAAGAGAATGAGAAGTCATTCCAGGAACAGTATTGATTTCGAGCAGAAAAGGAACTCTATCTTTATCAAGAATAAAATCAACCCTACCCCATCCTGAGGCACCAGTTAAATTGAATGCTTTTAGTGCAATTCTTTGAAGGTTGAGCTCCTGCTCTTTAGTTAAATCTGCTGGACAAAGGTATTCGGTTTTATTGCTGAAGTATTTTGAATGATAGTCATATATATCATGATCTGAGATTATCTTTATGCTAGGAAGGGCATCGCCATTTAATATTGAAACCGTATATTCATCGCCATCAATCCATTGTTCAACTAGTGCTTGATTTCCATATTGAAAAGCTGTCTGAAGTGCAGAATCAAGTTCTGATACCTGCGATACTTTAGTAACGCCATTACTTGAGCCCTCCAAGGTGGGTTTGACAGCCCACGGGAGTGGAAATGTAATTGTGTCCAAATTTTCACCTTTTGTTGCAACGACTGAGGCAGAGAGGGGAAGGTTATAATGACTCCATAAAACTTTGGTTGCAGCTTTATCCATACAAAGGTTTGAAGCTTTTGCGTCTGAGCCAGTATATGCGATGTTATTTTTTTTAAGCTCAGACTGAATAAAGCCATCCTCTCCTCCTCTGCCATGAAGCACTATAAATGCTTGATCAAATTCCTTTGACCATAGTTCATTAATATTATCTTGAGTGAGGTCGAATGCAAAGCAGTCTAATTTATTATTACAAAGGGCATCATAAACAGCCTTTCCACTCAAAAGTGAAATTTCTCTCTCGGCAGAGTAACCACCCATTAGAACTGCAATCATACGATTATTATTTCGGTTTCAAGATCAATATTGTGCTTCTTTTTGACAGTCTCTTGTATGTGTGCAATTAAATTCTCAATGTCCATAGCTGAAGCGTTATCTTGGTTAATAATATAGTTTGCATGTTTCTCTGATACGCAGGCACCTCCAATACAAAAACCCTTAAGGCCACTTCCCTCAATTAATTCAGCAGCATAATGGTTTTTAGGGTTCTTAAAGACACTTCCACAGCTTGGCAAACCAATTGGTTGAGTTGAATTTCTTTTTTGGAGGAGTTCTCCAACATTATCATTTTGCTTTTCAAGATTAAAGTCGAAAGTAGCACCAACAAAAAATTCATCCTTAAATCGATGCAGTGTCGATCGGTATGAAATTTCATAGTCTTTCGGAAGTCTATTATGAAGTTCTCCAGAGAGGCTCATTGTTTTGACGGAGGTGACGTATTGCCATACTTCAGAACCAAAAGCACCAGCATTCATTGCTAATGCACCGCCTACACTTCCAGGGATCGCACTCAGAAATTCAGCCCCATATTTAAGTTGCGCTAGAGCAAACCTAGAAAGTTTAGCTAAGGAAGTGCCAGCACCAGATTCAATTAAGTCTTTTGAAATAGATAGATCTTTTAGATTTTTTGTATGGATAGTTACTCCATTAAAACCTCTATCACGCACCAAAAGATTACTGCCTAAACCTACCAGAAGAACTGGCTTCTTATTATTTTTTAAATAATCTAAAAGCTCATCAATATCTTTTGGTTGAAAAAACTCACTGGTAACGCCTCCAGACCTTAGGGAGCAGTGTTTTGACATTGGCTCATTAAATTTAAGCATACAGTCTTTTTTAACAAAAATGATCTTTTAATTGATGAGGAATTTTATTTACATCTCCAGCACCAAGAGTAAGAACGACGTCATTCTCAGATACGATATTTGGGATGATTTCAATTATTTCCGCAATATTTTTGGCAACAATTGGATCAATTGAGCTCCTCCTTCTTATTGAATCTGCAAGTGTTGATGAACTAATTGTATTTATTGAAGCTTCATTTGCTGAATATATATTGAGCAGTATTAAGGCATCAACTTTAGATAAGCTGCTAACGAATTCATTAAATAGGTCCCTCGTTCTAGAATATCTGTGTGGTTGAAAAATAACGACCAATCTTTTTTCTGGATAAGTATTTCTCAAGGTGCTTATGACCTCAGATATTTCATTTGGATGATGCCCATAGTCGTCAAATAGTGGGGTCTTTTGAGTGTTGATAGTCAGCTTCTGATGATAGTCTAGTCTTCTAGATACCCCACTAAAGTGGGATAAAGCTTTTTGAATAACATCTATTTTAATATCAAGCTCAATAGCAATACTTATTGCTGCAAGTGCATTTAAGATGTTATGTCTTCCTATTAAGTTGAGTGAAACAGGGAAACTCTTTTCATACTTCGCACAGCTTACATCAAACGACATTTTCATTTCATTTTGTGAAACATTTGAGGCCTTTACGTCAGCTGAATCACTAAACCCATAACTTAATACTGGCCTATGAATTTTTTTAATAATATTTTTGACTCCTTCGTCATCAATGCAAGCAACACAGATGCCATAGAACGGAAGGTTAGAGGTAAAACTGATGAATGCCTCAGTCAAATTGTCATAGTTATGATTGTAAGTCGCCATATGGTCTTCATCTATATTTGTAATGACGCTTAACATTGGCTGAAGGTGAAGAAAGGATGCGTCACTCTCATCTGCCTCAGCAATTAGATAGTCACTTTTGCCAAGCTTTGCATTCATTCCTGTCGCATTAATGATTCCACCAATAATATAGGTAGGATCGAGTCTAGCTTCACTCATTATGTGAACAATCAGACTTGTTGTCGTTGTTTTGCCGTGAGTTCCAGAGACGGCTATTCCAAATCGAAATCGCATTAATTCACCCAACATTTCTGCTCTAGGAACAATCAATAGTCTTTGATGTCTTGCTTCCTGGAGTTCGGGGTTATTTTTGTTAATAGCTGAAGAGACGACAACCGCCTGTTTGCCTGAGACATTTTCAGCTTTTTGAGAGTAACTAATTTGACAGCCAATCTTTTCAAGTTTTTTAGTAATTGGACTTGATTGAATGTCAGAACCTGAAATCTCATAACCCAGGTTGACAAGTACTTCAGCAATTCCACTCATTCCAGAGCCTCCTATACCTATGAAATGAATTTTATTAATTTTTGATCGCGTAGGATTGTCTATTAAAGTCATGATTTACTAACAGTTATTATGGTTATTGCTTGAATTCCTTCACCTCTTCCAAAGGAAGTGAGTCCCTCACCGGAGGTGGCCGTAATGCCGACATCCGATACATTAATTTTACAAATATTAGCAATGCTTTCCTTTATAGCTTCGACATGATTGGATATTTTTGGCTTTGCACACTCAAGAGCAACTGCTATATGATTAATTTTCCAATCACCTAAGTCCTCAAGTGCTATTTGTAGATATTTGCTGCTATCTTTTTTACCTTTTTTTGCAAGTTGATCTGCAACATCACCTAAAATATTTTTACCTGTAATACTTGAGATGGAGTTTGTGATTGAATGAAAAACTACGTCTGCATCACTATTGCCTTTTAATCCGAATGGATAGTCGAATTTGACCCCTGCCAAAACCAAGTCTTTGCCAGATATTTTTTCAAACTGATGAGAATCTTGGCCTAAGCCAGTTTTAATGATCATAATTTTTCAAAAAGTAGTTAGCTAATTCAATGTCATCCTTTGTCGTAATTTTGATGTTACTAGAAGAGCCATTAATAATTTTGATTGAATGACCCAGTTTTTCAATCGCCTCAGATTCATCAGTAATCTTGCTACCAAGTTTAATAGCGCTCTCAATTGCTTCTTTAAGGATACCAAATCGAAACATTTGAGGTGTTTGAGCCATGTAAAGTTTTTTACGATCAATGGTTGATATTGAGCCACTTGCATTTTTTTCTTTAACCGTATCAATAGCACTGGTCGCAAGGAGTCCTCCAACTGACTCTTTTGAAACTTCTCGAATGAGCTTTTCGATGTCGCTCTTTTTAATACACGGCCTGACAGAGTCATGAACTAAAACCCAGTCATTGGGTTGCGCAGTTTCATTTAAAGAATTTAATGCGTTTAGAACAGAATTGAACCTTTCTTGCCCGCCTTTTGCGATTGCTAAAATCTTTGAGTGATTAAAAAAAGATGAAGATTTAAAAAAAGAGTCTGTGCTTGATAAAGCTACTACAAAGCCTGAAATTAGGTTGATTTCTAAAAGTGTTTTAAGGCATTGATCAATAATTGTTAGCCCATTTTCAAGCCTTAAGTATTGTTTTGGGGTTGAAGAGCCCATTCTTCTGCCGACACCACTTGCTGGAACGATTAGAAAATATTTGTCTTTGTTCATGTCAGCAAGAACATCCTTTATTTAAGTGTTTAGCTAATTATAAAGTAGCATCAACGTTTTCTGTTAATGGTTCAGTTTCAATAGCCTTGTTTATTTTAAAAAAAATCTCTCCATCTTTAACCAGTCCATATTTAAATCTTGCTTTTGATTCAATTAGGTTTAAATCTTCCTGAGTATAGCTACCTATTTTGTTTTGGAGGGCTGCATTATCGTTTTCTAAATTTTCATTATTCATCTTTATTTGATTGAGTGCATGCTCTTTATCAATGACAACTTTGGGAAAGTTATTATGAATAATGTTTTGTTTGACTAAAGCGAAAAGAATAACAATTAAAAGTAGGGTAATCTTATTTTTATAAATAAAACCAATTAAACCAGTTTGTGATTTATTGCCCATCTATTTTTTTGTAAATGGACATGAGATAAGTTTTCGAATAATAGTCATGAATTGGGAGTTTATTTTTGTTTATAAATTGAAAAATAAAGCCTACACCTGCTAATGAGATTACAGCTAATAAAAAACGAATAGCAGATTGCCTATAAGTTATGTTGTCTCCATCTTCTTGGGTAATTTCAAATTTCCATGCCCTCATCCCTAGAGTTTGTTTGCCCTTAACCCATGATATTGAAAAATATGCATAAATAGCTGGCAAGGTAACCAGAAAGAAAAAATATGGATTTGTAATTGGCTCTTTATTGTTGACAAGAATTACGATTCCAGCAATAAAAAAAACAAATGAAAAGACCAGAAAGAGATCGTAAGATATTGAGCCAATTCGTCGAAAAAATGATACATTTGATTTCATAACTGAACGATTAGTGAGTTAAATTAATTATCCTCTTTATTGACTACTTTGGAAGTAACTTTTCCATCATGAAATTGAGTAATAATCAGTTCTTCAGAATTTATTTGGTTATGTGAAGTTACTATCTCACCTTTTGTATTTTGGGTGATTGTGTAACCCCTCGCGAGGGTGTTAAGCGGAGAAAGGAGGCTCAAAACGCTCCCGCGATTAGATAACTGATTTTTTTGAAGTTTTATAAAGCTTTCAGAGTAGTTTTTTAATTGAGAGATCAGTAATTTAAGTTTTCCTTTGTTTTCATCAATTAGACGTTTATTAGTTCTTATAAGTCTTAGCTCCAAGTCGTCTAGTTTTTGTGCGTTTATAAGTAGTTGTTGACTTGGGTCGATAATTCTTTGTTTAAGTAGAGCTAAAGAGAATTTATTGGATTCGACAGATTGCTTTATTGATTCAAGTAAATATTTTCTTAGTTTTGAAGCATTGTAGAGAATGGCATTAACATCAGGGGTTGCCGATACGGCTGCTGCTGAAGGTGTTGGCGCTCTATAGTCTGCAACGAAATCAGCAATTGTTGTATCAGTTTCATGTCCTATCGAGCTAATGACTGGCGTTGAGCAATCAAATATTGCTCTAGCAAGATCTTCTTCGTTAAACGCCCAAAGGTCTTCTAGAGAGCCTCCTCCTCTTGCAAGGATTAATACATCACAATTCCTTTGATCATCTGCTGCTTTGAGTGCCTTAATAATCTTATGATGAGCGTTTTCTCCTTGAACAATCGTGTCGTAGAGTAATATTTCTGACAATGGGTAGCGTGATTTCAGAACTTTAATGATGTCTCTAATGACTGATCCAGTTGATGAAGAAATGACGCCAATTTTCCCTGGATAGGCTGGGAGTTCTTTCTTGTATTCAGAATCAAATAAACCTTCTAACCTTAGCTTATTCTTAAGCTGGTCAAAGGCCATCTGGAGGTTTCCAACTCCAGCTGGCTCCATGTGCTGAACAATAAGCTGAAAATCACCTCTTTGAGGGTAAAGAGTGGTTACCCCTCTAATGATAACTGACATGCCATTTTCAGGAGTAAACTGAATTTTACGTTGATTTATTCTAAAAAATGCACACCTGATTTGACTATTTTCATCTTTAAGTGAGAAATACCAATGACCTGACGATGGTTTTGACAGATTTGAAATTTCACCTTGTATAAAGCTTTGTGGGATGTGTTTTTCAATTGAATTCTTACACAATCTTACAAAGTTAGAAACACTATAAATTTCATCAACATCAAACATCAGCTTTAAGGTGCACAAATACTGCTCCAGTGCCTCCCATTTCTTGAGGGCATGAACAGAACGCTAAGACATTTGGATGTTGCTTTAAGTAGTGAACAACCTGCGATTTCATAATTGAAAGTCCATTATCAGAATGATAGCCCTTGCCATGAATGATTTGAATAAATCTTTTATCAGAATGGAAGTGTATAAAGTCAGATATTGATTTACATGCCTGATCAATTTTATATCCATGTAAATCAATTGAGGGAGTGGATCCAATATTTCCTTGTTTCATTTTTTTAAGAACTTTTGGAGATAAGCCATCTTTAAAGTGAGTAATAGCCTCAGATCCAGATATATTAGCTTCATATAAAAAGCTATAATCTTCAAATGGTTTACTCGCGTTCATTTTATGAAGGCTTAGCTTTTTGTTGCTATCTTTGTCGAGAGGTTTTTGGAGGTCCACCGTTGATCTAAATAAAGATTTGTCGCTTTCATCAATCATAGCATTAATAAATTTTAGATATAAAAAAACCCTCAAAAGAGGGCTTTAATTATAGCAATGATTTTGTAATCAATAAATTAACCTTTGGGATAACTTATTAAAGTGCCTTAATCTGAGTACTTAAACGGGATTTTTTTCTCGCAGCTTGATTTTTATGAATTAAGCCTTTACTGACCGCTTGATCCATATTTTTTTGCATATCGGCATAACCACTTGTGGCTTCTTTTTTGTCTCCAGCATCAATCGCATAAGTAACCTTCTTAATAAAGGTACGAACTTTTGCTCTAATTTGAGAGTTGTGTTTGTTGCGCTTAACTGCTTGTCTTGCGCGTTTTTTTGAACCTGCTGAGTTGGCCATATGTATTTATTAATGCTTGAATTAAGAAAACATGAATTATAGAGTCTCACCTTCATTTATGCAAGCATTTGTTTGTATTAGCTTAATTAGCCAATGATTTAATATATTCAAGGGTTTTCCTTTTTCCTAGTAACAGGTGCCAAGTTTTTCCACCCTGACTTTTCCACAATGAGACAGCCCTTATTCCAGCTAATAGTAAAGCCCTAATGTGATTTGCAGTGTGTTGATTCGATAGGTATATTTGCTCCCCACGAACCATAATTGTTGGGTTGAGACTACCCAAAGTGTTTTTATAGAGTTCAGCAAGACGGGCAATCGAATTGCTATGATACACATCAAAAAACTCTTGCTTGTTGATTAAATTAATTTCTTCTGAGATTTGAGTTAAGAGTTTAGGTTTTTTCATTAATTTTTTTTCTAGGTTAATGAGGGCTGTTGTATAGATCATGACGTTATGCATATCAATTGTTTTCTTCTCAAGAATAAGCTTTAAGGAGTCAAAGCCAATTTTAAGATCCTCAGGCGAAGTAAAAATTTCATCAATTGAGTCACTCTCACTAACAATACTGCTAAGGCTTGCCTTATTTGTATGACTATCACATTTTCCCGAAACAGCAAGCTGATGAACTAGTGCTGAGGATTGAAATATACTCGCTAGAGCAATGGTTTGTTTTGCTGATTTATTCATTAGCTTTTGATTTGATTACACTCCCACCGAGACAAATATCATTATTGTAAAAAACTATTGATTGCCCAGGAGTAATGGCTCTTTGAGGGTCACTAAAATGAACCTTAATAGTTCCATCATCCTTGATTATAACGCTACATTCTTGAGAGGCCTGTCGATAACGTATTTTTGCACTACAATTTAATGGAAATTTGGGCTCTTCATCAATCCAATGAACGTCATCTGCCACAAGTGAGTTATGATAGAGCATTTGATGATTCCCCTGAACAGCGACAATTTTATTCGACTCAACAAGCTTATCTGCAACAAACCAGGGCTCTTGAGAGTCACCAAATCCACCTCCGATCTCAAGGCCTTTTCTTTGGCCTATTGTATAAAAGGGGAGTCCATTATGGTGTTTAATGAACGAGCCATTTTGATCTACGATATCACCTTTTTCTTTAGGAAGGAAAGTAGTTAAAAATTCTGAAAATGGCCTTTCACCTATAAAACAAATTCCTGTTGAATCTTTTTTATCTGCATTCCCAAATTGCTGATTCTTTGCAATTTCACGAACTTCTTTTTTATCAATTTCACCCAAAGGAAATAAGCTTTTTGAGAGTTGATCCTGACTTAACAAGTGCAGAAAGTAACTTTGGTCTTTATTTCCATCAACTCCAGCTTTAAGAAAGTATTTTCCATTTTCATTTGCAATTCTGGCGTAGTGACCCGTTGCAATTTTATCTGCACCAAGATCTATTGCGTAGTCTAAAAAGGCCTTGAACTTAATCCTTTGGTTGCACAATACGTCAGGATTAGGCGTTCTACCTTTTTTATGTTCAGATAAAAAATGTTTAAAAACATCTTCCCAGTATTCATATGAAAAGTTGACTGTATGAAGTTTAATGCCCAGTAAATCTGCGACCTGCTTAGCGTCAGCAAGGTCTTCTGATGCGCTGCAATATTCATCATCATCCTCATCCCAATTTTTCATAAATAGGGCTTCAACTTGAAAGCCTTGTTCAAGTAATAAGTATGCTGAGACTGACGAATCGACACCGCCAGAAAGACCCACTATAATTTTATTATTAGGGCTCATTTAGTTTTTATCGTAAGCACTTACAATTTTTTTAACTAACTGGTGCCTAACTACGTCGTTGGCATCAAAATTACAAAATGCAATTTGATCAATATTTTTTAGGATTTTGATTGCGTCAGTTAATCCAGACTGACTTGGATTAGGTAAATCAATTTGCGTGACGTCACCCGTTATGACCATTTTTGAACCAAAACCCATCCTTGTTAAAAACATTTTCATTTGAGGTATAGTGGTGTTTTGGGCTTCATCGAGGATAATGTATGACTCATTGAGCGTTCTGCCTCTCATGAAAGCCAACGGAGCAACCTCTATGACGTGTTTTTCTATTAATTTATTGACTCTTTCGCAGCCAATAAACTCATATAGTGCGTCGTAAATAGGGCGAAGGTAGGGATCCACTTTTTCACTAAGGTCGCCAGGTAGAAATCCTAATTTTTCTCCAGCTTCAACTGCCGGCCTAACTAGAACTATTCTTTTTACATTTGAGTTTTCAAGAGCTTCAACAGCTCTTGCAACAGCCAAATATGTCTTTCCTGTTCCTGCAGGTCCAATGGCAAAAACGGCATCATTTTCAATTATAGAGTTAACGTATTTTTGTTGGTTATCGCTTCTTATATGAATGTGTTTTTTGCTGGTTTTTATTGTGACTGATTTTTCCTCTCCATTTGGACTGCTGAGTGATTTGATACAAAGATCAATATCACTAAAATCAATCGTTTTCTTTTCAGACAAGATTAATAATTCCTGAAGAACTGAAACAGCCTTTGCTGCATTGTCGCCCTTAATATTAAAATCAGCCCCTTTATTAGAGATATCTAAATCAAGATTAGTAGCTAAATTTTCTAGATTTTTATCTAAGCTTCCACAAATATTAACAAGCTGTTCTGAGCGCTGAATATTGAGAGAAAATTTCATGGTGTATATTTTACTGAATTCCATTGAAAACAAATGTTAAGTTGCATGATTTTGCTTCATAATTAATTTATCATTTAACTTATGACTCTATCCAAAATCCTCTTAAGGTTCTTAGTTATAATTTTAATTTATTCTCCTTTTAGCTCTCAGGCTCTAGAGGATGACTGTGTCCTTCTTGTATATCATCGTTTCTCTGATGACGGCCCTAAATCAACGAGTACTCCACCAGAGGTCTTTAAACAGCACCTAGAATACTTAAAAAATAATGATTACAAAGTCCTTCCATTAATAAAAGTAATAAGAAGCCTCCAGTCAAAAGAAAGCTTGCCATCTAATTGTGTAAGTCTGACAGCAGATGATGGGTTTTTATCAATCTATACTGAAGCCTTTCCATTATTAGTTGAGTATCAATTTCCAATGTCCGTTTTTATATCTACTAACCCTGTAGATAAAAAATATAACTCTATGATGACGTGGAACCAGCTTCGTGAGATGGCGCCTTTGGTAGATATTTATAATCATAGTGTTAATCATCTTCACTTGGTTAATCAGGGCGCTCAGATTATCGAAGATGAGATCCTTTTTGCTCAAGAAAGGATATCGACTGAAATGAATACAAATGACAAGTTTTTTGCTTATCCATATGGAGAGTTTGATGACTTGACATACTCGTATCTTAAATCAAAGGGTTACATTGCTTTTGGCCAACAGTCTGGGGTCGCAAGTCAAACAAGTGACTTTTTAAATATTCCTAGATTTTCAATGTCAGGGCCATACGCCAAAATGAATAGTTTTTCTCTCAAAGTTAAAACAGTAGACATGCCAATCGAAAGTTCTAATCCAAAGTCACTGATTATTTCAGGTGATTTGAGGCCATTATTGAATCTTAACTTCTCTCGAGAGCTCACAAGCTATGAAAAAAATAATTTTACTTGTTATGTCTCTGGTCAGGACAGGGCTAAACTTGAATGGGATGGCCTTCAGTCAGTAAGTGTAAGGTCAAATGATCTCCTTGCAATTGGAAGAAGTCGATACAATTGCACTATGCCTTATAAAGAGGCAGGGCGATATTACTGGTTTTCTAAGTTATGGCTGAGACTCTGAATTGTCAACTAAACTTGCCTGAAGTGAGTTTCCAACTCCATTGATAATCCTGACTGTTACTATTTCTCCAATCAGGTCGTTGCTTCCAGGAAAGTGAGCAGTTCTCATATTTTCAGTTCTTCCGGACAAGGTTCCGCCTTTTTTTGAGGTACCCTCAACTAAAACTTTTTGAAGGCTGCCAATCATAGATTTAGAGATTTCTTCAGTGTTGGCGTTGAGCCTATCTTGAATAATTGCAAGTCTTTGTTTTTTTATTTCAGGGCTTACGTCATCTGGCATACTAGAAGCAATGGTGCCAGGCCTTTTAGAGTAGATAAAACTGAATGACTTGTCAAAGCCGATTTCATCAATCAAGCTGACTGTATCGCTGAAGTCCTTTTCTGTTTCACCAGGAAAACCAATAATGAAATCTGAAGAGATAGAAATATCAGGTCTGATTTTCTTTAAATTTCTGATTTTGGATTTATACTCAATTGTAGTATGGCCCCTTTTCATAAGTCCTAATATTTTGTCTGAGCCACTTTGGACTGGAAGATGCAGATGAGATACTAGTTTAGGCACTTCAGCGTATGCTTCAATCAGTCGATTACTAAATTCTACTGGGTGAGACGTGGTATACCTTATTCTCTCGATACCCGTAATTTGGGCAACGATTGCAATTAAAAGGGCTAAATCAGCAATTTCTCCATCATCCATTAACCCCTTGTAGGAGTTAACATTTTGTCCTAAAAGATTAACTTCTTTGACGCCCTGATTTGCTAACAGCTCGACTTCTTGAATTACATCATTAAATGGCCTTGAAATCTCCTCTCCTCTTGTATAAGGAACAACACAAAAAGTGCAGTATTTACTGCATCCTTCCATAATTGAAACAAAAGCTGAAGCGCCATCACTGTGAGGTTCAGGCAAGTGGTCAAATTTTTCAATTTCAGGGAAAGAAATATCGATACTTATTTCATTTTCATTGAGTGCTTCATTTAGCATATTTGGAAGTCTATGAAGCGTTTGTGGTCCAAATATCATATCAACATATGGAGCCCTTTTAAGAATAAGATCGCCTTCTTGCGAGGCAACACAACCTCCAACTCCAATCACTAAGTTAGGATTTTTGTCTTTAAGTTTTCTCCAACGTCCTAATTGGTGAAACAGCTTATCTTCAGCTTTTTCACGGATAGAGCAGGTGTTAATTAATAAAACATCAGCTATATTTATATCTTCAGTTAAATCTAGACCATGAGAGACTTTAAGGACATCACTCATTTTATTAGAATCGTACTCGTTCATTTGACACCCAAAAGTGCGAATGTGAAGCTTGGAGATGGTCATTTATACTTTTTGAATGTGTAAGGTTTGAGTGGGGTATGCAATCTCAGCACCATGATCAGCAATGATTTGTGCAATATCGAGAAGTAATTTTCCCTTAAATTTCTTAAATTCACCTGCATCTGTCAGAGAGCTGGATGCCCAAATAACAAAGTCTAGTGATGAAGCGTTAAATAAATCAAAATTAACTCGACAAGGTAGGTCATTATCAATATGATTACTTTTTGTTAATAACACCTCGACTTTTTTGATGATGCTTTCCATTTGTGCAATGTCATCATATCGAATTCCAATAATTTCATGGATTTGTCTATTGGTCATCCTTGAAGGAGTTTCAATAGGGATTGTGGCGAAGATCGAGTTTGGAACGTAGACAGGATTTTTAGTAAAAGTTCTAATTCGAGTCATCCTCCAGCCAATTTTCTCTACAACGCCTTCAATGCTTTTGTCAGTTGTTCGAATCCAGTCACCAGTTGAGAATGGCTTGTCCATTTGTATCATGAGACCACCAAAAACATTTGCAAGCATATCTTTTGCTGCAAAACCAACAACGATACCACCAACACCACCCAAAGTCAGGATTGAAGAAACTGCATAACCGTAGAATTGAGCTACTCCGAGGATGATAGCAAATACAAAAAGAATCTTAACTAAGCGGGTAAAAAGTCGAATAGAGTCTTTGTCAACACTGCCTTCAGATTCTAAGAGGTAGCTTTCAACGCTTGAGATTAGCCTTAAGACTCCCCAGGTTAATATAAATACTGGCGCAATAGCTATATAGCCAACAATATCATTCAAAGATTGAATTTCAGAGGTTAACTCTTTAAGAGAAAAGTATAACCAGCCATACCAAATAAGAAGTTTCAGTGGCGCTGAAATAGCACCAATTAAGTAATCATCAATTTGAGTTTTGGTGCTACCAGAGTGTTTAGTTATTTGTTTTAAAACACTGCCTAAAACAAAATGGATAATAATCGTAATTACGAGAAGAACTGCAATTGTTTGAATTGGGCTTATATTTTGGATGAAGTCATTCATTAGAGATATTTTAATGGATTAATGGGTTCTTCGTATTTTTTCATTTCGAAATAAAAAGGTTTGTCACCAGTTAATGCGATTAATTGACCCTTTTCAATTGTTTCACCTTCACTAACAAGCAAATCTTGATTTTGATTGTAGATACTATAAAAGCCATAAGAATGCTTGATAATGATCATCTTTCCATAACTGGCCATCCTATCTCCGCTATATACCACTTCACCTTTTCTTACAGCCCTTACCTCTTGGCCTGAGCTATTATTAAAAGTTAGGCCAAAATGACCATCCTTTTCTGAGTAGTTTTTAAGAATTGATGAGTTAACTGGTAATGACCAGTTTTTTTTAATACTTGTATTGCTTGATTTAGTTGTGGTATTGGAGCTTTTTGTGTCAACTATGTTGAATGACCTTTCTTCTACAGTGACTTGTCCGGGCTGATTAGTAAGGCAACCTGATAGGAAGATTAATAAAAGAAGAGTTATTAGTTTAGTATTCATACCAGAGAAATAAAGCAATAGCGATTATAAGTAAGTATCCTAGCCAGTCTATGTACTTATTTAACCACGCATCAGCCATTTTTCCAAATTTTCTTACAAGCATAGAAATTAGGAAGTATCGCGCCCCTCTTGCAATTAGAGAAAAACCAATGAATGGTATAAGTGCCATGGACATCATTCCGGCAGTGATTGTAAATAGCTTGTATGGTATTGGGCTAAAGCCAGCGATTAAAATAATCCAAATTCCATAAGTGTTAAAGTAGTTCTCCGCAGCGTAAAGCTCTGGCATGTAGTTAAATTTCGTTAGAAGTGGCGTGATTAAATTGATTGCATAAACACCAATAAAGTAACCAGCTATTGCTCCAAGAACTGAAGCTACCGTGCATATTGCAGCAAAATAGTAGGCTTTTGGCCTGTTTTTTAGTGACATTGAAGCCAGTAATAAGTCTTGAATTGGAACTGGAAAAATAGATGATTCTAAAAAACTGATGACTGAAAGCCAAACAATCGCAAATCGACTAGACGACCATTTGAGAATTTTATTATATACAGAGTGAAAAGGCCTCATCAGCTTCAAAAAAACTATTTTTTTAACATTGGGAAACCCAATCTTTCTCTCGAGTCATAATACTCCTGAGCTACCTTTTGACTCATAGCTCTTACTCTTCGAATGAATCTTGCCCTATCAGTCACACTGATTGCTTTTCTTGCATCAAGAAGATTAAAGATATGTGATGCCTTCATCGTTTGTTCATAGGCTGGAAAAGGGAGGTTCTCTTCTATAAGTTTAAAATTCATGGCTTCAGCTTCATCAAACTGCCTGAAAAGAACTTCAGTGTCAGCAATCTCAAAGTTATATTTTGACTGCTCTACTTCGTTTTGATGAAATACATCACCGTAGGTAAGTCCTTCTGTCCAAATTAGATCATAAACGCTATCAACACTCTGGAGATACATTGCAAGCCTTTCAAGGCCATAAGTCAGCTCACCAGAAATGGGTTTACATGTGAGGCCACCAACTTGCTGGAAGTATGTAAACTGACTAACTTCCATACCATTTAGCCATACCTCCCATCCAAGACCCCACGCCCCTAGAGTGGGTGATTCCCAGTTATCCTCAACAAACCTAACATCATGCATTTTTAAATCAATGCCGATTGCTGTGAGTGAGTCAAGATACAAGTCTTGAATATCACTAGGTGACGGTTTTAATAAGACTTGAAATTGATAATAGTGTTGAAGACGATTAGGGTTTTCGCCATAACGACCGTCTCCTGGCCTTCTTGAGGGTTGTACATAAGCCGCTTTCCAAGGTTCAGGTCCAATTGATCTTATAAAAGTTGCAGGATGAAATGTTCCTGCACCAACCTCCATATCGAATGGTTGAGTAATTGCACAGCCTTTTTCAGCCCAATAACTCTGTAATTTGAGGATTAAATTCTGAAATGATTTGCTTGTATCGAGGTCTAACTTAGACATTGAAATTCTACTAAGAAATAACAAAAATTTTACCTCACCACAAAGTTTTGAGGGTTTACATTTAAATTTTAAAAAAAATGCGGGATAAACCCGCATTTTTTATAATCACAAAAAATCTTAGTACTTATAGGCCTCTGGTTTAAAAGGGCCTTCCTTAGGGGTGTTGATGTATTTAGCTTGTGTATCAGTTAAGACAGTCAAAACACCACCAAAGCCGCCTACCATTCCAGCTGCCACTTCTTCATCAAGTTTCTTAGGAAGAAGTTCAACAGTAACATTAGCAGGCTTCTGATCCTTAGGTAAGTCAGCAAATTTATTACTATAAAGATGCATTTGCGCTAGCACTTGGTTTGCAAAAGAGCCATCCATAATTCTAGAAGGGTGCCCAGTTGCATTTCCTAGATTGACTAAACGACCTTCCGAAAGAAGAATTAAGTAATCATTATTATCACCAGAGCGATAGATGCGATGAACTTGTGCTTTTACTTCATCCCATTTCCAATTTTTACGCATGTACGCTGTATCAATTTCATTATCAAAATGACCAATATTGCATACCACTGAGCCAGCTTTGAGGCATTGAAGCATTGAAGCATCACAAACATTAGTGTTTCCAGTCGTTGTGACAATTAAATCAGTATTTGCTAGTAGTTCTTTATTGATACAATCAACAGAACTTGTATTGATTCCATTAATATAAGGAGAAACCACTTCAAAGCCATCCATACAGGCCTGAAAAGCACATATAGGATCAATTTCAGAAATCTTTACAATCATTCCTTCTTGGCGAAGAGACATAGCAGAGCCTTTACCAACATCACCGTAGCCAATCAACAAGGCCTTCTTGCCTGACATAAGCATATCAGTGCCACGCTTAATGGCATCATTAAGAGAGTGTCTGCATCCATACTTATTATCATTTTTTGACTTAGTTACAGCATCGTTGACATTAATCGCAGGAACTTTAAGTTCACCACTCTCAATCATCTCTAAAAGACGATGAACACCAGTTGTTGTTTCTTCACTGATACCATGAATTTTATCGAGCATTTCAGGATACTTTTCATGGACCATACCAGTTAAATCACCACCGTCATCAAGAATCATGTTGGCATCCCATGGCTTGCCATTGTGAAGAATAGTTTGCTCAATGCACCATAAGAATTCTTCTTCGGTTTCACCTTTCCAGGCGAAAACAGGGATATTTCTTGCTGCCATAGCAGAAGCAGCATGATCCTGAGTCGAAAAAATATTGCATGATGACCAACGAATTTCAGCACCAAGATCAATTAGTGTTTCCATCAGGACAGCAGTTTGAATTGTCATATGAATGCAACCCATAATTCTTGAGCCCTGAAGAGGCTGATCTTTACTGTATTTTTCTCTAAGAGCCATTAAGGCAGGCATTTCAGCCTCAGCAAGCTCAATTTCTTTACGTCCAAAGTTTGCTAAATTAATATCAGCAACTTTATAGTCAAGGTTGAGATCGGCTACTTTAAAGCCACTATTATCTATTGTAGAACCACCCATTTTATTTCCTCTTAAGTTAAAAAAATGAGCGTCGTTTTGATTGCCAAGCCTGATTGAAAATATTTTCAATGCAACGCCCCTTGGCACGAGATGCATTATACCAAAAACATATTAAAAAAAACTATTTTAGTAAATCTGCTCTATCAGTTTTCTCCCAGCTAATTGAGTCTTCTTTTCTACCAAAGTGGCCATAACTTGCAGTCTGCTGATAAATTGGGCGCTTCAAATCTAACATTGCAATTAGACCTTTAGGACGAAGATCAAAGTGTTCTCTAATAAGAGCTACAATTTCATGATTGGGTAGCTCTCCAGTTCCAAATGTATCAACACTTATACTAGTTGGTTCAGCAACACCAATTGCATATGAGACTTGAATTTCACAGCGCTTAGCGATGCCAGCTGCCACAATATTTTTAGCAACATAACGAGTAGCATAGGCGGCACTCCTGTCTACTTTTGAAGGGTCTTTGCCTGAAAAAGCACCACCTCCATGTCTAGCCATACCGCCGTATGTATCAACTATAATTTTTCTTCCCGTTAGTCCAGCATCACCGACAGGGCCTCCAATTTCAAAATTTCCTGTTGGATTTATGTGGTATTGCGTTTCGCTTGTAAGCCACTTTTCAGGAAGAATTGGCTTAATAATATTTTCTAAAACACTCTCTCTAAGTTCCTCAAGTGAAATGTCTCCATCATGCTGAGTTGACAAAACCACTGCATCAATACCTACAATTTGATTACCCTCATAGATGCAAGACACTTGAGATTTAGCATCTGGACGAAGCCATGGTATCGAGTCATTGAGCATCAAATCAGCTTGCTGCCTGACTAATTGATGAGACAGCATTATTGGAGCTGGCATTAGCTCTTCTGTAGAATTTTCTGCATAACCAAACATAAGGCCTTGGTCACCAGCACCTTGCTCATGACTTTTACTCTCAGTAACACCCATAGAAATATCTTGTGACTGTCTTCCAAGTAAATTCGTGACTGAACATGTTTCACCATTAAATCCATACTCTTCTTTGTTATAACCAATATCAAGAATTGTTTTTCTAACTATTGATTCATAATCTATAACAGCATCAGTCGTAATTTCACCAGCTAAAACGACTTGATTGTCTTTTACAAGCGTCTCGACAGCGACTCTAGAGTTTGGATCTTGTTTAAGCGCAGCATCAAGAATGGCGTCAGAAATTTGGTCACAAACCTTGTCAGGGTGACCAGCAGAAACAGATTCAGAAGTAAATATCATAATAAAATCCTAAAAAAAATTATTTAATATTAAAGTTGGATTTCATAAAAGAGATACCAGCTTTAGCTTATTTTAGTCGCTATGTGCGACAACGCTAGCAATCGGAACAAATCAGCGTTAAGTAATTATAATCTTTTAGCAATAAATGTAAAGCCTATTCTAGGCTAATTTTTAATGATATCGCACTCAGAAAAGGCGTTATAAGCAAGCTCAGAATTAAGATAAAACCTAGAAAATATAACTGCCCATCAATTGGAAGATTAGATTGAGATTGAGACACAGCGCTTGTGGCAAAAATCAAGATTGGTACATATAGAGGAAGAATTAATAGAGACAAGAGCATTCCCGAGTTCTTAATGCCTACAACTAAAGAGGCTCCAATTGAACCAATAAGACTTAGACATGGCGTAGCAATAATTAAAGTCAAAACGAGAATGTAAATACCCTCAGAGTTTATAAAAAGCGACATTCCAAGAAAAGGGGATAAGATGATTATTGGAAGTCCTGAAAGTGTCCAATGAGCTAAAGTTTTAGCCAGTAAGATTAATGGTAGTGAATGGTGGGAAATAACCATTTGTTCTAGAACTCCATTGTCATAGTCATAGTGAAACAATGAATTTAGAGATAGTAGAACCGATAGCATTGTTATGACCCAAATTATTCCAGGCGCAATGCTTGATAAAGTTTGCGCTTCAGGACTAATTGCAATCGGAAATAAAGAGATAGAGATTATAAAAAACATAAGAGGGTTTAAAAAGCTTGATGGATTTCTGAAAGCCATTTTTAAATCTCTCAACATTGTTTGAATGAAGATATTCAAAGTGAAATTTCCTTAATGTTTTTTATGTTACATTCTTGATGTGTAGTCAGTATGCAAAGGCCACCACTATTGCAATGGTCCTCAATTCTAGTTTCAATTATTTTGATTGCTTTTGAATCGAGTGCTGAAAAGGGTTCATCTAAAAGCCATACTTTGGATTGAGTTATAAATAACAGTGAAAGTGCAATTCTTTTTCTCTGACCAGCTGACAACTTGCCTACAAGTTCATTTTCAAACTTTTCTAAGCCCACTTCAGTAAGAGCACCAGAAAAATCAATATTTATATTGTTGTTACCAAGATGGGCAGTATATTTTAAATTTTCTAAGCAGCTTAACTCTGGGCTAAGAGCTGCCAAATGGCCTAGGTAAAGAAAATCAAGATTATATCTCTCACTATTAATCTTAGTGTCATCATACTCAATTGAGCCTGTCTCAAATGAATTCAGGCCAGCAAGTATTTTCATTAATGAAGTTTTGCCTGACCCATTCGGACCAGAGATTTTTAATACCTCACCAGAATTTAACTCAAACGATAAATTTTCAAAGAGGAGGTTGTAGCCCCTTTGGCAGCTTAAGTTATTTATTTTTAGTGTTGACATTCGTTGATTTTAATAGATAAGCTAAATAAACATAGAAAAATCTAGTTATCAAAACCACTAGCTAAAGGAGTTAGTTGTCAGCTAATAAGCTTTCCAGCCCACTTTTATCAATTTCAGTCAAAAGGTCGTCTTTAAAAATCAATCTTAAGCGGTACTGTATTTCAATTTCCCCCTCAATCAAAGAGTGATTAATATAATCCCATTGGTATTGATGAAATGGATCAATAATGCTTGGAGAGCCTATTAGATTCATTACGTTTTCTTTTGACATCCCCAATTGAAGCTTATTGACCTCATTCATATCTAATACTGAGCCCTGCATAATTGTTGGCTTATAGATATCAATAGAGGGCATCTTTGGTTTTGCCCAGCTTGGTAATGAAAGTTTTGGCATTTTTGGAAGCTCAGGCATTGAGAACTTCGGAAGCTTTGGAAGTTCGGGCGTTTTTTGTAGCGTATTTGAGCAGCCAGCCAACATCAGAGTGGCAAGCAGAATAAAAGTTAATCTCTTCATGGTTATAAACATATAAAATATAAGCTAGATTTTACCTTAAGGATTTTTTAATGGATGCTGAAGATTTAAAAAGTGCCGGTCTAAAAGTTACCCTACCAAGACTAAAAATTTTAGAGGTATTAGAGAACTCTCCAAATCACCACCTCAGTGCAGAGGACATATACAGAGTTCTTATTGATCAAAATGAAGAGGTGGGTGTTGCAACAATTTACCGTGTCCTCTCTCAGTTTGAAGAATCAGGGATTGTACAGAAGCTTAATTTTGAAAATAACCAGGCGGTTTATGAGTTGTGTGGATTAGAACATCATGACCATCTAGTTTGTGTCAAGTGTAATAAGATTATAGAATTTCAGGATGATGTTATTGAAAAGCACCAAATTCAAATTGCAAAGAATCATGGCTTTGAGTTGACTGATCATTCTCTCTATCTTTATGGCTTTTGCAAGGACTGCCATTAAGATTATTCAGGCTTTGTAGAAAATGGAAGATTTTATTTATAGAGCTATAGTTGCAGCGATTGGTGTTTCGGTCATTGCTGGGTCTCTAGGCTGCTTTGTAATATGGAAGAGGCTCTCATATTTTTCTGATTCGATTTCTCATAGTGCTCTATTGGGAGTTGCTTTGGGCCTTGTGACTGGACTAGGCATTAACTTTGGTTTAGTTTTTATTGGAGGTCTATTTGCAACTCTAATCGTTATATTACAACAAAAAGAATTTTGGTCTAGTGATGCTGTGTTGGGGATTTTCTCTCATATTTCATTGTCTTTAGGCATTGTCGTTTTGGGAATCATTGGAAATCAAAATACTGACTATTTTTCTTACCTATTTGGCGATATTTTATCTATAACGCCAAGCGATATATATTGGATATTCACCGTTGCAGTCATCGTTATTTCAATTTTAGTAATGAACTGGAAAAAATTATTATTACTTACACTTAATGAAGAGCTTGCTAAGGCTGAAGGTATTAATAAGCTCTATTATGATCTTCTGTTTATGTTTTTAATAGCTCTAGCGGTTTCAGTTTCAGTGCAAATTGTTGGAGTTCTACTTATCACATCACTTCTTATTATTCCACCAGCAATTGCCAGGGTCTTCTCAAACTCACCCCTTGCAATGATAGTAACATCAATGATCTTCTCTATTTCCTCGGTTCTGATGGGACTGTATTTTTCGATTGATTTTGATTTGGCAACTGGGCCTACAATTGTAATAACTCTAGGCGTACTTTTTTTTATTGCTCAGTTTTTTCCAAAAAAAACTTAAAGTGTTTCATTGAGTTCAGTCAACTGATTCGTTTGCTGCTCAATGATAAGTGGGTCAATGATTGACTCTAATTCACCTTCCATTACCTCGTTTAACTTATATAGAGTTAAATTAATTCTATGATCAGTGACTCTTCCTTGAGGGTAATTGTAAGTTCGAATCCTTTGAGAGCGATCACCGCTTCCAACAAGCTCTTTTCTTTGGGAAGCCTGCTCTTTTTGTTGCTCTTGCTGCTGTGCATCAAGAATCCTTGATGCTAAGACTGATAAAGCTTGGGCTTTATTTTTGTGTTGAGAGCGCCCATCTTGACACTCAACTACTGTTCCAGTTGGGATATGCGTAACTCTAACAGCTGAATCAGTTTTGTTGACATGCTGACCACCCGCTCCAGAAGCTCTAAACGTGTCAACTCTGACATCATTCATATTGATATTAACCTCTTCAATACCTGAGACTTCTGGCATAACAGCTACCGTACAAGCAGAAGTGTGAACTCTCCCCTGAGATTCGGTTTCTGGGACTCTTTGGACACGATGTGCGCCAGATTCAAATTTAAGTTTTGAGTAAACATTAGTCCCACTAATTCTTGCAATAATTTCTTTAAACCCTCCATGCTCTCCTATGCTTGAGCTTAAGATTTCTAATTGCCATTTCGATTTCTCAACATAACGAGTGTACATTCTATAAAGATCACCCGAAAAAATACTGGCCTCATCACCACCTGTTCCAGCTCTGATTTCTATAATAATATTTCTTGAATCATTTGGGTCTTTTGGGAGAAGAGCTTTTTTAAGATCAAGCTCGAGTTGCTCTAAAGCTTTTTGACCAGAAAGAATTTCTTCCTCTGCCATTTCCTTGATGTCTTCCTCTTCCTCTTCAAGCAGTTTTTCCGCAGCATTAATGTTATCAACCGTTGATAAATACTCTTCATATTTTTCATTAACGGGGGATAACTGAGAGTGTTCAATTGAAAGCTCTCTAAATTTATTTTGATCGGAGGCAACTGACTGATCTGATAGAAGTGCATTGATTTCTTCAAGACGCATTGACAATTGCTCTAACTTAGCAAGGATAGATTGGTTCATTAGTTTCCGATCTTGGTATGCTTTTTAATATCTTTACCAACTAAATTTTCTTTGGTTTCTTTAGATTTAGTTGGGTTTTTTATATTTTCTTGAGACTGGTGAAGAAGTTTGTTTGTTAGCTTATCAGCAAGCTCCTCAACAACTAGATCTGGACTGGATCCAGACTTAATTTTTCTGAGTGCAATTTGAAGGAGTTCGTCTTTAAGTAAGTTCGCTTGTCTTCTATAGTTTTTAATAACTTCTTCATTAGGAATATTGTTAACCCACTCAAGAAAATCAACGCTACTAATTTGGATTATTTTTTCTGCAATCACTTTCTCTTTGAGTCTCTCCTCAAGATTGCTATTGGCAATTTGTTGTAAGTCATCAACAGTATAAAGAAAGACATCTTCTAATTGATTTGCTTCAGGCTCAATGTCTCTAGGGATGGCAAGATCAATGAGAAGCATTGGTTGATGTTTTCTTTGATGAAGAACAGTCTCTATGAGCCCCTTGCCAATAATTGGAATGGGCGCTGCAGTAGAAGTGATGACAATATCAGCTCGATGAAGATTTTCTGATAAACTTTTTAGAGTGATTGCTTCAGCGTTATGTTTAATAGCAATAGGCTGAGCATTTTCAAGTGTTCTATTAGCAAAAATCATATCCTTGACACCCCTTTTACTGAGATGCTGTGCACTGAGTTCAATCATCTCACCTGCACCAATTAATAGCACTGTTTGGTTTTCGAGAGTTGTAAATATTTTTTCACTGAGTTTGACTGCACAGTAAGCAACAGAAATTGGAGATGAGCCAATGTTTGTATCTGTTCTCACTTTTTTGGCGGTCTTAAAAACGTGTTGAAAAAGTTTTTCCAAAATCTTATCTAACGCACCTTGAGTTTTTGAAAATTGATAAGCCTCTTTAAGTTGACCAAAAATTTGTGGCTCTCCTAAAACCAAAGATTTAAGACCACAAGCCACTTTACAAATATGTTCTATTGCCTCATGAGATTCGAAAAAAGAAACATACTGTTCAAGGGAAGCTTGATCAATAGCATGAGTTAATGCCATATATTGTATTAAGACTTCACGAACATTTTTCGATGAATGAGAGACATAAATCTCTGATCTATTACAGGTTGAGAAAATCACACATGCTTTGATATCTGAAACAGCTAACAAAGTGGATATAGCTGCTGGCAATTCATTTTGAGCAAACGCTACTTTTTCCCTGATTTCAACTGGTGCTAATTGATGATTTACACTCAGTACAGCAATATTTGACATTGAACAAAATGATAATAAGTTAATCCATAAATTATACCTTTCATTTCAATTTCATTCCAATATATGACTTAAGATCTAATTCTAGTTTTATATAAACAATAATCCTAGTTATTGATTGGTCTAAAATACAAATAATAATCTTTTTAATAAAATATTTTGCATGATTGAAGAGGACAGATTGATTGGTGGTGAAAATCAATCAAATGAAGATCTCAGGGCTGCCTCAGTGCGTCCTAACTCTTTTGCAGATTATATTGGTCAAGAGGATGTTAAATCCCAAATGTCGCTCTTCATCGAGGCTGCAAGATCGCGTTCAGATGTTCTTGATCATTGCCTGATTTATGGGCCTCCTGGACTTGGTAAAACAACTCTAGCCAATGTTATTGCTAATCAAATGAGTGCAGGAATAAAGCAAACATCTGGGCCAGTTCTGGAGCGTTCAGGTGACTTGGCAGCGATCCTTACAAAACTTGAACCATTTGACATCCTATTTATTGACGAAATTCATAGGCTTAATCCTGTCGTCGAAGAAATCTTGTATCCTGCATTAGAGGACTTTAAGTTAGACATCTTGGTTGGTGAAGGCGTTGCAGCTCATTCCGTTCAATTAGAGCTACCTCCATTTACCTTAATAGGCGCAACAACGAGAGCTGGAATGCTTACCTCTCCTCTTAGAGATAGATTTGGTATTGTACATAGACTCTCTTTTTATAATCTTAATGAGCTTCAGGAAATCATAGAGAGGTCGGCTTCCATTTTAAATATCAAAATTGAAAAACATGGATCAGAGGAGATTGCAAAGCGCTCCAGAGGAACCCCCCGAATTGCAAATCGTCTGCTGAGAAGGGTTCGTGATTTTGCAGATGTCAAAACAAAAGGAATCATTAATGTTGGAATTGCAAAAGAGGCTCTTGAGACACTCAAGGTTGATGAAGCAGGTCTTGAGCAGCTTGATAGAGACTATCTCAGTTTAATCATCAATAAATTCTCAGCAGGCCCTGTTGGCTTGGATACTTTGGCAACTGCTTTGGGTGAAGAAAGAATAACCTTAGAAGATATGATAGAGCCATATCTCCTTCAGCAGGGTTTTATAATGAGGACTCCAAGAGGAAGAATTGCCACAGATCTTGCTTTTTCTCATTTGGGTGAGGTTAGACAGGTACAAGCACAAGATTTATTTGGTAAATGAACCAACAAAGGATTAGGGTTTATTACGAAGATACGGATGCTGGCGGCGTCGTATTTTATGCTAATTATTTAAAATTTATTGAAAGAGGTAGAACTGAATATTTAAGGGAGCTGGGTTTTGAGCAGGCTACATTGGCAATACAATACAATATAGTTTTTGTTGTAAAGTCAGTTAACGCAGACTATCTTTCACCCGCCTATCTAGACGACGTTATCGAAGTTCAAACGAGTATTGATTTAATAAAAAATGCAAGCCTTGTTTTTGCTCAGAAAATTCTGAATATAGAGAAAAATACGGTATTATTTAGTGCTGAAGTCAAGGTTGTTTCTGTGTTAAAAAATAATTTAAAACCTTGCGCTTTTCCGCAAGAAATCTTGGAGAAACTTAATGGAAGAAAATAGTTTATCAATCGTCAATCTAATCTTTAGTGCCGGACTCGTTGTTCAGCTGGTAATGATTATTTTGGTTTTGATGTCGATATATTCATGGACCGTAATTATGTCTAAGAAAAAGATTTTGATGGATGCTTCAAATGACATCGAGACCTTCCATGAAGAGTTTGAGAGAAATGAAAAGCTCTCTGAGTTATACAAAAACCTCCCTAAGCTTGCTTCTGACTGGAGCGCAATGGAAGATATTTTTGGTTCAGGATACAAAGAATTTACTCACACAAAATCTACTTCTAATCAATCGCTGATAATGAATTCAGAGCGTGCATACAGGTCAATGAATACCTCTGCAAGCAACGAAATTGATCGACTTGACTCAAGCCTTTCTATCCTTGCAATGATTGCCTCCTCTAGTCCATATATTGGTTTATTTGGAACTGTCTGGGGAATTATGCACTCCTTTATTGGTCTTGCATCAGTCAAGCAGGCAACGATTGCGATTGTTGCACCAGGTATTGCTGAGGCTCTTATTGCAACTGCTTTTGGTTTATTTGCTGCAATACCAGCAACCATTGCCTACAACAGATTAGTATCCCAAGTAGAAGAAATTGGAAACAAGTACACCGCCTTTGTTGAAGAGATATTTGTTATTCTTCAGAGACAAAAATGATTGAACTACCAAAGCGCTCAAGACCCGATATTCATGCAGATATCAATATTGTTCCTTATATTGATGTAATGCTCGTTCTGCTAGTTATCTTTATGATGACTACACCCATTATTGAGCAGGGAGTTGAGGTTGATTTACCAAGCGCACCGGCTAATGTTGTCGATTACCAAGACCAGACGCCTTCTGTTATTTCTGTTGACGCTGATGGTAATTATTTTATTAATGCTATGACAAGTCCTGGTGTTGAAGATATTGAAGATTATGAACCAGTATCTTTAAATGTTGCTATTAATCAAATTCTTGCTCGAAAAGAAATATTTCCTGACATGCAGGTATTTGTTAGGGGAGATAAAAAAGTTGAATATGAAAAAGTCATTGAGATTATTGCTATATTAAAGCAATATAGCAAGATTGATAAGGTCGGCTTTATGACTGAAAACCCAAATTAACTGATTTATATTTATGAATTTTGTTAAAAAGATTGTCAGTTCTGTTAGAGACCTGTTTTCTAAAAAGGCTGAGTCTGCATCTCAAAAAAATGACACTGTTGCTTCAGAAGAAAATAAGGTTGCAGGCGAATCTAATTTTTTAAAGGTATCAAAACAAGTATCAGTTTTTATATACAGATACCTTAAAAAGTTTCTGGTATTTGTTCTAGGTCTCATCAATACAATGATGCAGCCGATGATCAAGATCTCAAAAAAACATCCGATTGCATTTTGGGTTGCTGTCATTTTGCATGCTGCACTTCTGTTTGGGCTTCTTTATGCTAACGTTGAGAGATGGGATTCGCCGCAACAAGCGACTGCAGTATCTCAGGCAGCACCTGTCCAGGCAGTAGTGATTGATATGGACATTATTGAGGCTGAGCAAGATCGCTTGAAGGACGTTGAAAAACAGAAGCAAAAGAAGCTTAAAAATGAGGAAAAACGTTCCGAAACCGCCAAAAAAGATCAAAAAGTTGCAGAGCAAGAGGCTTTAAAAGCTAAGGCTCAAAAAGTTTTCGCTGAGGTCAAGCGGAAGGCTGAAGAAGCAAAAGCAAAAGAAGCTGAAAAATTGGCCTCCAAAGCGGTCGAAAAAATTGCTGAAGCTGAAACTAAGGCAAAGCTAGAAGAGCAAAAAGCAAAAGATGCTGCAGCAAAAAGGGTTGTAGAGGAGGCTAAAACGAAGGAAGCTGAAATCCAGGTGTTAGAAGCTGAAAAACAAAAGGCAGCTGCTGAAGCACTTCGTAAAGCTGAAGAGGTCAAAACAAAGCTCGCTGAGCTTAAGCGTAAAGCCGAAGAAGCAAAGACAAAGGAAGCTGAATTACTCGCGAAAGAGGCTACAAAAGAAGCTCAAGAGGCTGAAATTCTTGCAAAAGAAGCTGAGATTCTTGCTAAGCAAGCTGAAGAGAAAAGAATAGAGGAAGAGCTTAAAGCTAAAGATGCAGTCAAGGAAGCTGAAAAGCAAGCTGAAGAGAAAGCCAAGGAAGCAGAAATTCTAGCTCAAGAGGTTGCCAAGCAAGTTAAGAAGGCTGAAGAGAAGAGAAAGTCAGAAGAGGCTAAAGCCAAAGAAGCTGAGGAGAAACGCAAGCTAGAAGAAGAGAAACGCAAGCTAGAAGAACAAAAAGTAAAAGAAGCTGAGGAGAAACGTAAGCTTGAGGAAGAGAAGGCCAAGTTAGCTGAAAAAGAAAAAGATGAGGCCAAGAGACTTGCTGAGGAAGAGCGTATTAGACTTGATGAGCTTGAGGCCGAGAGGACTGCTCAGCGGTTAGCTTTTGAAAATGAGCAATATAATCGTTTATTGACTCAAGAAGTTCAAGCAGAGCAAGATTTGGAAAGAGATGCTCGTATTGCGGATCAAAGAGCTATTTTAGAAAACGCCTGGGTGGCTAACATTGCTGCTAGAGTAAGATCAGTTTGGCGATTCTCCGGTCAAGAAGATGATTGGACCGCTGAAGTTTATGTTATTCAAGATAGAGATGGAACCGTTATGGCTGTGGATGTTGCAAATACTAATGTTGACGATAGCTCTAAAGCTAAGTCATTTATGGACTCTATAGAAAGAGCTGTTTATAAAGCTTCTCCACTTCCAATTGCTCCAGATGAGGCTGTATTTGATCCAGAAGTCTACTTTATATTTGTAGTAAATTAAGCTGGATATCTAAGTTTCTAAATCAAACTAAATAACAATCAACACAATAAGCTAAAATATTGGGCATGAAAACGCACGACTTTTTATTAGAACTTGGCACTGAAGAACTGCCTCCAAAACTTTTATTAAGGCTTTCTAGCGCTCTTAAGGATAACCTCAGTTCAGAGCTTGAAAAACTTCACATTGACTTTGATATTGTTAAGGCATTTGCAACACCTAGACGCCTAGCAATAACAATTTCTGCAATCCAAAGCAAGCAGCAAGATCAAATTATTGAAAAGAAAGGTCCTTCAACGCAATCACCAGAAATGGCCATAGGTGGCTTTGCAAAGTCTTGTGGGGTTAATGTCAATGATCTAGAAAAAAAAGAACAGGGTGGCAAGGAGTACTACTATTTTTCAAAAGAGCAGCCTGGTCAAAACATTAGCGACCTTTTGCCACTAATAATTGAAAAGTCGATTAAAAATATTCCAATCACCAGGGCAATGAGGTGGGGGAGTTCTGATTATTCTTTTGTTAGACCCGTCCATTGGTTAGTGGTGATGCTTGATAAGGATATTGTTTCAGCAAACATAATGGGTCTTAAAAGCAATAGGGTCACAAAAGGTTTAAGATTCCAAAACTCAAATATAGAGCTTTTACACGCAAAGGACTACGAGCAATGTATGAGTGATGAGGCCCAAATTTTGGTTGATTTTGCTAAGAGAAAGGAGCTTATTCGAGATCAAGTTTTATCTGTTGCTCAAAAAAATAATGCTGAAGTGGTCATTGATGAATCACTCCTTGATGAGGTTTGTGCTCTAGTTGAATATCCAAGGGCATTCTCAGGTGGTTTTGATAAGAAATTCTTAGATATTCCTCAAGAGGCGATTATTTCCGCAATGAAATCGCATCAAAAATATTTTCACTTAGTTGACAGTCAAGGTAAATTATTGCCCTTATTTATTTCTGTTGCCAATATTGAGTCGACTAATCTTCAGGCGGTTGTTAAGGGAAATGAAAGAGTTATTCATCCTCGTTTAGCTGACTCAGAGTTTTTCTGGAACCAAGATAAGTCTAAAAAGCTTGAGGAAAGGTTGCCAGATTTAGATAGTGTCATGTTTATGAAGTCAATAGGTTCGATGGGTCAAAAAGCAAAACGTATAGAAAACCTCAGTTCTTATATTGCTGATTTAGTAGGTTTTGATAAAAAAGCATCTGCAAGGGCGGGCTTGTTGTCAAAATCTGACTTATTGAGTGAGATGGTTGGCGAGTTTGCTGATCTTCAAGGAATTATGGGTGGATACTATGCGCTTAATGATGGTGAAACTAAAGCTGTTTCAGTAGCAATACGAGAGCATTATCAACCAAGATTTTCAGGTGATAAAGTACCATCTACCAATGAAGGGCTTATCGTTGCTATTGCCGACAAGCTAGATACAATAACTGGAATCTATGGTATTGATCAAGCACCTACTGGTTCTAAAGATCCTTATGCACTTAGAAGACTTGCTCTGGGATTGTTAAGAATTCTGCTAGAGGCAAAAATAGAATTAAACCTCAAGTCACTGATTGATTATTCATTAAATTTACATCAAAAAGAGGTTGATAGGGGGTGTGGTGATGCCATCTATAGCTTTATGATGGATAGACTCAAAGCCTACTACAAAGATGCAAATATTGATAGTAATGTTTATGAGGCTGTTTTAGCTGTTTCTCCAGGATCCCCTCTTGATTTTCATTTGCGAGTAGAGGCGCTAAATAAATTCACTCAAAGTGAGGACTCAAGGAGTTTGATTAAATCAAACAAAAGGATTGCAAATATACTCAAAGATTCTAATGAAAAAAATGAAAAACTGAATTCCAAAATATTTATTGACGACTCCGAGATTAATCTTTTTAATGCCAGTGAGTCATTAACTAAAAAGCTATCAGGGAGTAAAGACTATAAAGAAGTCATGAAGTCTTTAATAAATCTAAAAGACTTAATTGATGAATTCTTTAATAACGTCATGGTTAATGCTGACGATGAAAAATTAAAAAGTTCAAGACTTGCCTTAATCAGACGAATAAGATCTTTATTTTTATCTGTAGCAGATATCTCTTATCTCTCCTCATAGCTGGATGAAGGCTTTAATTCAAAGGGTTAGCTCTTCACAAGTTGAGGTTGGTGGAATGGTAGTTGGAAAAATTGATAAGGGTCTTTTAGTTTTTCTTGGCCTCGAAAAGAAAGACAGTGAATTCGATGCCGACAAAATGATTAAAAAGGTTCTCTCATATCGAGTCTTTCCTGATGAGAGCCAAAAGATGAATCTAAGTCTCAACGATATTGAAGGCGATGTTTTGCTTGTGTCGCAGTTTACTCTTGCTGCCGATACAAAGAATGGAACTCGTGCAGGCTTCTCAACCGCAATGCCTCCAAATAAGGCAGAGAATCTTTATAACTATTTTGTTGAAAAAACAAGATCATTTAATCCTAAAACTGAGTGCGGTATTTTTGGTGCAGATATGAGTGTTTCTCTTATTAATGATGGTCCAGTTACATTCTTACTAGAAGTTTAAAATGAATAATGCTGTCACTATATATGGAATAAAGAATTGTGATACAGTCAAAAAGGCTTTAAAGTTTCTTATAAACCATTCTATATCATATGAATTTATTGACTATAGAGAGAAACCAATTTCACAAAAACAATATGAAGGTTTTAAGAAAGCTGTTGGCATTGAAGTTTTGGTTAATAGAAGGTCGACGACTTACAGATCTTTATCAGAGAATGAAAAACAAAGTATTGATTTTGAGCTGATATCAAAATATCCAACACTTATTAAGAGGCCAGTATTAATTAAAGATGAAAAAGTTGTCGTCGGTTTTAATGAAAAGAAGTATTTAGATTTTTTGCTTTAAGACTGCTTCTGGCTTTCAAGTTCTTTTCTTACTTCATTCATGTCAATTGATTTGGCTTTGGATAATAAATCCTCTAGATCCTTTGCAGTCATTGAGCCAGGCTGTGAAAAAATTCCAATACTCTCTCGAAAGATCATTAGGGTAGGTATTGACCTTATGCCAAAATGCGCTCCAAGTGATTGTTCTTCTTCAGTATTTACTTTAGCAAAAGTTACGCCTTCGATCTTTTCTGAGGCATCTTTAAATGTTGGAGCGAACTGAAGACAAGGTCCGCACCACGGCGCCCAAAAATCAATAATCACTATTTCATTATTACTAACTGTCTCATCAAAGTTTGATTGTGTAAGTTCTACAACTGGCATAGAGCTTCTCTAATAAAAAATTAAAGTGAATTATAACTTTTTTACTAAAATACTGGCTTGTTTTTACTTAGCTGATAGAATAGCTTTATGAATATACTCGGCATAGATCCTGGCTCAAGAATTACTGGTTTTGGCTTAATTGAGGCTAATAAACTAAAGTTTTCATACATTAATAGCGGATGCATAAGAACTCAAGGTGATTTAAATGACAGAATTATTACTATCTATGAAGGCATCAAAGAAATTATTACTAAATACGAAGTGGATATAGTCGCTGTCGAGAGAGTATTTATGAGGCCAGATAGACCTAATCCGGATGCCGCAATTAAGTTAGGACATGCGCGAGGTGCAATTATTTCAGCTGCAGGTGGCCAAGGTATTCCAATTGTAGATTACACAGCAAATCAAATTAAAAAGTCAGTCGTAGGCAGAGGGCATGCATCAAAAGAGCAGGTTTCATTTATGGTGCAGCAACTCTTAAAGCTTAATAAAGCTCCACAGGCTGATGCTGGTGATGCTCTGGCAGGAGCTATTTGTCATGCTTATCATGCACTTTAGAGTCAACTAAAGTAGACTTTCACCTCACCAAAATCTGGGAGTTTTTCTAAGGCTGCGCTCAGTTCAGATTGAATATTAACTATCTCTTGGTTTTTTAGATAATCAGCTGACAAGAAAAAATCTACCAATATCTCTCCCTCGAGATAATGCAACTGAGTTTTTTCTATATTGTAATTGACGTTTTCAAGATTTAAAGACTGGCGAATAATTTTTAAAGCTTGGGCTCTCTCAGGAAGGTTTTTATAAGGCGCATCTTCTTTTTCCTCATCATTTTCAGGGTCTATATGGACAGTAACATCATCAAGATCTTCGATACTCTCCTTTGCTACCCTCTCAACACTCACGCTGATAATGTGTCCTTCACTTACAGATAAAAATGGGTTAACTTGAACATGAACATCAGCAGACTTTTTATGACCCACTTTCCTTGTTCTGAGAGTGTGGACACTATTCACACCTTTGATTTCTGACAGAGCAAGATGGAGCGCTTTGATATCCTCTTGGTCAATAGATGTATCAACGAGTTCTTTGGTTGCTTCAAATCCAAGTTGCCATCCAATATAAATAATCAGGATGCCAACTATCATTGCAGCAACACTATCAAGGAAAAAATAACCATTTGCTGCACCAATAATACCAATCACCACCACAATCGAAGAAAAGGCATCAGTTCGATGATGCCAAGCGTTTGCTTTAAGTAGGTCTGATTTAATATCTCTGGCAACTTTTACGGTATACCAATAAAGGACCTCCTTGCTTAGTATTGATAATGCCGCAGCAGCTATGAGCCAGTTTTCATGCTTAAGGGCATTAGGATTTGAGAAGCGACTAAAACCCTCAAAGATAATAACAGTTCCTACAATTGCAAGAAAAATACTTAAGCCAAGAGTGGCGACAGTTTCAAACCTTTCGTGACCATAGGGATGGTCTGCATCTGGAGCGTCACCAGATAGTTTAGCAGCATACCAAGTAACCCAGTCAGTCAACAAATCAGAGAACGAGTGAAGTCCGTCAGCAATTAAAGCACCCGATTGACCAATAAAACCCAAAATGATTTTAATGATTGAGAGCAAGAAATCAATCAATGCGCCTACAATTGTTACTTTTTGGCTTACTTTACTGCGATTATTGGACTGCATTTAAGTTCAGTTTTTATAGGTTTATAACAATGTATTTTAGGTTATGTTGAAAATATTTATTGACTTCAATAAATTTTTTTAAAAAAAGGTTGCAAATGTAAATGATAATGAGTATCATTATCATTAAATTAATAATTAAGAAAGCTTGAAAAGATTATTAACAAAATGACTTCCTCAATCTGAAGTTTTTAAGTAATCCTTTCAACTGCTTCAAAATAGCCCTCCGAACTATGATGAAGCAAAATATCAAAGGAGATTTTAAATAAGTGATATTTTAATTACAGATATAAGTTATTTACTTCCTTTAGTAACTCTCTGTTTGTAATTAATCAGCCCTATGTCTTACTCCTTCCATAGGGCATTTTTTAGAATTAAATATAAATAATGAAATATTGGTACAACTACAAAATATATTTATTAAAGAAAACTAATCGTTTAACTTTTATTTCAATGCGTCAACACGGAATTCCAAAGCAAATCATAGGGCAAGTCATTTTAGATGAAGTGAAAAATGACTTCAAGCATGAAATGGCTGCTTACTATACCAGTCCAAGAACTTTAAATAAAAGGATATTCTGAGTGTATTAGTAAAAAAAAAGAAGCTGTTGATTTTTATACGGAATATTTGTCAAAAAAATAATTAACCTCTAGAAGTGTCATGTTATTCAATAATAATATTGAAGTCTGGAAGTGCTTTAAGAAGCAGTTTTCCATAAAATTTATAGATCAATCTATTATCAAAAATAGTAATTGTTCCAGTATCTGTCTCGGTTCTAATAAGCCTTCCACAAGCCTGAATAAGTCTCAAAGATGCATCTGGAAGGGAGATTTCCATAAAAGAGTTTCGATTCAAAGATTCTAAATAAGATTGAGTAGTCATTTCAATAGGTGACGTTGGGACGCTAAATCTAAGTTTAGCTATAAATACATGGTTTAAGTAATCACCTTTAAGGTCAACACCTTCAGCAAAGCTGTCTAATCCAAAAATAATACTTCCTTTGCCCTTTTTTCTATTTTTTATATGTCTTTCTAAGATATTTTTTTTACTATATTCGCCTTGTATTAAAAGTTCACAATCTATTGATTTTTCAATGACATCAGCAACACTTTGCATTTGGCTATTCGAGGCAAATAAAACAAGAGTTGCAGATTCAGTATCTATACGATTTTTTAATGCAAGTGCAACCTCTTGGGTATGGTCAAATGAATTTGAAGGGCTTGCTTCAATCTTTGCAATTATAAATTCAACTGAATTGTGGTTAAAGGGCGACGCTAGTCTGAGATATTGATTTTCAGATGACCTTAAGCCGAGTTGTTGATTGAGTCTGTTAAAGCTTCCAAGTGCCGTTAAAGTGGCTGAAGTCAGAACTACGCCAGCAGCTTTAGACCATATCATTTGATCGAGTGAGCTTGAGACATCTATTTTTGCAGAATTTAGTTGATAATTAATTTTTTTATTTGCAAGTCTAGAGCGACTAATCCAGTTACTTGAAGGCGGTTTATTCGGATCGGGCGTTTGATTAAATGTACTTAGAAGCGACAGAACGGAAGATAAGTTCTGATTATTTTGACCAATAATATTATTTAAGTTATCAGTAGTTGATTGATCAATTTTGTTAGTTTTGACATATTCCTCCCAATGTTCTTTGTGTTCGTAAAAATCATTGTAAGCAGAGTTAAATAGAATAAATATCTGTTTAGTTAGATTTAATATTTCATTGGGTATACCAGTTATTGGAAATAGAAATACTTCATCTGAATAATCTAGATCATTCAGTAAGTCAGAGAGTTCATTTAGAGCTGTATCAACTTCATCAATGTAATTGTTAGAGGTCTTGGATTTTGAGATTTTAATGATTTGATCTATCGCACTCTTGAATTGTCGAATCGAGGTCTTCATAAATTCAGTACTTCCACCTGCTGAAAAATGAGATAGAGCTTTTTGAGATAAGTGGTGAGCTTCATCAAATACAAAGATACAATCTTCTACATCTGGAAGAACATTGTTCCCATTTATAATGTCGGCAAGGACAAGATCATGGTTTGCAATAATGACATCAGACTGGGATGCTTTTTTTCTGGCTTTAAAAAAAGAGCAATCGTTATAAAATTCACAATTCTTTGAATTGCAAGTAAACCTATTGCAAGCAATTTTTTGCCAAAGGCTATTGTTTGGAGGGCTCTCCAGATCATCAATCTCTCCACTCCATTTGGTTGTAGCATAACTATCAGCCATATCTGAAAGTTCATCTAAATCACTTTTAGTTGGTTTTTCATCCCAAAGTAGTGCATCCTCAAACACTTCAGGAGAGTTTGTATTTTCTTCCGTAAGATTGATTAAATTTCTAATGCAGACATATCTGGACCGACCTTTGGCCAAAGCATATTCAAAATCTACAGACGAGTATTTTTTTGCTTCAACAATGTCTTTGTTAAGTATTTGTTCTTGAAGTGCAACATTTGCTGATGCAATAACAAGTTTCTTTTTTTGCGTTTTCGCAATCGGCAGACAGCTGACAAGATAAGCCATTGTTTTTCCTGTGCCAGTTGGCGCCTCAACACAGATAATGGGATTCATGTTGGGGTATTCACCCGTCAACGTTTTTGAAATTTCAGCAATCATTTTATTTTGAGATGATCGATTACTAAAACTACTCAATTCAGTTTTAGCGCCATCAAAAGATGTCCGAATCTGCTGTTTAAGTTTTGAAGTCAGCATTAATTGAGCTAAGAATTCCTTTCAAGAGAGATTTCACATAATAGCCTTAACGCAGATTTATATTCAGAACTTGGTATTAAGTCTAGAGATTCTATAGCTCTATTTGACTGCTCTCTTGCTATCTTTCGACTGTATTGAAATGCATCGACACTTAACAGAATATCAACAATGCTTTCTATATTAGATGAGTCAGCTTCTTGAATCGCATTTGAGAGCAATTTATTTTCAGAGCCACTTGTTATTTCTAATGCATAAATCATGGGTAATGTCACCTTTCCTTCGGATAGGTCATCCCCGATTTCCTTGCCAATTATAAGTGAGTTTGATTCATAATCTAATGTGTCATCAATAACTTGAAAAGCATTCCCAAGGTGTATCCCAAAACTACCAAGTGCTTCAATTATATTTTTATTGGACTTGGATAAAATGCCGCCTATCTGGCAAGCAGCCTTGAATAAACAGGCTGTCTTCCTTTCAATGACTTTGAAGTATTCAGATTGAGTGACTTTTGCATTTTTTATGTTTAATAATTGCAGAACCTCTCCCTCAGAAATCTGATTAGTTGCCTTTGATAAGATTTTCATAATTCCCATTGAGTTTGGTTCAACCATAATTTCAAAGGCTCTTGAATAAAGAAAGTCTCCTACAAGGACGCTTGGAGCATTGCCCCACAACTCATTTGCAGTCTCTTGACCCCGACGAGTTGTTGACTGATCGACTACATCGTCATGCAGCAATGTTGCAGTATGAATAAGTTCAATCACAACTGCCATCGAGTAGTGATAATCACCATCATAATCTGTAGCTTTGGCACACAAAAGCAGCAGCAGGGGTCTTATACGTTTCCCACCAGAATTTATAATGTAATGACTCATCTGACTAATGAGGTCAACATTTGAATCTAGTCGATTGACTAAAATCTTATCCATTAGTTCAAGTTCACCCTTCATGAGCGCTTGTATTTCAGTGAAATTTTGCATAGAGATTTATTTTAACTGACTTGCCAATAAATATACTTCTTTAGATCTTGGTCGAGAAGCTTTTGGTTTAATTACAGCAACTTTTTTAAAGGCCTTTTTTGCATTTTGAACAAATATATCAAAACCATCACCTTGAAAAACTTTGACAATGAAGCTGCCATTTGGGTGCAGTGTTTTAATGGCCATTTCAATCGCAAGTTCAGCAAGGTACATTGACTTTGGTTGATCAACTGATAATTGTCCGCTCATGTTAGGCGCCATATCTGAGAGAACTACATCTACTTTGGTGCCAGCTGTCATGACTAATAACTCATCATAAACGGACTGCTCTGTAAAGTCTCCCTGAAGAAAATCTACCCCCTCAATTGCGTCTATGGGCAAAATATCACTTGCAATAACTTTACCTTTAGAGCCAACAAATTTTGCGGCAACTTGAGACCAGCCACCAGGCGCAGCACCTAAATCTAAGACCTTATCACCATTTCTAATAATCATATTTTTTTCTACGATTTCTAGAAGCTTATAAACAGCCCTGGAGCGATAGCCTTCTTTTTGTGCTTTCTTTACAAACTCATCACTTAAATGTTCATGCATCCAGCGACGAGAGCTTCCTTTTTTGGCCACAATTAAAATTAATATTAGTTAGTGTGTTTATTTTATAAGATAAGTGCTTTAACCAAGATTAAATTGATTTCTCATTTATCTTGGGCATGGTTAATTTTTACGGGATAATGTGCCATCGATTTTTTTGAAAAAAATATTATGGCAGTCAATTTAAGAAATATTGCAATCATTGCTCACGTTGATCATGGAAAAACAACACTTGTAGACAAGTTGTTATCTCAATCTCAAACTTTTGATGATCGTTTTCAGGCGACTGATAGAATGATGGATTCAAATGACCTTGAAAAAGAAAGAGGAATAACAATAAGCTCAAAGAATACTGCTATTAAGTGGGGGGATTATAGAATCAATATCGTTGATACTCCTGGCCATGCTGATTTTGGAGGTGAGGTGGAGAGAGTTCTCTCGATGGTTGATAGCGTTCTACTACTAGTAGATGCAGTTGATGGCCCTATGCCTCAGACTCGTTTTGTTACTAAAAAAGCTTTTGAACAAGGCCTTAATCCTATTGTAGTGATTAATAAAATTGATAGACCTAGCGCTAGACCTGATTGGGTAATTGATCAAGTATTTGAACTCTTTGATCAATTAGGTGCCACAGAAGAACAATTAGATTTCCCAGTTATATACGCATCGGCACTTGGGGGTTATGCGTCTGAAGATGATAGTGTTAGAGATGGGAATATGACACCCATGTTTGAAGTGATTGTTGACAAAGCGCCTGCTCCAAAAGTTGATCTAGATGGCCCTTTTCAGATGCAAATAACATCTTTAGATTATTCTTCATTTGTTGGTGCAATAGGTATCGGAAGAATTGAACAAGGTGTGGCAAAAAAGAATATGCAGAACGTATTGATTGCACCAGATGGCTCCAAGCGTAACGTAAAAATTGTACAACTACTTGGCTTTAATGGCCTTGACAGGCATGAAGTCAATTCCGCTAATGCAGGTGATATTGTTGGCATAGTCGGAATTGAAAATATATCGATTTCTGATACTATTTGTGACTCATCAAAAGTTGAGGCTTTACCTCCTCTAAGTGTTGATGAACCAACAGTAAGTATGGCTTTTAGAGTGAATGATTCTCCTTTTGCAGGGTTAGATGGCAAATATATAACCTCCAGAAACATAAGAGAAAGATTGGATAAAGAGCTAATTTATAACGTTGCATTAAGGGTTGAAAATACGCAAGATTCCTCAGAGTTTTTAGTCTCAGGTAGGGGTGAATTGCATCTCTCTATTTTAATAGAGACAATGAGAAGAGAAGGGTTTGAACTCTCTGTTGGAAGGCCTCAAGTTATTCTTAAAGAAATTGAAGGAAAAGTATGTGAGCCTTTCGAGGAGCTTACAGTTGATGTTGAGTCAGCTCATCAAGGCTCTGTTATGGAAAAACTAGGTGAAAGAAAGGCTGAACTGACCAATATGACGCCTGATGGCAAAGGCCGTGTAAAACTTGACTTTGTTATTCCAGCTAGGGGCTTGATAGGTTTTAGGACTGAATTCCTTACAGCAACAACAGGAACTGGATTGATGTATTCATCATTTGACTCTTACAAGCCTCAAAAAGATGGAAAGATTGGACAAAGAACGAATGGCTCACTTATATCAATGAATCAGGGCAAATCCGTAGCTTACGCCATATTTAATCTCCAAAAAAGTGGAAAGTTTTTTGTAGGACATGGCGAAGATATATACGAAGGAATGGTGGTTGGTATAAACACACGAGATAAAGACCTTGTTATCAACGTCATGAAGGGCAAACAGTTAACTAATGTTCGTGCATCAGGAACCGATGAGGCTGTGGCTTTAACACCCAAGATTAGTCTTGATTTGGAACAAGCCCTTGAGTTTATAGATGATGATGAACTGGTTGAGGTGACACCAAACAATATCAGAATTCGTAAAAGATTACTGACTGAAAACCAAAGAAAGCGTGCAAGGAACAGTTAGAATAACTAACTTTGCTAGGCTAGATATTCATTCAATCTACATTGTTTCTTCATTTTAATGTCTATATAATCACATTTTTTGATAAAACAATAGCTTAATATGGATGCTTTTTTAGATTTTCTGGTAAGACAGAAGAAGTTTGCTCTTGTCTTTTCTCTTGCTTTTATCGCTATTGGTGTTCTATCTGTGGTCGGAATGCAGCGTGACCAGTTTCCTACTGTGGATTTTGAAGTGCTTAGCGTAACGACTGCATACCCTGGCGCTTCACCAGAGGATGTAGAAAAATCTGTGACGAATGTCATTGAAGAAGAGTTACTCAGTGTTAGTGGAATTGAAGAAATTACATCTACCTCTCGAGAGGGTATTTCAAGCATCATTGTTATGCTTGAGGCAGACCTTAAGGATGTCACAACTGTAAAAAATGACGTTCGAAATGCAGTAAATCGTGTCAAAGCTTTCCCTGAAGAGGTTACTGATTTGCCTCAAGTGGTTGATTTCAACGTCACTGAATTTCCAGTTATTACCATTAATATTGATAGTACATCTGGAGATTTTAATCAAGCAAGACAAATTACAGATGAGCTGCAGGTGGCGATATCTAGAATTAAAGGTGTTGCCTCAGTTGATAACCCAAGTTACCTTAACAGTGAAATACAAATTAAGGTTAACCCAGATAAGCTTGATAAATACAAGATGTCAATTAATGAAGTTATATCAGCCATTTCAAGTCGAAATGCCCGATTTACTGTTGGTGGAAACAACCAAGAAAGTTTAGAAAAAAATATCGTAATATTATCTGAGTTTGAAAGTATTGATGATATTAAAGATGTTGTTATTAAGTCTAGCTTTGATGGTCCTGTAATAAAGCTGAATGATATTGCTGAGGTTTTTAGAGGACAGGAAGAGGAAACCTCAATTACCCGAGTTAATGGAACAAAGGGTTTCGTTCTTCAAGTCAAAAAACAGCCTCAAGCGGATATTATTAGAACTGTTAAAAGGGTTAGGGAGCGTGTATCTGAATTACAGAAAAATATTCCAGATGATATTAATATTTTTTATACCGATGACTCATCTGAGGCAGTTGCAAATCGACTTGATATCATTATTAAAAATGGCTACATTGGCTTAGCGTTAGTTTTAGTTGTGTTGGGCGTATTTCTTTCTCTGAAAACGGCTTTCTGGGTTGCGGTTAGTATCCCTGTATGTCTTTTAGGGGCTGTATTTGGACTTGGACTTACTGGCAATACAATCAATTTAATATCGCTTTCAGGATTTATTCTTGTGCTCGGTATTGTTGTTGATGACAGTATTGTCATTGCTGAAAGTATTCACCACTATAAATCCAAAGAAGGAAATCTCTACAAGAATGTTGTAATGGGGTTAAAGCGTGTCATTATGCCAGTAGTTACAACTATTATTTCTACCATGTTGGTTATGTCTTCATTTTTCTTAATGTCAGGCATATTGGGAAAATTTATTTATGTTTTGCCAGTTGTAGTTATATTTGCTCTAGCAATCTCCTTTCTAGAGATTACGTTTGCTCTTCCAGCACACCTTTCAACGAACAAAGTTGAAAAACAAAAAACTTGGTTTGTGCCTGTTGAAAATTTTTACAATAGATCTATGGTACATATTTTAAGGTGGCGCTATCTTATTGTTCCTTTGTTTATTGGTTTACTTACCTATTCGACATTTTTTGCCATAAAAAATATTCCTTTTAATCTGTTTCCATCGAGAGGTGCAACTGTTATGTTTGCAAATATTGAGGCTCCTAATGGAAGTTCAGCGTCTTACACTGAAAAAATAGTTATTGACGTTGAAAACCTTATTGTTAGTGAGATTGGTGAAGACCTTAAATCATATACTAGCAACATTGGTAGCTATTTTACTAATAGGGCTGATATTGAGATAGCTCTTACGCCAACGAGTGATAGAGAAAGAGCTGCTGAAGATATGCAGGAAAAACTAAAAGCACTAGTGAAAAACGTGGAAGGGGCTGAAAAAATTCGAATATCTTTATTAAGGCCTGGACCACCTCAAGGGGCAGATATTGAGGTAACTCTTGTTTCAGAGAATGATGCACAGCGAGCTCTTGCTGCCGATAGGCTTGTAGAAATCCTAAATTCAATTAATGGTGTTGACAACATTAATCGTAACGACGAGATTGGTAAGCCAAGGATTGAAACAGTCCTTGATTTTGATGAAATGGCTCGTCTAGGGGTTGAATATCAATCTGTTTATAGACATCTCAGAACTGCTTTTTCAGGTTCTTACGTGACAGATGCTACGATAGCGGGCAAAGAAGAAGACGTCAGGATTTATATCGGTGAAAATGACTTCACCGAAAACTTCATTAAAAATACTGCTATTAAAAATCGTCAAGGTAGGCTGATACCGATGAGTCAGTTTTCAACCCTAAGAGAGATCGAAGGTGAGCCAGATTACAATCACTTGGATGGTGATCGTTCAATTAAAGTGACTGCAAGTATTGCTGATGGAAGGCCTAAGGGAAGGCCAACTAAAGTTGATGAAAATCTTGAAGAAAACGAGACGCTCAAAATCAAGCCTGATGAGCTTAAATCTGACGAAGCTAAGTCCTCTCGAAGAGGGCCACCACCATCGAAGACAATCATATTGGCCAAAGCTTTGAAAGAACTTGATGCCTCTGTTGAGTATCCGCAAGTTTCTATTATCACATCAGGTGGAGCCCAAGAATCAATTGACTCTCTTCAAGACTTCTTAAGAGCCTTCGTAGTTGCTATTATTGGAATTTTTCTTCTGCTTGCAATACTGTTTAATTCCTATTCGCAACCAATGCTTGTTCTAGCTGCTGTTCCGTTTTCACTAATTGGAGTTGTTTGGGCTTTTTATTTTCATGGTGAGCCCTTGAGTTTCTTTGCATTAACAGGCTCTTTAGCTTTGATGGGCGTGATTGTGAATGACTCTCTAGTGATGGTCAGTCACTTAAATTATATTAGGGATAAAAGTGCACAATTAGAAGATAAAAAAGTTTGGATTGCAAGAGGCTCGAGAGATCGTTTGAGGGCTGTTGTGCTTACCACGCTAACAACTATGGCCGGTGTATTACCACTTGCTTATGGTATTGGAGGTACAGATGTGTTCCTTCAACCAATGGTTCTTGCGCTTGGTTATGGTCTAATATTTGGCACCGTCTTAACTCTGATTCTTTTACCCTGTATGTATCTGATGAACTATGACTTTATTAATATGCTTGGTAGAATTAGAGAGAGATTTTCAAGGAAAAAAGAAACAGTATAATTACTTGTTTTGAAGAGCCAGTCGAATTATCTGCTCAGTGCTTAGGTCTTGATCATCAATTTTTAAAACCATTTTGTTGGCTTCCTTTGCTTTGAATCCAAGTGATTGTAGCGCTTCAATGGCCTGCTTAGTGTTAGGGTTAGAGCTCTGTTTAAGTTCTTTTGAAGGCTCTAGACTACTACCTATAAGTTCCAACTTGCTAAGTCTGTCTTGCAGTTCAACGATGAGCTTTAGTGCAGTTTTTTTGCCAATTCCTGGCGTTTTTGCAAGTAAATCGGCATCCTCTGTAGAGATACACTGAACTAGAGAGTTGACACTAAGGTTTGATAGTATTGCAAGTGCTACCTTTGGTCCGACACCATTAACTCTTATTAGTTCTCTAAAAACATTTTTTTCATCTTTGGTGATGAATCCAAATAAAGTATGGCCATCCTCTTTAATACTGAGATGAGTAAATAATAAAACATCCTCTGACAAATTATCAAGTTGATAGAAAGTCGACATGGGACAAAGTACTTCATATCCTATTCCACCAACCTCAAGTAAAACTTCTGGCGGATTCTTACTGATAATTTTTCCGTTTAGATGTCCAATCATAGCCAAGGGTACTTCACAAAATGCTCTGCTTCAAATAAGCGAATTTGATTCTCGTTCTGCAATGTTAAACCAATATCATCGAGTCCGTTGATGAGTCTTCGTTTTCTTTCAGGGTCAACCTCAAACTCAAAAGAATTATCATCAGTCTTTACAGTTTGCTCTTTTAGGTTAATAGTCATTTGACCTGAATAACTAAATAAGTTATCAACAATTTCACTGCTCAACACTATTGGAAGAATGCCATTTTTAAAGCAATTGTTATAGAATATATCGGCAAAACTTGGGGCAATAATTGATCTAAAGCCGAAGTCTTCCAAGGCCCAAGGAGCATGCTCTCTCGAAGAGCCACATCCAAAATTGCTCCTTGTTAATAATATTTGTGCCTTAGAGTAGATTGAATTGTTTAAAACAAAGTCTGGATTAATTGGACGAATTGAGTTATCCATACCAGGCTCGCCATGATCAAGGTAGCGCCATTCATCAAATAGATTTGGACCGAAGCCACTTCTTTTAATTGATTTTAGAAATTGTTTTGGAATGATGGCGTCTGTATCAATATTGGCGCGGTCAAGTGGCATAGCAATAGAGCTGATGGAAGTAAATTTTTTCATAAAATTACTCCTGAAAAATGACCAGCAATTGCACTAGCTGCTGCAATAGCAGGGCTTACAAGATGAGTAAATGAGCCTTGTCCTTGACGGCCTTCAAAATTTCTATTTGATGTGCTTGCGCATCTCTCACCAGCTTCTAATTTGTCTGCATTCATGGCAAGGCACATTGAACAGCCTGGCTCTCGCCATTCAAATCCAGCATCCTTGAAGATTTGATCCAGACCCTCTTCTTCCGCTTGTTTTTTTACAAGTCCAGAGCCTGGAACAATTAGAGCTAATTTAATATTATTCGCAATTTTTTTACCCTTTGCAACTGAAGCCGCAATTCTCAAATCTTCGATCCTAGAATTTGTACATGAGCCAATAAACACTTTATCTATTGTTACTGAACTCATTACAGTATTTGGTTTTAAGTGAATATATTCTAGAGCAGTTCGAATACTATCTGCCTTTATAGCATCCTTTTCAAGCTTAGGATCAGGTGTTGAACCGTTTATGTCGACAACCATTTCTGGAGATGTTCCCCAAGTAACTTGAGGATTAATAAGAGTTGCATCAATCAATATGGATTCATCAAAATGAGACTCTCTGTCACTATGAAGAGTTTGCCAATACTCAAGAGCTGATTGCCAGTTTTCACCTGTTGGTGCAAAAGGCCTGCCCTCTACGTAATTAATTGTTTTATCATCCACTGCGACTAGTCCAACCTTTGCTCCTGCTTCTATAGACATGTTGCAAAGCGTCATTCTCCCCTCAATACTCAAATCCCTAATTGTGGACCCACAAAACTCAATAGCAAATCCTGTCCCTCCAGCAGTTCCAATTTGCCCTATGACATAGAGGGCAATGTCTTTAGCAGTAACATCAACACCTAAGTTTCCATTGATTTCTATTTTCATATTTTTTGCTTTGTTTTGCCAAAGGCATCCAGTGGCTAGGACATGCTCAACTTCAGAAGTTCCAATCCCAAATGCTAACGCGCCCAGTGCGCCATGGGTAGTTGTATGTGAGTCACCACAAACTATACTCATACCAGGTAAAGTTACCCCCTGCTCTGGACCAATTACATGAACTATGCCTTGCCGGATATCGTTCATTTGAATTTCATTAATATCAAATGACTCACAGTTCTTATCTAAAGTTTCGACCTGCAATCTAGAAATTGGATCAGTAATGCTACTAACGCCACTCGATCTTTCAGTTGTCGGAACGTTATGATCTGGGACAGCTAGATTTGCCTTATTACGCCAAATTTTTCTGCCTGCTAAGATCAAGCCCTCAAAAGCCTGGGGAGATGTGACTTCATGGATGAGTTGACGATCAATATAGATAAGCGTTGAGCCATCTTGTTCTAAAACTTTATGGGCGCTCATTAGTTTATCGTAGAGTGTTTGAGGCATTATTGGTAGCAATACTTGATAAAATGACTATTTTACATTTCTAAGATAACCTTCATTATAGAAATAATCAAAAGTGACTATATGTTGGATATTAAATTTATTTAGGCTTTAAGGTTAAATTTTATGTGTGGTATTTGTGGCCAATTTCGTTTTGATGGCGAAAAAGTTTCTTCAAAGTCTTTAGGTTTAATGATGTCCAAACTTGCGCGAAGAGGCCCTGATTCAAGTGGTATGTGGATTGATGGATCAATAGGTTTTGGACATCAGCGTCTAAGCATTATTGATTTATCAAGTTTAGGTTCTCAGCCAATGGTTGATGAAAAGCTTGGTTTAATACTTGTTTTTAATGGAACAATCTATAACTATAAATCACTTCGAGCTGTACTAATTAGCTGCGGCTATATTTTTTTTTCAAATTCTGATACTGAAGTAATAATAAAGGCATACCATTACTGGGGTGACGAATGTCTTGAGCGTTTAGATGGAATGTTTGCCTTTGCAATTTGGGATGAAGCCACTCAAAAACTATTTGTTACAAGAGATAGAATGGGAATTAAGCCATTTTATTTTAATGCTACTAGTAAGTCATTTACATTTGCTTCAAACTCTCAGGCACTTCTCACTCAGGATCTCGATAAAAGTATAAACCCTGTCGCTCTTCAACAACAACTCTCTTTACATGGGGTTGTCCCTGCTCCAAATACAATTATTAATGGTATTCAAAAATTAAAGCCAGGTACATATATTATTTTAAATGCTGATGGGTATATTCAGGAAAAAACGTACTGGAGTCCTACCGCAAAGAGACCTATAGGAAATATTTCAGATCAAGAGTATATTGAAAAAACACATGAACTTTTGACTGCAGCAGTTACCAAAAGGATGGACGCATCTGATGTTCCAATTGGGGTCTTGCTATCTGGTGGCCTTGATTCTTCTCTTATTGTGGCTTTACTTAAAGAAGCTGGCCATGAAGATATTCGAACTTTCTCGATTGGTTTTGAAGATATTGATGATGAGACTGGGAGTGAATTTGAATATTCTGATCAAATTGTCTCTCGATTTAAGACTCGGCATAAAAAGTATAAGGTCAGCAACCAAGAGGTACTTCCAAGGTTATCAGAGGCTGTTATGAATATGGCTGAACCTATGGTTGGTCAAGATGCCGTAGCTTTTTACCTACTATCAGAACAGGTTTCAAAGCATACTAAGGTTGTACTGTCTGGACAAGGAGCTGATGAAGCATTTGCTGGATATTTTTGGTATCCAAGAATGGCAATAGAAAATGGTAGTGAGATTGAACGCTTCTCAAAGCATTATGTTGATAGACCACATAAGGAGTATTTGAAAACTGTAACATCTCAATATCACGGAGAAAATCATACGCTTAACTGGCTAAATAAAGAATTTTCTAAGCCTGGCACTGACTCTTTTATAGACAAGGTATTTAGGACTGATATGACTCGTTTGATTGTTGATGATCCGGTTAAACGAGTTGACAATATGACTATGGCATGGGGATTAGAGGCAAGAGTTCCTTTTATGGATACTAAGCTTGTTGAATGGGCATTATCTATCCCTCCAGATTTAAAAATGAGAGAAGAGGGTAAGTATCCGCTAAAGAATATTTCAAGAGGGCTCTTACCAGATTCAGTTATTGATAGAAAAAAAGGGTATTTTCCAATGCCAGCATTGAAGTATATTCAGGGGGAATTTCTGGAATTTATGTCTGATATACTTTTATCAGGTGCGTGCAACAATAGAGGTGTATTTGATAAACAAAGTATCAATAAGATTATTGATTCACCAAGGAACTACATGACCGCTTTAAATGGCTCTAGGCTTTGGCACTTAGCATTACTTGAATATTGGTTTCAAATTAATGTGGACAAATAAATTATGGAAAACATTTTAATTTATACAGATGGTGGATGTAGAGGTAACCCAGGAGTTGGTGGTTGGGGTGTATGGCTTCGTTATAAAAATCATAATAAAAAATTAAAGGGCGCAGAGCTTAATACAACCAACAATAAAATGGAATTAACTGCAGCCATAAAAGCCTTAGAAGCAGTAAAAGCATCTGAAATAACAATCGATTTATATACAGATTCTAAGTATGTTATCCAAGGTATAAATGATTGGATTGATGGTTGGAAATCTAAAGGATGGAAAACATCTGGTAAAAAACCAGTAAAGAACGTTGAACTTTGGAAACAGCTAGATATTCTTAATCAAAAATATACTGTGAACTGGCACTGGGTTAAAGGTCATAGTGATGACCCCGGAAATGATATGGCTGATCTTTTAGCAAATCAAGCTATGGATGAACTCGCTTAATCCTTTAGTAGTTCTGGATGCTCCAAATAATCTAATTCAGTTTGACTGAAATCTGAAAGAAGTCTTGCTTCAATATTGAATGGTCCTCGCAAATTTGTTCCGATATGTTTTTTTATTAACTGATCAAAAGTTTTAATTGGATCAATTCTCCTTTCTTTACATAAATATTGATACCAAGAGTTACCAATTTTTACATGACCAATTTCATCTTCAAAAATGATATCTAATATGTCAACCATTTTGCTGTATTTTGAACCGCTAAATTTTTTTCTTATGCTTGGAGTGACATCCAATCCCCTTGCTTCTAAAACTCTAGGAACTAGAGCCATTCTTGCTAACACGTCATAGTCAGTATCAACTGTCATCTGCCATAAACCATTATGTGCATCAAAATCTCCATACTGATATTCTAGGCTATCAAGATATTTTCTTAGAAGTGTAAAGTGATAGGATTCTTCAAAGGCAACTTTAATCCAGTCATAATAATATTCAATAGGCATTTCCTGAAATCTGTAAATTGCATCAAGAGCTATATTTATAGCATTGAACTCAATATGGCAAATTGCATGAATATTTTTTATCATGCCTAGATCAGACTTATCTCTTTTTGGGGCTCCATTAAAGTTAACTAAGGATGGCTTTAGGGGTCGACCGGGAATCGGTATTTTTCTTATTTTGAATTTTGGACCCATATCTTTTAGGCCCTTATAACTAATTAGTTTATTCGTTAAGCTAATTTTTTCATCTACATCATTGCAGATTAGAGCATCATAGGCTTGCTTAAAAAGAGACATATGAGCCAACTTTAATGTTACCTAGTTTCCATCGATCAACTTTTATTCTGATCAATCTTAGAGTTGGGAAGCCAACGCTTGCAGTCATCCTTCTAACTTGACGATTTTTTCCTTCACTAATCGAAACTTCAATCCAAGAAGTTGGTTTATTTTTTCTTGTTCGAATTGGGATTGGTCTATCCCAAAGCCAATCTGGCTCTTTAATTTTTTTGATACCAGCTGGTTTTGTTATTCCATCTTTTAGTTTAACTCCTACTTCAAGAGCAGAAGTTGCGGCCTCTGAAATATCACCTTCAACCTGGACAATGTAAGTTTTAATTTTTTTGTACTTTGGGTTAGAAACTCGATTTTGAAGATTACCATCATTAGTAAGTATGACTAGACCTTCAGAGTCTTTATCCAGTCTACCCACCGGGTATATATCTGGAATATTTACATAATTTGCCAATGTGTCACCCTCGCCACTGAATTGGCATATCACTCCAAATGGTTTGTTAAAGCCTATGATTTTAGCCATAAACACTTTTTGCTCTATCAACAAAAGCATCTAATTGTGAGTTAGCAATACTTTTAAATACAGGGGAGATTGTCATATCAAGCAGCATTGATTTAAAACTGAATTCAAGTTCTAAATATACTTTTGCAGCATTTTCACCAAGCGATTCAAATCGCCATTCTCCAGAAAGCTTATCAAAAGGACCATCCAGAAGTTTCATCTTAATTGATTGATATGGCGTTAAAGTATTGATCGTTGTAAATGTTTGTTTAAAACCACTTTTATTAATCTGAACTGAGGCGGTGATTTGATTACCAGATTCATTTAAAATAGAGGAGGAGTCACACCAGTTTAAGAATTGAGAATAGTCATCGATATTATTAACAAGCTCAAACATTTGCTGAGGTGTGTATGGAACAATTGCACTTTTAGAGATACGATGCATGGCAAAAAATAAAAAAGATAATTCAAATACTATTGCCTTAAATAAAAAAGCAAGGCATGACTATTTTATCGAACAAACTCTCGAGGCAGGTCTTAGTTTACTAGGCTGGGAAGTTAAAAGCCTTAGAGAGAATAAAGTTCAAATTAAAGAAAGCTATGTTATTTATAAAAGTAATGAGCTCTTTCTTTTTGGCGCCCATATTTCACCATTAAAATCAGCCTCAAGTCATGTAGATTGTGATCCAACAAGAACTAGAAAACTTCTTCTTAATAGACTTGAGATTAATAGATTGAGAGAAAAAATTACTCAAAAAGGAGCTACCGTTGTTCCTCTAAAATTATATTGGGCAAGGGGTCGTGTAAAGCTTGAAATCGGAGTTGCGAAAGGAAAAAAAGCACATGACAAGCGTCAAGATATTAAAGATAGAGATTGGAAATTGGATAAAGCTAGAGCTTTAAAAGAAAACAATCAATGAAATATAATATTTTTTTTAAATTATTTTTCAATTAACTTTCTTTTAATAGTACAATAACTCATAGATACAGCGTTGGAGGCAGATGGTTTCTTTTGATTCTTTCCTCCTAAAAAGGTGTAAAAGTGACCTCTTCCGCTCTGTCTATTTTTTAACAAACTTTTATTGGAGAGAATTAAAATGAATAAATCAGAATTAATTGACGCAATCGCTTCAGGTGCTAACCTTTCTAAAGCAGATGCTGCAAGAGCTTTAAATGCTACTACTGGTGCTATCACTTCTGCTATGGCAAGTGGCGACGGTGTCCAACTTACTGGATTTGGTAGCTTTGTTGTAAGAAGTCGCGCAGCGCGTACTGGCCGCAACCCTCAAACAGGAGAAACTATTCAAATTAAAGCTTCTAACGTGGCAGCATTCAAAGCTGGTAAAGCATTAAAGGACGCATGTAACTAAGAAGTTATATTGATGTTTATTTTAAAAAGGCGCTGTAGGCGCCTTTTTTTTATCCATAAAATAACCTAAAAAAAATAAAAATTATTTTTATTTTTCTAAATCTCCAAAATAATTTTGTTCACCCTCACTAGAGTCATTTAAATCTCTAATAGCTGTTTCAACATCTCTAATTGCACTTTTTAACTCATTAACTATTAAATCTTTGTCATCAGTAAAAGGCAATTTGAATTAATATTTTTATTAATAACAAGCACTTTCATTTTTCTTTGTAATTTAAAGAAATCTACATTAGCATGGTAAAATATTGCCTTTTTAAATAATTGGGGATTTATCCATGGAACAAACTCTATCTATAATTAAACCAGACGCTGTAGCTAAAAATGTAATTGGCCAAATTTATTCACGCTTTGAAAGTGCTGGTTTTAAGATTGTTGCATCAAAAATGATTCACTTAGATGACGCAATGGCAGGCGGATTCTATGCCGTACATCAAGAAAGACCTTTCTTTAATGACTTAGTCAGTTTTATGACATCTGGTCCTGTGATGGTCCAAGTTCTTGAAGGCGAAAACGCTGTTGCAAAGCATCGTGAGATAATGGGAGCCACCAACCCAAAAGAGGCTGACGCAGGAACAATAAGAGCAGATTTTGCAGAATCTTTAGATGAAAATGCTGTTCATGGCTCTGATTCTCAAGAAAATGCTGCAATTGAAATTGCATATTTCTTTGGGGATGATGGTGTCTGCCCAAGAACCAGATAGATAACAAAAGGGATTTTTTTTATGATAGAAAAACAAAACTTACTAGGGCTTCCTCAAAGTAAGCTTAAGAAGTTTTTTTCTGATCTAAATGAGAAGCCGTTTCGAACAAAACAAATTATGCAGTGGATTTATCACCAAGGTGTTATGGACTTTGGTGATATGCATAACTTTTCAAAAGATTTGAGGCAAAAGCTTGACTCAATAGCCTCAATAGATATGCCTGAGATTGTCTCTTTGAGTCATTCGAAGGATGGAGTCGTTAAGTGGGTGTTAAAGCTTGGTAAGGAAAATCATATTGAAAGCGTCTATATCCCTCAAAAAGATAGAGGAACTTTGTGTATCTCTTCCCAGGTAGGTTGTTCATTGGCCTGTACTTTTTGTTCAACTGGCTATCAAGGCTTCAATCGCAACCTTAAAAATCATGAGATCATAGCTCAAGTCTTGATTGCTAAAAATTATCTTGGAAATCATGACAGGAGAATCTCTAATGTTGTTTTTATGGGAATGGGAGAACCTCTCCTAAACGAATCTCCAGTGTATGATGCATGTGAAATCCTTTTAGATGATTGGGCATTTGGGCTTTCAAGAAGAAAAGTAACTATCTCATCATCTGGAATTGTACCTGCTCTCATGAGAATGTCAGACACGGTTCCTGTTAGTTTGGCAATCTCTTTACATGCACCCGATGATATATTAAGGGATGTTCTTGTCCCTATTAATCAAAAATATCCTATAAAAGAACTGATGAAGGCATGTCATTATTATTTGAAGGCTGGAACCCAAGAAAGACATATATTATTTGAATATGTAATGCTTGATGGAGTTAATGATTCTATTGAGCACGCTCAATCTCTTTCAAAGCTACTAAATTATTGGTTTGAGAGTGAATCAGCCAAAGTTAACTTAATTCCTTTTAATCCTTTTCCTGAGACTCAATACAAAACATCAAGCCATGCAACTATTGATAAGTTTCAAGATGTCCTCTTTCGAGCAGGCATAAGAACGACAACGAGAAGAACAAGAGGCGATGATGTTGATGCAGCATGTGGCCAACTAGCTGGAAAAGTATTAGACAAGAGTAGAAGAAATGCTGGGCGGAATAGATTACTATCCTAAAAAGAAAAAACAACTTAAAGGAAAACTCTTCTGGGTTTTTTTGTTATTTATAATTTTATTCGTCATGTGGTATTATTTCCAAGATTTAGAGTTACCTGAGGGAAACTCAAGTTCAATTATTATAAGTCGACCAGCTGAGGATAATGAAGTGGTATCTTTGATAGAAAATCAATTAGATATAGTCAACCAAGTTGACGAATCGAGTTCTGAAGTAACGATTAATAATGGTGAAAACCTGGATGAAATAATTAGTAATTATGAAGCAAATACACAAAATTAATCGAAGATTATCTAAGCAAATATTTGTGGGTAATGTTGCTATTGGAGGGGAAGCTCCAATTAGTGTTCAGAGTATGACTAATACAGATACATGCGATGTAGAATCTACAGTGAATCAAGTACTTACTCTTGAGAATGCAGGAGCTGATATAGTAAGGGTTTCGATTCCTACAATGGATGCAGCAGAGGCATTTAAAAAAATAAAAGAACGCGTCAATATTCCTTTAATTACTGACATTCATTTTGATTATAAGATCGCTCTAAAAGTTGCAGGATATGGCGCCGATTGTTTAAGAATAAATCCAGGAAATATTGGAAAAGAGGACCGAATAAAGGAGGTTATAGCTTCAGCAAAAGATAACGGAATACCAATTAGAATTGGTGTCAATGCTGGTTCTCTTGAAAAAGATCTTCAAAAAAAATATACTGAGCCAACACCTGAGGCAATGGTAGAGTCGGCATTTAGACATATTGATATACTTGATAGGCTTAACTTTGATAACTACAAGGTCTCATTGAAGGCTTCAGATGTATTCATGACTGTGTTTGCCTATCGTCAACTTGCATCACAAATTGATAACCCACTTCATCTTGGTATAACCGAAGCTGGCTCTTTTCGCTCTGGTGCTGTCAAGTCCTCAATTGGGATGGGGTTGCTACTGAGCGAAGGTATTGGAGATACTATTCGTGTTTCGCTTGCCTCTGATCCTGTTGATGAGGTAAAAGTTGGATTTGATATTTTGAAGTCACTTCATTTAAGAAAAAAAGGGGTCAATTTGATTGCATGTCCATCATGCTCTAGGCAAAAATTTGATGTCATTACAGTTGTCAATGAGCTTGAATCACGCCTTGAAGATATCACTGAGTCAATTGATGTAGCCGTGATTGGTTGCGTTGTTAATGGTCCTGGTGAAGCAAAGGAGGTCAGTGTAGGACTCACTGGCGGCTCACCAAATCTACTCTATATTGATGGCAAAACTCACAGTAAGATTAACAATGAGTCACTAGTTGACACTCTTGAGTCGCAGATAAGAAAGCGAATTCCTATTTCCAACGTTTAACTCGTTTAATCGCCCTGTATTTGTAGATTGCAATAATTGCAAAGTAACCCATAATTGCAGAAATGATTGAGGTTATTATTCCTCCAATCCACATCGCTAAAGTGGCATTTCCAAAGTTTTCCATTAGGTATGAGAATGAGAACTCAAAGTTTAAATCCATTTCAATTCCTATAATTGAAGCACCTAATTTATAGGTGAAATAATAAATGGGAACCATAGTGATTGGGTTATTTACCCAAACAATAAGTATTGAAAGCAAAATATTAGCAGAAAACATAACTGCTAGAATTGCACCCAATAATGTGTGAGCAGGCATTGGAAGGAAGGCACAGAAAAGTCCAATCGCAAATGCTTTGGCAATGGTTCTCTTATTCCATTTCCATAACTCGGGGTCAGTTAAATGCTTATTAAGCCAACCTAAATTAACATTCTCTCGCTTTGGAGTATATTTTTTTAATGTTTCTTTCATTTGTTTTCTGACAGACTAATAATGTTTTCTACAGTTAGGCCATAAAGGTCATACAACTCAGATTGTGAACCATGCTCTGTAACCTTATCGGGGACGCCAAGGATTTTCAAAGGTATGTTAATATTATTATTTTGCAATAGTTCATTTATAGCACTACCTGCACCGCCATTCGCAGTGTTATCCTCAATAGAGACAAGTGTTTTAGAGTTATTCGCAATCTCAATGATTAAAGATTTATCGAGGGGTTTAACAAATCTCATGTCAACAACTGTAGCGTTTATTTTTTCAGAAGCTTCAAGCGCAATTTCAAGCATATTTCCAAAAGCAAAAATAGCAATATCTTTTCCAGTTCTAACAATATTTCCTTTCCCTAGCTCAATTGTTGAGTTTGTAACAAATTTCTCAACACTTGATTTTCCTCTTGGGAATCTGACACAAACTGGGCCATCAAAATTATGCGCAAAATTAAGCGCTTTGTACATTTCTAATGAAGAGCTTGGTGCAATAATAATAATGTTAGGAATACATCTCAAAAAACTTAGATCAAAAATGCCCGCATGTGTTGCCCCGTCTGCTCCAACGAGGCCTGCTCGGTCGATAGCAAAAGTGACATTTAAATTTTGCAACGCAATGTCATGAATGAATTGGTCATAACCGCGCTGTAAAAATGTTGAGTATATTGCTACAACAGGTTTTAAACCTTTAATTGCCATACCGCCAGCAAGTGTGACTGCATGCTGCTCTGCAATGGCCACATCCACAAAGCGCTCAGGAAAATGGTTAGAAAAATCAACCATACCAGACCCTTCAGACATTGCCGGGGTAATTCCTATAAGGCTTTGATCATCCTTTGCAGTATTACAAATCCATTTTCCAAAAACGCTACTGTAGCTTGGAAAGTTATCACTTAATGAGGATGGAGGCGAGATTCCATGAAATTTTAATGGATTCTCTTCTGCAGCTTCTAGGCCATGACCTTTTGTTGTGATGATATGAAGTATTCTTGGTTTATCGAGGTTTTTAAGGTTTTCTAAAGTCTTGATTAATATGGAAATATCATGTCCATCGATTGGCCCAAAGTAATCTATTCCTAGTTCTTCAAAAAGAGTACCAGGCAGGATCATTCCTTTTAAATGCTCTTCAGATCGCTTCGCAAATTTTTGAATACGCGGGAGTCTTTCAAGCAATTCAAGAGATTTAGATTTCATTGTTGAATATATCTTTCCAGAGATAAGTCGCGTCAAATATTTACTTAATGCTCCAACATTTTTTGAGATGGACATATCGTTATCATTAAGAATAATGAGAAGGTTAGCATCTGTATCGCCAGCATGATTCATTGCCTCAAATGACATACCACCAGTAAGTGCACCATCTCCAATAACAGCAATTGAGGTATCAAACTTGTTATTAAGTTTATTTGCCATGGCAATTCCAAGGGCCGCACTAATTGAGGTAGATGAGTGACCAGCGCCAAAGACATCATGCTCGCTTTCACTTCTTTTTGTAAACCCAGACAATCCATCTTTTTGGCGAAGTGTTGACATTAGATCTTTGCGCCCGGTTAATATTTTATGAGTGTATGCTTGATGCCCCACATCCCAAATAAAATTATCACTGGGACTGTCAAAAACATAGTGCATTGCCAGGGTTAATTCAATTGTTCCTAGGTTAGAACTTAAATGTCCCCCTGTCTTTTCAATGCTTTCAATTAAGAACAGTTTAATTTCATCTGCAAGAGCATTTAGTTCATCAATATCTAGTGTTTTGATATCGCTCGGATTTTGAATATGATTTAAGATCATTCTATTTCGTGAAAGAATTTATTAAATTACAGAAAGAAGAGACGAATTATACACTTGTCAGTATTGAGAATTGTGAAGCACTAATGGAGTTTTTATGTTTCTCAGAGCCCTAAATAAACCTCAATTACTATCCTTGACTAGTAAAATATCAATTTTTGTAGGGTTATTTAGAATTATGTACGCTATCTGTGCTTTATACAAGTTTACTCGGTTGGATGATTTTGAAGATATACAAGTTCCACTGAAGTCATTTTTGGAATCTTTAGGTGTTAGAGGAACCCTATTGCTTGCAAGAGAGGGTATAAATGGAACCATTTCAGGGACTAAGGATAGTATTGAAAAAGTTCTCGATTATCTTCAATCCGACGTTAGATTTCTCGAATTGGAATATAAGTATTCATATAGTAAAAAACCACCATTTAAAAGACTTAAAGTCAAGCTAAAAAAAGAAATAGTAACTATGGGTCTATCTGAAATAGATCCTAATAAATCTGTTGGGACTTATGTCAAACCAAAGGACTGGAATAATTTAATCAATGACCCTGATGTCGTTTTGATTGATACCAGAAATAACTATGAGTATGAAATTGGGAGCTTCAAGGGTGCTATTAACCCAAATACAGAAACTTTTAGGGAGTTTCCAAGTTTTACAAACAATAGTCTAAAGCAGTATCAAGATAAAAAAATTGCTATGTTTTGTACTGGTGGAATTCGCTGTGAAAAATCTACAGCCTATTTGAAGTCAGAGGGCTTTGAGAATGTTTTTCATCTTCATGGCGGGATTCTAAAATACCTGGAAGAGGTTAAAGAAGAAGACAGTCTATGGGAGGGTGAATGCTTTGTATTTGATGACAGAGTTGCTGTTAAGCATAATCTTGAGCAAGGTAAATATGATCAGTGTCATGCTTGTCGATTCCCTATTACCGAAGAAGATACAAAGCATCCCCACTATGAGAAAGGTGCCTCTTGCCCAAGATGCTATGGGACAAAAAATTTAGAACAAGTTGGTAGATATAGAGAAAGAGAAAAGCAGGTTCAACTAGCTAAAAAGAGAGGTGAGGCCCATATTGGCGATGACGCTCATCAAACTCAAAAAGCACATAGATAATTTAGATTAAATCTATAATTCAATTAATAAGATAAAGTTTTCGATATGTTTGATAGAAAAGATATTTCCCAACTTAAGACAGACATTATTTTAGACGTTGAGTTATTAAATTCTAGATTTAAGTTGCACACCCGTTGGGGTGTTTTTAGTCCTAGATCTATTGATGATGGTACGCAGTTACTTATGAGGTATATTGGCGCAAATGAAAATGATATCTGTCTTGATTTAGGGTGTGGTTATGGACCAATTGGTCTAGCATTAGCCAGGCAGTGCCATAAGGGACAAGTCCACATGGTCGATAAAGATTTTGTGGCGGTTGAACTTTCAAATTACAATGCGAAGATCAATAACATTGTTAATGCCAAAGCTTACCTTTCTGATGCATTTTTGCAAGTTCCAAGAGACATAAAATTTAATCAAATCATTTCAAACATTCCTGCTAAAGTTGGAAGAGAGCAGCTTTCAATTATTCTTTATGATGCGTTTGATGCGCTTGAGCCAGGTGGCTCAATAACTGTTGTTACTATTAATGGTCTTAAGGATTTTATAAAAAATAATTTTAAATCGGTTTTTGGGAATTACAAAAAAATTAAACAGGGTAAAAAATACGTAATTTCACAGGCAATAAAGCAATAATTATTGAATGAACCTTTGCAGTCTTTAATATACTAGACTAAAATAGTAGGAAAAAAATCGGAGCAATAAATTGGAAGTATTAGAAAAAATTCAAAAGCAAGTCGATAGTGCTGCAATTGTTATTTATATGAAAGGAACTCCACAGTTTCCTCAGTGTGGATTTTCTGCCCGCGCATCTCAAACTTTAGCGTCAACCGGAGTTGAGTTTGCTTATGTGAATGTTTTTGAAGATCAAGAAGTTTTTCAAAGTCTCCCTGACTTTGCTGACTGGCCTACATTTCCTCAAATCTATTTCAATTCTGAACTAGTGGGAGGTGGTGATATTATTATTGAAATGGCTGAGCAGGATACTCTTAAGGATGCAATGCAAGAGGCTGTTGAAAAATACAATAGCTAATTAAATTTTCTCAGTTTGTAGCCGTAATCCTTAAGCCATGTTTTCGCTTCTTTGAAGCTAGGCATCATTGATTCAACTGTTCTCCAAAAATTAGATGAGTGGTTCTTATAAATGGTATGTGCAAGCTCATGAATAATCACATAGTCAATGACGTTCATGGGCGCCATGATTAGTAGGTAGTTCAGATTAATATTATTTCTAGATGAGCAAGAGCCCCACATTGTTTTCTGCTCTTTGATTCGAATTTGGTTTACAGATAAATTATATTTATTAGCAAAATAAGTTAGCCTTGGAATGGCAATCTCTTTAAATTTATTTTTATACCACTTCTTTATAGACGAGTGAATCAATTCTTGATCACCTGTATTCACTATAAACTCTTCGCCATTAAAAGTTAGTTTTATAGAATGGTTTTGTGATATTTTAATGGGATATAGTGACCCTAAATATAAAGCCATATCTTTATCGAGAGAGCTATCACTTATGCGATTAATTACTCTCTTTTTTTGGTTGCTAATCCATTTTTCTTTTTCATTAATAAAATCATGTATTTTGTTGATTGAAAGTTTATGAGGGGCACGAACAATTAATTCAGCATTATCATTAATTGAAATACTTAGAGTTCTTCTCTTGCTTCTAATAATTTTACTTGGCGTCATGTGGATAATAGTGTCTATAGCTTGATTTAGTCAATCCATTTCCTAGCATTTTCAAACATTCTGAGCCATGGTGATCTTTCTTGCCAATCAGATGGATGCCAAGAATTTTGTATTGCACGAAAAACCCTTTCTGGGTGCGGCATCATAATTGTAACTCTGCCGGATTCATCACAAATGCCAGCGGCAGAGTTTTCAGAGCCGTTAGGGTTATGTGGATATATTTCAGATGTATCTCCAGAATAGTCAACATATTGCATAGCAATATTAGTAGTTTTAGTGATAGAATCAAATTTCGCTTTTCCTTCTCCATGCGCTATTGCTATAGGCATGATTGATCCCTCCATTCCACTGAAGAATATAGATTTAGAATTGTTAATTTTGACACCTGTAAGTCGCGCCTCAAACTGTTCAGAAGTATTTTTTTCAAAAGAAGGCCAACCTTCTGATCCTGGAATGATTGACTGAAGATTTGAAATCATTTGGCAGCCATTACATACTCCCAAAGTAAAACTATCAGTCCTTAAAAAATAGTCTGAAAACTCATCTTTGGCCAGGCTGTTCAGAAGAATTGAGTTTGCCCAACCTCTTCCAGCCCCCAAGACATCTCCATAAGAAAACCCTCCACAGGCAGCTAGTCCTTTAAAGTTTGATAAGGATATTTTTCCAGAAATAATTTGACTCATATGAACATCAGTTGCTTCAAAGCCTGCCTGAGTATAAGCAGCTGCCATTTCTATATGGCCATTAATTCCTTGTTCTCTAAGGATGGCAATCTTTGGTTTTTTACCATGGTTTAAATAGGGCGTACTAATAGACTCGTTAAGGTCGAATGTAGGTGAGACTTTAAGGCCACTCGAGTCCTTAAGAATTTCATTATTTTCAGATTCAACACAGACTGGATTGTCCCTTAATTTAGCAATTTCGTATGAGGTTGAAGACCACTTTTTATGTAGATTTTTTCTCTTGTCTTGAAATACAACGACATTTTCTTGGTAGATGTAAATTTTATCAGTCGGGTTAACTTTAGCAATTCGCTTGGTATAGGTCTTGAGTCCAATTTCATCAAGAGAGGTTAGAACTTTTTTAAGATTACTCCTTGGAACCTGAATGATACATCCCAGTTCCTCATTAAATAATTCAGGCAAAAGGTCTGAAGTATAAATGTCTAAACCACAATGCGATGCAAACGCCATTTCTAATAGAGATATTAGAGCACCGCCATCAGATCGATCATGATAAGCAGTAATTAGATTCTCTTTGTTGAATGCGTTTATTAATGAAAAGAATTTAGAGAACAGTTCTGGATTATCAAGATCAGGTGCATCACTTCCAATTTGGTTAAACACTTGTGCTAAGCATGATCCGCCCATCCTCTTTTTCCCTAACCCAAGATCAATTAATAAAAGCTCAGACTCTATTTCAGTATCAAGTAGCGGGGTAATTTGAAGCCTCGTATCAGGTGTTTTTGAGAAGGCACTGATAATAAGCGAAAGAGGAGCTGTAATAGATTTGTTTTTCCCATCCTCATCCCAAGAACTTTTCATAGACATGGAGTCTTTCCCAACGGGAATAGTTAATCCAAGCTCCGGACAAAGTTCCATGCCGATTGATTTAACTGCCTCATAAAGTTTTGCATCTTCGCCTGGATGCCCACTAGCACACATCCAGTTTGCTGATAAGTTAATGTGTTTTATGTCTTCAATGTAAGCACTCATTAGATTAGTTAGCGACTCTCCAACGGTCATTCTTGCTGCCGCTGCTGCATTTATAAGAGATAGAGGTGTTTTTTCACCAATAGACATTGCCTCACCTTGATATCCAGTGAAATCTGAGAGTGATATAGCACAATCTGCTACTGGGACTTGCCATGGCCCAATCATTTGGTCTCTTGCAATAAGGCCGGTCACTGAACGGTCTGCAATAGTAATTAAAAAACTTTTACTCGCTATCGTCGGAAGTGCAAGTAGGCGATTAATGGCATCACTTATTGAGATATGACTCGCATCAAAGGCTTTTTCAGCGTTAGGAAGGGTAACAACATCTTTATGTGTCTTAGGTGATGAACCAAAGAGTACTGACATTTCAAGATCAATAGGTTTATTCTCAAAATATGAGTCCTCAAGGGTTAAATGCCTATCATCAGTTGCTTTTCCTAAGATTGCATAGGGCGCTCTCTCTTTAGTGCAAATTTCATCAAAAAGATTAATACTTTTCTCCTTAATTGCAATAACGTATCTTTCTTGAGATTCGTTACACCATATCTCTAGCGGTGACATTTTCTTTTCGTCATTGGGTATTGACCTTAACTGCAGATCTGCTCCTTTTTTAGAGTCATTTACCAGTTCAGGGATTCCATTTGAAAGTCCACCAGCACCAATGTCATGAATTGAAACAATTGGATTGGAATCACCTAGATTGGCGCAAGCACTGATAACTTCTTGAGCACGTCTTTGCATTTCTGGATTAGCTCTTTGGACAGAGGCAAAATCAAGGTCTTCATTTTGATCGCCACTTCCTACACTTGAGGCTGCTCCGCCACCAAGGCCAATAAGCATCGCAGGCCCTCCTAGAACAATAATCTTATCACCGTTCGAGATTGTACCTTTCTCTACATGATTCTCTTTAATGTTTCCTATTCCACCGGCAAGCATGATTGGTTTATGATAGCCTCTGATCTCTTCATTAAAAGTTTGCTGCTCATAGGTTCTAAAATATCCACAAGTATTAGGCCTTCCAAATTCGTTATTAAAAGATGCAGCGCCAATTGGCGCATCAATCATAATGTCAAGGGCTGATGCAATCTGATTGGGTTTTCCATAATCTTTTTCCCAGTCATGAGTTAAGTTTGGTATCTTTAAATTTGACACTGAAAAGCCACATAGACCCGCTTTCGGTTTAGAGCCTCTTCCTGTAGCGCCTTCATCTCTAATTTCACCACCAGAGCCTGTCGCTGCTCCAGGGTCAGGGGCAATTGCAGTCGGGTGGTTGTGTGTCTCAACTTTCATGAGTACTGCTTTTTGAGCAGTTTTTGTCTTGTAGATGCCTTCTTCATTAGGCTCAAAGTAGTTTGACTTATAACCTGTCATAACAGCAGAATTATCGCTGTAGACTGATAAAAGACCATCGGGATTTTGATGATAGGTATTTTTGATCATACCAAAAAGGGAAATCGCCTGTTTTTTAGAGTCAATTGTCCAGTCGGCGTTAAAAATTTTGTGTCTACAATGTTCAGAGTTTGCCTGAGCAAACATCATTAACTCAATATCTCTAGGGTTTCTTTCTAAACACGTAAAACGATCAAACAGATAATTGATTTCACTATCGCTTAATGCAAGTCCAAGCTCAATATTAGCCTTAATAATTGCTGATTCCCCATATTTAAGGATATCTATGCTATTGAAGTTTCTTGGCTGAAGTTCATTAAATAGTAATTTTGATTCTTCGATGTTTTCAAGATAGGACTCAGTCATTTTATCCATCACAAATTCAAGGATGGTATTTAACTCCTTGCCATTAGTTCTTCGGTTGAAATGATAAGTTATGCCTCGCTCTACCCTTTTGATGTCGGATAATCCACAAAGATTGCAAATCTCAGATGCTTTGGAGGACCATGGTGAAATTGTTCCTATCCTTGGTGAAATTGTGATTTCGAAGTTTGAGTTAGAAAGGTCCGCCTTTGGAGCATAATCCAAGAGTTTTTCGAGCGTTGATTTATTAGAATTGTTGAGATTTTGCCTTGATTCAATAAAGTGAATATATTCTGAAGATACCAGCTCAATATCAGGGATGAGTGCACTAATTTTTTTATTGAGTGTCTTAACTTTAAAATTTCTAAGCGCTTGGATTCCTGTATGAAAAGAGATCATAATTCAGACAGTATTTCGTCTGAAATGTCGGCGTTATGATAGACCTCTTGAGTGTCATCAAGATCTTCAAGTCTGTCAATGAGTTTCATAAATTTATCAGCGTCCTCCAGATTAAGTTCGATACGGTTAGCTGGCTCCATAGTAATCTGTGAATGATCAGGAATTAAGTTGCTAGCTATTAAAGCATCTTTAACTGGAAAAAAATTCTCTGGCGTTGTCACAACATCAATTGAATCATCCTCATTAGTGATAATATCTTCTGCGCCTGACTCTATTGCAACTTCCATAATTGTATCCTCGTCTCCAGAGCTAAAGCTTATAAAGCCTTGCTTAGAGAACATGTAGGATACTGATCCATCTGTTCCAAGGTTTCCGCCATGTTTACTAAATGCATGTCTTACATCAGAAACGGTTCGATTTTTGTTGTCTGTCAGACAATCAACCATAATGGCAGTGCCTCCAAGGCCATAACCTTCATAGCGAATTTCTTCATAGTTTTCACCATCCAGGTCGCCTGAGCCTCTCTTAACAGCATTTTCAATTGTATCTCTTTTCATATTTGCTGCTAAAGCTTTGTCGATTACAGCGCGAAGAGAAGGGTTATTTTCTAGTACGCCACCACCCATTTTTGCCGCTACAACAATTTCTTTAATGAGTTTTGTGAAGATTTTTCCACGCTTGGCATCTTGTGCACCTTTTCTGTGTTGAATATTGTGCCATTTGCTATGTCCTGCCATTGTCTTAGAGTTTCTCCTATAATTACCTTGTAAATTCCAGAAGGCGCTGAATGGATTTTTTTGCTTGGTCAATAATTTGATTGTTGATGAGGATTTCGTTATTACCGGTATTTAAAGTATCTAGGCACTTTTCAAGGTTATTCATTGCCATCCAGTCACAGTGTGCGCACGACTCACAATCAGCTCCCTCTCCCATAGTTGGCGCTTCAATAAATTTTTTATGAGGTGCTACCTCTTTCATTTTATGGAAAATACCGTTATCGGTCGCAACTATAAAAGTGTTTTCAGGTCTAGATTCAGCAGCATTAATGAGTTGGGTTGTCGAGCCAACAACATCAGCAAGTGCAATCACTTCTTTTGGTGATTCAGGGTGAACCAATATTCCTGCTTCAGGATGCATTTCTTTAAGCCTTTCAATACCCTCAGATTTAAATCCTTCGTGCACAACGCAAGCTCCATTCCACATGAGCATCTCTACACCTGTCATCGATTGCACATAATGACCTAAGTGTTTATCTGGAGCCCAGAGAACTTTTTTTCCTTCATCATGTAACTTCTGGACCACTTTTAGTGCACTTCCAGAAGTCACAACCCAGTCTGCCTTAGCCTTTACTTCTGCTGAGGTGTTTGCATAGACAACAACAACATGGTCAGGATTTTGATCACAAAACTTAGAAAATTCAACAATTGGACATGATAAATCAAGGGAACAGTTTGCTTCAGTATCTAAGACAAGGACACGCTTTTCAGGAGATAAAATCTTGGCAGTTTCTCCCATAAATTTAACACCTGCTACAATAATTGTATCAGCCTCACTATTCTGGCCAAATCTTGCCATTTCAAGAGAGTCTGAGACAATGCCTCCTGTTTCTTCAGCCAAGGTTTGAAGATCAGGGCTTACGTAGTAATGGGCAACCAAGGTTGCATTATTTTGCTTAAGAGCATCTTTAATTGAATTTTCAATTGATTGTTCTATTTCAATGTTTTGCATTGTTAAGCTTTAGTCGGAAGAGTAACCTTAATGTTTAATTCTTTAAGCTGTGTTTTAGAGACACTAGATGGAGCATCAGTTAATAAGCATGCCGCTGTTTGCGTTTTAGGGAATGCAATAACATCCCTAATAGATTCAGTTTGACTTAGGGTCATTACGAGCCTGTCTAAGCCAAAAGCTATACCACCATGAGGCGGACAGCCATAGTCAAGTGCATCAAGTAAAAAACCAAATTTTTCTTTTGCTTCTTCGTCACCAATACCAAGTAATGTAAGGACAGTCTTCTGCATATCGCTCTGGTGAATACGAATTGATCCACCACCAACTTCAGAGCCATTGATAACTAAATCATATGCTCTTGAGAGTGATTCCTCAGGATTATCTGTCAGCGTTTTTAAGTCAACATTTGGAGCAGTAAATGGATGATGAATGGCATTAAGGGAGCCGTCATCTGAGACTTCAAACATAGGGAAGTCGAGAACCCAGATAGGGGCCCACTCCCTATCAAAAAGATTTAAATCATGCCCAAGTTTTTCCCTTAGGTTACCTAAAGCCTCATTAACCACTTTAGATTTGTCAGCCCCAAAAAAGATAATATCTCCAGTTTTTGCCTCAGTTAGATTAATTACTTGTTGCGTGACATCGTCACCTAGGAATTTAATAATTGGAGATGAGGGTCCATCCTCATTGAGCTTTATATAAGCTAGACCTTTAGCACCATATATACTTACATATTTTGTATAGTCATCAATTTGCTTACGACTAATAGATGCCCCGCCTTCAACTTTGAGTGCAGCAACTCTTCCTTTTTTATTGTTTGCAGGTCCTGAAAAAACTTTAAATTCTACATCTTTCATGATGTCATTAACATCGATCATCTGTAACGGAATTCTCATATCTGGCCTATCAACACCATAAAGTTTAATGGCATCTGCATAGGTAATTGTTGGAAATTTTGAGGGTAAATCAATACTGCCAACTTCTTTAAAAAGTCCTCTTATCATTTCTTCCATGAGAGATGTAATTTCATCTTCATTCATAAAGGATGTTTCAACATCAAGCTGGGTAAATTCTGGCTGACGATCTGCCCTCAAATCCTCATCTCTAAAACATTTAACAATTTGGTAATACCTTTCAAATCCTGACATCATTAGGAGCTGTTTGAAAAGTTGTGGAGATTGAGGGAGAGCAAAAAAATTGCCTTCATGTGTTCTTGATGGAACGAGATAGTCTCTTGCGCCTTCTGGTGTTGCTTTAGTTAAAAAAGGCGTTTCAATATCTAGAAAGTCATTGTTGTCCATAAAGTCACGCATAAAATGCGTCACCTTTGATCTTAGAAGTAAACGCTTTTGCATTTCATGTCTGCGAAGATCTAAATAACGATATTTAAGTCTAACTTCCTCTGAAGTTTCCATTGAATCGAGTTGAAATGGAATGGGCTTTGAAGAATTTAAAATTTTGATTTCTGAGGCAAGAACTTCTATTTCTCCAGTTGGAATTTTATTGTTAACCATCTCGCTCGCCCTTGCAACAACCTGACCAGTAATTTGAAGGACATACTCATTTCTGACAGTTTCAGCTAGTTTGAAAGTCTCTGCAGAATCAGGATTAATAACGATTTGAGCGATTCCTTTTTTATCTCTTACATCAAGAAATATTACGCCCCCATGGTCTCGTCTTCTGTTAACCCATCCACAAAGCTTTACTTGTTTATCAAGAGCCGACTTATTCAATTCGCCACAAAAATGTGTCCTCATTTTTTTTCCTTAATTTTTAAATTATCGGGTGTCACAACTCCTGCTGATATAACTAGTTTGAAGGCCTCTTCAACAGTCATCTGTAACTCGAAAGCATCTTTTTTTGGAATCATCACAAAAAAACCTGAAGTTGGGTTGGGAGTCGTTGGTACAAACAAATTAATAACATCTTCTCCAATAATGCTTTCTACCTCACCTTTATAGTCGCCTGATTGAAAAGCAATTACCCAGATTCCTTTGCTTGGGTATTGAATTATAAATGCTTTTCTAAAGCTCTCACTTGAGGTATTGAGGACGGTTGAGGATATTTTTTTTAGTGCATTATATATATTTCTGAAACCAGGTATTTTATTTAACACTCGCTCCCATAAGTCAACGAGTTTGCGACCCAAGATGTTTGTCACAAGCGCACCCGTAACTAGGATAACCAGAAGAACTAAGACAATTCCAGAGCCTGGAATAGTGGTATCTAGATTGAGAAGTGATTCGGGTAGGAGTCTTGCCGGGACAAGATTATTAACAACCTCTAAAAAGAACTTGATAAGGAGCACACTTAGAGCAAGTGGAATCCAAAATAAAAGCCCGGATATAAAGTAATTTCTTAAGCGCTTCACTGAACTTAATGGTAAATCCTAAAAAAGGGTTATTTTAACACAAGCTGTATTGTCAATATGAGACTCGAGAGCTTAATATATAAAGGTGATTAATTAATTTCCTCTTCTCGAAGTGTTAGGATCTCGTATCCATTTTCAGTCACTAAAATTGTGTGCTCAGTCTGAGCTGAAAGTGATCTATCTTTGGTAGTAACAGTCCAGCCATCAACCTTTGATGTAATGACCTCATACCCGCCTAAATTTACCATTGGCTCAATGGTAAAGGTCATTCCAGGCTCAAGAATGGGGCTTTGATTAATTTTGCCATCATCGTAATGGATCACTTGAGGAAGTTCATGGAAGGCCTCGCCAATACCATGACCACAATAATCTCTGACTACAGAGCAGTTTTTGCTTTTGACATAAGCACCAATAGCCTTACCAATTTCACCTAAGTGAATACCAGGCTTTACTTTTTCTATACCAAGCATCATTGAGTCTCTTGCAACATTGCATATTTTTAAGGCTTTGACACTAGGCTTGCCAACGATAAACATTTTTGATGTGTCACCATGGAAGCCATCTTTGATAACAGTGATATCAATATTAATAATGTCACCTTTCTTGAGTTTCTTTTCACTCGGAATGCCATGACAAACCACATTATTGACAGATGTACATATCGATTTTGGGAAGCCGTTGTAGTTGAGCGGTGCAGGAATTGAATCCAAATCTTTCACAATAAAATCATGACAAATTTGATCAAGATTTTCTGTTGTAACGCCAGTTCTAACTTGTTCACCTATCATTTCAAGTACGCTCGATGCAAGCTTTCCAGCAATGCGCATCTTGTCGACTTGGTCTGGTGATTTAATTGAGATGGACATGCTTTATTTAGATTGTTGCGCTCTTTCTTCTAAAGCCTTAATTCTGTTTTCCAGTGGTGGGTGAGATGACCATAGCTGAGAACGATTAGATTTAGGTTTTTCGCCAATCCCAAAGGCAGCCAATTGCTCCGGTAAAGCTTCTGGCTCCTTCTGACCAAGACGTTTTAAGGCATTAATCATATTTTGATGACCCGCTAAATCTGCTCCGCCGGTATCAGCAATGTACTCCCTTTTTCGTGAAAAATACATAACAATAACGCTGGCTAATATTGAAAGAATCACTTGAGCAAAAATAGTGGTGACAAAGTAACCAATACCATAGCCTCTCTGATTTTTTAAGATGACTCGATCTACTATGTGACCAATAACTCTAGAAAAAAATATTACAAAGGTATTAACAACTCCCTGAATAAGAGTAAGCGTAACCATATCTCCATTAGCAACATGACTCATCTCGTGACCAACTACTGCTTCAATTTCGCCTTGGGTCATATTATCAAGGAGACCTTGAGAAACTGCTACTAAGGCATTATTTCTGCTGGCTCCAGTAGCGAATGCATTCATTTGATTTGAGGGGAAAATAGCCACTTCAGGCATCTTGATACCAACAATTTTAGATTGTTTTTTTACTATTTCAATAAGCCATTTTTCAGTATTGTTTTTTGGAGAAGAAATAATAGTCGCACCCGTCATTCTTTTAGCCATCCATTTCGAAATAGCTAGTGATATAAAAGCGCCACCGAAGCCAAAAACGCCAGAGAAAATTACAAGGGCGTTGATGTTTAAGTCGCTTCCATTTTGCATAAGAAGGCTTTCTACTCCAAGAATTCTGAGGGTAATACTTAAAATTACCATGATTGCAATATTGGTTAATAAGAACAGAAATATTCTTTGCATGTTTTCCTTGTAATAAATTAATTAAGTGAGCATATTATATAAATAAATATGGTTATTTATATAATAATAGTGAATTTTTGGATTAGTTACTAATCCAAGTTGAAATCAAAAAAAAAACTACTTTCCAGGCCACATCATTCGGGCTTCAGTCATCGTGCAGTTTTTTTCACCTGACGAAGTTAGGATTGTTTGATAAGAGTTATCAGAAGGAGTTAATATTATATATTCACCATCTGCATAGCTTGATAATTGGAGATTTTCACTTTTTTCTTTTAATTGGGCAATTTCAGAGCAGGATTGGTTGTTAATTGCTGTTACTAGAACTGTTGATAAATAACAATAATCATCATCAGGCATTAAGGTAGCAGAAAATGTTGAGGATCCATTGTTATATCTTTGAGATGAAACATGAAGAGAAGGGAGTGCTGATGGGTTTTCAGGATGCGCAAATGTAATGTTTAAACCTTTTAAATTATATGATTCTTCAATTTGACTAAGATAGGAATAACAGGTTTCATTTATACCTCTATTACGAGCATCGTCAGATAAACTAGATCCATTTGCGCAAAAACTGCAAAATAGCATTATTAATGTTAAAGCCTTATAGTAATATACATTCACGATCAGTTCATAATGGTAAATTAAGGGTCCAATATACCTCATTATTGAGAATAATAGGTAAATTTGCAGAATAGAATAAAATCATAAATTTGGTTGGATTACTAATTTAAACTACTTTATAATGAAATTTCGAATAATTTAAGGAGTTTTAATAATGAAGCTAAGATTTTTATTTATTGCTTTTTTAGCATTACTTGTAAGTGGCTGTATGGATACGATTATGGCTGTACCTGCTGCTGCAGTTAATGGGGTTGGAAATTTAGTAGGTGGTATTTGGGGGGCTGTAACAAGTATTTTTTAATACTCTCGGCTAGTACTTTATAGTCCCATAAATATAGTTTTTTTTATGGGATTTTTTTTGAACATAAATCAACCAATTTTTTTATTTTGTGCTAGCTCTAAAGCCTCTTTTTTGCTAGAAGCCTGAACAGAGTAAGAGACCTTGTAGCCTTGATAGGTAAGGTTTGTTACAGTCCATTCGTTCCCCTTAAAAGCTGGCAGAGTAAGTACAACTATTTCAGCTATGATGATGATGATCTGAAGACCATCAGCAGTTGAAAAGTTAAAAAAGCCAAGATATCCATAAAGTTCATAATCTATACTGGCCAATATTAGAATCGTAAGAATGTAGGCAATAAAAATTTTCCACAATCCACGAAATAAGAACCATAGTGGAAAAACTGGTAAACATGTTACAAAGGGTATGGCTAGCCAAGCAAAACCTGTTTTAACTGCTTTTAACTCTTTTGTGGGATGTTGAAGGACTTTGTAAGTATTCATTTAAAAATCTAAAGTAATTTTCAAATTAGTATACCAATAAGATTTCAATTTTTAAATTCAATAATAGAGATTATTTTATAAAGATGCAAACATAATGGCTATTGAAAAGGAGGCAGGACACTCCTTTTGAATCACTAGTTAATCGAGGAAACTGAGGTAGATCTAAAATTTAGAAATTTCATTTGATGTGCGAGGTATCATTCTTCCTTTCTTGGGAGGGGAAAGATGGACAACAGCAATAACACAATAAGAAAAAATAAAATATGAAAGCAATCATACAAAAAGAATATGGTGGAGTAGATAAACTAACTTTAGAGGAAGTAGAAAAACCTTTAATTTCAAAGAATCAAATACTTGTTGAAGTTCATACTGCAAATGTTTCATCTGGAGATATGAGAGTCAACACTCTTGATATTCCTTTACCACTAATACCTATCTTTAAAATAATTTTTGGATTTAAAGGTCCTCGAAATCAAATAAGAGGAGTCACAGGCTCAGGTGTTATATCTGAAATAGGAAATAATGTTAAAGAATATAAAGTTGGAGAAAAAATTTACTTTATTAATTCATTAAGAGCAGGGTGTTTAGCAGAGTATGTTGTATTAAATAATAAAAGTGTAATTGCGAAGATTCCTGATAATATTTCATTTAATGAGTCTGCACCGCTTGCCTTTGGTGCAATGACTGCCTTACATTTTGTAAATAAGTCAACAATTCAAAAAGATGACCAAGTTTTAATTTACGGAGCAAGTGGAAGTGTAGGTAGTTATGCATTACAACTAGCCAAATTTTATGGAGCAATTGTAACCGCAGTTTGCAGTGAAAAAAATCACAAAATAATGAAGCAAATAGGTGCTGACTATGTGATAGATTATCATAAGACCGACTTTACGAAAAGAAATAAAAAGTACGATTATGTGTTTGATGCAGTGATGAAAACTAAGAAGAAAGATGTAAAAAAAGTACTTTCTCCAAATGGAAAATATAAAACAACAAAAGCTCCAACATCAGAAAAAATTGAAAAGTTAAAAACAATAAATCAAATAATTAAAAAAGGAAAGTTAACCACTGTTATAGATAAAGTTTATGAGTTCCAGCATTATAAAGAAGCTCACGAACACGTATATTCAAAACATAAAACAGGAAATGTTCTAATTGAAATCAAATAATTTAGGCTGAAACCCTAATAGGAAGTGGGGCGAGAAACGGGGCTCGAACCCGCGACAACCGGAATCACAATCCGGGGCTCTACCAACTGAGCTATTCCCGCCATAATAAAAGTGGCGCGCCCAATACGATTCGAACGTATGACCTACGGCTTAGAAGGCCGTTGCTCTATCCAGCTGAGCTATGGGCGCATAACTTTGCTTTAATAAAGTTTAGGCTTGCACTTTAAAAATAAATTTTGGTCGGAGTGGAGGGATTTGAACCCCCGACCACCTGGTCCCAAACCAGATACGCTACCAGACTGCGCTACACTCCGAAGGTGTGTAATTATACTGTCATAGTCTTCTTAGTCAATGCTTAATTAAGCTTGATTTATAAGATCATTTTATTTAATTATTGAAATAGTTATTATGCTGTTCCGTTTCATCTTTGCTTGCAAAAATAACCTTAATTTTTTCTCTATTTGCAATATTTTTTTTGATTAGGGAAGGATCAGTTAACTTTGATTTTTTGCTTTGAATTTCCTGAAATAAATTTGACTGGCCGCCAGTCATTGCGAGGTAAACTTGAGCAAGAATTTGAGCATCTAAAAGGGCGCCATGTCTCGTTCTTGCACTTGTATCAATACCAAATCGACGGCAAAGAGCATCTAAATTATGCATTGTGCCAGGTCTTTGTTTTTTTGATAGCTCCAAAGTATCAATGACTGGACATAAATCTTCAATCTTTTTCTTTATGCCATTGAGTTTAAGTTCATTATCTAAAAAACCCAAGTCGAATGGTGCATTATGAATAATTAGAGTAGCACCCTCAATAAAGGTTAATAAATCATCAGAAATTTGATTAAATTGAGGTTTGTTGATTAAAAATTTATCTGTGATTCCGTGAATGTTGACTGAGTCTCCAACCGTGCGATTTGGCTGAATATATTTATGAAATTCAGTATTGGTAATTTCTCTATTCTCAATTTGTACGGCTCCAACTTCAATAATGCGATGACCTTCTTTTGGATAAATTCCAGTTGTCTCTGTATCAAGCACAATAAGTCTTTCCATATTTTGCATAATAAAGTAAAATATCACATTTTAGCATTCACCCTGAAAGGTTAACAAAGATTATGGCAAGAGTAACGGTAGAAGATTGTTTAGACAAAGTACAGAATAGATTTGAATTAGTTTTAGTCGCTGCCAAGCGCGCTCACCAATTAAATTCTGGGGGTTTTAGAACAACTTTAGATGTTGGAAAGGATAAGCCAACTGTTTTAGCGCTAAGAGAAATTGAGGCTGGATTAATTGATGCTTCCATTTTGACAGAAGAGTATGCGATTGAAGAGGAGCTTAACGCGCAGGAAAAGCTTGCAGATGAAGCTAAGATGAACGAAGTTACTGAAGAGCTTTCTGAGGCAACATTAGACTCTGAAGTTGCGACTGATGATTTAGCTATTAAAGATGAAGACGAATAAACATCATTAGATTTTTTCAAGAAAAAAATGACGCTCTAGCGTCATTTTTTTTTTGCTTGATTTCTAGATATTTTTATAGCACTCCAATCAGTGACTTTGGTAACATGGATTTTTTAAGAAATGTAAATCGAGGTTCTAAATGAAATATCCAATCATGCAAAGCAATCGAAAGCCCCTATTAAACGCTCAAGAGTATGAGTCAATGTACGAGCAATCAATGTCCAGCCCTGATGAGTTTTGGGCCAATCAAGCTGAACAGTTTATTAGCTGGAACAGGAAGTGGGATAAAGTCTCTGAGGTCGACTTTTTAAAAGGGAGAATTGCATGGTTTGAAGGTGCTACTTTAAATGTTTCTTATAACTGCCTTGATCGACATTTGCCTGAGAGAGCAAACCAAGTGGCTATCATTTGGGAAGGAGACGATCCCGAATCAAGTGAGTCAATAACCTACAAAGAGCTCCATGAAATGGTTTGCAAGTTTGCAAATGGAATGAAAGATCTTGGTGTTGAAAAAGGTGACCGCATTTGCTTATATATGCCTATGATTGTTGAAGCAACAGTAGCCATGCTTGCATGTGCTAGACTTGGAGCCATTCATTCTGTCGTTTTTGGTGGCTTCTCACCCGACGCTTTAAGAGATAGAATTCTTGATTGTGAGTGCAAGATGGTTATCACAGCTGATGAAGGCGTTCGTGGCGGAAAATCTATCCCTTTAAAGACCAATGTTGATATTGCTACAAAAGAGTGTGACTGTGTTGAGCACATTGTTGTTGTTAAGAGGACAGGTAATGATGTAGGCTGGTCTGACAGAGATGTTTGGTATCATGATTTAGTCAAAGATGCTTCAGCCGATTTTCCGTGTGAAATGTTTGATGCTGAAACGCCGCTCTTCATTCTCTATACTTCAGGCTCAACTGGAAAGCCAAAGGGCGTTCTTCATACCTCTGGTGGTTATCTTCTTTATGCGGCAATGACTCATAAATACACCTTTGATTATCAAGAGGGCGACATATACTGGTGCACTGCGGATGTCGGCTGGGTCACTGGCCACTCATACATTGTTTATGGGCCGCTCGCTAATGGCGCAATCTCTTTAATGTTTGAAGGTGTACCGAACTACCCAGACGCATCAAGATTTTGGCAAGTGGTTGATAAGCATCAGGTGAATATTTTCTACACTGCGCCTACTGCAATTAGAGCTTTAATGGGGGCTGGAAATGAGCTTGTTCAAAAGACCTCAAGGTCAAGTCTGAAAATATTAGGGACTGTTGGCGAGCCAATCAACCCCGAAGCTTGGGAGTGGTACTACAGCGTAGTTGGAGATGAAAGATGCCCTGTTGTAGATACCTGGTGGCAAACTGAAACAGGTGGTCACATGATTACGCCGATGCCATTTGCAACTGAATTAAAGCCTGGCTCTGCAACCAAGCCTTTCTTTGGTGTTGAGCCTCAAGTATTAACTGAGACCGGTGAGGTTCTTGAAGGCGAAGCCTCAGGTGTCCTCGTTCTCAATCGCTCGTGGCCTGGTCAAATGAGAACGCTCTATAACAATCATGAGCGCTTTATGGAGGCTTATTTTTCAACCTATCCAGGAAAGTATTTTGCTGGAGATGGCGTGAAACGTGACGCCGATGGTTATTATTGGATTACTGGAAGAGTAGATGATGTTTTAAACATCTCTGGTCACCGTCTCGGAACGGCAGAAATTGAATCAGCTCTCGTTCTTCATAGTCATGTCAGTGAAGCGGCTGTAGTAGGAATGCCTCATGATATTAAGGGGCAAGGAATCTATGCTTATGTCTCATTAATGAGCGGTATTGAGGGGACTGATGACCTTAAAAAAGAACTCGTCGCGCTGGTCAGAAAAGAGATCGGACCAATAGCAACGGTTGATAAAATTCAATTTGCGCAAGGCCTTCCTAAAACAAGATCTGGGAAAATTATGAGGCGAATTTTGAGAAAAATTGCTGAAGATGATTATGAGGATTTGGGAGATACTTCAACGCTTGCAGAGCCTGGTGTTGTGGATGATTTAATTTCCAATAGAGTCAAATAGGCGTTTAAAGTTAGCTAACTAAGGCAATGAATGCACTTCTCTACTTTGTTGTCCTTTTGGCCTGGGGCTCCTCCTGGTTCGCCATTAGCTTTCAATTGGGCGATGTTGTGCCGCAGGTTTCTATAGTTTGGCGCTTCTTGCTTGCCTCAATAATACTTTTTATTTGGTGTTATTTTAGAGGTCTTAAGCTCTCATTTCCGTGGCAAGACCATTTAAGTTGGCTGCTGCTTGGTTTTTTTCTGTTTTGTGTTAATTATATTTGTGCTTATTTTGGTACTTTTTATCTTGCTTCTGGCCTGGTTTGTCTTATCTTTTCAACCCTAACTTTATTTACTGTATTTAACGGTTTTATTTTTTTTAGAAAACCAATAAGGTTGCCAATCTTAATTGGTGCTGTGGTTGGTATTGCGGGTCTGTCAATAATATTTTCAAATGAAATTAGTAGCACTGATTGGTCACTTGAGTCAGGGGTCGTCAAAGGGTTTCTTTGGATGCTGCTGGCCACCTTCTTTGCGTCAATAGGGATGCTTTTGTCAGGTCAATTTCAGGCACGTAAAATGCCATTAGTCCAAAGCAATGCCTTTAGTATGCTCTATGGTTCAATGATATTAATTTCTTACATAACCGTAAGTGATGTCAGTTTTAGCTTTAATACCAGCTATAGTTATGTAATATCACTTGTTTATTTAGCGCTTGTAGCGTCAGTTATTGGGTTTGGAGTTTATTTAAAGCTGGTTGGAAATATTGGTGCAGATAAGGCCTCGTATGTGAATATTTTTACGCCAACGATCGCACTTCTTTTGTCAACCTTATTTGAAAATTATGAGTGGAGTTGGGTAGGTTTAATAGGTGTATTATTAATTATTATTGGAAATATAATCGTTCTTTATGCAAAGCCACTCAACTAAAAATATTGTTATAGAAATTAAAGGGAGTATGTGATGGATTTAAAAACCGCCTTAATGGAGCGAAAATCGACGAGGGCTTTCTTGGATAAAGAAGTCTCCATTGATACAATAAATGAAATCATTGAGCAGTCGAAAACAGCACCCTCTGGTGTCAATACGCAGCCCTGGCAAGTCGCCGTTATTCAGGGAAAGAGCAAACATAGTCTCTGCAATAAACTTGAGAAGGCCTTTAGGGATGGAATAAAAGGCTCTATGGACTATAAGTATTATCCGACAGAGTGGCTTGATGAGTATAAGCAAAGAAGGAAAGAGTGCGGTTTACTGCTCTACTCAACTTTAGATATAAGCCGAGAAGATAAAGATAGGCAGCTTGATCAATGGGCGCTTAATTATCATGCTTTTAATGCGCCCGTTATCCTACTTTTTTTTATTAATAGATCCATGGAGAAAGGCTCTTTTATGGACTATGGAATGTTTATTCAATCGATTATGCTCTCAGCTGTCGAAAAAGGTTTAGCGTCATGTCCTCAGGCAGCTCTGGGAGAATATCCCGACATTGTGCGCCAAGAGTTTCCAGAGTACAAGGATAAAATAGTACTTTGCGGTCTAGCTCTTGGTTATGAAGACAAGGATCAAATCGTCAACTCATACAGAACACCAAGGGAAGAGATAAGCCGGTTCGTAAGCTACTATAAGTAAAGTTGGTGGTTTTATTTTTTAGCTTGCTCTTTTGCAAGTTCAAGTTCAAATTGACTTAACTCAAGCTCGATGAGGGCGTTTGATAATTCTTCAGTTAATTCTTTGATTTGAGCTTCATTGGCTATAACATAAGATTCACTTTGACTGATTTCAGACTGTAGTTGGTTATTTCTACTTGTAAGTAAGTTCATCTCAGCCTCAAGTACTTGAAATTTGCTAGATGAAAGAGTAAGTTTTTTGCTAGTTGAATTGAGCTCGTCAAGTGAATTAATTAATTGAGTATCGAGATCATCCAGCTGCGCTTGTAAATGACTAAGGTCTGATTTGTATTGTTCAATCTCTTCTGAATTGTCAATTGAAATAATGACAGGTTCAGGAGTTTTTATATTAAATTGTGAATAAGAATGCCCTATAAAAAAAACAACAACTGTTGATATCAAATAGAAGGTAATTTTTTGGTTCATTCTTATCTACCTTTTAATAAAAATTTATCATAAGTCTTTAATCCACTTAGCAGCATCTTTTGCGTAGTAAGTTAAGATGGCATCTGCACCAGCCCTTTTAAAGCAGAGTAATGTTTCAAGGACCGTTGATTTTTCATCGATCCATTTCTGTTGACTAGCTGCTTTAAGCATTGCATATTCACCACTTACATGATAGGCAAAAGTTGGCACCCCAAACGTTTGCTTCACATTGGAGACAATATCAAGGTACGGCAACCCTGGCTTTATCATGACCATGTCAGCACCCTCGTTAATATCAAGTTCAACTTCACGAATTGCCTCATTAGCATTTCCAGGATCCATCTGGTAGGTCTTTTTATCTGATTTTCCAAGGCTTCCAGAAGAGCCAACCGCATCTCTAAAGGGTCCATAAAAAGAAGAGGCGTATTTTGCAGCATACGATAATATATTCGTATGGATAAAGCCTGACTCTTCTAGGGCGTGTCTAATTGCCCCTATTCTTCCATCCATCATGTCAGAAGGGGCTACTATATCAGCACCAGCTTCGGCATGTGAAAGAGCTTGCTTAATAAGAACATCAACCGTTTCGTCATTGAGAACATATCCATTGGAGTCTATTAATCCATCCTGGCCATGACTAGTAAATGGATCTAATGCAACATCAGTAATGACTGCAAGCTCTGGAAAGCTTCTTTTGACTGCGCGAACGGCTCTTTGGACAAGGCCGTCAGAATTGTAAGACTCTTGGGCTTCTTCAGTTTTTTTCTCAGAATTAATAACTGGAAAAATTGCTATTGCTTGAATTTTTAAATCAACAATTTCCTTGACTTCAATCAGAAGTTGGTCAATGCTGAGTCTCTCAATGCCGGGCATTGAATCGACCTTTTCTCTTGTATTTTCACCCTCAATAACAAAAAGAGGGTATATCAAATCGTTAGTACTCAGAGTGTTTTCACGAACTAAAGAGCGATTAAATTCTTGTTTTCTCAATCTTCTTGGTCGATGAGTTAAAATGGACATTTTCATTCCTAAAGTAACATTAACCGAATTATACAATAATGAAGCAATCATCCGAAACACTTACAAGTCTATCAAGCGTTAACAAGGCTTTTATTGAGCCTTTTCCTAATTCTAAAAAAGTCTATGTGAAAGGCTCAAGGGATGATATCAATGTCCCTATGAGGCAAATTAAGCTTACTGACACCATAGGAGATTTGGCAGAAAAAAATGATCCAGTTCATGTCTACGATACCTCTGGACCCTACACTGACCCTTCTAAAAGAATAAGTTACAGAGAAGGGATTGATACAGTTCGTTCGAATTGGATTGAAGAAAGGGGAGACACTGAAATATTAGATAGTGTGAGCTCAAATTTTTCAAATGAAAGGCTAAATAACAAAGAACTTGATGAGCTCAGATTTGAACACTTAAGAGCCCCTAGAAAGGCAAAAAAAGGAAAAAATGTTACTCAAATGCATTATGCAAGAAAAGGCATTACCACACCTGAAATGGAGTTCATTGCAATCAGAGAAAACTGCCTGTGGCAAGAATACCAAGATCAAGTTGGGCAGCACGAAGGTGAAAGCTTTGGCGCCTCAATTCCAAAGGTTATTACGCCAGAATTTGTAAGGGATGAGGTCGCTAGAGGTCGCGCAATTATTCCTAACAATATTAACCACCCTGAAACGGAGCCAATGATTGTTGGAAGGAACTTCTTGGTTAAAATTAACGGCAATATAGGTAACTCAGCGCTCGGCTCTTCAATCGATGAAGAGGTCGGAAAGATGGTTTGGGGTGTCCGCTGGGGCGCTGATACCATTATGGATCTCTCGACCGGTAAAAACATACATGAAACGCGAGAATGGATTATTCGAAATTCTCCAGTTCCTGTTGGAACGGTTCCTATTTATCAGGCCCTTGAAAAAGTGAAAGGTATTGCTGAAGATCTAACTTGGGAGATTTTTCGAGACACGCTGATTGAACAAGCTGAGCAGGGCGTCGACTACTTTACGATTCATGCCGGTGTTCGCCTTAAATATGTTCCATTGACAATGAATAGAGTCACCGGAATTGTGTCAAGGGGCGGCTCCATTATGGCGAAATGGTGCCTTGCGCATCATACAGAGAGTTTTCTTTATACTCACTTTGAGGATATATGTGAAATCATGAAAGCTTATGACGTCACCTTCTCACTTGGCGATGGCTTGAGACCAGGCTCAATTGCAGACGCAAATGATGCCGCCCAGTATGGAGAACTTGAAACTTTAGGTGAGCTCACAAAAATAGCGTGGAAGCATGACGTACAAACTTTCATTGAAGGTCCAGGCCATGTACCCATGCACATGATTAAAGATAATATGGAAAAGCAGCTCAAAGAGTGCGGTGAAGCGCCTTTCTACACCCTTGGACCACTAACAACTGATATTGCACCAGGGTACGATCATATTACTTCTGCCATAGGAGCAGCCCAAATTGGTTGGTATGGCTGCGCAATGCTTTGCTATGTAACACCTAAAGAGCACCTAGGACTTCCTAATCAGGACGACGTTAAAACAGGAATTATTACTTACAAAGTTGCTGCCCATGCAGCCGATTTAGCCAAAGGGCATCCAGGCGCTCAGATTAGAGACAATGCCCTTTCAAAAGCGCGCTTTGAATTCAGATGGGAGGACCAATTTAACTTGGCACTTGACCCAGACACTGCACGAAGTTTTCATGATGAAACGCTTCCAAAACAAGCGGCTAAAACGGCGCATTTTTGCTCAATGTGTGGACCCAAGTTCTGCTCTATGAAGATCTCGCAGGATATCAAGGGGCTTGACAGTGATACGGTTGAGAAAATTCAAGAGATTCAGATTGAGATGGACAAGAAATCTGAAGAGTTTCTTAACAATGATAGCGAAATCTATTTAAAGGAAGGCGCATAGACTTAGACTCATCGATTAAGCTTTAATGAGTGGCGTAATGACTTCAAGTATTTTGTTGACTGCACCTCGATTTTTATCGAAGGTTTCTTTGGCGTTTGCTCCAAGCTGCTCTCTTCTTTGATCGTTTGCAAGCAACCCAGAGATTGTGTTCATCAATTCATCGGCATTTGCCACTTGAACAGCAGCATCACTAGCTAATAGTTTTTTTGAGATTTCTTCAAAGTTAAATACGCTAGGACCAAAAATAATAGGTTTAGATAATGATGCAGCTTCGAGCATGTTTTGACAACCATTGTCAGAAAGACTTCCTCCAATAAAAGCAAGGTCGCAGACTGAATAATACGACATCATCTCACCCATACTATCCCCAACTAAAATATCTGTATCTTCAGCGCATCGCTCTGCACTAGACCTTCTCTCAATCTTGAGACCACTTGCTTTTGCAATCTTATAAACCTCATTGAATCTCTCAGGATGTCGCGGGATAATGATTAAAAGAGAGTTGATATGGTCTGAAGAATTAATATAGCTTTTAATAATTTTTTTTTCTTCACCATCCCTAGTGCTTGCAAAAACACTTATTTTTCTATCTCCAATGATATTTTTTAAAGCTTTAATAGATTCATTATCAATCGAATTATCACTATCAAACTTTAGACTTCCCGTTGTAATTATTAGTTCTTTATTGACTCCAAGTGACATGAATCGATCAGATGAAAATGAATTCTGGGCACAAATCAAACTTAGATTATTTAAAGACGATTTAACTAATTTTTTTGAGTATTTGTAATACCTATTAAATGATTTTTCTGACAAACGAGCATTGACTAGAACTACAGGGATACTTTTCTTTTTTAGCATTTGTATTACGTTTGGCCAAATTTCAGTCTCTAAAAGAATACAGATCTCTGGGTTAATTTTTCTAATAAATGAATTAATTATAAGAGGGATATCAAAAGGAAAAAAACAGTGCTTGACATTATTTTTGTTGTATTTATTGACTGCAATAGAGCCAGTAATCGTCGTAGTTGAAACAACAATCTGATGATTGGGGTATTGAGTAAAAAGCTTATCAATTAAAGGCTTAGATGCATTAAACTCTCCAACAGAGACGCAGTGAATCCAAATCACTCTTCCAGATATTTTTTTAACGATGCCAAATTGGTTTTTTAGTTTTCTTTTCCAGGATACATCATGAGTATCTTTCATGAGGAGTCTCAATATAGCAAATGGAATACCAAAATAAAGCACTAATGAGTATAGAAATCTATTCATATACAGATTCAATTAAATGTTTTCTGGGAAAAATTATCATATAGTTCATCTTGGCGCTCAAGAATCAATGTTTTTATAAATTCTTAATCTGGTTTGATTCTCTTCTAGAGGGCTTATGATAGGCAAAAAAGGTATAATAGTTGCCAGATATTATAGCTTTATCAATTAACTTTCATTGCATCTATTTCATTTAGACTGATTCTTAATTATGATCTTAGCTTTTAATTTGTTATTAATTTAAAAGAATTATGAAATTTGTAGATTCTGCAAGCGTTGTCGTTGAAGCTGGGAAAGGTGGAGCAGGCTGTCTAAGTTTTCGTCGCGAAAAATATATCCCAGATGGCGGCCCAGATGGCGGAGACGGTGGAGACGGGGGTAGCGTCTACTTCCAAGGTCAAGAGGGCCTTAATACGTTGAGTGAATTCCGATATAACCGGCTTTACAGAGCTAAGAACGGGATGCCAGGAATGGGAAGAGATCGAAGAGGAAAATCTGCCGATGATCTGTATGTTGAGGTTCCACTAGGAACTAAGATCATTGACCTATCTACAGACGAAATCATCGGTGAGATAACACTTCATGAACAAAATTTACTCGTTGCAAGGGGCGGTTTTCATGGATTAGGAAATGCGCGATTCAAGTCATCAGTCAACCGCGCTCCAAGGCAAACTTCTCCAGGGACTCCAGGTGAGTCTAGAGAGGTTGCATTAGAGTTGAATATAATGGCTGATGTAGGGCTTTTAGGAATGCCAAATGCAGGGAAGTCATCCCTTATTAGACAGATCTCGGGTGCCCGACCAAAAGTTGCTGATTATCCATTTACTACTCTTCATCCTAGCCTTGGCGTTGTCAAGGCAGGAAGTAATTACTTTGTCATGGCAGATATTCCGGGCCTTCTTGAAAAAGCTAGCGAGGGTGTTGGTCTTGGATTTGAGTTTCTTAAGCACCTTTCAAGAGCCAGAGCGCTTCTACATGTGGTTGATATATTGCCATCTGATGGCTCAGATCCAGTTAAAAATTATTTAACGATAGAGTCTGAATTAAAGAAGTTTGATGATGAACTCTTTAAAAAATCTAGGATTATTGCAATTAATAAAATTGACTTAATTGAAGAAAATGAGAGGAACAAAGTCATCAAGGATTTTATTAAAAAGACCAAATACAAAGGAATTGCGTTTAACATATCAGCACTAAATGGTTTAGGTTGTAAATCCTTAATTTTTGGTTTGTATGATTTAATCGAGCAAAAAAATGAAGAAGAATAAGTGTTGGGTAGTGAAGATTGGTTCTGCCCTTCTCACTAATAATGGTGAAGGAATTGACAAACAGTTGATCTCTCAATGGGTAGAACAGATTGTGAGCCTTCAATTTCATAAAATTGACGTTGTGTTGGTTTCTAGTGGATCAATTGTTGAGGGAATGAAGAGACTGGGATGGAAAGAGAAGCCCGGTGATATCCATAAACTGCAAGCTGCTGCTGCAGTTGGGCAAATGGGATTGGTGCAAGCTTACGAGTCTTTATTTGCAAAATACAATGTTCAAACGGCGCAAGTCCTACTAACGCGTGATAACCTTATAAATTCCAAGCATTTTGAAAATATATCAGCAACACTAGGCAATTTACTTGATTTTGGAATTGTTCCTGTCATCAATGAAAATGACACCGTTGCAACTGAAGAGATTAAGTTTGGAGACAATGATACTTTGGCTGCTCTTGTGGCTAATTTTTTAAACGCAGAAAGATTAGTCATATTGACCGATCAGCATGGCGTTTTTGATGACGATCCAAGAAAAAATAAAGATGCAAATTTGATAGAGAAAATACATTTTAATGATGAAAAATTAGAGCGCGTTGCTGGAAAATCAGGAGGCTCTCTTGGCTCCGGTGGTATGTACTCAAAAGTGATGGCAGCAAAGCAGGCTGCAGATTCAGATACCATCTCTAACATAGCTTGGGGGCGTGAAAAAGAGGTGTTGACTAGGATTTATCAAGGCGAATATATAGGAACATTGATTCATTGTTAGCATATATCGGTTTAGGCTCAAATTTAAATAATCCAAAGGCTCAGATTGAAAAGGCGCTTTCAGCAATTAATAGAGCTGAAGAGGTTTTTTTAAAAGAGGTTTCAAGCTTCTATGAGTCAAGGCCCCTCTTAGATATGCCTGGGCCAAATTATATCAATGCTGTATGCAGCGTCGAAACTTCTCTCAGCGCGATTGACTTATTGGATGTTTGTCAAAGTATTGAGGATGATCAAAAGAGAGTAAGGGAGGTAAAATGGGGCTCAAGAACAATTGATTTAGATATACTTCTTTATGAGCAGCAAGTTATTTCGAATGAAAGGTTGTCTATTCCGCATCCCGAGATAGTTAATAGGGCTTTTGTTCTGGTGCCACTGCATGAGATTGGCAAAGAGATAAAGGTGCCTCTATTAGAGTCCGTGAAAAAATTAGTTGATAGAATTAATACAAATGATTTAAAAAAACTATGAACCATTCAGAGTTAAATCGATACAAGGAAAAAGGTGAAAAGATTACCTGTTTGACCGCCTATGACGCCTCAATGGCCAGCTTAATAGATAACGCAGGGGTTGACACTATTCTGGTCGGCGACTCTCTCGGAATGGTTATTCAAGGCGCAGAGAATACGCGCTCAGTGACAATGCAAGATATGATGTATCACACCTCCATTGTTGCATCGGTCTGCAGACAGGCTTTGGTCATAGCTGACATGCCATTTCATAGTTATGATGACCCCGAATCTGCCCTAAATAACGCTAAATCTCTGATTGATCAGGGCGCTAAGATGGTTAAGATTGAGGGAGGTAGTGAGCATACTGATGTCATTAAAACCTTAATATCAAACAATATCAATGTCTGTGGTCACTTGGGGCTTCAGCCTCAGCTCGTTACTCATTCAAGTGATTATAAAGTCCAGGGACGAGAGGAAAGTTCTGCGCAATCAATTATTAATAATGCAATTCTACTGGAGTCTCTAGGAGTAAGTGTTCTTGTTCTTGAGTGCATTCCCAGCCACTTAGCCAAGATTATTAGCGATCAAATTAAAATACCAACTATAGGGATTGGCGCCGGAAGAGATTGCGATGGACAAGTTCTCGTCAGTTTCGATATGCTCGGTATTACTTCTGGCAAACAGCCTAGATTTGTTCGAAATTTTTTAAATTCGCAGGGCTCTGTTTCAGACGCTGTAAAATCATTTATTAAAGAAGTAAAGCAGGGAACCTTCCCATCTGATAGTGAGAGCTATTAATGCAAATTTTCAAAACGACGAACGATCTAAAACGTTTTTTAGATACTTGTCGAGATAACAATAAAACAATTTCACTAGTCCCGACAATGGGAGGGCTTCATGACGGCCATCTAAAGTTAGTCGATAGGGCAAAAAAAATATCTGATATTGTTGTTGTTAGTATTTTTGTGAACCCGACTCAGTTCGCAAGGGGAGAGGATTTTGATGATTACCCCAATACATTTTCTAGTGATCAAAGGCAATTAGAGTTAAAAGGAGTTGAGGTGTTGTTTTTCCCTTCAAGGGAAGAGATATATCCTGACGGAACCCAAAATGATTATAAGGTTGGTGCAATCGGTCAAATATTGTGCGGCGAATTCAGGCCAACCCATTTTGATGGAGTTGCACAGGTCGTTAAACGTTTTTTTGAAATTGTTGAGCCAGATTACTCAGTCTTTGGTGAGAAGGATTACCAACAGCTATTAATTATTAAGTCGTTGGTTGAAAATCTTAATTTCGACATGACCATTGAATCAGTGAGAACTCAAAGAGAAAAGGACGGCTTAGCAATGAGCACTAGAAACCAATACTTGAGTCATGAAGATCGAAAAAAGGCGCCCAACTTCTATTTGAAACTGAACGCATTAAAAAACTCTATTCTTAACGGAAGTACTATTGAATTAGCAAGAATGAAGGCGATAGATGAGTTAAATGAGGAATTTGAAACTGAGTATTTAGAGGTTTTAGATGCGAATAACCTTACACAAATTGAGACTAAAACTAAAGAAATTATTATAATATCTGCAATTAGGTTTGGTGGGACTCGTCTGATAGACAATATTGTATTTGGGAGAAGGAATGTTTAGTATTACTGAGGAAGCAGAAATTTATGTTGCCGATCTTTTTGAGCAGCAAGATGAAAAGGATTTGGGTTTGAAGGTTGATGTTGAAAAAGCTGGGACGCCAGTTGCAACAGTGACATTTAATTTTTGTATTAAGAGTGACCTTCCTGATAGTTATCAGGAGTTTTCATTTGTTGGTTTTAGCGCCTTTATTGATGAATCTAATAATCAATACTTGAGTGACTCTCATGTCGCCTTAAAGACAGAGGGTACCAACAAAAAACTGACCATTACTGCACCAAATGCTAAAGGAGAAGCACCTAAAGATGATGCCCCTTTAGAGGAGAAAGTACTTTTTACAATTGTCACTGAGGTCAATCCAAGTCTCTCCTCTCATGGCGGTTTTGTTGATTTAGTCGAGATCACTAAAAAAAATGAAGTTGTTCTGAATTTCGGAGGGGGTTGCCAGGGCTGTAGTTCTGTTAATCTGACGCTCAAGGATGGGGTTGAAAAGCAGTTGAAAGCACTTTATCCAGAAATATCTGCAGTTCTAGATGCGACAGATCACTCATATAAAGAAAACGCATACATGTAGTTTTTGTCAAATGTTTAAATTAAGGGGATGAATGGAAAATATAAGGGTTTACTCCCATCCTGCATGCCTCTCTAAAGAGAACGGTGAGGGCCATCCTGAGAGAAAAGAGCGCCTTGAATCAATAATTGGTTCAATTAAAAGTCTTGATGCACTCAATATTGATTTTAAAGAGGCCTCTCTAGCTAATCATAAAGATATCAATCGCGTACATCCTCAGTCTTATGTTGAGGAAATCTTTGACATGATTCCAAGTGAGGGCCTTGTAGGTGTTGAGAAAGAGCCCTATGCCGATACGCTTTTGTGCCAGAACAGTAAGGAGGCAATATTAAGAGCCTGTGGCGCAGGTATTGACGCCTCTAGAGACCTAATGGATGGTAATTTAAAGAGGCTTTTTTGTGCCGTTCGTCCACCAGGGCATCACGCTGAAACGGCACGAGTAAACGGTTTTTGTTTTATCAACAATGTGGCAGTTGCAGCTCGCTATTTGCAGTCCCAATATGACATAAACAGGGTTGCTATTATTGACTTTGATGTACACCACGGTAATGGCACCCAAGAGATTTTCTATAATGATGAATCGGTACTATATGGCTCAATTCATCAGCATCCTCTGTTTCCAGGGACAGGCCATGAGTCTGAAAAGGGGGCTGGGAATATCTTTAATGCACCAGTTGAGTCTGGAACAAATAGTGAAGATTTTCTTAAAATTTTTAACGAAAAAATTTTAAGAAATGTGGATAAATTTAAGCCTGAAGTTATTCTAATTTCTGCTGGTTTTGACGCGCATAAGAGGGACCCTTTGGCAGCCATTAATTTGGATTCTGAGGATTACTTCACATTGACTCAGGCAATTGTCGAGCTAGCCGATCGGCATAGCAGTGGAAGAGTGATTTCTTTTTTGGAGGGCGGCTATGATCTTATAGCTCTATCAGAATCGATAAAAGCCCATTTTAAGGGCTTAAGTCATTTAAGATGATGAATGAGTTCGAGTTAATTAATCGTTACTTTAATTGGCCATTAAGTGATCCTAGTGTTGTGCTGGGGGTGGGCGATGATGCAGCACTTTTTGAAATTGACGCTGATTGCCAGCTTGTAACCTCTACTGATACCCTTTCAGAGGGCGTTCACTTTTTTGAGGGCGCTCTTCCTGGAGATATTGCCTATAAATCATTAGCAGTCAACCTAAGTGATATCGCAGCAATGGGAGCCCAGGCTAAATGCTTTACTCTTTCTCTTACACTTCCAAAACTTGATGAGAGATGGCTGCAGGAGTTTTCAGGTTCTCTCAAAGAAGCTTCTGAGTTTTTCAATGTCAGCTTGATCGGTGGAGATACGACTAAAGGACCCTTAAACATTACGATTACGATTATGGGAGCGGTTGAAAAATCTAAGGCGATTAAAAGATCAGGCGCTAACATTGGGGATGATATTTATATCTCTGGAAGTCTTGGCGATGCAGCCCTTTGTCTAAAAAAAATTAACGAAGGCTCTGTGCCAAACATAACTGAACTTAATAAACTTAATAAACCAGTTCCAAGACTTAAACTTGGCTCTGCCTTAAAAAATATCGCAAGCTCGTGTATTGATGTTTCAGACGGTCTTGAGCAAGACTTATCTCATATCCTAAGGGCCTCAAAGGTCGGTGCAATCATAGACTCTCAGAGCTTGCCATTAAGCGATACAGTTAGAGAGTCTATAAAGACATCACAGGATTGGGGTTTGCCGTTATGTGGAGGCGATGATTATGAATTATGCTTTACGTCCGATAAGTCAAATCAAACTGAAATAAAAAAATTATCTGAGAGTCTTAAAATTAGAATCACAAAGATAGGAGTCATTAATAACTCACAGACTCTAGAAATTTTGGGCTATGAAGGCTCAAGTAAATCTTATCAGCACTTCTAAGGGGTAAAAAACTAGAATTTAGATTTCTTTTCTTTCTTCTACAGTCTTACAGTCTATACACTGATCAGCAGTAGGGCGAGCCTCTAGACGGTTGAGAGCAATCTCAATGCCACAGGTCTTACAGTAACCATAGTCACCCATGTCAATTAAATGCAGTGTCTTGTCAATCTTATTGATTAGTTTTCTTTCGCGGTCTCTTGTTCTAAGCTCTAAAGCGAACTCTTCTTCAATTGTGGCTCTGTCATTGATATCTGCAACGGGTGCTGAGTCTTCTTGGATGTGATTGATCGTTGTTTCTGCTTCAAAAACTAACTGCTCTCTCCAGACATTAAGCTTATGTATGAAGTGCTTAAGTTGGCCAGTAGACATAAAATCTTCACCCTTTTTTGGAATGTAGGCAGGGATTTCGTCAAAGTTAGGTTCTGTAGTCATTATTGTTAATATTATAAAAAAATGTAGTTTTTACCAAAAATTGCCTAAAATAGCAATGATTTTTTCTCATTTTGAACTAATTAAATTTAATGACTATGGCCTTAAAAGCAATTATATTTGATGTAGATGGCACGCTTGCCAATACCGAGCACGATGGACATCTCCAAGCATTCAATGAAGCGTTTGATTTTTTTAGATTAGATTGGTATTGGGATAGTGAGCTTTATGGTGATCTATTGAGCGTTACCGGAGGAAAAGAGAGGATAGCTCACTTTATAAAAGAATATCATCCTAAGCTGACCAAAACTTTAACTGGTAATGATATTGCTGAAATTCACAGAAAAAAAACTGACATTTTTGTTAGCAGAATTGCTGATGGACTTATTTCTCTGAGGACTGGCGTTGAAAGGCTCATCAATGACGCACTTGGAAATAATTTAAGGCTGGCCATTGCAACAACAACCTCGTATGAAAATGTTAAAGCAATTTTAGATTCTGGGTTAGGAGATAACGCGCTTAATGATTTTGAGATTATTGCTGCAGGCGACATAGTAAAAAACAAAAAACCATCACCTGAAATTTATAATTATGTCTTAGAAAAAATGAACTTAAAGGCGAATGAATGCGTAGCCATAGAAGACTCTGAAATTGGTTTTAATTCATCAACTGCGGCAGGACTTAAGACTCTGGTGACACTTAGCGAGTATACTAAGTCAAAAAACTTTGAAGGCGCATTAGTTGTTCTTGATCACCTAGGTGAAGCGAGCCAGCCCTTTCAAATAATTAATGGTTCGCTTACCAGTCATACGATGGTAAGTGTGGATTACATAAAGGAGCTCTATGAGTGCACTTGTTAACCTGGCAGACAACAGCAATGTTTATGAAGTGGCAAAGGTATCGGCGCTGTCGGTTGCTACGCAGCTAAGCAAGAGGTTTAATAATCGAATCTATTTGAAGCGTGAAGATGACCAAGTGATTCACTCTTTTAAGCTGCGCGGTGCCTATCAAAAAATGAGTTCAATGAGTGATGAGCAAAAACGCAAAGGTGTTATTGCCTCTTCTGCAGGCAATCATGCACAAGGTGTCGCTCTGGGCGCCAGTAAATTACAAATCAAGGCAATTATTGTTATGCCAGTGAGTACTCCCAATATCAAGGTTCAGGCGGTAGAGCAATTAGGAGCTGAAGTAATCCTTCATGGCGATGTTTATGATGATGCATTTCATCATGCAAAGAAGCTAGAAGCTGAGCACGATATGTGCTTTATCAGTCCTTACGATGATTTTGAAGTAATTGCAGGTCAAGCCACTGTAGCCAAAGAAATACTTTCTCAGCTTGAGAAAATAGATTATGTGTTTGCACCTGTCGGTGGTGGCGGGCTTATCTCCGGTATGGCAAGTTATATCAAGCATTACGCGCCTCATATTAAGGTAATCGGGGTGGAACCAACAGACTCCCCAACCCTTTTTAAAGCTTTGGCGGCTAACGAGAGAGTAGTTTTGGATGATGTTGGAAGGTTCGCTGATGGCGTTGCGGTTAAACAAATTGGTGAGCTTCCTTTTGAAATTGCTAAAGAGTCAGTGGACGATGTCGTTCTTGTTAGTAATGATGAGATGTGCGCAGCGATAAAAGATATCTATGATGATGTCCGCTCGGTTTCTGAGCCTTCTGGCGCGCTTTCAACAGCCGGCGTTAAAAAATATATTCTAGAAAATAATCTTAATAATAAAAATATTGTCTCTGTAGTATCAGGCGCCAATGTCAACTTTGACAGGTTAAGATATATTGCAGAGCGCGCTGACCTGGGTGAGCTCAATGAGGCAATTGTTGCTGTTACCATTCCTGAAGAGCCAGGCAGCTTCCTAAAGTTTTGTGAACTGCTTGATAACTCCTCAATCACAGAGTTCAATTATCGATATGCAGCTAGAAAGGATGCGCACATTTTCGTTGGCATTCAGTTAAGTAAAGGTGTAAGCGAAAAGCAGGCCTTGATTTCAAAGCTATCTAAATCCTTTGAGGTTATCGATATGAGCGATAACTCAATGGCAAAAACGCACATTAGGTACATGGTTGGCGGTCACGCCAATGCTGAAAATGAGGTGATTTATCGTTTCGAGTTTCCTGAAAGGCCGGGGGCGCTTTTAAATTTCCTGAAAAAAGTGAAAACCAAATGGAATATATCACTCTTTCATTACCGCAACCATGGCGCAGATTTTGGTCGGGTATTGATCGGCCTTCAGGTCGATGATGTTGCTGATCTTGAGGCAAGGTTTGATGAAATTGGATACTATTACCAAAACGAAACTGACAACAAAGCCTATCAGTATTTCCTTTAATCAGCTTAGTGAAAAAGATATCGACACTGTTTTCTTAATTGAGAGTCAGAGCTCAAAGCATCCTTGGACAAAAAATCAACTACTTGAGAGTATAAATAATCCAGTCAACTTAGGCTATGCATTAATATACAAATCTGAAATCATTGGGTTTTTGTTGGCCATGCCATCGATTGAAAGTGCTGACATTCTCAATATAGTAATCAACTCAAACTATCAGAGAAAAGGCTTTGGGAGAGCTTTAATAGAGCGCCTTATCGAGGCTCTTCTTAAGAGAGGAGTGAGTGAAGTTTTACTGGAAGTCAGGGTAAGCAATGTCTCCGCCATTGAATTCTATTTGTCGTTAGGTTTTAAAGAGATTTCGGTTCGAAAAAATTACTATACGAAAAACTCAAACGAACTTTTAGTGAAAGAAGACGGTATAATAATGCGTCTAGAAATTTCAACATTCATCAATACATAATGACCTATAAAAATATAACTGTTCCAAGCTCTGGCGAGTCAATCTCGATAACCAACAACACACTTAATGTTCCTGATAATCCAATAATCACTTACATTGAGGGAGATGGAATTGGAATTGATATTACCCCTGTCATGCTTAATGTTGTTGATGCTGCAATCGAGAAAGCTTATAGTGGTGAGAGAAAAATACATTGGATGGAAATTTATGCTGGTGAAAAGGCGGATGGTATTTATGGAGAATATTTGCCAGAAGAGACAGTAGAGGCAATTAAAGAGTTTTCAGTATCAATCAAGGGTCCCTTAACTACTCCAGTAGGTGGTGGAATGAGATCACTTAATGTCGCTATCAGGCAGATTCTTGATCTCTATATTTGTCAAAGACCTGTTCAATACTTTGATGGAACTCCATCCCCTGTAAAGCACCCTGAGAAGGTTGATATGGTTATTTTTAGAGAAAACTCAGAGGACATCTATGCGGGCATTGAATTTCCTGTAGGGTCAAAAGAGGTTAATAAGGTAATCGATTTTCTTCAGGACGAAATGGGAGCTACAAAGATACGCTTTCCTGGCACTTCCGGTATCGGAATCAAGCCAGTATCTACAGAAGGCACAACAAGACTTGTAAGAGCTGCAATTCAATACGCAATTGATAACGATAAACCCTCAGTCACCCTTGTTCATAAGGGCAATATTATGAAGTTTACTGAAGGTCTTTTTCGTGACACAGGCTACCAGTTAGCGAAAGATGAGTTTGGCGCCAAAGAGATTGATGGTGGGCCATGGTGCAGCTTTACAAATCCAAATACTGGAAAAGAAATAGTCATTAATGACACAATTGCCGACGCCTTTTTACAGCAAATACTACTTCGTCCATCTGAGTACTCAGTTATTGCAACTCTGAACCTAAATGGCGACTATATTTCTGATGCTTTGGCTGCACAAGTTGGAGGCATTGGTATCGCTCCAGGTGCTAATCTTTCTGATAGTGTTGGAGTCTTCGAGGCGACTCATGGAACAGCTCCAGGCTATGCTGGAAAAGACATGGTAAATCCATCCTCACTGATTCTGTCTGCTGAAATGATGCTTAGACATATGGGCTGGACAGAGGCTGCTGATCTCATATTAAATGCGATGTCAAAAACAATCAAAAATAAGACGGTCACGTATGACCTGGAGAGGCTAATTGATGACGCAACCTTGCTCTCTTGCTCAGAGTTTGGTAATGCTATGATTGAATCATTAAACAGCTAATATTAGACAAAAAATCTTTATAAGATTATAAAAGCAAAGATTTGATTGACTCAAAATTCATAGCTCGTTATAATCTCTCGCTATTCCCTGATAGCTCAGTTGGTAGAGCAACGGACTGTTAATCCGTTTGTCCCTGGTTCGAGCCCAGGTCAGGGAGCCAAATTTAAGAATCAAGACATCTTCGGATGTCTTTTTTTATGCCTGTAATAGCCTATTAAAAAGGGATTTTATAAAATATTATTATCATGACATATTAAGCAATATCTACTGTCACAACATAATCATCATCATAACTACCGCTCATATTAACATCACCATTGGCAACCAGCGTCCAAGTTGGGGCATCACCTGTGGCGTCAGCATCTAGCTCGGTGACTAATGCTCCTTCACTGTCGATAAGATCAAAAGTGTCGATAGTTTCAAGGTCAACAATATGTCTTAAAACGTCAATAGCATCGGTTATATTGACAGCGCCACTATTATCAACATCGGCAGCGTGATAAGCAGCGCTACCTGCGGTCAGCGCTTCCAAATCAACAATGTGTCTGAGTACATCAATCGCATCAGTAATGTTGATATCAAAGTCATAAGCATCACTTGCTGAGAGTTTGACAGTATCGAAGCTAGTGCTTTGTTCAATTCCAATACCACCATCCTCAACCATTGTTGATACATTTGTATCAGTATTATTCGTGAAGTAGTTGATTGTTGTATTGTCGAGATAAGAGTTATCGTTAACTTTTATCATTGCATCTATCAGTAATTGTTCAGGAGTTAACGTTATAAGTAATTGTTCAGCAGTTAACGTTATATCTGTAAAGCTAAGTAGTTCTATACCAGAAAGCAAGTCTTTTCCTTCTATGGTTGAAACAACTTTAAAGGTGCTAGTGCTTGCTGACCAAGCGATAGAGTAATCTTCCCGAGCACCAATAAAAATTACTGTATCTTCACCATCTCCACCAAATAATATATCATCGCCTACGCCACCCCAAATTTCATCATCACCCGCGTCACCGACTAGATCATCATTGCCTTCGTTACCATATAAGGTGTCATCCCCTTCGCCACCAAGAATTATATCATTATCAAATCCACCCTCTAAAACATCATTTTTACCCGAGCCAATCAGTTTATCTCCACCTTCTTGGCCTTTAAACCAAACGGCAGTATCGTAACCCTCTAAAACATCATCTCCCTTTCCTGCAATAATTTTTTCAATTGTTAGGTTGGCAGATATTTCAGCAATTAAATCAGTATTGGAATAAACTTTGATTTTTCCATCATTGTCAAATAATATTTCGAGCGGTTCATCAATATCAGAATAGTCAAGAACATCCTGTCCTTCATCTAAATCCTCAGATACTATAGAACTTGTATTAATTGAAGTGAAAACAACTTTATCATCTCCATCACCGCCATGAATAATGTTTTTACCTTCTCCAACGGTAATTATATTGGCATTGGAATCACCAATCAATTCATCATTTTGTTTTGAGCCAATAATATTCTCAGCATTGCTTATAGATAAAACACCTGAGGCCTTGTTAGTGTTAAGATCAACTCCAACTTTATTATCCCAGTCACTATAATCAAGCGTATCAGAGCCATCACCAGTATCAATCCATAGTTGTAGATTTTCATCATCTACGATATGTACAATATCATCACCAGCGCCTAATATTAGTTTTTCAACAGTACCATTATTAACACTTACTTCTAAATTAGAATTGCTATCGGCAACAATAATCGAAGGGCTTCTTGATAGCTCTACTGCTAAAGAATTTGTAGAACTTTGTATGTCAACTGTATCGTTGCCTTCTGCATTTACTTCAGTAATCGTATTACTATCACTATTAGGGTTAATACTGTAGTAATCATCTCCACCACTGCCGGACATTATGTTGCTGCCTAAACCGCCATCAATAATGTCGTTATCATCTCCGCCCGTAATCTCATCATCACCACTTTCTCCGCTTATATTATCGTCGCCAGCGTTGCCTTTAATAGTATCATCACCATTCCCACCTAAAATCGTATCCTGACTAGAACCACCTATTAATTCATCATTACCGTCCAAGCCCAGTATTCTGGTAGCTTCAGAGAAGGCGCTTACGTTAATAATATTAATCGAATCACCACCAACCAATAGTGCGGATTCAATAGAGCCAACGGTATCAGTATCTTCGTTGCCAATAACTAGAGAGTTGTCAGAAAGTGTAATATTAGCATCAACTTTAACAACCAATTTGTCGTTGTCACCTCCGCCGTCATATGTACTTACACCAGTGGTATCTAAAATTAACTCATTAACAACAATCAATAGATCATCACCAGCATTTCCATTTACTTCATCGGATCCAGAGCCGCCAACCAGTATGTCGCCATCATTTTCGCCATTAATCGTATCATCACCTTCATCGCCATAAATCCAGTCACCACCGCTTGATCCATTAATAGTGTCATCATTAGCACCGCCAAAAATAAAGTCGCCTGCGATACCACCATCAATAGTATCATCACCATCACCACCATAGATATAGTTGGTTTGATTAGCACCGCCAGTAATTTCATCATCACCTTCATTGCCGTAAATCGTATCACCTTGTAAACCGCCCGATATAATATCATTGCCGCTTTTGCCGTATATAACATCATTACCGCCAATAGATGTTATGCCATCTGGTAGTTCACCGTCATCACCATAAAGTGTGTCTATGTCGCCACCGCAACCGCCATCAATGTAATCATTACCGCCTTGCAAGTCAGTAGGTGTTGTTACTCTCTCATTACCGAAACCAACTTCAATAATATCGCTGCCTTTTAGTTCAATAGTAAAATCATCTGCATCTGTGTACTGAAATTCACCATCAGCTTTACTCCAACCACCAAATTGCATATCGCTTAATTGTTCTATAGTTTGGTTTTGATACGAATAATCAGATGGATTAATTACATAGCCATTACCATCTTCGCCCATGGCTAACAATTGCTCTCCATAGGTCTCTAGACCTAACAATAATTCATCCACGCTCAGCGGCACAACAGTGTCTACCTCGGCATTAGTAGGATCGACTTTTACCAATAATTGACTATCTTTTTCATCTCTGTTAGTTGAAGTTGAAGCAATAACATAGGCGCTGTTTGACGAAACAACTGCAATATCACCAATTGGATAAAGTGTATTGCCAGCATCATCTTGCATCAAACCATTGTCACTCCAACTTTTAGTAGCAATGTTATAACTAGCAAGATGACCGCCATCTGATACTGCAATCAATGTATCGCTAGCTAGTTGGTCAAGAGCAACTATTGTTTTAATATTAATTGATAACGCGCTCGTAAGTTCTGCAGTAACTTCGTCGTTTATTAAATTATATTGCAGAAACTGATCATTGCCATTTAGTGATTTGCCCACTAAATAAGCCATATCTAATGATGTTAGTGCAATATCTCTAGCTGTAAAGCTGTTGATTTGGCCAATCTCAGTTGCCTGATATGTTTCAACGTTAACGTTATATATTTTGGTTTTGTTATCATTAGAAATGGAAGTTGCCGCAATCCATTTGTCACCTACATATTCGCCTCCGCTAGTAACTTGCAACCACTCATCAGTTGTTTTTTGATGAATAACATATGTACCATCCGCAACATTATCAAATGAAAATACACCTACCTCATTAAAGTCATTTACACCATTGTTGTTTGCGTCAATAGATGTAGTTTTCGTTTCTTCAACCACACCTCCATTCTCATCTATAAGCAGGATTGTTTGCTCATTAATACCGGCCTCAATATTTGAATGCACATTATCAATATATCCATCATCTTGCCATACTTGCCCATAAACAGTGTTGCCGTTTTCTTGATTAGTATTATTTGCAATATAATTACTTCTTATTTCATCTCCAATAGTGAATTCAAATACAAATTGACCACCTGGATTGCGATCTCCAGATGCAAAAGTTGACCCTTTTGGCTGTGCCTGAGAAGGGTTAATCCATTCGCCATCTAATAGATGGCCATAATCATTTGCAATAAATTTATCACTGATAGTTAGTCTATATATCCCTCCAAATAAAGCCTCTTTATTTGGTAGTACTAACTCAATCCAATTAGAATTATGGCCTTCTGTCGTGAAAGAAATATCATCAATATTCCCATCAATGCGTTGAAGAGTAATGAGCCCCTCATCAGCTCTTGTTTTATAGCCGGAATTAGAACAAAATTCCACGCCAATACGCACAACACCCACATCATCATCATCCCCCATTGATATAGGGTCGTCTTGCTTGCTGCCATCCGGTACATTAATCCAATTTATAGGATTATCATTATTTATGTTGCCTTCACCTAGCTTCACTGCAGTAACTACAGGAAATAATTCGACAATATCAAAGTCAATGTTTGTGGTTGTATTTGCTGTAACCTCTGCAAGTCGAAACTCTGGACTCACATAGAAGCAATCAGTATCATCAACAATGCCTACTTGGTGCGACCCAATATTTAGACCTTCGAAAACATATTGCCCTTCATCGGTGTCATATAATATCTCGTCATCATCTTTTTGGTTGTTATTATTGCTGTCAAGATAAACTTTAGAATCGTATGAAGTGCGGTTTCCATTATTTTCAATCTTTACTATATTTACAGAAATGTTACCTACTTGAAAATAACCAAACTCAGGCACACTTTGCTGTCCCTCACTACTAATAGTTACTTCTGCCTCCAAGGATGTAGTTGTATTAGAATTATGCCAACCCCATTCGTCGTCATTAGCAGATAACTCAATATCATATTCTCCAGATGGCAGCCATACACCATACTCACCAACCTCACTCTCGCTAGTTGGTGCAACTAAATCTCCTGCTGTTAAGTCATTTGAATAAACAATTTCATCGTCACGAATTATTTGTATATGCCACTCACTGTCCTGATTAACAGCCTGCTCGTTATCATCACGCACGCCATCCTTGTTAACATCATTAAATATATCGGCTGTAAATTGCGTTAACGGAGCATAAACCTCAGGATGATAATAAATCTCTGGCTCACAACTGTCTTCTTTTGGTGTCGCGCTAAAGCCACCATGCAAAGGGTCTTCAACGCTTTGATTAAATTGCCCTGTTTCTGATAAGTATTGGTAACCACCCTTGTTGCTATCATTTGTTGTGTCGCCATAGGCGGTATCAGCACCCCATCCAGTATAAATATCATCGCTTCCTGGTCCGCCTTCTATGTAATCATCCCCTTCTCCAGAATCAATTACATCGTTACCATAACCACCATAAACATGATCTGCCCCTTCTCCAGTAACTAATGCATCTGCACCAGGACCGCCGATAACAACATCATTGCCATCACCAGAGTCGATATAGTCACTTTCAAAGCCGCCTTCAATATGGTCAATGCCTGCTGTACCGTAAATCTCATCAGCATGATCGCCGCCATAAACAAATGATCCATCAGTATTGTCTGAGGCAATCTTGTTGCCATCTTCATCTTCATTTTCAGTGTTGGCATAAATAATATCGTTTCCGCGGCCACCGTAAATAGTATTAAGACCTTCTCCGCCTTCGATTGTATCGGCATTAATGCCGATACCGCTATCTGCAATATTGCCTTCTGAGCCATCCTCAAGATCGCCCCAGATTGTGTCATTGCCTTTATTGCCTGTAATTCTGTCATTGCCCTCGCCACCAATAATTGTGTCATTGCCATGACCTGCGTTGATCGTATCATCACCGCTGCCCGCATCAATATTATCAGCACCTAGACCAGCTAAAATAGTGTCACTGCCTTTGCCACTCTCGATTGTATCGTTACCTTCAATTACACCAGACTCACCTAATGAAGTTCTGTCATCACCAATAATTGCATCATTGCCATCACCCCCTATAATGGTGTCATTGCCATCACCCCCTATAATGGTGTCATTGCCATCACCGCCAGTTATATTATCGCTAGTAGTTGCATCATCTCCATAGAGTAAATCGAGATCTGCACTACTCAAGTCATTGCCTGAAGAGTCTTTATTATTTTCCTCTCTAAATAATGCTAAATTTCCATCTGCATCTTCACCATATAGTGCATCATCGCCGTCGCCGCCATCAATAGTATCTGCGCCGCCGAATCCAAAAATAGCATCATTATCCTCACCGCCATATAACTGATCATTTGCGCCACGGCCACTAATATTGTCATTACCAGACCCACCGTAATATGTATTGACAGCGCTACCACCTATAAAGTTATCAGCGCCAGCTCCACCATACCCCCAAACAGCTATATCCACATCTGGACTAACAATAACTGTATCTTTGCCATCAGAAGCGTTAAACCATATGTAATCTACACCAGAGAGTTCCGAATTATTGATTTGTGTCCACTCACCATTTGCACCAATTTCTATTCCTGTTTCAGCTATTTCTGTTGTTCTTTCGCCTTCGCTATCTCGTTCACGTATAACATCAACAAAGTAATTTTCATCTGCAGCTTCTGCGTCAATAATGTCATATCCAGAATCTGCATTTACATAATCACCCATCAACAGCATTAATACTTTTGCAGTTGAGCTTGAATCAACATCATAATGAAATGAATCCACAACTTTAGCAAATACTGGAGCTTCATACGGCGGACAAGTTGAGTCTATTTCAAAATCTACAATTACTTCATCAGCCAACTTGTATCTGTCTGACCACAATGTAACAAAACCAAACCAAGTATCAAAGCCAATTTTGATATAAGCCTCAAGGAAAGCGTTTAAGGATCCGGAATAATCAAATAAGCATAAAGGGCCATGGTCGATATGCTGGTAAAATTCATCAGCATAAAGCTTGCCATCTTCGGTAATATCATTAAGGTCTGCACCTAACTCACCACGCAAGCCACCGTCAACGCCTGCGCTGGCCACCAACACATCAAGCTCTGCACCCGCACCAATAGTTGCTGTGAACTCAAGTTCATCAGCGTCATTACCATTACCATCAATATGGTCATCAAGATACAGGCCATTAATTAAGTCACCTGGTTCGCCACTACTCAATAATTGACGAATGCCTCGAGTGTCATAAGCTAAATCAAATTCGGTTTCGAATGCAACACCACCAAACAGTGACACATAAAGCGGTGGGAATATTGGATACTCTGCCCTAAAATCAAAACTTGCATCTAGATCAGGGATATCCCAATAAATTAAATCTACATCGCCACCGAACAATAACTCAAACAGGTTGTCAGAATATGTAGAAAATTGAGGATCGGCTTCTTCAAATAGACCATTAATTATCGGGAATGAAATTCCAAGATTATTTTTTAATTCAGTAAGCGGCCCTGTCGAAGCTTGTTGACCTTCTTTATCTATTCCATCTGGATAATTAGGACCCTCATTACTGTTACCCCCTCCAAACGGATCGCCAGAGATGTTATTTGCTAGCAAATCATCAGCATTATCTGGAATCAAACTACCCAGGTACAGTTTTCCTTCAGATAATTGAGCGATAGTATCTCCAGCAGTACTTAAAGCATTAACCATCTCTATATAATCTACAACAGTATCTGCGCCCTCACCAAACCAGCCTATTGCATCTAAAAAGGTCACCTCGCCCGCACCTACCATTTCAGACACGTCTGAGATTAATGGCAACTCTTCTTCTAACAAGCTAGTTATATTCGTAATTGGTTCTATCTTTTCAAATATTTGCTCTGCTTGATCAATTAAGCCCTTTAGTGGGTCTACTAAAACACCAAGATCAATATAGGTATCAGTAATGGTAAAATTAAAGCCGTCATCGCCATAAGTAAAGCCGTCATCTTTGCTATAGCTTAGTGTGGCAAATTCAGTTTCATCGCTGTAATATCCAGTTTGCAAGACAAGACCTAAATCTGATTCATCACCACCATATAAATCTACGCCAAGGTCTAAGTCTAATTTGGCTAGCAAATATCCAGCGACTGATATCTCATCCCAAGCTATGCTAGTGTCATATTCACCCAATAAATCAATGCCCAATTCTGCATATACTTCATTACTAAGCCCTGAAACAGAGCTATTCAATGTAGTTTTTCGGTTTGTTGCGTTCTCGTCTTCTGCGACATATCCAGTTAATTCATAGCCAGATCCAGAAGTGTTGTCAGTTAATTGAAAATCAAGTGCGCCCAAACTCACCTCTAACTCAGAGCCTTCAACAAATCCGAGTCCAGCGGAAACAGTTACCTCATCTTCACCATCACCAACAATAAAAAAACCATTTGCTTTTGAGAATCCAAAACCAATATCAAGATCATAGTGCATTGCCATCTCAAGGTCAGCCTGGCCATTGATTTCAATACCTAAACCGTCAAGATCTAAATCTAATGACCCAAGAGGAACCTCACTGGTGTCGTCACCTGATAAATCTAAACCAACAGTAAAACCAGTAACATCACCATCAGAAAACAGATCTGTAAGTGAAAGATTTTCGTAACTATCGGGCGTACTACCAATTGGATTAATATCAATAGTGAAATTGCCTTCGCCAAGCATATCTCCTAATTGATCTTGCAACTCAGACTGCAAATTTCCAAGCGTAATATCTATATCGTTAAGTGTTGTTAATACCGCCTCAAGGTTTGCCAGGAATCCATGTCCAGAAAAATTCCAAGATTCAATAGGTTCGCCACCATACTCTTCTAGATTAATATCTCCTAGATACGGCAGATTACTCAACAGGTCTGTTGACAAACTTGTGCGCAGTGCATCAATAAACATCAATGCACCATCTATCCAGCTATCAAAATTAATTGAAAAATCGGTTGAACTAAATTTATTCGTCAGATAATCTGCTATTTCATCAATATAGTCATCAGTAAGACCATCTTCATCATAATCATCAAAATCTATAAAGCCCACTTCGTATCCAAAAATTGGAGTGTCCTCTAAATCGATACTTGCGCTTAATTCTGCTAGTAGTTCTATATCACTAGTATTTAAGATTGTATCAACATAAATTGGTAAATTAGCCGTTAATTCACCTTCTGCACCAACACCAAATACATCGTCATCTTCAGTATCATTTGTCTTGTCAAGATTTGTGCCAAATTTAATATATGCATAGTCTTCACCGCCATTATCACTTGTCAACTCAATTGTTGCTCTATCTTGATCAGGATCATCGCCACCAATAGATGCAGATGCCAAACCACCCAAATATGCGCCGACAATAAAACCTTCTGCTTGACCCTCACCATCATCAATAGAAAGCTGTAGTTCTGCAGAGGTGTTGTCCAAATCAAACAATAGGTCAGAAGTATCGAAATTCCAACCGAACTGTGTATTGAAATCTCCTTCAAGATTAAGGGAAACATCGCCATCACCAGTCACATTTAATGCAAAATTGTTACTTAGACTTAAATCACTCAAATCAAGAGCAAAAGCAACATCTGCATAATTCAAATTAAGGTCAAACAGACCGACAATACTGTCATCATCTACAGAAATCGATGGAGACACGGTTAAAACAAGATTCTCTACACCAACATCATCAAAGATAAACACTTCTGATTGGAGAGCGTTCAACTTCAAGTATAGATCTGATAATTCACCATCTCCTTCTGGCTCGTCAAGTTTTTGAAGTCGTGTAAACCAATCACTTAATTCAGATAAGAAGCCAAATTCAAAATTACTATCTTCAAAATCATGCTCTTTCCATTGCAATGCAAGCTCAACAAACTCTTCTCTTAAGTCTTCCCAGTCTCCTTCTGGCAGTGTTAATCCTGAAAATTCAACTGATAAGTCATCTAAATCATCAAAAATATCACTAAGATTTGGTAATTCAAAATTCAGTAATGCATCTCTAAACGACAAGGCTTCACCTATATTAAAAGATGTCATTGGGATTTCTGTGTTCCACAGCCAATCTAGCGACGGGTCAGCTTCAAGTGTATCAAGCCAGCTGTCTAGGATGATTGGTAGGTCGTACCATGAAAAGTTAGAGAAATCTGCAGAAATCTTATTGGCTATATACTGTGCTATATCACCATTATCAATAAACCCATCACTATCAGTATCGCTAAACCCCGTTAAATCAGTAAAACCTATATCATAAGAAAAATCAAACTCTGGATCTGAACGAATATCTGCTATGAGTAATGCAGGTAGTTCTATATCACTAGTATTTAAGATTGTATCAACATAAATTGGTAAATTAGCCGTTAATTCACCTTCTGCACTAACACCAAATACATCGTCATCTTCAGTATCATTTGTTTCGTCAAGATTTGTGCCAAATTTAATATATGCATAGTCTTCACCGCCATTATCACTTGTCAACTCAATTGTCGCTCTATCTTGGCCAGTATCATTGCCACCAATAGATGCAGAAGCTAATCCGCCAAAGTTAGTTTCAACAACAAATCCTTCTGCTTCGCCCTCGCCATCATCAATTGAAAGCTGTAGTTCTGCGGATGTATTTTCTGTTTCATAACTAATATTAAATGTTTCTGTGTCAAACCCTATTTGTGATGTAAAACTACCATCAAGATTTAACTTGACATTACCCTCGCCAGACAGATCAAAGGCATAATCTCCCAGGTCGATTTGACTAAAGTCAATATCAGTTGACAGATCTTCCAAAACCAACTCTATGCCTAGTTGTGCGCTAGCATTAATAAGAGACGGCGTAATAACTAAATCAAGTCCTGAAACGTCACCAATGTCTTCAAACGTAAATACTTCTGCTAAGTAGGCATTCAGATCTGAACGAAGGCTGGATAAATCTGGAATATCTATGTTAGGCAGAGTCAACCCTTTAAAGTCTATAAACCAATTCGATAAATCAACTAGAAAATCAAACTCATCAAAACCACTGCCTCCATCATCCCTGTTATCCCAACCTGAAAACAAGTTGCCAAAATCAGTTTTAAGATTGTCAAAATCAAACTTAAAGCTTGGCCAATCAAAATCATCACTTACACCTTCAGGCGCATCATCATCTAAACTAAAGTCTTGAAGTGATAAGTTCCACTTTGACAGGCTCGGGAAGCCTGGCAAGGCTAAACCATTTAAGAAGTTAGATAAATTACCCAATTTATCTAAGTTTGCGGACAAATCATCAATATTAAGATCAGGGAAATTTGGCAAACTCAATATAGAGTTTAATCTTCCAAGCGTAAAGTTAAAGTCAGTTAGCCAATCACCACTGATATTATTAAATGCACTTGTATCGTCACCATCATTACCCCAATCTGTACTAAAGCCTGAGAATTCACCAATTGATATATTCAGATCATCAAACAAATCGCTAAGATAGTAAGACAGGCCGTATGGAATATCGAAATCTAAGCCACTCGTGTCAATCTCACTAAAATCAATAAGATAATAATCAACGAATGGAAAATTAATACCGCTAATACTTGCAGACCACTCCGGCAAACCGCCAAAGACAAGCTCAAGGTTTGGTAATTCAAAATCCAGTAATGCATCTCTAAACGACAAGGCTCCGCCTATATTTAAGGAGGTCATTGGAATATTCGTATTCCATAGCCAGTCTAGAGATGAATCTGTTTCTAGCTCATCAAGCCAGCTGTCTAGGATGATTGGCAGGTCTTGCCATGAGAAGTTGGAGAATAATTCTCCAATATCAATATTATGAATTAAGTCAGCATCAAAACTAAATGGGTCATTTGCTATATCAGAGGTCAGCACTGCCGCAAACTCACTAGAGTTGCCAATGTTTACATAAATTGGCATTGTTGCTTCTAAATGACCGTCTACCTCTAATCCATCAGCATCAAGTTTGATTTCTGCATAATTGTTTAATGACCTAACTTCAGATATAACTGAGCCGCTATTTGCACCACTAATAACAATACCTATGTTGTGTTCATCCTGATTGCCATCTTTAACAGTAATGGTGTCCATCACCCGATCATCACTCTCTAGAATGGAGACAATATCATCATCACTATCTAACTCATAGTTCCAAGAGCCGTCTCCATTTATTGCAAAGGTTCCATATATTGCTGAATTAACAATATGTTCATTATTAGTGTTAGGGTCGTCATCGTCATACAGTCCTGAGGACAAGACAATGGTGCCTGAAGCTGTTGCATCATCAGCATTTTGGGTTGCGTCGCCAACACCACTTGTCAACTCAATTGTCGCTCTATCTTGGCCAGTATCATTGCCACCAATAGATGCAGAAGCTAATCCGCCAAAGTTAGTTTCAACAACAAATCCTTCTGCTTCGCCCTCGCCATCATCAATTGAAAGCTGTAGTTCTGCGGATGTATTTTCTGTTTCATAACTAATATTAAATGTTTCTGTGTCAAACCCTATTTGTGATGTAAAACTACCATCAAGATTTAACTTGACATTACCCTCGCCAGACAGATCAAAGGCATAATCTCCCAGGTCGATTTGACTAAAGTCAATATCAGTTGACAGATCTTCCAAAACCAACTCTATGCCTAGTTGTGCGCTAGCATTAATAAGAGACGGCGTAATAACTAAATCAAGTCCTGAAACGTCACCAATGTCTTCAAACGTAAATACTTCTGCTAAGTAGGCATTCAGATCTGAACGAAGGCTGGATAAATCTGGAATATCTATGTTAGGCAGAGTCAACCCTTTAAAGTCTATAAACCAATTCGATAAATCAACTAGAAAATCAAACTCATCAAAACCACTGCCTCCATCATCCCTGTTATCCCAACCTGAAAACAAGTTGCCAAAATCAGTTTTAAGATTGTCAAAATCAAACTTAAAGCTTGGCCAATCAAAATCATCACTTACACCTTCAGGCGCATCATCATCTAAACTAAAGTCTTGAAGTGATAAGTTCCACTTTGACAGGCTCGGGAAGCCTGGCAAGGCTAAACCATTTAAGAAGTTAGATAAATTACCCAATTTATCTAAGTTTGCGGACAAATCATCAATATTAAGATCAGGGAAATTTGGCAAACTCAATATAGAGTTTAATCTTCCAAGCGTAAAGTTAAAGTCAGTTAGCCAATCACCACTGATATTATTAAATGCACTTGTATCGTCACCATCATTACCCCAATCTGTACTAAAGCCTGAGAATTCACCAATTGATATATTCAGATCATCAAACAAATCGCTAAGATAGTAAGACAGGCCGTATGGAATATCGAAATCTAAGCCACTCGTGTCAATCTCACTAAAATCAATAAGATAATAATCAACGAATGGAAAATTAATACCGCTAATACTTGCAGACCACTCCGGCAAACCGCCAAAGACAAGCTCAAGGTTTGGTAATTCAAAATCCAGTAATGCATCTCTAAACGACAAGGCTCCGCCTATATTTAAGGAGGTCATTGGAATATTCGTATTCCATAGCCAGTCTAGAGATGAATCTGTTTCTAGCTCATCAAGCCAGCTGTCTAGGATGATTGGCAGGTCTTGCCATGAGAAGTTGGAGAAGCCGTTAGTAAATAGTTCTTGTAATTTGATACTTGGGTCAAGCGATATATCCCACGAGCCATTAACTTGATCAAGATTTAATTCAAGATATGGAACTTTGGCGCTAAATTCATCTCGACTTTCCCCTGTAATGCTGAGAGGATTATCGTTGTAAACATCATAAGAAGAACTATTTCCTTCCTCTATACCTAGAAGGCTGTTACTTATTGCCTCTGGAGTTACTTGTAGCTGAAATATTCCATCAACATCATAATCCAAATCATAATTCAATAAGCCTGTTATTGAATTATCATCCAAATACTCTTCAAGCTCCGATAAATAAATACGATCATCGTCTGCTGGTGTGCCTTCTTCTGCAGGATCTAACAATACTACATTAATAGATGCGTTACCAGCCGCCTGACCCTCGTGAAGTGACAATGACAATGGGCCTATTGCAGCTTGACCTTCAGCTTCAATATCTATGTCGACTTGGCCTTCGATTAATGGATTATTTATATCTTGCTTTAAGACGTATAGACGGTCTTTTATTGATACAAACTCCAACGACCCACTTGTAATTGTATTTTCATCTGTAGTTGAATTTAACAAGCCTAACACTAGTGGTGCGATAGAATTTTGGCTTAATCCAGAATCCCCAATTTCGATAGAGCTACTACTTAGGGAAAAGTCATGCCCCCCAACTGGTGTGCTAATATCTGTAAATACAAGTTGGCTCGTCTCGTTAAGATCTACAGTTAATTTTGAATTATTAACATGATTGTTAAAATAATCTAACAAGTGTTGAATAGTTGCAGACCCTTGAGAATCTTCTTCAGTTGCCAAACCTGTTATATCATTTAAATCATATTTGATAGTCTCGCTATTTCTTAAAGTGAATGAAAGGTCTGCAACATCTTCATTAACACTTGATACTAGCAAACCCTGACTAACAAGTCCAGCACCTCCATTTAATTCAGACAATTTAGTATCTGAATTAATAGCTCCAGTATTTGCAGTTGAACTAATAGAAAGACCGCCGGCAATACCAACATCTAAACTGGTAGAAATATTTGCAGAGCCAGAACCATCCAAGGTCAACCAATTAACCCCATCAGGAAGAATATTGCTTGCATTAAAATCTACATCACCGTTTAGCTCTAAATGTAGTGGCAGAGTCCATTCAATTGCTTGAGCGTCATCATTCCACCCCAAATTGAAACTTTCTGGCTTTAAGCCGTTTAAATAATTAAATAAATTATCTGACGCACTATTAATAATACTTTGCGCTTCTGAGCTTAATGAATCTAATGATAGATTATTAAATGCATTTTGTACTATCGTCAGTTGATCAACAAAATCAGCAATAAGGCTGTCATGATTAAAGCCATCTTCATTCCAGTTATTAACCAGCGCATCAATATTATCAAATAATGTATCTAGATGATCCTTAAAGGTGGTTAATTCACCATCAGGAATTTCTGATAATATTTGATCTTTAATCGTATTTAGTTGAACTGATAAGTCGTCTGCTTTATATACAATAACCTGATTTACTAGATCATTAATGCCAGACAAATTCCATTCGCCTTCTGGTGTTTGCAAACTGCTGATTAAGTTGCCAATGTCTTCAGTGAAATCAACAATGCTACTTAGGTCTGCATCAATAAGTGGAATGTCAAATCCATCCGTCAGATCAGGTAATAATCTTTGTAACTCAACTAAATAACTACCAATATCACTAATGCTAATTTCATTTAATTTAGAGAAATCAGGCAATGAAACTAGGTCGCCAGCCTGATTATAAAAATCAAACCCCCAATTATCATTAGAAAAGACATCTGCTGTGACTTTAAAGATAAGTTCAGATCCGACTGCAGAGCCAAGATCAGAAATATCAATTGTGTAGGGTATATCAAAAGAAAGATCTGAACTGTAGTCTGTCTCAAATAATGAACTGACATCAGTCACACTCAAATCCGACATTAAGATTTCATCAGAGTTAATTGTGATGCTTGCATCCAAATTAACACCAATGCTTTCTGTGCCAAAGTCAACAATTCCAAATGAAGCTTCATCAACATCAACATCAGTACTTGACACTATAGAAGTGGAAAGATTATTAATATCAAGGGATATTATTTGGTCTACTGGCAAGTCCGGTGTTAAATCAATACCTACCTTAACAACACCTGCAATTAATGCCTCAACATCGGCTATAACTTCACCAATTGATAGTCCTGCTAAATCATCAGCATCGTTACTATTTCCAACACTTAGACCATAATCAACCAAGGTTTCGCTAATAGTAATGTTTAATGTAAGCCAAGTCTTGCCACCTTCAGTCGTTGGGGCATCTATGGGAGCTATTACCCAGCCTTCAACACTCTCTGCTGCATCTTCTATCGCAGTTATTATGTCACTTGTATCAAGGTCTCCAGATAGGTCATCAATGCCATCAACCAAAACCTGATCCAGCTTTTCACTAATATCAATAAGTGTAGAGAGCGGCTGAGATAAGCTCGCTAATTCAGATTGAAAATTAACATCAAAATTTACAAGCTCAGAGATACTTTGAGACAGTAAATTAAAGCTCTGCTTAAAAGCCTCTACTTGAACTGAATTAAGATCCGACATAGGTTATTATAGAAATAATTAATTAATTACAACAGCCTTAACTAGTTAAGGCCCACAAGAATATTTATTTTTCTTTAACTACACTTTTTAAATTAAGAACAGCTTGCTTACGAGCAAGTAGTGATTTTTCTAATTGAAACCTCATTTCTAACGCTTCTTTATCTAAACGTACCACAAAGCCAACTATACTTTTTGCTTTGTCAGATAAGGAATCTAAGTTGTACTCTGTACCATCAATTGTGATTTTTGACTCTTCTTTTTTTTTGTTCATAATTTTTGCTTATTCAGATTTATTAATATTTATATGGTTAGTTTTTTCATACCAATTTGAACTAAGTTTATACCTATTATATATCTATGGTCAAATTAGAGCCACATATATGGAAACTGCTACAACCATAACAGAAAAGGTTATTGAAATTGCGATGTACTTCTTATTACTAATAATAATATTATTATTAGTCCAAATTTCGTTTGATGTGTGAGGGAGGGTATTTACCTAAGCAATCTCCACAAAAGTATGTAATTCCCACGAAAGAAAATCATTCAAATCACTTGAAGTAACCGTAGAAGAGGCATCAATTAGCACTGTATTGCCACCAGTGTTCCAAGTCAGTACTCCATTGGATAGAGACAAGTCATCATTGCTATGGTTGTCTTGTGCTCGGTAATGAA